>FWWL01000223.1_pt1 | contig 165256 bp, 146 predicted proteins | sample 2228331 | NCBI WGS metagenome assembly FWWL01 (sample SAMEA103939775, study PRJEB20133) | metagenome | reverse complement strand
TGTGGGCCGTCCGCGTGACTGCCTGCCGGCATCGATGGAAATCGCTGTCGGCCGGCGGCATGGGTGGACGGCCCGCTGGGGCCATGGCCGCCGGCATTCCGGTCCGTGGGCATGTCCTGGCCCGCTCCTCGCAGGCTCGTCCGCACGCCCGCGGCCGCCATGAATGGGGTTTGGTCAGCGCGGGGCATTCGCCGCGCCTTTGGCCGGAGCCTTGCTCTCGGCGAGGAAGGTCTCGAGCTCGGCCTGCTGGAAACCGGAGATGAGCTTGCCGTCGGCAATGATCGTGGGGGTTCCGCCGATACCGATCCTGCTTACGACCTCGGCGTCGGCTTTGACTTTCGCCGCGCCGGGCGCGCATTTGTGCAGTTCCTTTGGCGCTGCCCCGGCATAGATCGCCTTGAACGCGGCCTCCTTGTCCGGTGAGCACAGGATATGCTCGGCCTTGGCCGCCGCCTCGGGATGAATGCCGGACACGAAGAACACGAGCCGCCGCACCGGCTTGCCTTCCGCCGCCTTTGCCGCCCAAAAGCGCTCGAGCGCCCGGCAATAGGGGCAGTCGGGATCGGTGAACTCGATGACGGTTGGCGCATCGGCAGGGCCGATGGCGAGGGCCTTGGCCGGATCGATCGCTCCCAGCTTGCGCCGTGCCGATGCTTCCTGCGCCTGTGCGGTGAGATTGATGCCGTTACGGTCGTAGATCGCCGCGAACAGCAGATGCTCGCTGTCCGGTGCCTAGTAGATGATGCGGCCGCCAGCGCTTGCCTGGTAGATCGGCCCCTTGATCGGCGACGGCCCGAAATCCTCGAACCTCAGGTTCGTGAAGGTCTGCTGGAGCTGCTGCTGTGCCTCCTGGGCCGCCTTGTCGAGCGTCGGATCGGTGATGGCCTGCGCCGATGCCGCGCTCTGCGCCGCAAAGGGGAGAGAGATGGCGAGGGCAAGCGTCCCCAGCCTGGCGATGCGCATGGTCGTTCTCCTCATTTTGTCTGGCCCGACGCGAGAATCCGTGCGTCGAGGTGGATGTCCGATCCGATCGGGATGAACCGGGGCTGGGCAGGGGGCAGGGCTGTGCCGCCCAACACGTCCGGGATAGCGGCGCGGATGACGAAGCCATCCGTTTCTGCAGCAATGGTCTGCCGCTGCCCGTTGCTGGCCGGCGGCAGTGTCCGCGCTTTCCTGGCGCCGGCGGTGCTGCTCGTGGCTGCGATCAACGCCGCGGCGCTCAAGGCAATCGCCATCGCTTTGGCAATCGGCTTCATGCACGACTCCAATCGGCGCTTTGCGCCATGGTTAAGAATTACTAACAGATCGGAAGTATCGGGTGCGATTCGACCTGTTGTTCCGCTGTGAGATCTGATTGATTTGGAATGCCGGGGATTGCAACGGCACTCGGCAGGGACGTGCCCGGCTGTGCTGATATAGTCCTAAAAGTCTAAAAATAGGACCATTTTGGATGAAATCGAGCGCTTTACAGCTTTTTCGTGCCGGTTCGTCGTCCAGTGAAGCGTGAAGTTTATGTTCCAAATATTCAGGAACAGATTCTCCAGATTCATACAAATACGATCGATATGGGATCGATAATTGTTAATGCGGCGATGAAGTACCTCTAAAATCATCAGCATCTAATATTGCTGTTAACTGTCCCGCTCCGTTACCCATTCCCGCAGCCGTCATCGTCGGAAACCCTTGCCGCGGAGGATGTGAACATGGAGTGGAACGGGAAATTCACCGACGTTGATCTGTCGGCCCTCAAAGAGATCAAGAAGATCGCCGGCGAACTCATCAGGCGCGAGCGCAAGCGGCGCCACATCACGCAAATTCAGCTCGCCCAAAAGATGGGTGTCAGCCTCCGATGGTTGCGGGAGATCGAGGCCGGTGCCCCGGTAACGCGGATCGAGGATTACCTGAACGCCTCGCTTCGGCTCGGTCTTTCCACGGGGCACATCGCATTGCCCATTCTCTACATGGGGCAGCGCATGCGGTTTCCGCAGCAACTGCTCCATGGCGATCTTGCGGCAATCGAGCGAATCTGTCTGGAGGCGATATCGGACATGGCGATCAGCGCGCTCAAGCGCGATCTGTCACCCGACGGGAGCCAATCCGGAGATCCCGGAGGCTGACGCAGACCTCCCGAACTAGGCGCACGCAGATAGTGACGTCCCCAACATGGGCCGATTTACAGAGATGGAACAAAGTCGATGGACTCAAGTCATTGTTCGGACTCAGTTTCTGGATTGGGCCGGTTCACGAAAGAGGGAAGACCGGGAACTGGCCGAAGTGGCAAACCGCGCATGGAAAGCCGTTTGCCTGTAGGCCAATTCGCGGAGTATCTTGAAGCCCCTTCCAGAGAGCGCATCTGGTTTGCGATAGTAGCAACGGTCGGGGCTGTCGAAGTCCTCGACAATGCACTCCCCACGGTGGGATTCGCCATTCTCTATATGCCGATCATCTGTGGGGCCGCGTGGAGCCTAGGGTCTCGCGAAGCCTATTTTGTCGCGATGCTCGTGGCGTTTCTAACGGTGATGCCAGGTCTGTCTTCCGATTCGCCCGAGGTTCCCGAAATCCTTGCCTTTCGCGTCGCAGTCCGCGTCGTGACATTCCTGTCGCTGGTGCGAACCATCACCGGCTTTCGACGCTCCTATGATCGCGAGCAATTCCATGCCCATCGCGACCTCATGACGGGCATGCTGAACAAGGCGGTCTTTCAGCGGCGTTGCGCTATGGCAATCCAGGATGCCGCACATACGGGCCAAACACTGCTGCTTGCTATCCTCGATCTCGACGACTTCAAGGACGTGAACAATAGCCAAGGTCACCAAGCCGGTGATGAGGTTCTCACCACATTCGCCGAGGGCATGTCCGCTATCATGCGGAGGGAAGATCTCATCGGCCGCATTGGCGGCGATGAGTTCTCCCTGCTCGTGCGGGTTCCATCGACCGCGGAAGGCCAGAGCTTCGCACATGACATTCACGCCCGGCTGTCAGCAGTGCTGGCCGCTTCCCGCTATCCTGTGACATGCAGTATGGGGGCGCTGCTGATCCCAGCTCATGTTCATCGGGACGCCACCCGATTGATGCACGAGGCTGATCAGGCGATGTATCGCGCAAAACGGGCAGGCAAGGGCGCCATCGTTGTAGACCGAGTCCGGGACGCAAACATGCCGATAATCGGCCATGCCGCTGCACAGCGCCGGGAGGGCCTTGTGTGAGCGATCTGGGTCTGTTGCCGCAGCTCACCATCGTGCTTATCCGAGGCCATAGCTAAATCGACTAAATCCTTAGACTCCCTTTTTGCATGTTCATGTGCCCTATGGTAGAATGGTGGTGATTATTCTATAAGGGTGTATCATGAGCCTTAACATCAAAGACCCGGAAGCTCATCGCCTTGCCCATGCCATCGCCCAGGCAACGGGCCAAAGCATGACCCGTGTTGTCACCGAGGCGTTGCGCGAGCGCTTTGTCAGGATCGAACGTCGCAAGGGTAAGGCCAGCGTCCAAGAATTGCTGGCGATCGCCGACCGCGCGGCCGCCCATGTAAGGCGGCCCTATGTTGATCATGCCGAGTTGCTTTACGATGAAAACGGCTTGCCGAAATGATCCTCGACACTTCGGCCCTCGTTGCAATCTTCTATCGCGAACCAGAGGCTCAGGCATTCACGCAAGCTATCCATGATGCCGACACCTGTCGCATCAGCGTCGCCAGCTATGTCGAATTGTCGATGGTAATCGAGCAGCAACTCGGTCCCGAGGGGATGCGACAGGCGGAGGCCTTTTTTCGGCGTGCCAGCATTACGGTCGAGCCGGTGACGGTCGAGCAGGGTGAACTGGCACGGCAAGCTTTCCTCGATTTCGGCAAAGGCCGGCACAAGGCAGGCCTGAACTTTGGTGACTGCTTTTCCTATGCGCTTGCCAAGGCGACGGGCGAGCCACTTTTGTTCAAGGGAAATGATTTTCCGCTGACGGACATCGATGCTGTCGCACAATAGCTGCTCAGAATCGGATTCTCCTACATGAACGAGGAATCGGGAATGACCGATCATGGTCCCGTCGAAATCAAGATCATCAGGGCAGAGGGCGTAGAAGTCGGCGACCGGAGCGTGAGCTGGTTCGAGCCGTGGGCAAACATATCATCTATCGTCGCTACACGCACCCCGGAAGATGAACTGACACGAGTAACCATTGGCATCGGTTTTCGGAGGGATCGCTTGTTTATCAAGATCGATGAGGGCAGCCAGTGGGCCAATTTCTGCGCTGCCGCGCGCGATTATTTTCCACAGGTAGCATCATTCGCGGAGCTGCAGAAAATGCTCGCAGAGCCAGGCATGGTTTTCCTTCATTGGGATGGCGAGGAAACGCCCCATTGATGGAATTGGGCAAGGCGCTTCTCAGCCGGTTTCGATGCCTTCAATGCACAACCGACAAAAGCGAGCGGATATCGGCGATCGAACGCATCGACACGGACGGATCGTCGCGAGCTGGAATGAAGCCCCAACTTGCCAATATTGTTCCGCCTCGCCATCGATCGCTCGCACCACGACCGCCCGGCCGCCAACGATCTCGGCACCGGCGAGACAGCGCCGCAATGCGTCTGACACCAGCGCGGAACCCACACCGCGGCCATGATGGCGTTGATCGACCGCCAACTGACCGATCAGCAGACAAGGTATTGGATCCGGCGGTCGTCCCGTTCGAATCCGGCGAGGTGCGGCGGTGGCGTCTATCGCGCTCGGAGCCATACCATAGTAGCCGACAACCCGATTGTCCTCATGCACCACCATCACACGCGTGAAGTCGTTGCGCTGGTTGGCCTTGGCATAGGATTTCAGCCACTCGTCCTGCACCGGCTTCCCGCATGAGAATTGATCAAGCGAATGGGTGTCCCGCTAGGGCTCGACAGCAGACAGCTTCACGCAGAATCAGGCCCAGGGCGCCTTGCGCGCCAGACGCTCCAACGCCTTGGGCGGAAGCGGCGTCACCGGTCCTTTTCCGATCTTAAGAAAGTCCGCATAAGTCTCTTCCGAAACCCGCACAACGCTTTCAGCCAGCATGGCCGCCTGTGCATCGTGCAACGCGGCACGGCGAACGAACTCCGTACGCGACATCCCCCGCATCGCCGCTCCGCGATCAATGATCGCCAGATCGTCGTTGCGAAAGCGCATCGACACCGGAGTTTCCTTTTTCGCGGTCGCGCCGACCATGGCTTGCCTTCCTCGTTGTAACGCAGATGTATATACGCGATCTGAGGGGGAGGCCCAAGATCGCACTGCTGCATCGTGTCTCGGCCTCTCAGCAGATTGTTGCTACGCAGCCGGTCCGGGCGGCCAGGTACCCCTTTCGGCAGTGCCTTGCCGGAATAAGCGATCTTTGAGCCTATAGCGGTTCCGCCAAATACGCTATCCTAGCGGCGCTTCATGGCTGTCCTGCGCCGCCCTCGGGTAGCGTTCCATGAGACCTCGCAATTCCAGAAAATCAGAATCACCGCTGCGATTATCCTGTGCGGGCGTCTTGGGCGCTCTGCTCCAATCCCTGGCGTTTCGGGCGTTCCAATTCGGCCAGAAGGGAAGGGGGAGGGGGGCGAGCGGCAGCAACGGGCAGATTGTCAGTGACTCCAGCTTCTCAATCCACCGCGAGGTGAATTGGAGGGCTGCACGGTGACCGACATTTCCGCGCTCGCTCGCCGCTGGCTCCGACAATCCGAACTCGGTCGGGGCATCCGCCTTTCCGCTGAAGAGCACGACCTGCTCAACGCCATCGGTCTTGGCGAGATGCTCGCCGCCGAGGCTGCGAAATCCCAGAGGGACCAATGCCTACAGAGGACCGCCAACTCTACAGCCGGGGGAAATATCGGCTCGAATGGGACCGCCGAAAGGATGGCACTCTCCGAAGCCCCTTCCTCCAAATCATCTGGTATGACGATGTTGCCGGACGTAACCGGAGCAAGACAACGGGCACGGCGGAGATCAGAGCCGCCGAGGACGAACTAGATCGGCTCTGGCTGCTGCTCGAGCGTGGGCAATCGGTTTGCCCGACCTGCGGACGCCCGATGGACCAAGCCGGTAGCTACCTGCTGACGACGGCCATCGCGGATTATCTGCTGGCGCGGGAGAAGCGGTCGTCCATCGAATCGCTACGGGCGCGGCTTGCCCATGTTCTCGACTTCCTCGACCATACCCATCGGTCGGCGATCACCTGCGAGCAAATCAGCGACGAGTTCGTGGATGAGTTCCGGTTGTGGTCATCGACGGTCCCGGTCATTGAGGGGACTGTCAACCCGAAGGTGCGGGAGCGCGCACCGGGCACGATCGAGGCCAGCGTGCGAACCTTGGCGGCGGCGATCAACTTCGCCCACAACCGCAAGGACACTCTGTTTCCCGCCCGCTTCACCGTGCTTGCTCCCCGCGACGTGAGCCGGACTCCGACCTATCGTTCCTCGATCGAGGAACTGGCGGACATGTTCCGCTATTGCGTCGCCCCGCAGCCGCCAGACGGTGAAATCTGGTCGGACAAGATGATTGCCCGCCAGCGGCAATATCGGGAGAACCTGCTACGCTTCCTGCAAGTCTCGGTAGCGACCTGGTGTCGACCGGACGCGGCGCACGACGTTTCGACGGCGGCAGGGCGCGACCAGTGGATCAGCAACGCCCGCGTGTTGCAACTCAATCCGCGCGGGCGCCGGCAGACCAAGAAGTATAGGCCCGCGCTGCCGGTGGCTTATCGCTTCGCTCGAATCCTGGATGCAACCAAGGGCTTCTTCGTCACGGTGAAGTCCGTCCGCAAAGCCTTTGAGGCGATGCTGGACGACCTTGGCCTTCCGCGTGAGCGCGAGACGGGACTGAAGCTGATTCGTCGATCCGTGTCACAGATCGCTCGGCCCCGGATCGGGGAGGCGCAATGGCGGCAGGGTGAGATCATGCTGGGCCATGCCAAAATCAGCACGAGCGACATTTACGCGCTGTTCGACCCGGCCAATCTGGGGGTCGCTTTGACGGTCACCGAGGGGATTATCGAGGAGATCGAGACCCTGTGTCCAGGGGCCTTCGCAGTGCCTCTCACCGGAGAGACACCGGAGCAACCCCCGCCCGAAAGGGCGGGAATTGCTCCTAAGTGATTGAAAATGTTGGTCGGGGAAAGAGGATTCGAACCTCCGGCCCCTGCCTCCCGAAGACAGTGCTCTACCAGGCTGAGCTATTCCCCGACCGATGCCGAAGCCGCGATGAGGCGACCCCGTAAGGCAGGCCGCAGCCTATAGAGGCGGCTTTTCAGGCTGGCAAGCGGCCAGAGCGGCTTTTTTTGCGTCTTACAAAAGCCCAGCCGCGCGGAAGCTGAACCGGCTTTCCCCGGCCTCTATCATATGGTCGGCCAGCCGCATGTCGAGCGGGCGGAGCCGCCGGGCAAGGGTGCGGGTCAGGGCGATGTCGGCCGGACGGGGCAGGGCGACAGCAACGCCGGGCCGTCGCTGGTGAAGCGCCAGCCACTGCCCGTCCAGCGCCAGCAACTGGCTGACGACGGCGCGCCAGTCGTCCGCCAGCGGCACGCGGTCGCGCGGGCGCCAGGTGGCGTCAAGGATGATCAGGTCCAGTCCGGCCATGCGGGAAATGTGACGCGGGCCGGTTTCGCCACGCCAGCCCAAGCCGCGCCATTCTGGTTGAATAGCCCCCTATTCTGATCCGGAATGAAGGGGAGATTGGCTGGCGGGACTGCCTGGGCTACAGCGGGCGGTGACCCACAGCCTTCATACAGGATGCCCGCCCTTGCGCGACACGATGCCCCACTATGAGCAGCAATATATAGACCTGATGCGCCATATCTGGCGTCATGGCGACGAACGGATCGACCGCACCGGGGTTGGCACCCGGTCGATCCTGGGTGCGACGATGCGCTTTTCACTGGCTGACGACGCGGTGCCGCTGCTGACGACCAAGCGGGTTTACTGGAAGGTCGCAGCCCGCGAGATGCTGTGGTTCCTGTCGGGCGACACCAATATTCGCGAACTGGTGCGGCAGGGCGTCCATATCTGGACCGACTGGCCGCTGGATGCCTATCGCCGCGCCACCGGCGAGGCGATCGACCGGGATGCGTTCGAGGCGCGAATCATCGAGGATGAGGCGTTCGCATTGAAATGGGGCGATCTGGGGCCGGTCTATGGCGCGCAATGGGTCAACTGGCCGCGTTACGAGGCGGCAGGAGATGGGCTCTACCGGCGCGCGGAGAAAGGGCATAACCAGATTGCCGATCTGGTCGCGGCGATCCGGTCGACGCCGGGGTCTCGCCGCCTGCTGTTTACCGGATGGAACGTGGCGGAAGTCGCCAATATGGCGCTGCCGCCCTGTCATATGACCTATCAGTTCCAGGTCGCGAATGGGAAGCTCAACGGCTTGCTGTTCCAGCGCAGTTGCGACCTGGGGCTGGGCTTTGCGTTCAACATATTCGGCCTGTCGATGATCACCCGGATGCTGGCGCAGCAATGCGGTCTGGAGCCTGGCGAGGTGGTCTGGCAGGGTGGCGACGTCCATCTGTACCTTAACCACGCTGCATTGGTGGAGGAGCAGATGGAGAGAATTCCGTCGGGCGCGCCAAAGCTGCGGATCAATCGGCGACCTTCGGACATTTTCAGCTACGCGATCGAGGATTTCGAGGTGACTGACTATACGCCGCAGGCCCATATTGCTGCGCCGGTTGCTGTCTAGGCCGACAGTGAGCCGAACATAGCGACACGGAAAAATGGGTAAGGAAGGCTTGCCTTTCGCAGCGACGTAATATAATGTTATTGGCAAGCAACATTATTGCGATGCAGCATAGGAGGCAGGATGACCGATCCCCACGATTCGGCAGGATTGCAGGGCAAGGCCGGGCATAATCTGCCCCCGCTGCGCCTACACGTTCCCGAACCGCCAGCCCGGCCCGGCGAGAGCGCGGACTTCACCCATTTCGACATTCCCGCTGCCGACGCGGCACCACGGCCAGACGAGACGGCGCAGCCCGCGACGATGCGCGACATGGCCTATGGGCTGGTGCGCGTGCTGGATGAAAATGGCGCGGCGGTGGGCCAGTGGAATCCCAATCTGCCCCCTGAAACGCTGTTGCGGATGCTGCGCACCATGGCGCTGACCCGCGCGTTCGACGCGCGCATGTTCCGGGCGCAGCGGCAGGGCAAGACCAGTTTCTACATGAAGTCGACGGGTGAGGAAGCCGTGTCGATCGGCGCGGCGCTGGCGCTGGACCGCGACGACATGTGTTTTCCCAGCTATCGCCAGCAGGGCATATTGATCGCCCGCGACTGGCCGATCATCGACATGATGAACCAGATTTATTCGAACAAGGGCGACCGGCTGAAGGGCCGCCAGCTACCCATCATGTATTCGGCGCGGGATGCCGGATTCTTCTCGATCTCCGGCAATCTGACCACCCAATATCCCCAGGCGGTCGGCTGGGCGATGGCGAGCGCAGCGCGCGGGGACACCCGGATCGCGGCGACCTGGTGCGGCGAAGGATCGACGGCCGAGGGCGACTTTCACAGCGCCTGCACCTTCGCCAGCGTCTATCGCGCGCCCGTCATCATGAACATCGTCAACAACCAGTGGGCGATCAGCAGCTTTTCGGGCTTTGCCGGAGCGGAGGCGACGACCTTTGCCGCGCGCGCCGTGGGCTATGGCATTGCCGGGCTGCGCGTCGATGGCAATGACGTGCTGGCGGTCTATGCCGCGACCCGCTGGGCCGCAGACCGGGCGCGCGCCAATGCCGGGCCAACGCTGATCGAACATTTCACCTATCGGGTGGAGGGGCACAGCACATCGGATGATCCGTCCGCCTATCGCTCCGCCGAAGAAAGCAGCCTGTGGCCGCTGGGCGATCCGATCGCGCGGTTGAAGCAGCACTGCATCGCCCTTGGCATCTGGGACGAGGACCGCCACGCCGCGATGGACAAGGAATTGGCCGAACTGGTCCGCGACGCCGCCCGCGAGGCGGAAAAGAACGGCATCCTTGGCCATGGCCTCCACCATCCGATGGAAAGCATGTTCGAGGATGTGTTCGAGGAAATGCCCCGGCACCTGAAGGAACAGCAGCAGCAGATGCTGGACGAATGGAAGGCGGCGGGGCTGTGATGGCGCATCATCATTTCCTCTCCCCGGCGGGGAGAGGATACCGTAGCTCAGCAGCTTGCTGCTTAGCGAAGGTTGGAGAGGGGGCTGCGTGGTCCCGTCTTTCAACCGCCGTTCACCCTCTCCCAGCTTCGACTAGGCGGCAAAGCCGCCAAGTCTGCGCAACCCTCTCCCTCAAGGGAGAGGGAAGGATGTGCCATGACTGACACGACACAGATGAACATGATCCAGGCGATCAACAGCGCCATGGACGTGATGATGGAACGCGACCCCACCGTCGTGGTGATGGGTGAGGATGTCGGCTTTTTCGGCGGCGTGTTCCGCGCCACCGCCGGGTTGCAACAGAAATATGGCAAGAACCGCGTGTTCGATACGCCGATCACCGAATGCGGTATCATTGGCGTGGCGGTCGGCATGGGTGCCTATGGCCTGCGGCCCGTTCCGGAAATCCAGTTTGCCGACTATATCTATCCCGCGCTCGACCAGCTTGTGTCCGAAGCGGGGCGGCTGCGCTATCGTTCGGCGGGCGAGTTCATCGCGCCCATGACGGTACGATCGCCCTTTGGCGGCGGCATTTTCGGCGGGCAGACGCACAGCCAGTCACCCGAAGGCATTTTCACCCATTGTTCGGGGATAAAGACGGTCATCCCGTCCACCCCCTATGATGCCAAGGGACTGCTGATCGCGGCGATCGAGGATAATGATCCGACGATCTTCTTTGAACCCAAGCGCATCTATAACGGCCCGTTCGATGGCGAATATGACACGCCGGCGACCAGCTGGGCCGGGCATCGCGATGCGCAGGTGCCGACCGGCTATTACCGCATCCCGCTGGGCAAGGCGCGGATCGCGCGGGCGGGCGGGGCGCTGACCATCCTGTGCTATGGCACGATGATCCATGTCGTCGAACATACCGTTGCGATGCTGGGGCTGGACGCGGAGATCGTCGACCTGCGCAGCCTCGTGCCGCTCGACATCGAAACGATCGAAGCGTCGGTGAAAAAGACCGGCCGCTGCCTGATCGTGCATGAAGCGACCCGTACCAGCGGTTTTGGCGCGGAGCTGCTGGCGCAGGTGCAGGAACGCTGCTTCCACTATCTCGAAGCGCCGATCGAGCGGGTGACCGGGTTCGACACGCCCTATCCGCACAGCCTGGAATGGGCCTATTTCCCCGGCCCCGTCCGCATCCGCGAAGCCATCAACAAGATCATGAAGGATTGAGCGCCATGGCTCTGTTCACATTCAAGCTGCCGGACATCGGCGAAGGCATTGCGCAGGCCGAAATCGTCGGTTGGCACGTCAAGGTCGGCGACCGGGTCGAAGAGGACCAGCCGATAGCCGACATGATGACCGACAAGGCGACGGTCGAGATGGAAAGCCCGGTCGCGGGGACCGTCGTGCGACTGGCGGGCGAGGAGGGCGATCAGGTGTCGATCGGCAGTATGCTGGTCGAGATCGAGGTGGAAGGCGAGGATGTCGCCGCGCCGCCGCCATCGGTGGAGGCGATCGAGGCGGAAGTGCCGGGTGAGGCGGTTATCGAGGAGCCGACATCCATTCGCCCCGCGATCGAGCCGGGTGCAGGCGCTGAGCCTGTCGAACGGCCCAGCCGAACCGAAGGAGAGGCGGCGTCGCCTGCGGCTGAGCCGAAGGCTTCGACTTCGCTCAGCCCGGACGGAAGCGGGCATGAGGCTTCATCCCCCATCCTCGCCTCTCCAGCCGTCCGTGCCCGTGCGAAGGATCTGGGTATCGATCTCGCGCAGGTGAAGTCGGCGGGCGATCATATTCGCCATGCCGACCTCGATGCCTATCTGCTCTACGGACAGGGGCAGGGCTATCGCGCGGCGGGAAAATCGGCGCGCCGCCCCGACGAGCAGGTCAAGGTCATCGGCATGCGCCGCCGGATTGCGGAGAATATGGCCGCGTCCAAACGGCACATTCCCCATTTCACCTATGTCGAGGAAATCGACGTCACCGCGCTGGAAGCCTTGCGCGAACAGCTCAACGCCAGCCGGGGCGATAAGCCCAAGCTGACCATGTTGCCGCTGCTGATCGTCGCCATCTGCAAGACTTTGCCCGACTTTCCGATGCTCAACGCCCGTTATGATGATGAGGCGGGCGTGGTCACGCGTCACGGATCGGTTCATCTGGGGCTGGCGACGCAGACCGATGCGGGGCTGATGGTGCCGGTGATCCGCGACGCGCAGGACCGCAATGTCTGGCAGTTGGCGAGTGAAATCCGTCGGCTGGCCGACGCTGCCCGGTCGGGCAAGGCCAAGTCGGAGGAACTGTCCGGCTCTACCCTGACGCTGACGTCGCTTGGTCCGCTGGGCGGGATCGCCACCACGCCGGTCATCAATCGGCCCGAAGTCGCGATCATCGGTCCCAACCGCGTGATCGAGCGGCCCGTTTTTCGGGGCAAGGAGATTGTCGCAGCGAAGCTGATGAACCTGTCGATCAGCTGCGACCACCGCGTCGTCGATGGCTGGGACGCGGCAAGCTATGTCCAGGCTGTCCGCAAACTGCTCGAAAATCCCGCTCTTCTGTTCGTGGATTGATAATCAGCGCATAGTCGCGCGATAGCTTAGCCGTCCGGCATGGCCGGGCGGCACCGCTTGCGGCAGCGACCAGCGGATATGGGTGACGTCTGCCGCCACGGCGCGGCGCGTGCCGCCCAGGGGCGTGGGCAGCCATAGCTGATCCATCCGGCCCCAATGCGCGCCGCCATCGACGGACACCTGCATCGTCGGATCGGTCGGGTCGATCTGCATGCCGCGCGGCAGCGAGCGAACCACGGCCTGATCGCGCAGCGGCGCGTTGCCCGCATTGCGCCAATGGACGATGACGATCAGCTGATCGCCGGGCGCGACCTTGTCAGCGCTCGCCAATATGCGGCGGGACCGTCCGTTGACGTCGGTTGTTACCCGTTCGACAAACATCTGCGTGTCCAGTTCGACGCCCGGTTGCGCCGATGCGGCGTGCGGCACGGCAAGGCCGCTCAGCGCGATGATCCATGACAATGTGGCGGCTTTCATGCCTGTCCCCGTTCTGCGTCCCCGTACCCATCCTAGAACGGCTGAGCCAATATTTGGTTAAGCGACTGTTTTTCCGCGATCAGCCCGCGATCGGAGACGCTTTGCAAATTGACGCCCGCTGGCGGCGAGCGCACATCTGGCGGGTCTTTCGACCGGAGAATCAATCCACCGTGAAACCGCCGGAACAGCTGGAAATCAACCGCAGGCGCGACCGGCTGCTCGCGTCGATCGCGCTGACGACGGGGATCGGGCTGATATTGGCGCTGCCCTTTGCGCTGCGCGCGGGCGCGGAGTTTTTCCTGCCGCTGACCGCCGCGCTGGTGATCGCGATCGCGCTGGTGCCGCTGCTGGAATGGATGGAGCGGCGCCGGTTGCCGTCGGGGCTGGCCGCGCTGCTGGCGGTAATCGGCTTTCTGATCGTGGCCAATACCGCGCTGGTGCTGATCATCGTGCCAGCGACCGACTGGTTCCGTATCCTGCCGCAGCGCTTGCCACAGATACAGGCGAACCTGGCCCCGCTGATCGATTTTTACTCCAATCTCCAGCGCTTCGTCGATGAAACGGTGCAGATGCTGGCGACAGGGCCGGTTGCAGCGGCGCAGACGGCGACGGTCGACACGCCGCGTTCCCTGCTGCAATTTGCCGCCACATCGGCCCCGGCGGCGATCATCCAGAGGGGGCGCGCGCTGCTCATCATCTATTTCTTCCTGGCGGGCTGGACCCGCCTGCGGCGGCGCACGATCAACAGCCGGGACAGTTTCGACGGCGCGCTGGCGGTGGCGCGGGTGATCCAGAATGTGGTCGACGCCACATCGGCCTATGTCATCACCATCGCCGTCATCAACCTGTGCCTGGGGCTGGCGGTCGCGCTGGCGCTGTGGCTGATCGGGATGCCATCGCCCCTGATGTGGGGCGGGATCGTCGCGCTGCTCAACTTCATCCCCTATTTCGGCCCCATGCTGGCGGCGGTGCTGCTGGCGCTGGGCGGGCTGATGGTATTTGACGATGTGTGGGTCGCCATGATGCCCGCGGCCTTGCAGGTCGGTTTCCATCTGGTCGAGGCGAACGTCATCACGCCGACGGTGCTGGGGCGGCGGCTGACGATGAACCCGCTGCTGATTCTGGTGTCGCTCACTTTCTGGGGCTGGGTGTGGGGGACGCCGGGCGCGCTGCTGGGCGTGCCGCTGCTGATCATCATCCAGACCGTCGTTTCTGCCGCGGGCACGCCGGATATCGCCGGTTTCCTGTTCGAGCAGGGGACGCTGACGGTCGCGCCGCGCAAAGAAAGTGACGAGAATGCGAAAACAGCCGAAACGGACGGTTGACAGTCCCGGCGGACGCACATAGACGGCGCTTCCACACCGAACGCGGGTGTAGCTCAGTTGGTTAGAGTGCCGGCCTGTCACGCCGGAGGTCGCGGGTTCGAGCCCCGTCACTCGCGCCACTTTCCTTCATCGGAAAGTGTTTTCTTCGATACATGGTCGGCTTTAGCGCCAGCGCCCCGTCTCCATCCAGGCGAGCAGGCGGCGCAGCGGCAGCACCCATATCCACACGATCCCCAGCACGACATAGATCGGCGTCTGCGCCCATACCGGCAGCGTGCCGATGATGCCGGACAGGCTGGCCACCATGACCGCCCATAATGCGATCAGCCCGACAATCGCCAGCATCCCGACCGGCTTGCGCCAGCTGGGCTGATGATAATGGCGCGGGTCTATGTTCATGCGACAGCTCCTGCGGCGGAAAGGCCTTCGATCAGTTCCACTTCGGTCAGTACCATGTGCAGCGGCAAGTCCCACGGGTCGGCCGGAACCATATCCTGTTCCTGCACCGACCAGGCAATGCCGATGCGCAGCGCGTCGGGCAGGCGGGCAAAGGCGCGGTCATAGTAGCCGCCACCCTGACCCAGCCTGTTCATCGCCCGGTCGAACCCGACCAGCGGGGCGATGATGACGTCCGGCGTCACCGGGCCATCGCCGGGCGCGGGGTGGCTGGTGCGGAACGGGCCGGGCAGCAATATGTCGTCAGGCTGCCAGCGCAGGAAATCCATGCTGCCCAGCCGATCCAGCACGCGCGGCAACGCCACGGTCTTGCCCATGGCGATCAGTTGCTGCGCCAGCCGCTGCGCCGGGGCTTCATCGTCCAGTCCCATATAGAGCGCTACCACCTGCGCGTCCGCGATGCGGCGCGCGAGGGGGGAAGGCAGCACCTTGAACGCCAGCCGGTGCGCCAGCGGGTCAAGCGTCGATACGAACGCGCGGCGGCGATCGCGGGCGATCTGGCGCAAGCTCGTCTTGTCGATGGTGTCGCCGTTCATTCGTATCTCTGCCCGTTCGCTATGATGTTCCCGTACAGGCTGAAGCCCAGTCCTGCCCTATGCACCATGTTCCCGCCTGTGCGGGAGCACGTCTATATTTGGATCGCTTGCGTTGGAAGGGTGACGGGACCGCCTTGGCCGTTTGCTGGAAAATCCTCTGACGCCTCAACGTCAGGTGGGGACCATGTAGATCGGGCCGGAACCCGCCCAGGAACAGCCCCCTAGGATGTGATTATCGCCTCAGGGATGTTCGCTAAAGCTCGTACCAGGCAGTACCCGTCCACCCCAATCTAGGCGTCCGTGGCGCGGGCGGCAAGCCCGGTGCGCAGCTTTTCTATCCGCGCCGCCAGTGCCTCTATCGCCTGCGCTGCCGGTTCGTCCTCCGCTTCCAGCGCCAGCCTTTGCTGGCGGGCTGCGGTGTCGCGGCGCATGTCGTTCAATTCGTCGGCCAGGAACAGCGCGGCGAACAACAGGCTGCGCACCTCCGTCATGCCCGGCGCGCCCTGCTGCGCGGCTTTCGCCTTTTCCTCGATCAGGCTGGCGAGATGGGCGAGATGCGCCTCCTCCCCATCGCGGCATCTGATGTCATAATGACGCCCGGCTATGTGCAGCGTGGTTTCAGCCAATGGTCCGGCCCTTCAGATCGGCAATCAGTTCATCGAGCGACCGCAGCGCCGCGCGCGCGCCGTCCACATCCATATCCGGTTCGCCACTTGACGGTGAGGAGGGGGGCGGGGCCGCCACAAGGCGGGCCACATCCTGTTCGAGCCGACCCACTGCACGTTCCAGCGTGCCAATTGCCTGCATCATGCGCTCGCTTGCCATAGCCTGTGCATAGCGAAACTTGATGCGGTACAAAAGCGATCATTGGGCGGACAAGAAGCCGCTTTCCGGCCCGCTGCGGTTGACGCATGGGGCTTGACGCGACAAAGGAGGCGCGATCTCGACTCGCCCGTACAGCTTGCGGGGAGGCCCGTCCTGCTCAGGAAAGACACACGCTGCCGATGACCGTTTCCGATAAGTCGCTCGCCAACGCCATCCGGGCGCTCTCCATGGACGCGGTGCAGGCCGCCAATAGCGGCCATCCGGGCATGCCCATGGGTATGGCCGACGTCGCGACGGTGCTGTTCAGCGATTATCTGAAATTCGATCCGACCCAGCCCAAATGGGCCGACCGGGACCGCTTCGTCCTGTCGGCTGGCCATGGCTCGATGCTGATCTACAGCCTGCTGCACCTGACCGGCTATGCGCGCCCGACGATCGAGGACATCGCCAATTTCCGCCAGTTGCACAGCCCGTGCGCAGGGCATCCTGAAAATTTCGAGCTGGCTGGCGTGGAAGCGACCACGGGTCCGCTGGGTTCTGGCCTTGCCACTGCCGTCGGCATGGCGATTGCCGAGCGGCACCTGAACGCCCAGTTCGGCGACGCGCTGGTCGATCACCGCACCTGGGTGATTGCCGGTGACGGGTGCCTGATGGAAGGCATCAACCATGAAGCGATTGGCCTGGCCGGTCACCTGAACCTTGGCCGCCTGATCGTGCTGTGGGACGATAACAAGATCACCATCGACGGCGCTGTCGACCTGTCGAGCAGCGAAGATGTCCGCGCCCGTTACGAAGCGACCGGCTGGCATGTCGTGTCGTGCGATGGCCATGACGTTGCCGATGTGCGCCGCGCTCTGGCCGAAGCGGTCGCTGATTCGCGTCCTTCGCTGGTCGCCTGCGCCACCAAGATCGGCTATGGTTCGCCCAACAAGGCGGGCACGTCGGGCGTCCATGGGTCCGCGCTGGGCGAGGCCGAAGTCGCTGCCGCGCGCGAATTTCTGGGCTGGGACGCAGCGCCCTTCGTTATCCCTGCGGACATTGCCGCGGCATGGCAGGCGATTGGCGCCAAGGGCAGCGACGTTCGCGCCGCCTGGGAAGCGCGCCTTGCAAGCGATGCAAAGGGCGCGGAATTCACGCGCCGCATGGCTGGCGATCTGCCCGATAATTTCTCGCTGGAAGCCTATATCGACAGCCTGATCGCCGCGCCGCAAAAGGTAGCGACCCGCAAGGCAAGCGAATTGGCGCTCGGCGCGATCAACGACCTGTTGCCTGAAACACTGGGCGGTTCGGCAGACCTTACCGGCTCCAACAATACCAAGACCAAGTCGACCGGGCCGCTGACGCGCGATGATTATGCGGGTCGCTATGTCTATTATGGCATTCGCGAATTCGGCATGGCCTGCGCGATGAACGGCATGGCGCTGCACGGCGGGGTCATCCCTTATGGCGGCACCTTCCTCGTCTTTTCGGACTATATGCGTGCTGGCATCCGCCTGGCCGCGCTCCAGCAGCAGCGCGTCATCCATGTGCTGACCCATGACAGCATCGGCCTTGGCGAAGATGGCCCGACCCATCAGCCGATCGAACATGTCATGTCGATGCGGATGATCCCCAATCTGGACGTCTATCGCCCCGCCGACATTGTCGAGACGGCGGAATGCTGGGAACTGGCGCTGAAGGATGCGACCGGCCCGTCGGTGCTGGCGCTCACCCGCCAGAACCTGCCGCAGTTGCGCACGGAAAAGAGCGAAAATCTGTCGGCCAAGGGCGCCTATCGCCTGGTCGCCGCGACTGCCGAGCGCAAGGTGGTGCTGATCGCCACCGGCTCCGAAGTCGAGATCGCAGTCGATACCGCCAGGGCGCTGGAAGAACAGGGCATTGGCGCCGATGTCGTTTCCATGCCCAGCTGGACGCATTTCGACGCGCAGCCGCAAAGCTACAAGGACGACCTGCTGCCGCACCATGTGCTGCGCGTGTCGATCGAGGCGGGCACGACCTTTGGCTGGGAACGCCATACCGGCATCGCTGGCCTGCGCTTTGGCATCGACAGTTTCGGCGCGTCCGCGCCTGCCGAAGCGCTTTACGACCATTTCGGCCTGACGGCCGCAAAGATTGCGCCGCAGATCGTGGCCGCTCTCAACAACTGACCGAACAACAACTTGCGGAGGCTAGTGCAGTGGCAACGAAGGTAGCAATTAACGGTTTCGGACGTATCGGTCGCCTGGTGGCGCGCGCCATTCTTTCGCGCACCGACCATGATCTTGAACTGGTCAGCATCAACGACCTGGGCGACGCCAAGGCGAACGCCTTGCTGTTCAAGCGCGATTCGGTGCATGGCAACTGGAAGGGCGACGTCAGCGTCGATGGCGATTTCCTGGTCATCGACGGCAAGCGCATCGCCGTGACCGCCGAGCGTGACCCCGCCAAGCTGCCTCACGCGGCGCAGGGCGTGGAAATCGCCCTGGAATGCACGGGCATCTTCGCAGACAAGGCCAAGGCCAGCGCCCATCTGACCGCTGGCGCCAAGCGCGTCGTCATTTCCGCGCCCGCAACCGGCGTGGACAAGACCATCGTGTTCGGCGTCAACCATGACGCGCTGACCGCTGACGACATCGTCATTTCCAACGCCAGCTGCACGACCAACTGCCTGGCGCCGCTCGCCAAGGTGCTGCACGATGCCATCGGCATCGAAAGCGGCTTCATGACGACGATCCACAGCTACACCAACGACCAGAACACGCTGGACCAGATCCACAAGGATATGCGCCGCGCCCGCGCCGCCGCCCTGTCGATGATCCCGACCACCACGGGCGCCGCCCGCGCGGTGGGTGAAGTTCTGCCTGCGCTCAAGGGCAAGCTGGACGGTTCGTCGGTGCGCGTGCCGACCCCGAACGTGTCGGTCGTGGACCTGAAGTTCATCCCCAGCCGCGCCACCACGATCGAGGAAGTCAACGGCCTGCTGAAAGCCGCAGCCGACGGTCCGATGAAGGGCGTTCTGGCCTATACCGACGAACCGCTGGTTTCGATCGATTTCAATGGCGACCCGGCATCCTCTACCGTCGACAGCCTGGAAACCGCGGTCATCGACGGCAAGCTGGTCCGCGTGCTCAGCTGGTACGACAATGAATGGGGCTTCTCCAACCGCATGATCGACACCAGCGGCGTGGTGGCAAAGTTCCTGTAAGGGAAGCGGGGGCGGGTAAAACCGTCCCCTTTTTGTTGAGAAGCAACAGGGAATATCCATGACCAAGCCGTTCAAGACACTCGATGAGATGGGCGACATTCACGGCAAGGCCGTGCTGGTGCGCGAGGATCTGAACGTGCCGATGCAGGACGGCTCGGTCAGCGATGACACCCGCCTGCGTTCGGCCATGCCGACCGTGCTGGAACTGGCCGATCGCGGTGCCAAGGTGCTGATCCTGGCCCATTTCGGCCGTCCCAAGGGGCAGAAGAACCCGGAATATTCGCTCTCGAAGATCACCCGGCCCCTGACCCAGGTGCTGGGGCGCGAAGTCCAGTTCATTCCCGATTGCCAGGGTGATGCAGCGGCGGACGGCATTGCCGTGATGCGCGCCGGTGACATAGCGATCCTGGAAAATACCCGTTTCCATCCGGGCGAGGAAAAGAATGATCCCGCCTTGGTCGATGCGATGGCGGCCATCGCTGATTTCTACGTCAATGACGCTTTTTCCGCCGCGCACCGCGCCCATGCCTCGACCGAAGGGCTGGCGCACAAGCTGCCGTCCTTCGCCGGGCGCGCGATGGAGCGCGAACTCGATGCGCTGCAAGCCGCGCTGGGCACGCCGGTCAAGCCGGTCGCCGCCGTCGTCGGCGGCGCGAAAGTGTCGACCAAGCTTGACGTGCTGAACCATCTGGTCACCAAGGTCGATCATCTGATCATCGGCGGCGGCATGGCCAACACCTTCCTCCATGCGCGCGGTGTCGATGTCGGCAAATCGCTGTGCGAAAAGGATCTGGCCGACACCGCCGAAGCCATTTTCGACGCGGCGGAAGCGGCCGGTTGCACCATCCATCTTCCCTATGACGTGGTGGTAGCCAAGGAATTTGCCGCCAACCCGCCCTCGGTCCGCACCTGCAACGTCCATGAGGTTGCGGATGACGAAATGATCCTCGACGTCGGCCCTGCCGCTGTCGAGGCGCTGGCCGATGTGCTCAAGACCTGCCGGACGCTCGTATGGAACGGGCCGTTGGGCGCGTTCGAAATTGCGCCGTTCGACACGGCGACCGTCGCGCTGGCCCGCACCGCTGCGGCACTGACCAAGGAAGGCCAGTTGACCTCGGTCGCTGGCGGCGGCGATACTGTGGCGGCGCTTAACCATGCAGGGGCAGCAGCCGATTTCACCTTCGTCTCGACGGCCGGCGGCGCTTTCCTGGAATGGATGGAAGGCAAGGATTTACCGGGCGTAAAGGCTTTGATGGTCTGACGACCCGGTCAACGGTAGCGCCGTTTTGGAGAGGGCAGCGCTATCCCATTCAAGAGAGAGTATGTGCAGATGCTGGATCAGGTTCAGAAACAGAAGATTGCGACAGGCGAAGGCTTTATCGCCGCACTCGACCAGAGCGGTGGGTCGACGCCCAAGGCGCTCAAGGGCTATGGTATCGAAGAAGGTGCGTGGGCCAATGACGAGGAAATGTTCGGCCTGATCCACGCGATGCGCAGCCGCATCATCACTTCGCCCGTGTTCACCGGCGACAAGGTGCTGGGCGCGATCCTGTTCGAGCGCACGATGGACGGCACCGTCGATGGCAAGCCGACCCCGCAGGCGCTGATCGAGCGCGGCGTTGTGCCCTTCATCAAGATCGACAAGGGTCTGGAAGATGAGGCGAACGGCGTTCAGGTGATGAAGCCCAATCCCGACCTGGACGTGCTGCTCCACCGCGCCAAGGCGCTGGGCGTGTTCGGGACCAAGGAACGCTCGGTCATCAACCTCGCCAACCGCGAAGGCATTGCCGCCGTGGTCAAGCAGCAGTTCGAGATCGGTCAGCAGGTATTGGCAGCCGGGCTGATGCCGATCATCGAACCCGAAGTGAACATCAAGTCGCCTGAACGCGCCGAAGCCGACGCGATCCTGCTCGACGAACTGCTCAAGGCGCTCGATGCGCTGCCCGCTGATCAGCAGGTGATGCTGAAGCTGTCGCTGCCGGTCCAGCCGGGCCTGTTCGACCCGCTGGTCGATCACCCCCGCGTCCTGCGCGTTGTGGCCCTGTCGGGCGGTTTTGCCCGTCCGGAAGCCTGCGTCGAACTGGCGAAGAATCGCGGCATCATCGCCAGCTTCAGCCGCGCGCTGCTCAACGACCTGCGCCACCAGATGAGCGATGATGAATTCAACGCCTCGCTTGGCGAAGCGATTGACGAAATCCACGGCGCGTCGGTCGCGAAAACGCCTGTCGCTGCCTGATTGCCGGTCGGGCGGGCGCAGGCCCGCCCGGCCCCCCCTTTCGCGCTCCTCCGCTATGGGTTAAGCGCGAAGCATGACCGATTTTACAGATGAAGAGCTGGCGCTCGACCCGCATTTCGCCGACCAGTTCGAACAGGGTTTCCGCCCGGCCTGCCAGCTTTATCTGATCTCCCCGCCCACCATCGACGCCAGTTTCGTCGACACGCTGGCCACGGCGCTGGACGGCGGGGATGTGGCCGCGTTCCAGTTGCGGCTCAAAGGGCTGGAAGAGGACGCGATTGCCGCGCTCGCCACGCCGTTGCAGGCGCTTTGCGAGCAGCGTGATGTAGCGTTCATCATCAACGATAGCGTCGCTTTGGCGCAGCGCCTGGGCGCGGACGGCGTGCATCTGGGGCAGGGCGATGGCGACCCGCGGGAGGCCCGCAAAATCCTTGGCCCCAAGGTGCAGATTGGCGTCACCTGCCATGACAGCCGCCATCTGGCGATGGAAGCGGGGGAGGCGGGGGCCGACTATGTCGCGTTCGGTGCCTTCTATCCCACCAAGACGAAGGCAGTGTTGCACCATGCCGAACCGTCCATCCTGGGGTGGTGGACCACGCTGTTCGAACTGCCCTGCGTCGCAATCGGCGGGGTGACGGCGGAAAACGCAGCGCCGCTGGTCGCGGCGGGGGCGGATTTTCTGGCGGTCAGCAGCGCGGTGTGGAACCATCCGGGGGGGCCGGGCGCTGGCGTTGCAGCCTTTGCCGATGTGCTGCAACAGGTCCGTAACGGAGCGTCGGAACCCAAATGATCATCGTCCATCACCTCAACAACAGCCGGTCGCAACGCATTCTCTGGCTGCTGGAGGAACTGGGCGAACCCTATCAGGTCATCCGCTACGAACGCGACCGCAAGACGATGCGTGCGCCAGCCACGTTGCGGGCCATCCATCCGCTGGGGCGCTCTCCGGCGGTGCAGGTGGATGGCCATGCGCTGATCGAAACCGGCGCGATCATGGACTATCTGGTCGCCCGCGCAGGCCGATTCGGCCCACCGGCAGACGCGCCGGGGGCGATCCGCTACCGCCAATATATGCATTATGCCGAAGGATCGATGATGCCGCCGCTGCTCGCGCTGCTCATCATAGGCAAGCTCGGCCTGCTTGGTCGCCCCGCGCGGCCCACGGTGCAACGCATGCTCGATGATCATCTCGACTGGCTGGAAAGCGAACTGGCGTCGCGTCCCTATTTCGCCGGTGACAGTTTCACCGCCGCGGACATGATGATGAGCTTCCCGATCGAAGCGTCCCGCGCGCGCGGCGGCCTGAACGGTTCGCGGCCCGCGATCATGCGCTGGCTGGCCGAGATGCAGGCACGCCCCGCCTATCAGGCGGCGCTGGCGGCGGGCGGCCCCTATGCCTACGCCTGATCGGCGTTGTGTCCCTGCCTATATCCATCCGGCTATCGACAGTTGCTGCCGCGTGACGTGCGAATGTCCTCCACGACAAAAAGCCCCGCTTGTGCGGCGGGCCGCTTCCCACTAAATCGCCCCCATGACATCGACCAACGACATTCGCCGTTCCTTCCTCGACTATTTCGGGGCCAACGGCCACACCATCGTTCCCTCCGCGCCGCTGGTGCCGCACAACGACCCGACGCTGATGTTCGTCAACGCCGGGATGGTGCCGTTCAAGAATGTCTTTACCGGCCTTGAAACCCGCCCCTACAAGACCGCGACGTCGAGCCAGAAGTCGGTCCGCGCGGGCGGCAAGCATAACGACCTCGACAATGTCGGCTATACCGCGCGCCATCATACCTTCTTTGAAATGCTGGGCAATTTCAGCTTTGGCGACTATTTCAAGGAACAGGCGATCACCCATGCCTGGACCCTGCTGACCAAGGAATGGGGGCTTCCGGCCGAAAAGTTGACCGCCACCGTCTATCACACCGATGACGAGGCGTTCGACCTGTGGAAGAAGATCGCCGGCCTGCCCGATCACAAGATCATCCGCATCCCGACGAAGGATAATTTCTGGGCAATGGGCGACAGTGGCCCCTGCGGCCCCTGTTCGGAAATCTTCTACGATCATGGCGACCATATCTGGGGCGGCCCTCCCGGCAGTCCGGAGGAAGATGGCGACCGCTTCGTCGAGATCTGGAACCTGGTGTTCATGCAATATGAGCAGGAAGCCAATGAGATCGTCAGCGAATTGCCCAGGCCGTCGATCGACACCGGCATGGGTCTGGAGCGGATCGCCGCCGTCATGCAGGGCGTTCATAACAATTATGACACCGACACGTTCAAGGCGCTGATTGCCGAAAGCGGCGCGATCACCAAAACCGCGACCGATGGTGACCTCCAGGCCAGCCACCGCGTCATCGCCGATCATCTGCGCTCCACCAGCTTCCTGATCGCAGACGGCGTGCTGCCCGCCAATGAAGGTCGCGGCTATGTGCTGCGCCGGATCATGCGCCGCGCCATGCGCCACGCGCACATCATCGGCGCCAAAGACCCGTTGATGTATCGCCTGGTCGGCAGCCTCGTGTCCGAAATGGGCGGCGCCTATCCCGAACTGGTCCGTGCCCAGCCGCTGATCGAGGAAACGCTGCTGCGCGAGGAAACCCGTTTCCGCCGCACGCTGGAAAACGGCCTGCGCCTGCTGGACGAAGCTACCGCGGGCCTGGGCGAAGGCGGCACGCTGCCTGGCGAAACCGCGTTCAAGCTCTACGACACCTATGGCTTCCCCTACGACCTGACCGAAGATGCGCTGCGCACGCAGGGGCTGGGCGTCGACCGCGCGGGTTTTGACGCCGCCATGGCGGAACAGAAAGCCGCCGCCCGCGCCGCGTGGAAAGGATCGGGCGAGAAAGCCTCGGACGACATCTGGTACGACATTGCCGAAACGCTCGGCAGCACCGAATTTGTCGGCTACGCCTCCACCAAGGGTGAGGGCGAAGTGCAGGCCATCGTCAAGGACGGCGCGCGCGTCGATAGCGCTGGCGTGGGTGACACGGTCACCATCATCACCAACCAGACGCCCTTCTATGGCGAAAGCGGCGGCCAGATGGGCGATGCGGGCCTCATCGCCTCGCTTGGCGGCCTGTCGGCAAAGGTGGAGGATACCGCCAAGCCGCTCGGTCGCCTCCACGCCCACCGCGCCATGATCGAGGCGGGGAGCGTCAAGGTCGGCGACACGGTGCAGTTGAGCGTCGATGTCGATCGCCGTGACCGCATCCGCGCCAACCATAGCGCTACCCACTTGCTCCATGCTGCGCTGCGCAGGGAATTGGGCGCGCATGTGACGCAAAAGGGCAGTCTGGTCGCTGCCGATCGGCTGCGCTTCGATTTCTCGCATCCTGACGCCCTGACCCATACGCAGATCGCGCGGATAGAGGCGGATGTGAACGCGCAGATTCGCCATAATGAAGAGGTCACGACCCGCCTCATGACGCCCGACGACGCCATCGCGGCGGGCGCGATGGCGCTGTTTGGCGAAAAATATGGCGATGAGGTCCGCGTCCTTTCGATGGGTAGGGGGGACGACAATCATTATTCGGTCGAACTGTGCGGCGGCACCCATGTCCGCGCGACCGGCGACATCGCCCTGCTCAAGATCGTATCGGAAAGCGCCGTTTCCAGCGGCGTCCGCCGGATCGAGGCATTGACCGGGGAGGCCGCGCGCCTCTGGCTGGTCGATCGTGAGGACAAGCTGCGCCAGTCCGCTGCCACGCTCAAGACCGCGCCGGAAGATGTGCCGGCCCGCATCGCCGCGCTGGTGGAACAGAGCCGCAAGCTGGAGCGTGAACTGGCCGAAGCGAAGAAGGCGCTGGCTTTGGGCGGCGGCGCATCGGGCGCGGCCCCGGCAGGTCCCGAACAGGTCGGCACTGTCAGCTTCATGGCGCAGGTCATCGAAGGGCTGGACCCCAAGGAATTGCGCGGCATCGTTGACGGCAATAAAAAGACGCTGGGTAGCGGCGTGTCTGCGATCGTAGCGGTGGTCGATGGCCGCGCGACCATTGCCGTGGGCGTGACCGATGATCTCACCGGCACGATCAGCGCGGTCGATCTGGTGCGCATCGGCGTCGAGGCGCTGGGCGGGAAGGGCGGTGGTGGCCGTCCCGACATGGCGCAGGGCGGTGGCCCGGACGGCGACCAGGCGGCGGCGGCGATCGACGCGGTCAAGGCCAGGCTTGCGGGGGTTCCCGGCTAACCTCATGGCCATATTCAACCGCGATTCCGATGATGAAGTCGCCCGCGGCGCTCGCGCCGTGGTCGTCCATGCCGAAACCCACGGACCGGAACGCCGGGACAGCGACGCAAGGCTGGAGGAAGCGGGCGGTCTGGCGCTTGCCATCGGCATAGACGTGCGCGCGGCGCAGGCTTTCCGCGTGCGCGATCGCAAGCCTGCGACACTGTTCGGCAGCGGCAGCGTGGAGCAGATCGCCACGCTGGTGAACCAGGAAGAGGCGGAGCTGGTCATCGTCGATAACGCCCTGTCGCCGGTTCAGCAGAGCAATCTGGAAAAGGCGGTCGGCGCCAAGGTCATCGACCGGACCGGCCTGATCCTCGAAATTTTCGGCGAACGGGCCGCCACCAATGAAGGCCGGTTGCAGGTGGAGCTTGCCCATCTCGACTATCAGGCAGGGCGCCTGGTGCGCAGCTGGACCCATTTGGAGCGGCAGCGCGGCGGATTCGGCTTCCTTGGTGGCCCCGGCGAAACCCAGATCGAGGCGGACAGGCGGATGATCCGCGACCGGATGGCGAAGATCCGCAAGGAACTGGATCAGGTCACCCGCACCCGCGGCCTCCACCGCGCCCGGCGGCAGCGCGCACCCTGGCCAGTGATCGCGCTGGTCGGCTATACCAACGCTGGAAAATCCACGCTTTTCAATCGCCTGACCGGGGCTGACGTCATGGCGGAGGATCTGCTCTTTGCAACGCTCGATCCGACCATGCGCCAGATCGCGCTTCCCGGCCTCGACAAGGCGATCCTGTCTGACACGGTGGGTTTCGTTTCCGACCTGCCGACCCAGCTTATCGCCGCCTTCCGCGCGACGCTGGAGGAAGTGCTGTCCGCCGACCTGATCGTCCATGTGCGCGACATTGCCCACCCCGACAGCGATGCCCAGCGCGACGATGTGCTGGACGTGCTGAGCGAGTTGGGCGTGGCCGGGGAGGGCGCGCTAGACCGCGCCCAAGACGAGCCTGCCGCGCCGCCGATTATCGAGGCGTGGAACAAGCTGGACCTGCTCGACGCGGAAGCCGAAGCGCTGGCGCGGGAAACCGCATCGCGCCGCGACGATGTCGTGATCCTTTCGGCGCTGACAGGGGAAGGTGTCGCCGACCTGCAACGTGCCATCAGCACCAAGATGACCGCCGGTGCCAAAGTCTATGGCCTGCGCATCGCGGCAGCTGACGGCGCGGCGCTGGCCTGGCTCCATGAGCATGGCGAAGTGCTGTCGAGCGACGCGCAGGGCGAGGAAACCCGTGTCGAAGTGCGGCTATCGGACGCCGCCTTCGCACGGTTCGGAAAGCGTGGGCAGGGGTAGGGCTGGCGTTACGCCAGCGCCTTCTCGACTACGCCGACTGCCTGTTTCAGCGATCCCGCGCGGTCGCAGCTATGACCGCATTTTTCCTGCTGATATTGCAACTTGTGCAAAATATCCCGCGCGGCATCGACATTGCCGAGCTTAATTTCGGCGATGGCCAGCCCCGACATCGCGCCGGGATGGCCGTTGCGACCGCGATAGAGGCTCTGTTCGAAATAGCGACGGGCAGAAGCGGCATCACCCAGGCCCAGCTTGGTCACGCCTTTCAGGAATCGCGCCTCGCGGCTGGGCGTTTCGCCAATCACGGTTGCAAGCAGCTTGTCGGCCTGCATCAGATCACCCGATGCGATCAACTGCCGCGCCTGATCCAACGACGTCGAGCGATTGCCGCCCTTAAAATTGTCCGGGCCAAAGCCTGTGATAGGCACCACGCCCATCGGACTGCCGGCGTCGAAATGAATGCCCGAAATGCCGGTGCCATTTTGCTGGGCATAGGCAGGGACTGCCACGGCACACAGGAGTGGGAAAAGGATCGTCAGGCGCATCGCAAATTCCTCCAACATATCTGGAGGTTTAGGCTATGCCATTGTCAAGCAGCTGTCAAATATGAGTTTTAATTCCAAACCTTTTCTGGACTATGTCTGGCACCGATGCGCCCTTTACCACGCTCGGAACATCACCAGCGCGTCGACATAGCCAAGGGCAGGATGATCAAACACTTCCGGCAACCGCCCGACCACGGCAAAGCCCATATCCTGCCACAGAGCCACCGCACGTACATTGGACGACACCACGAAGTTGAACTGCATCGCGCGAAAACCCAACGCCCGTGCAAGATCGAGCGAAGCGGCGCACATGCGGCGCGCGACGCCGCGTCCGGTTGCGTGCTGCGCCACGACATAGCCGGCATTGGCGACGTGTGCGCCGCCGCCCATCTGATTGGCGCGCACATAGAATATGCCCAGAACGGCGCCGTCTTCCTCCAGGACGCGCACGGTGCGATCGGACGAGAGCCAGAGGGAGAGGGCGGCTTGCCGCGTCATATCGCGCGGGATGGCCAGCGTTTCGCCCGCGCGAATCACTGGCTCCAATATCGCCCAGATTGCGTCATGATCGGCAGGCGAAATCGCGCGGATCACGCTGGCATCCCCGCGCGCTTGGCCTGCTGCCACAGCGCTTCCTTTTCAGTGAGCGGCAGAGCGGTAAAGGCCTCTCCAGCTAGCGTTTCCATGATCCGGAACCGCCGGTCGAACTTGGCATTGCCCGCGCGCAGAGCAACTTCCGGGTCAACCTTCAAATGCCGTGCGAGGTTGACGACGGCAAACAGCAGATCGCCCACCTCCTCTTCGCGCTCGGCCTGTGTCGTCGCGCCCTGCACCTCGTCCAGTTCCTCGACGATCTTGGCGATCGCGCCATCGCTATCGGGCCAGTCGAACCCAGTCCGGGCCGCGCGCTTCTGCAATTTTTCCGCGCGCAACAATGCGGGCAGGGCGATCGCTACCCCGGCCAGCGCGCTGGGATCAGGCTCCTTTTCGGCCCGCTCAGCCGCCTTGATCGCTTCCCACTGGGCATGGCCGTCCTCCCGCGCCAGGCCGTCGCCAAAGACGTGCGGATGCCGCCGGATCATCTTTTGCGTGATGCCGTCGATCACGTCCTGCAAGCTGAAATGCCCGGCCTGTTCGGCCATCCGGCTGTGAAATGCCACTTGCAGCAGCAGATCGCCCAATTCGTCGCGCAACGCCACCATGTCGCTACGCTCGATCGCGTCGGCAACTTCATAGGCTTCCTCGATCGTGTAGGGCGCGATCGAGGCGAAATCCTGCTCGATGTCCCACGGACAGCCCGTATCGGGATCGCGCAACTGCGCCATGACATTGGCGAGCGGCATGATGTCGGCGGGGCTGGCTTTGGACATGGGGAACCTGCGATGATGATGGAGTCAAAATGGCGATAGTGGCTCTGCCGGGGGATGACCAGACAGGCGTGATCTTAGTCCGATAATATATATTATGTTAAATCACATATCATCTGCGCCTATGTTCGGCTCAGTGTCGGCTTTGCCTCAATCCTCCCGGATCAGGCTGGTTTTCGCCGTGTCCTTCATCCGCACATAGACCACCAGCGAGATGGCGATCATCACGCTGACATAGATGTAGAATGCCTGCTCCATACCGGCTTGCTTGAACCATAAGGCGACCAGTTCCGCCGTCCCGCCGAACATGGTGTTGGCCAGCGCATAAGGCAGCGCGACGCCCAGCGCGCGGATATGCGCGGGAAACAGCTCGGCCTTCACCACGGCGTTGATCGATGTATATCCGGTGACGATCACCAGTCCCACCATCACCAGCAGCCCTGCGACCAGCGGGTTCTTGGTCACCGCCAGCGTCGCAAAGATCGGATAGGTGCAAAGCACGCCCATGACGCCGAAGCCGATCATTAGCGGCTTGCGCCCGATCCGATCCGACAGCGCGCCAGCAACGGGCTGTAACAGCATGAAAACAAAGAGCGTCGCTGCATTGATCTGCGATGCCGCCTCCCGGCTCAACCCGCTCGTATTGACCAGGAATTTCTGCATGTAGATGGAATAGGCATAGAAAGCGATCGTGCCGCCAGCGGTCAACAACATCACCGTCGCGGTTTCACGCGGGTGCTTCGTCAACAATTCGACGAAGCCCGATTTCGGCGCGCCCTCGGCCTTCGCCACGGCAAAGCTCTGCGTTTCCGCCAGCCCGCGCCGCAGCCAGAACACAATGACCGCCAGCCCCCCGCCAATGAAAAAGGGTATCCGCCAGCCCCATGCATCCAGTTGCGCCTCGCTCAGTACGGCCTGCAACACCAGCAGCACGCAGATCGCGACCAGTTGCCCGGCGATGAGCGTCACATATTGAAAGCTGGAAAAAAAGCCGCGCCGGTTCTTGCCTGCCATTTCGGAGAGATAGGTCGCACTCGCGCCATATTCCCCGCCGATCGACAGCCCCTGCATCAACCGCGCCAGCACCAGCAGCAAGGGCGCTGCGACGCCGATCGTCTCATAGCCTGGCGTCACCGCGATCAACAGCGATCCCGCACACATTAGCGCGACCGACAGCGTCAACCCGCTCTTGCGCCCGTGCCGGTCGGCATAAACGCCCATCAGCCATGCGCCGATCGGTCGCATCAGGAAACCGACGGCGAAGATGCCCGCCGCGCTCAGCAACTGGGCTGTACGGTCCTGGCTGGGAAAGAAATGCGGTGCGAAATAGAGGGTGAAGGCGGCATAGGCATACCAGTCATACCATTCGACCAGATTGCCCGTCGAACCGCCGATAATGGCTTTCAGCCGCTCGCGCTGGGTCGGGGCGCCAGTTTCTAGTGGGGCGGTCATGGCGTCAGCACCATTTCGCCATTCTGCACGCCCCAGCTTTTCAGGCGGGACAGCATGTTCATGCCGATCACATTGACCTCGCCAAAGCTGGATGACACCACGACGGGCAGATCGGTCGTTACAATCGGACCGACGACCAGGCTGGCGATGCTGGATCGCCGCGCTTCCACCTTGCCATTGGCGGTGGTCATGACGACGCCGGGCGCGCCGACGTCATAGTTGAGGCCAGACGCGCGCGCGGTATTTTCCGACAGCGCGGTGATGGTCGCGCCGCTGTCTATCAGGAAACGGGCAGGCGTGCCATTGATCGTCGCTTCGACCCAATAATGGCCATCGGGCGCTACGGGAATGCGGATCGACTGGCCTTGCGCCTTGGCTGGCGGCAGCGACGCCGGGCTTTCATCGACAAGATCGCCTTGCTCTGCCCAACGGCCGGTCAGATAGCCTTCGTCCTGCGCCAGTTTGAACAGGCCGAGCAGCCCGGCAAAGATGGCGACCCATAACAACGCCATGCGGAGCACGCCGCCCCAGGCCAGCCGCCGACCGATAAGCGCGGAGCCGACCAGCACCAGTGCCAGCACATACCAGATGGTTGATGCCGCCTGATCGCCGCTGTCCATCAATCCCCCTGCTCCACCGCTTCCAACATTATCACCATGCCGTCATAGCCTGGCTCGACCCCGCTGGGGAGGGTGCGGCGCAATGTCGCATAATCCATGCTCTGGTCCATATGGGTCAGGATCGCGCGACCGGGCCGGGCGGCGGCGATGCCATCCAGCGTCAGCGCCAGATGGGGATGGGTGGGGTGCGGCTTTTCCCGCAGCGCGTCCACCACCCACACATCCACCCTGTCGTACAGCGCCAGCATATCGGGCGTCAGGTCATGAAAATCCGTGGCATAGGCGACGGACCTGCCGCCATGGCTGAAGCGAAAGCCGGTCGAATAGATTTCGCCATGCGGCTGATCGACGCAGGCAATGTCGATGTCGCCGATCCGCAGGCCATCGGGCAAGATCCGCCCGTCGACGGTCGGGTGATAACCGTTGCGCCCTTCAAAGGCATAGCCGAAGCGCTGCCGCAGCAGGTTGAGCGTTTGCGATCGGGCATAGCCGGGCAGCGGCACGCGGCGATGGTGAAACAGCTGCCGGACATCGTCGATGCCATGGCTGTGATCGGCATGGTCATGGGTCCACAAGATCGCGTCGATCGCAATCACATCGGCCGCGAGCAACTGGGCGCGCATGTCGGGCGATGTATCCACCAATATTCGCGTCGTCGCGCTTTCGACCAGAATGGACACGCGGGTACGGCGGTTTTTCGGTTCGGTGGGATCGCACGCCCCCCAATCATTACCGATGCGCGGAACCCCCGACGATGTGCCGCTGCCCAGGATGGTGAGTTTCAGGCTCATGCCACCTTCTTGAACAAGGTGCGGAAATTGGTGGAGGTAGCCGCGGCCAGATCCTCCAGGCTTTCGCCGCGCAGATTGGCGAGGAATTTGGCCGTGTCGGCGACGAAGGCCGGCTCACAGGGACGCCCGCGATGCGGCACCGGCGCCAGAAAGGGTGAGTCCGTTTCCACCAGCAACCGGTCGATCGGCAGGCGCGCGGCGGTTTCCTGCAAATCCTTCGCGCTCTTGAAGGTCACGATGCCCGATATGCTGATGTAGAAGCCCAGTTCCAGCGCGGCGTCGGCAAAGGCGCCGCTGGCGGTGAAACAGTGGATGACGCCGGTATAGGCTCCCTTCCCCATCTCGTCACGCATCACCGCCAGCGTATCTTCCTCCGCATCGCGGGTATGGACGATCAGCGGCAGGCCCGTTTCGCGGGCGGCGACGATGTGCGAGCGGAAGCTGCTGCGCTGCCGGTCACGGTCGCTATGGTCATAATAATAATCCAGGCCCGTCTCGCCGATGCCCACGACGCGGGGGTGCGCTGCGCGGGCGACCAGTTTGGCGGTGTCGATATGGGGATGCTCGTCCGCCTCATGCGGATGGATGCCAACCGTCGCCCACACGTCCGGCGCGCGGATCGCAGTGTCCAGCACCGCGTCCCACTCGCTTTCGCGCGTGGCGATGTTGAGCATAAGGTCGATGCCGGACGCGCGCGCGCGTTCCAGCACATTCTGCTGATCCTCGATCAACCCCTTGTAATTCAGGTGACAATGGCTGTCGATCAGCATGGGTTCACCCGTCCGCTTCGGTCAGTTCGAGCCTGGGAAAGAGCGGCTTGGGCGCGGCGAGGGTGAAGTCGCTCTCGGCCAGTGGCGAATACCAGTGATCGCCGATCGCGTTGTAGCTGCGCTTGTCGGCGGGGATGCCCATATGATCGAGCAGCGCGGTCGCGCTGGCGGGGATGACCGGCAGGACCGCGACGGCCAGTTGCGCGATCGCGATGTAGAGCGTCGCCAGCACCGTCTCCATCCGCTGCGGGTCGGTCTTGCGCAATGACCATGGCGCCTGGGCGTCGATATATTGGTTACAGGCAAAGGCGGCGCGCAGCCATGCGTCGATCGCGACGGACGGCGCGAGATCGGCCATGGCGGCAGGCATGTCGGTACGCACGACCCGGTCGATCAGATCGAACAACTCGCTGTCCGCCGGATCATGTCCGTGGATGGCCGGCAGTCTGCCGTCCAGATTCTTGGCGATGAAGCTCAACGTCCGCTGCGCCAGATTGCCGAACGCATTGCCCAGATCGCTGTTGGAGCGCTGGACGATCGCCTCCGCGCTATAGCTGCCGTCATTGCCGAAAGTGACCTCCGACAACAGGAAATAGCGCAACTGATCCACACCGAACCGATCGGCCAGTTCGATCGGGTCGGCGACATTGCCGACCGATTTGGACATTTTCTCGCCCCGGTTGAGCAGGAAGCCATGACCAAAAATCTGCTTGGGCAAGGGCAGCTTCGCGCTCATCAGAAAGGCTGGCCAGTAAACCGCATGAAAACGCACAATATCCTTGCCGATAATATGCGTGATGTCGCCGCCTTCCGCCCAATATCTTGCCATGCGGTCGGCATCATCGGGATAGCCGCAGCCGGTCAGATAGTTGGTGAGCGCGTCAACCCACACATACATGACATGACCATCGCTGCCGGGCACCTTGACCCCCCAGTCGAAGCTGGTGCGCGAAATGCTCAGGTCCGAAAGGCCGCCTTCGACGAAACGTAAAATCTCGTTGCGGCGGCTGTCCGGACGGATGAAATCGGGCTGGCTTTCGTAGAGCGCCAGCAATTTGTCCTGATAGTTGGACAGGCGGAAGAACCAGCTTTCCTCGACCGTCCATTCAACCGGCGTGCCCTGTGGCGAAAGCTTGGCGCCCCCTTCCCCGTCGGTCAGTTCCTTTTCGTCGTAAAAGGCTTCGTCGCGGACCGAATACCAGCCCTCATACCGATCCAGATACAGGTCGCCATTGGCCTCCATCGCCTGCCAGATGGCCTGGCTGGCGCGATGGTGCGCCGCTTCGCTGGTGCGGATGAAACGATCATGACTGATGTTAAGCCGATCGTTCATATCACGGAAATAGCCCGACATTTCATCGGCCAGCGCGACGGGTTCGATCCCCCGGTTCCGCGCCGTCTGCGCCATTTTCAGGCCATGTTCGTCCGTGCCGGTCTGAAAGAAGACGTCGCGGCCCATCATGCGCTGGAAACGGGCGATCGCGTCGGTCGCGATCACCTCATAGGCGTGGCCGATATGGGGGCGGCCATTGGGATAGGAGATGGCGGTGGTGATGGTATAGGGCTGGGACATGCGATGTCCCTAGCGGCTGTTGCGTCGGGCGGGAAGCCGCTTTTCAGGCCGATGGTGGCGCAAGCGCCGCGACATGGCCGGCCAGTTCAAAAACCACCGCCGCCGGATCGAGCGACAGGATCACCGCCCCGCTCGCCAGATGCCGCGCTTTTTCCCAATGGTCGAGCGCCACGCCGAGCGCGGACCCGCTGCGATGCCGCGCGGCCTGCGCGATGAAGGCGGGCGCGCGTTCCAGAAACGCCTCATAGCGCGGCTTGGCCGATTTGATCGCCAGCGCTTTGGCCAGCGCCAGTCGCTGCCGATTGTCCCGGTCGCCATCCTGCGCGATCCGCGCCATCGCGCTTTCTATGTCCGCCAGGTTCAGGCCCAGATAACGCAGCGCCTTGCCCGGCGACCCCTCGCCCGCGCGGATCAGGGCGTCAATCTCTGTCGGGGACAGGCTTTCATCCTTGCCGCGCAGGATGGCGCGCATCGCCCCGTCGCTCAGCGGATCGAAACGCAGCGTGCGGCAACGCGAACGGATCGTCGGCAGCAACCGGCCCGGCGCGTGGCTGACCAGCAGGAAGATCATGTCGGCGGGCGGCTCTTCCAGATTTTTGAGCAACGCATTGGCCGCGCCTCGCTCCAGATCGTCGGCACTGTCGATCACCACGATCCGCCGGGTCGAAAGCGACGGCGCGGACTGAAGCAACCGTTGCAGTCCGCGCACCTGATCCACGCTGATGTTGCGCGCGGTGACGCCATCCTTTTCCAGCGGGAACAGTTCGGCATAATCGGGATGGGCGCTCGCTTCGATCAGGCGGCGAACCGGGTGGCTTTCCGGCACGTCAAGTCCCGACCCCACCACCGGCGGGCCAGCGGCGTCCGCCAGCAGACGCAGCGCCATCGCGCGCGCGAAGCTGCCCTTGCCGATGCCCTTTGGCCCGCTCAATATCCAGCCATGATGCATCCGCGCGCTGGCCGCCGCGTCGATCAGCGTGCTGGCCTGCGCGTCATGGCCCAGAAGGGACGTCATGGCAGCAGATCCGCCAGCGCATCGATCAGGCGGGCCGTGACCGCGCCGGGTTCGCCGGACGCATCGATCGCGCGGAACCGCGCCGCCTCGTCCGTCGCGAAACGAGCGAAGGCATCCGCCACGGCGCGATGAAAGCTTTGGTCGCGGCCGCCAATCCGGTCCGATGCGCCACCATCCCGCACGCGTGCCCGCGCTTCGGCCTCACCCGCTGGCAAGGTCAGGAACAGGGTCCGGTCAGGCAGAAAGCCCTCACTGCCGATCCGGTGCAGCGTCACAATGTCCGCGTCGGACAGCGCCCCCTGCCCCTGATAGGCCCGGCTTGAATCGAGAAAGCGGTCGGACAGCACCCACGCTCCCCGCGCCAGCGCCGGGCGGATCGTCTTTTCGATATGATCGGCCCGCGCCGCAGCAAACAGCAAAGCCTCCGCCCGCGCGCTCCAGCGATCCGCGCCGCCCGTCAGCAACAGCGAACGGATCGCTTCCGCGCCTTCGCTGCCGCCCGGTTCGCGCGTTTCCACGACCTCCAGCCCGCGCGCGCGCAGAGCGGCGGCAAGGGCGCGTAACTGGGTCGATTTGCCAGCGCCCTCTCCGCCTTCCAGCGTGATGAACCGCCCTTCTATCACCCGAACAGCGATTTCAGGCCATTCCACAACCGGCCGAACATGCCCGCTTCAGCGACATCCGCGCCAGCAACCAGCGGCATAACCTGCGGCGGCGTGTCGGGCGTGGATACGATCAGGTCGGCAATCTTCTGCCCTTTGGCGATCGGCGCCTTGATCGGGCCGGTATAGACCACTTTGACGGAGATATTCGTCGATGCGGTGCGCGGCAGCGTGACCGCCAGATTTTGCGGCGCGACCAGCGGCACGCTGGTCGCGCTGCCCAGCTGGACGTCAGCGGTTTCGACAGTCGCGCCCTTCTTGAACAGGGGCTGCGCCTTCCACGCCTTGAAACCCCAGTCCATGAAGCGGACCGATTCCTGGATGCGCCCGTTAAAGCTGCCCAGCCCCGCCACCACCATCACCAGGCGGCGGCCATCCTGTTCCGCCGATCCGGTAAAGCCATAGCCCGCTTCTTCGGTATGGCCGGTCTTGAGGCCATCGGCCCCCGCGATCTTGCCCAAAATCGGGTTGCGATTGCCCTGCGCAATGTCCGCGCCGCCCATCGTCTTGCCCCAGGTGAAGGAACGGGTGGCGTAGAAACGCTTATAGAGATCGGGCGTTTCCTCGATCGTTCCTTGCGCCAGCTTGGCCAGATCCTCGGCGGTCACATAGGTCACGCCTTCGTCCGGCCAGCCATTGCTGGTGCCGAAATGACTGTTTTTGAGGCCCATGCGCTTGGCCTCCTCATTCATCAGCGCGACGAAAGCCTGCTCGGTCCCGGCAATCCCTTCGGCCAGAACGACGCAGGCGTCATTGCCGGACAGGGTGACTATGCCGTGCAGCAGATTTTCCACCGATACCTGCTCGCCCGCCGACAGGAACATGGTCGAACCGGCAGCCGGGCCATGCCACTGCTTCCAGGTTTCCGGGCGTACGGTGAACATGGTGTCCAGCTTCAATTCGCCCTTCTGGATCAGGCGGAAGGCGACATGGGCGGTCATCATCTTGGCCATGGATGCCGGTGGCATCTTCGTTTCGCCGCCCTTGTCATACAGTACCGCGCCCGACGACAGATCCTTCATATAAGCGATCGGCGCTTCGCTGGTGTAGGGCGGCGCCGCTGCGGTCAGCGGCTGGGCCAACAGCCCGGTGAAGAGGAGGACTGCGACGGACTTGTTCATGGGGCTGCCTTCAAATGGGATGGAATCGCTTGGGTGGTGCGCGATGTCTATCGCGCGTCATTAGCCATGATGCGGCCATTCTCAAACCCCTTGGCTGCGGCGGCGCGCACACCAGCCTGTGCGGCGTCCTGCGTGGGATAGGGGCCAAAGCGCACCCGCCACACGCCGTCGCCCTCCACTGCCCTGGCGCCGATGCGCTTCGCCAGCGTTTCGGCGCGGGCGCGGGATGAGAAGGCAGCGACCTGCACCACATAAGTCCGGGCGGCGGCTGGCGCGGCGGCAGAGGCAGGAGCAACTGGCGCAACAGGCGTTGGCGCCGATGGCGCGCCCGCCTTTTCCACCACGAAGCCATCCTGCCTTGCGGGCGTTGGCGCAATTCCGCGCTTCTCTGGGCCGCGGACCGCCCTGGGCGGCGTCTTGGCGCTTGGCCTTGCTACGACCTTTGCCTTTGCGGGCGTTGCTGCGGGACGGGCGGGCAGCTTGGCCCGCAGCGCGGTCAGCAAGGCGGGCGGGGTTTCCAGCCGCTCTGCCACCCGGCCATGGCTGCGCAGCGCAACCCGTTCCTGATCGGGCGGGCTGACGCGCCGCACCCGCACCGCCGCCGCGCCGTCGTCGATCACGCCCAACTGCTCCGCCGCGCCGCGCGACAGGTCGATGATCCGGTCATTGGCGAAAGGTCCGCGATCATTGACCCGGACCAGGATGGTCCGTCCGGTATCGAGCGCCGTCACCTCGACATAGCTGGGCAGCGGCAATGTCTGGTGCGCGGCGGTAATCGCCTCCGGCACGAAGGTTTCGCCATTGGCCGTCTTGTTGCCCTGCAACTCCTCGCCATACCAGCCGGCATAACCGACCGCATCATAGTTAGGCGCGTCTTCGGGCGTATAGGTGACCTTGTCGACGCTGTAGGGCGCGCCAATCATCAGGGGGTCATCGGATACCATCGCGCCCTGCGCCAGCGGGCGCGGCGATGATGCGGGCGGCGGTGGCACGGGCGGCTGCTCCCCGCCGCTGCACGATGCCAGCAATAGTATAAGCCCGGCCGCCAGAGGCAGCCTCCCCCCCTTATTTGACCGCATCGGCCAGCAACCCCACAGACAGAGCATAGAAATTGGAACAGTTATAATCCAGAATTGCCCGGTAATTGCCGGTCAGCAGATAGGCGGTCTTGCCCGGCCCGTCCGGCTCCAGCAGCGTCGCCATCACCGTATCGGCGGGCCAGGCGCCGCTTTGCGGGGTAAGGCCCAGCTTGCGCCATTCGGCCATGGTCAGCCATCGGCTATGCCGGTTGAATACGCGCGGGCAGCGCGCCGGATTGGTCTTTGCCGCCACGCTGGCGCGGTTCAAGCTGGACGGCACGGAGACCGCCACACCCCAGGGTTGCCCGCGTCGCCATCCGGCCTGCACGAAATAATTGGCGATCGACGCCAGTGCATCCGCCTCACTGGTCCAGATGTCCGCCCGCCCGTCGCCATCGCCATCCTTGGCCAGCCGCAGATAGACCGACGGCAGAAACTGGGGATAGCCTGTCGCCCCGGCCCAACTGCCGACCAGGCGGCTGCGCGGCACACCATTGTCCAGCATCTTCAACGTCGCCAGCAGTTCCGGCTCGAACAGGGTGCGCCGACGCCCCTCATGCGCCAGCGTTGCCAGCGACCGGATCAGGTCGAAATCGCCGACATAGCTGCCATAATTGGTTTCATGGCCATAAATGGCGACCATGATCTCCTCCGGCACGCCGGTTTCCGCCTCTATCCGGGCCAGACGCGCGCGATTGGCCTGATAGGCGGTCTGGCCGCGCCTGATCCGCGCGGCATCGACATGCTGGCGGCGATAGGGTTCGAAATTGGGGATGGGCGAATAAGCGCCACCGCCGGGCTGCGTCTGGTCCAGCGCGATGACCCGTGGATTGGGCGTCAGCGTCGCAAACACGCTGTCCAGCGTCGCGTCACTGATCCCCATCGCCCGCGCCTTGGGTCGCAGGCTTTCCAGATAGGCGCGAAAATCCATCACATCCTGTGCCTGCGCAACCCCCGGCACAACAGTGCCAGCCGTTACGCCAGCCAGCCCCAGCAACAGCGAAAATACAGACGAACGCAGAGAATCTCTCATCCCCCCGTTGTTGCACAGGCCGGACGGCAGGTGAATCCCCTTAATGGCAACTATGGCCCGTTTAGACGACGAACCGAGCCCCAGGCGATTTTTGCGCTTGGCAAGCCAGCACAGCGCGCTAGGAAGCGAGGCGACGGAAGGGTGGCAGAGTGGTCGATTGCAGCGGTCTTGAAAACCGCCGATGTGCAAGCATCCGTGGGTTCGAATCCCACCCCTTCCGCCAATATCGCATCTCGCTAGAGGTTTTGACGCGCGGCCTATCCGGCCTCGCGGTGCTCAGGCGTAGGTTCCGGGCGCAATCCGTTTCAGGCTGATTTCGCGTTGCGGGGTTGGGTCCACCGTGCTGACCGATGGCTCGGCGATCACCGCCAATGGGTCTATCTCTCGGCTCAGCAACAGGCCGCAACGCTCCACGCCGCACCAGATCACCGTGCCGCATACTTCCAGATAGTCGGCAATCACCGTAACGCGCGCGCCGATCGGCGGTAGATACAGGCCGGTGACGAGCGCGCCGTAGGAGGAGATATTCAGGATGGTGACGGGTTCGGTAACACCGTCCCATAAAAGCGTCGCGCGGGCATTGGCTATGAAGCGGCTTTCGCGGCGACGTTGGACCTGCGGCCTGTAATGGATGCTGTTCATCGCTGTCTCCCGGTTTCCCCCCAGGATCAGATGTGAATCTGTCGCAGCAATCTTGCAGAAGCGATAAGCGGGCTGGTTAACAGGGGGGCAGCTATGAACGGGTCTCTGCCCCCCCGATTGGAAATCAGGCCAGCGCGCCGTGGCAATGCTTGTATTTCTGGCCCGAACCACAGGGGCACGGCGCATTGCGACTGATGTCCAGATTGGCGAATTCGCCGGCCGGGACCGCAGGCGCGCGCGGGATCGTCGTCGTGATCCCGCCAAATGTCCCTGCATCGAAATCGGCGCTGTTATCTTCGCCGGAGAAAGGATCGATATGGGTCGTGATAAAATCAGGTAGCACGGGCAGGTCGAATTCGGGCAGCGGCGCGTCCATGCGGAACTGCACCCGCGCGATCGATCCCGTCACATCCTCCCGGATATTTTCCAGCATCCGCTCGAACAGGGCAAAGGCTTCCTGCTTATATTCGTTGATCGGCGTCTTTTGCGCATAGGCGCGCAGATGCACGACCTGACGCAGCGCATCAAGCGTCGAGAGATGCTCTTTCCAGTGATGATCGAGGCTCTGGAGCAGGATCGACTTTTCGATCATGTGCCAGTCCGCAGGATCGACCTCCCGCACCTTGTCCGCGACGGTTTCGTCGGCCAGGGCGGAGAGCCGCTCCTCGATCATTTCAGGGTCGACCGCATCTTCGGCCAGCCAGGCGTCGAAATCCGGCTCAAGGCCCAGAATTTCCAGCGTTCGCGCCTTCAGCTTGGCGATGTCCCATTGTTCGGGATAGGTGCCGGGCGGGCAGCTGCTGCCGACAATGTCGTTGACCGTTTCATGGCGCATGTCGGTGACGACATCGTCGACCGTCTCTGCATCCATGATGTCGGACCGCTGCTCGTAAATCACCTTGCGCTGGTCGTTCATGACGTCGTCATATTCGACGACCTGCTTGCGAATGTCGTAGTTGCGCGCCTCGACCTTCTTCTGCGCGGTCTCGATCGCCTTGCTCAGCCATTTGGACGGGGGCAGCGCTTCGCCATCTTCCAGGTTGGACCGGATCATCTTGGCGAACATTGTGTCCGGGCCAAAGATGCGCATCAGGTCGTCGTCCAGGCTGAGGTAGAAGCGCGACAGGCCAGGATCGCCCTGACGCCCCGAACGGCCGCGCAGCTGGTTGTCGATACGGCGGCTTTCATGCCGCTCGGTCGCCAGCACGAACAGACCGCCGGCCGCCAGCACTTCGGCTTTCTCCGCCGCAATTTCCGCCCTGATCGCTTCGATCGCGGCGTCGCGCTCCGGCCCTTCGGGCATGTCGCGCAATTCATCCTCGACCCGTAGTTCCAGATTGCCGCCCAGCTGGATGTCGGTCCCGCGCCCGGCCATGTTGGTGGCGATCGTCACCACGCCCTTGCGCCCGGCCTGCGCCACGATATGCGCTTCGCTCTCATGGAAGCGCGCGTTCAGCACCGCGTGCGGCACGCCTTCCTGGTTGAGGAATTCGGACAGCATTTCGGACTTTTCGATCGACACGGTCCCGACCAGCACTGGCTGGCCCTTTTCCGAATGTTCCTTGATCGTGCGGGCAATGCCGCGGAACTTGTCCTCGATATTCTTGTAGAAACTGTCCTGCTCGTCGATCCGCTGCACCGGCTTGTTGGTGGGGATGGTGACGACGTTCATCTTGTAGATTTCGTAGAATTCGGTCGCTTCGGTGGAAGCGGTGCCGGTCATGCCCGAAATCTTGGGATACATGCGGAAATAATTCTGGAAGGTGACCGACGCCAGCGTCTGGTTCTCCGGCTCGATCTGGACGCCTTCCTTGGCTTCCACAGCCTGATGCAGCCCGTCGGACCAGCGGCGTCCGTCCATCATGCGACCGGTAAATTCGTCGATGATGACGACCTTGCCGTCCTTGACGATATAATCGATGTCGCGGCGGAACATCACGACCGCGCGCAGCGCCTGGTTCACATGATGGACGACCTGCGTATTCTCGAAATCATAGAGGTTGCTGCCCTGCAGCAACCCCGCCGCCTCCAGCAGCCGCTCGATCTTTTCGGTCCCCTCTTCAGTCAGGGTGACGGAACGCTGTTTCTCGTCCTTTTCATAATCGGATTCGTCGATCTGCTTCACGATCGCATCGACCGCGACATAGAGTTCCGACTTGTCGTCGGTCGGCCCGGAAATGATCAGCGGCGTGCGCGCCTCGTCGATCAGGATCGAGTCCACTTCGTCGACGATGGCGAAATTGAAGGGGCGCTGGACCATCGACGCGCGGTCATATTTCATATTGTCGCGCAGATAGTCGAAGCCCAGCTCGTTATTCGTCGCATAGGTAATGTCGGCGGCATAGGCGGCGCGGCGCTGATCCTCGCTGATGTTCGGCACGATCACGCCGGTCGTCAGCCCCAGGAAGCGATAGACCTGCCCCATCCATTCGCAGTCGCGGCTGGCCAGATAGTCGTTTACGGTAACGACATGGACGCCCTTGCCCTCCAGCGCGTTGAGATAGGTGGCCAGCGTCGCCACCAGCGTCTTGCCCTCACCCGTCCGCATTTCGGCGATTTCGCCGCGATGCAGGACGATACCGCCCACCATCTGCACATCGAAATGCCGCATGCCCAGCACCCGGACGGCAGCTTCGCGTACCGTTGCAAAGGCTTCCGGCAGCAGGTCGTCCAGCGTCTCGCCAGCGGCCAGCCGTTCACGAAAACGCACCGTCTGCGCTGCCAGATCCGCGTCGTTCAGCGCCTGAACCGATGGCTCGAACGAGGCGATCTTGTCGACGATCTTGCCCAGCGACTTCACATAGCGTTCGTTGGACGATCCGAAGATGGACTTGGCGAGGGCGCCGAACATGCAAATTCCTGACTTTACGGGGATGTGCGGGGCGAAAACGCCCCGCACGCAAATATGCGCCGCGATTTAGGGTGTGGGCGTTGGATAGTCAATTCGCTCAAGTGACACACTCCGGCAGGCCATCAAAGCGCCAATGCTCTGGCTACCAACCCGGTCGGGTCCGCAAGCGGATTCCGCCAGTCCGCTCGACCGGGATGAGAGACCGTAACGACCCTTCGGCCATCCAATGCTTGATGGCATTCGCTAGCCCATCCCCGATCGTTGGTTTCGCGATAACTATCGATGAGTTGACTCGCGCCGAGACGCTCTCGAACCCGCGTCCGGCTGTCCCGCCGAAACAGAGTAAAGCCGTGACGTTCAGGCTGTCGATTACGGCCTGATGCACCGGCCAACAATCCCGGATCAATTGCGCTTTCTGTTGCCGTAACGCAGCTTCGGAAGAGGTTCGGACAAATATAAGGTTGCTCGCTGGGACTTCTCTTGGCGCCAGTTTGAGCCGTGCCAACATATGCAATATCCGAGGCTGCATACCCCATGTTCCTGGGGCAGCGCCTTGCCACGACTCATCAGCATAGGCCGACCATGAAGCAGGCTGCGTCCAAAATTGGTCAATATCGGCAGCGACAGTTTCAGAAACCTGATCAACAGGATTTCCACCAGGATTCAGGCCGAGAATATACAGGTCGCTCTTTTTTGAAAAAGCTGATCTACCGGAATAGAATACTGACCCGGATGATTGTAGTATATTTGGAGCGATTGCGGACAGTGCTTGGTCTATTGATGAATTATCGCCACGCTTGATTTCAATGGTCATAACTCCTGCACTCCCTCGGCTACACGGTATCACCTAATCATTGCTAAACGGGAAGGTAAGGCAAGTGAAAGTTGCTAAACGACCAAGTATCTGATTTATATTGTTTTTTTGATGGAAAGTTGCCCTGTATTATTTGCTTCGTATCTCGTATCGGGTTGCCATGAGCAAGCCCTCCCCCCTCGCCCCCGCCGCCTTTCCGGCCCTGCCTCCGATCGCAGGTGTGACGCTGCGTCGCGCCCGTGCCGGATACAAGGCGTGGGAGCGGTGCGACCTCACCTATGTCGAACTCGACGCAGGCACGGCGGTCGCTGGCGTGACGACGCAGAGCAAATGCCCCTCCCCCGAAGTCGAATGGTGTCGGGACGCCATTCCGCTGGGGTCGGCGCGCGCGCTCGTCGTCAATGCGGGCAATGCCAATGCTTTCACTGGCCATCGCGGTCGCGCGGCGGTGGAGGCGATCGCGGCCAAGGTCGCCAATCACCTTTCCTGCAAGCCCTCGGACATATTCGTCTCCTCGACCGGGGTGATCGGCGTGCCCTTGCCCATCGACAAGGCAGAGGCCGGTCTTGAAGCGGCCTTTGCCGCCGCCCCCTGCGGCTGGGAAGATGCCGCCAACAGCATCGGCACGACCGACACTTTCGCCAAGGGCGCCCATGTCTCCGCCATGATCGGGGGAACGCGGGTCGATCTGGTCGGCATCATCAAGGGGTCGGGCATGATCGCGCCGGATATGGCGACGATGCTCGGCTATATCTTCACCAATGCCACGATCGACCCGGCGCTGCTGCAATCCATGCTCTCGGCCGCCAACACTCGCAGCTTTTCCTGCATCACGGTCGATAGCGATACGTCGACCAGCGATACGGTACTGGCCTTTGCCACCGGCAAGGCAGGCAACGCGCCGCTCACCAGCATGGACGATACAGGCGCCGATGCCTTTGCCGCCGCGCTGGCCGATCTGTGCCGCCAACTTGCCCATCTCGTCGTGCGCGATGGCGAAGGCGCGACCAAATTTGTCGAGATCAGTGTCGAGGGCGCAACCAGCGACGACAGCGCGCACAGGATTGCCCTGTCGATCGCCAACTCGCCGCTGGTCAAGACGGCGATTGCAGGTGAGGACGCCAATTGGGGCCGTGTCGTCATGGCGATCGGCAAGGCTGGCGAACCGGCTGATCGCGACCTGCTCTCCATCCGTTTCGGCGCGACTCAGGTGGCGACCGGCGGCCTGGCGGTGGAGGGCTATGACGAAGCGCCGGTTGCCGCGCATCTGAAGGGGCAGGACATCGTCATCGGCGTCGACCTGGGGCTGGGCGAGGGCCGCGCGACGGTGTGGACCTGTGACCTCACCCATGGCTATATTTCGATCAATGCGGACTATCGCAGTTGATGCTGGAACTGCACGCCCCGGTCGTCGCGCTGATGCGCGATGTGGCCCGCAATGTCGTGATGCCCCGCTACCAGAATCTGGCGAGCAGCGAGATCAGTGAAAAGGCGGATGCCGACGATCTGGTCACCATCGCGGACAAGGAAAGCGAAATCCGGCTGGCCGAGGGGCTGGCCGCGATCCTGCCCGAAGCAGGCATTATCGGGGAGGAAGCCTGCGCTGCCGACCCTTCGATACTCGACCGGGCGGGCGATGGTCTCAACTGGATCATCGACCCGATCGACGGCACCGGCAATTTCGCTGCCGGCAAGCCGCCCTTCGGCATCATGATCGCGCTGGCGGATGCCGGGACGACGCTGGCCGGCTGGATTCTCGATCCGATCAGCGGACGGCTGTGCCATGCGATGCTGGGCGGTGGCAGTCATATCGATGATGAACGGGTGCAGGCGCGTGAAAGTGGCGGTGCTTTGCCGATCGCAGCGCTGGCGGTCTATTTCATGACGCCGGACGAGCGCGCCGACATCGCCCTACGGTCGCAGGACAGGTTCGCGCTGGTCGATATTCCCCGCTGTGCGGCCGAACAATATCCCCGGCTGGTGCTGGGACAGAATGATGTGTCGGTGTTCGCCCGCACCCTGCCATGGGACCATGCGGCGGGCACATTGTTCCTGAATGAAGCGGGCGGTTGCTGTCAGCGGCTCGATGGTACCGCCTATGTCGTGGGCGACATGCGCCGGGGTCTGCTCGGTGCATCCTCGCCAAGGCTGTGGGACATGGCGGCGGAACTGCTGTTTCGCTGATCATCCGGACGTCGTATCCGTTACGACGCCCGGACCACCTGATCAGAGGGCGCCTTCGATCCAGCTCTTGAGCGCGCTCTTGGGCGCTGCGCCAACCTTGGTCGCCGCCGGTTCGCCATTTTTGAACAGGATCATCGTCGGGATGCCGCGCACGCCATATTGACCCGGCGCATCGGGATTTTCGTCGATATTGACCTTGGCGATCGTCAGCTTGTCACCCAGCTCGTCGGAGATTTCCTCCAGAGCCGGGCCGATCATCTTGCACGGGCCGCACCATTCGGCCCAGAAATCGACAAGCACGGGCTTGTCGGAATCGATCACGTCAGCCTTGAAGCTGCTGTCGGTAACTGCCTTGGTGGCCATGACTATAATCTCCTTGTCTTGAAGCGGTATCTAGGGCGTGCACGCATCCGGCTCAACGGGTCAGAGCGGCAAATTCTCCTGCGCAGGGACAAAGCCCGGCTTGTGCGTTGCCAGCAGGGCGGGCGGCAGGGTGATGAGCCGCGCGGCACTGGTGTAAAGCAGTCCCGCTTCGATCGTCCGGTCGGGGAAGATGACAGCCAGCGCGGCGGCATAGGCGGCCATCTGACGGACATGTGCCGTGGGCACCTCGTCCACGCCGATCGGCGCGATCCGTCCGGTCTTGAAGTCCACCAACTGGATGCGATCCGGGCCAACACATAGCCGGTCCACGGTTCCGGCGATTACCGCTTCGCCAACCACCGCCGCTATAGGCGCTTCGGCGAGCGCATCGGGGCTGAACAGGTCGGCAAAATCGGGTGCTTCGATCACCTGTAGCGCCTGCGCGACAATATCCTGCCGAACCGCCGCATCGTCCGCCCCCTGCTGGAGCAGCCAGCGGTCGGCGGCGTCCCGGCGACGTTCAGGCTCGACACCTGGCAACTGTTCGAACAGGGCATGGAGCCATCGCCCTCGCTCCGCAGCCGCGCGCATCGCGGGCGTGGGCGGCGGATAAGGCACGTCGTCCTCGACCGGCGCGGACGGGGCGAGCGGACGCGGCGGGCGCGCTTCCACTGGCGCGGGCCGACGCAGCCAGTCGGGTATGTCGGCGGCGACTTGCTCCTGCGGGGCTTCCGGCTCTGCCTTCCGCGATGGCAAATCCTCCGTCCCCAGCCAGCGCCGCCTCGCGCCCCATAATGGGTCCGCCTCCCACTCCGCGCCCAGCGAAGCCATCGCGCCTTCGACCGCCGCGAACCAGCTTTCAGGCTTCACTTCGCCCTTCGCCCTTGGTCCCAGCGATCCGGCGACGATCAGTTTTTCCTCCGCGCGGGTCAGGGCGACATAGAGCAGCCGCCAATGCTCCTCCCGCTCGACGGAGGCGGCCTGCTCGGCCACCTCGCCGATCGGCCCCTGCCGCTCCGGCTTGCGCGGGGCAAGGATGGGCAGGCCGTTCCAAAGCAGCGCATCCGCGCGATTGCCCGCATCGGGATCAAGGCAGGCATCCGCCAATATGACGACGGGCGCCTGCAACCCCTTGGCGCCGTGCACCGTCAGCAGGCGCAGCATGTCGCCCTGCGCCGCCGCATCGCGCACGATGTCGACTTCGCCCCGGTCGAACCAGTCGATGAAGCGCTGGAGCGAGGGATGGTCGTCACTCTCGAACGCCAGCGCCGCGTTGAGCAGTTCCTCGATCGGATCGACCGCTTCGGCTCCCAGTCGTTCGATCAGGCGACGGCGGCCATCCATCGGCCCCGACAATATCCCCTCCAGATAGCGATAGGGCGTCGTCAGGTCCGCAACCGCCAGCAAATCGCGTAAGGGCTTGAGCGTTTCTTCGTCCTGCGTCTGGAGCAGGTGCCGCCACAGTCCGGTCTTGCGCCCGATCAGCCGGTGCATCAATTCGTCCTGGGTCCAGCCGATCAGCGGCGAAACTAATAGCGACGCCATGTTCAGCTCGTCGTCGGGTTGCACCGCAAAGCGCAGTGCGGCCAGCAGATCGCGCACCGCCAGCGGCGCATTGAGCCGTAGCCGGTCGATCCCGGCAACCGCCACCTTCTCCTCATAAAGCCGCGCCACGATCAGCCGGGCCAGTTCGCTGCGGCGACGGACCAGGATCATGATGTCCCCTGCCCGCACTGGACGCCCCCGGCTTTCGAGCATCACCCCGTCGTCGATCCATTGCCTGATCTGTTGCGCGATCTTCTGCGCCAGCACCCGCTCCTGATCGGCGGCCCAATCCTCCTCGCCCTCGGCCTCGCCGGACAGGTTGGCGACGACCGGCTTCCACAGCAGCACTTCGCCCGGATGCCGGTTGGCGCTGATATGATGGACGTCGCCCGCCTCCAGCCCCAGCCGATCGGCGCGCAGGGTCGAAATGGTGCGGTCCACCACGTCCAACACCGCCGGGGTCGAACGGAAGCTCTGGTCGAGAGACAGGTTGTGAAAATCGTGACCGCTATTGTCGGCATCCCGCTGGAACAGGATTTGCGCCGCAGCGAAATTGGCCGGGCTGGTCCCTTGAAAGCCGAAGATGGCCTGCTTGAAATCGCCGACGGTGAAGATTGTCCGCACCTTGTCGCCCGGCTGCCACTCGCTTGCGAAAAATTCCTCCGCCAGCGTCCTCACGATGCGCCATTGGGCGGCGTTGGTATCCTGCGCCTCGTCCACCAATATATGGTCGATCCGCTGGTCCAGCTTGTACCGGATCCATTCCGCAATCCCGTCCTGCTCCAGCAGCGCGGCGGCGCGGGCGATCAGGTCGTCGAAATCTACAGCACCGGCCAGTTGCTTGGCCTGCGCATAGGCCCGCGCATAGGCCCGCCCGGCATGGAGCGCCTGCCCCAGCAGCGCCGCATAATCGGCGCGCAGCTTCATCGCGATCAGCTCGGCGCAGCGGTCGTAGAGCCGGGTCGCCATTTCGGCATAGCCATCGACCGGCGGCACCCACCCCTTCGTCAGCATGATCTCGCCATCCGCCTTGGCCCAAGCGCGATGCAGGTCGGACAGGGTGGCGGCCCGGCCTGCCGGGTCAAGCGCGCGCCACGCGGCAATCCGGTCGCACCGTTCCAGCCCGCGGCTCTTGCCCCATTGCACATTCACCTGCACGATCTGGTCGAGCGTGCGCATATCGAAGCTTGCGTCCGCGCATTGGTCGGCCAGCCATTGGTCGATGTCGCCCTCCGGCAGGCCAAGTTCGGCCATGACCCAGGGCGTGATCGCATCGGGCAGATATTCCAGTGCATCGCCCTTCGCCGCGCACCGCAGAAGATAGTTTTCCGCCCCACCCTCGCCCAGCCGCAGACTGATCGCCTGCAACGCCGCGAACAGTGCATCGTCGCGCGTCTCATGCGCGCGCACCACCATGTCGGCCAGCGTCTGCCGGGCGAGATTGGTCTGTTCGCGCTGGTCGAGCGGCCTGAAGCCGGGCGTCAGGTTTGCCTCCAGCGGAAAGGCGGTCAGCAATTGCTGGCAAAAGCCATGGATTGTCTGGATACGCAGCCCGCCGCCGGTCGACTCCAGCACTTCGGCGAACAACCGCCGCGCAAAATCGCGCGCATCCGGCCCGGACTCCTCGCCCAGCGCCTCCAGATCGGCGAACAGCCTCTTGTCGTCCATCTGCACCCAGGCGGCGAGCCGGTCATGGATGCGATCGGCCATTTCTGCCGCGCCAGCCTTGGTAAAGGTCAGGCACAATATATTTTCCGGCCGCACCCCTTGCAGCAGCAGGCGGAACACGCGTGCGGTCAGCACATGGGTCTTGCCGGTCCCTGCCGACGCGGACAGCCAGACATGCGCGTCCGGTGCGGCGGCGCGGGCCTGGTTGCCCTGCAAGGGTTGCAGCGCCTTAGCCATCGTCGCGGCCATACCATTCCTCCAGCCGCATCAGCTGGTCATAATCGCCATAATTGGCGACTTCGGGGTTGATTTCCGCACGGAAGGGCGCCGTCCCCAGCAGGAAGGCCTGCGCCAGCTCTTCAAACTGTTGATGGACCCTGGCGGTAAACTGGTCCGTGACGATCTTGTTGCGCGCGCCCATCGGATCGACCGGACTTTCGCGATAGCCGAACTGATCGCCCTTCTTGGCGAGCGACCAATACTCAAAGCCGCCTGCGGTCCTCTTCCCCGTAATGCAGTCAAACCCGCCATTTTCCGCGATCACGCCCAGCAGCCCCAATTGCAGCGCAAAGCCCGCCTTCACCTGCGCTGCGCTGGGCGGCTTGCCGGTCTTGTAGTCGATAATGCCTAGCGTGCCGTCGGGCAGGCGGTCGATCCTGTCCGCCTTGCCCATCAGCGTCACCTCGGCAATGTCTGCGCGCCCTTCCTTTTCGACGGCAAGGATGGTGCGCCCTTCCGCCTTGTCGCGCACCACTTCCGCCGCGATCCAGCGGATCGCCTCGATCAGGCGCGGCTGCCACAGCGCGCGCAGCAGCGGATGGACCTCTGGCCGGTCGAACATGGCGCGGGCGCGCGCTTCCAGATCGGCGGGGTCCAGTATCCCGGCTTCCGCCCACTGCTGCAGGATGTCATGCACCGCCGTTCCGCGCCAGGCCGGTCCGGCATCGGCATCGACCGGGTCAAGCCGTGCGAGCCGCAGTATGCGCCGGGCGTAGAATGCGAAAGGATCGGCCTTCAACCGGTCCACATCGGTGACGGGGATGACGGTTGGGCGAACCGATGCAGGCGGCGCGGGTGCGGGGCGGCCTTCAGGGTTATGGATAGCGGGCGTATCGAGGGTACGCGCCAGCACGGCATAGCTATCCGCCACTTTCCATTGCGGCCCCGCCATAGCCTTCAGTCGTAACCAGAGCCGCGACGCCACCGCCGGGCCACCACTCCCGCGTTTCGCGCGCGTGATCAGAACATGGGGCGCACCCAGCGCACTGGCGAAATCATGGGCCGCCAGGCCAATGCGCGTCTCCACCCCCGGCAAGCCCAGTTCCCGCCGGATACGCGGCGCCAGCCACGGATCAGGCGCGGGCAGGCCGGGCCATGTGCCTTCGTTCAGGCCGCCCAATATCATCAGGTCCGGCTGTACCAGTTGCGCCTCGATCAGCCCCAATATCGCAATGCGCGGGTGGCCACCCTGCGGCGGACGCACCGACACGCCGCCCAGCACATGATCGAGCAGCATCGGCAGCGCGCGCATGTCCGCCTGGCGCGGGCCTTCATCGGCGGCACCCTCCATCTCGGCGAACAGATCGGCGGCGGCATGCCCCTGATGCCCCGTCCAGACGGCGTCCCCCGTCAGCGCGCCCGCCTGCTCGCGGATCGCCGCCAATTGCGTGGCAAGATCAGTTGCGACGGCAAAGGCCCGTTCCAGCGGTTCCAGCAAGGCGCGCGCGGCAGGCCACCAGTCGCGCACCTGTCCGCGTATGGTCCGCTGGCGATCATCATCGCGCGGCATCAGCAGCAGGTCGATCCCTGCCAGCCCCGCCTGCGGCCTTGGCCCGCGCAACAGCAGGTCGAGCGCGCGCACACCCTCCAGCCATGCCAGCCGCCCTTCGCCCCGCATGACCAATGGATGTTTGAGCAATGTCAGCAGCGGGACCGGCGCGAACCGTTCCGCCACCGCCTGCGCTATCGCGATCAGCAAAGTGCCGGGCGGAAGCCGTGAAAGCGGCAAGCCCGCCGAATCGTCCGCCTCTATGCCCCAGCGCTTGAGATGCGCAGATACCCGCGTCGCCAGTTGCCGGTCGGGCGTCACCAGTGCGGCGGTGCGCTTCTCCGTCTCCAGCGCCTCGCGCAGGGCGATGGCGATGGCCTGTGCTTCCTCGCCCGGTGTCGCCACTTCCAGCGCAGCGACCCCCGCCAGCGAACGGTCTGCGGTCTTCAGGTCACGCCAGCGACTGGTGAGCCGGGGCGGCAGCATTGCGTTGGAGATATTGCGCCCGCGCACCGCCCGCGCATCATGCTCGCTGCCCCAGCGCCACTGCGCCACATCGTCACGGGTCGCGCTCATGGCGTGGAGCAGCCGTTTCAGCGCATATTGCGGATGGCTTTCATGCCCGGCGGGGGCCAGGCCGGTGACGGGATCGGGATCGAAGGGGCCGATCGCCTGCCACGCTTCGTCGTCCATATGCTGGTCCAGCCCGGCGAACACGACCATGCCGCCCGGCATTTCGCCTATCCGGCGCAACAGCCCTGCGACCGCCGGAGCCGTCGACGCAATGCCCGCCGCCACGACAAAGCCCGACGGCGGATGATCCCGCCAGCGCGCCGCCAGCCGGTCGAACAGCTGGTTGCGCCGCTCGGTCAGATCCATGCAGCCCAGCCGCGCCAGTTCATCGGGCCAGCGGGCGATCACGATCTCGAACAGATGCAGCGACGTTTGCCAGTGCCGCGACAATTCGTCGGACAGGCTGAGGTCGCGCAGCGCCGTGACTGGCACCCGCTCCACCTGCATCTGATCCAGCACCGCGCCCAGAGCCTGCCCCAGTTGCAGCGCTTGCCCCGCGTCAATATCGCCCTTCACCTGCTGCACCATCCGCGCCAGGATCATCTGGCGGCGCATCGGTGCAATCGCCGGGGGCAGCGCGTCCCCCTCCCCCAACGGATCGAGTGCGCTGCCGACCTGCTCGCCAATATCCGGGTCGCCGATGGCCGCCAGACGCGGCAGCAACAGCCCCCCGCCCGACGCGCGCACGAACGCATCGCTGACCGCGCGGACCGCGCGATTGCTGGGCAGCAGGATCATGCCCTGCGTCAACGCCATCGGATCGCCGCCATGGCGCGCCAACAGGCCCGCAACCAGCGCATCGGAAAAGGCGCGGTGCGCCGGGATGGAAAATAGCGCGGGGCGCGTGCGATCACCCATGGGTGATCATGGATTCCACGACAGGGATGGCTTTGGGCGTACCGACGTCGAACCAGAGGCCCTGATGCGAAACGCCATAGAGCCGTCCCGCCTCGATCGCCCTGTCCCAGAAAATATTGGTCGAAAATACGTCACCGGGCGGATCGCGCAGCAGCGCGGGCGACATGATCTGTACGCCGGTAAAGACGAATGGCGCGACATGGGCCGTCTTGCGCCGCGTCAGCCGACCGCTGGCGTCCATATGAAAATCGCCCTGGCCAGTATGGCAGTGCGCGCGCGCGAGCGGTACCAGCAGCAGCAGCGCATCCATCCTGTCCGGGTTCCAGATGCGCTGCATCATTCCCAGCGTTTCCTGTGGCCCGTCGATCCACAGATTGTCGCTATTGGCGCAGAAAAAGGGTTTGTCGCCCAGCAGCGGCGCGGCATGGATCAGGCCGCCGCCGGTTTCCAGCAATTTGGCGCGCTCATTGGAGACGGCAAACGCCATGCCGCCCTTGCGCGTGCGCAAATGCGCCTCGACCGTGTCGGCGAGATAATGGACATTGACGATCACCTTGCGGATGCCGCCAGCCTCCAGCCGGTCGAGCGCATGGTCCATCAGCGGTTTGCCCGCCACCTTGACCAGCGGCTTTGGCCGGGTGGCGGTGAGTGGACGCATCCGCTTGCCAAGCCCCGCCGCCATCAACATCGCTGTGTCGATCATGCCGGGGCGAACTCCACCAGCGCCTCATGGCGTTGATCGGCCGGTATGTTGGCGGCGAACCATTGCGCCACCGGTTCCAGCGCCGGGTGCGCCAGATCGCGCTCCAGCAAATCCCACATGCGCGGCAGGAAGCTGAGATAACGCGGCTTGCCATCGCGCTGCCAAAGGCGGGTGAAGATGCCGATAATCTTGGCGTTCCGCTGCGCGCCCAGCACCGCATAGGCAGCGTCGAAATCGGGCGGCGGCGCGGCGATCGCCTTGTAGCGCGCCAGCATCGCTGCCTCGACCTGCGGCGGCACATCGCGCCGCGCATCCTGCAACAGCGACACCAGATCATAGGCGGGATGCCCGGCAAGCGCGTCCTGAAAATCGAGCAGGCCCAGGCCATGCGACGTCGCCCGGTCGATCAGCATGATATTTTCTGCATGATAATCGCGCAGCACCGTGACGGTCGGGCTGGCGGACTGTTCGACGATCGGCAGCACCGCATCCCATGCCGCGACATAGGCGTCCTGATCGACCGTCAGGCCGATCGCCGGGCAATACCATTGCGTCAGCAAATCGACTTCGCGCTGATAGACCGCGCGGTCATAGGGCGGCACCGGCGCTGCGGGCAAACGGTGGAGGTCCGTCAGCAAATCGATCGCGCGGCCATAGACCGCAAGTTCCGCGTCCGGCTGATCGTCCAGATGTTCCTTGACCCGCAGATCGCCGAAGTCCTCGATCAGCACCAGCCCCTCTTCCAGATCGCGGGCCAATATCCGTGGCGCGGCAAAGCCGTCCGCCAGCAGATGTTCTGCGATGGCGATGAACGGGCGCGGATCTTCATGCGGCGGTGGCGCATCCATCAGCACCGCGCGGCGTCCGCCGTCGACGACGCGGAAATAGCGACGGAAGGATGCATCGCCTGCCAGCGGCACGATGGCGGCGTCGCCCCATCCGGCTTGGCCAAGGAAAGCGGGTGCGGCGGCCGGGGGGATCATATCTGTGACCATCGCTCCGTCCAAGCGTCGGGCACGTCCGCTGTCAAGCGCCGAGCGCCATCCCCTTCAATCGCAATGCTCAAACGCAGCGCATGCGGCCATAGCCGCGCACCCAGCCGGTCGGGCCATTCAACGATCAGCAGACTGTCCATCAGATAGTCGCCCAGCGCCAGTTCCTCCGTATCCTCCGGCGTGTCGAGCCGATAGAGATCGACATGGGCGACCGGCAATCGCACTTCCGGCACGTCATAGGGCTGCACGATCGCAAAGCTGGGACTGGGCGCTTCGCCCGCCAACCCCAACGCTTCCAATATACCGCGCGCCAGCGTCGTCTTGCCCGCCCCAAGCCCACCTTCAAGCGCAATGACATCGCCGATTCGCACATGGGTGGCGATGCGATGGCCAAGGTCCAGCATCGCAGCTTCATCGGCCAGATACAGCGCCACGTCAGCCACGGGGCAACTCGATCACCACCATCGTCCCCTGACCCGGCTGCGACACCAGTTCCAGCGTCCCGCCGTGGGCCTGCGCCAGCTGGCGGGCGAGCGGCAAGCCGATCCCGGCCTTGCCTCCGCTACGTGCCTGTCGGGCGCGGGCTGCCGGATCGAACAGCAATTTCTGCTGCGCCGCCGGGATGCCGGGTCCATTGTCGGAAATGACGATCCTGGCACGATCAGCACCACCATCGCCATGCAGCAGCACGCGGGCGCTCCTGCCGCCATAGCATATGGCATTTTCGAGCAGATGATCGATCGCCTGCCCGATCCGGCGGGCGTCCCCCTCCACCTGGCCCAGGCTGGGGTCGATCGTGACGGCCAGGTCTATCCCCTTGGCGTTGGCGTCGGCGCGGACACGATCGGCGCTCGCACGGGCAACCGCCGCCAGATCGACGGGCGCACGATCGATCGGCAACGTCCCCGCCTCGCCCTGCGTCAGGTCCAGCACATTGTCGATCAGCATGGACAGGCGGCCCGTGCTTTGCAGTATGCCATCGACATAGTCCTTGGCCGATGCGCTGAGTTCCCCGGCATAGCCCGCGCTCATCATCTCGGCAAAGCCGGCAATGGTGGTCAGCGGCGTACGCAGTTCGTAGCTCATATTGGTAACGAAAGCGGTCTTGACTTCATCGGCCTGTTCCAGCGCCACATTGCGGTCGCGCAGTACCTGTTCGACGCGGCGGCTGTCGGTCACGTCCAGCATGGTGAAAAGCGCATTGCCATCGGGCAACGGGATGGCGGCAAATTCGAAGGTCCGCCCGTCAGCAAAGCCGACATGGCCGATCCGCTGCTTGCGTTCGACCGTCGCCGCGCGGACAAGTTCGCGCACCAGATTGGACTGTTGCGGCTTGGCCAGCCGTTCCTGCACCGCGCGCATCAGGTCATCTATGCGCGGATGGGTCGCCAGCATTTCCTCATCTGCGCCCCACACCGTGCGGAACCGGCTGTTCCACATCTGGAGGCGACCGTCGGACGAAAAGACGCCGATCGATTCGAACAGATTGTCGAACGTCGCCGTCCGCACCCGCAGTAGCGTATCGCGCGCGCTCGAAAGCTGCACCTGCTCGGTCCGGTCCTCGAAGATCAGCAGCAGGCCGCCATCGGGAAGAGGCTGGGCATAGACACGCAAATGGGTGCCATCCTGCAGCAGCCAGTTTTCCTCGACCGGATCGGGGGACAGGAACCAGTCGCGCCGTTCGCCGCGCCATGCCGGAAAGTCGCGATGTTCCGGCAGGCGGCGTGCGTCGCGCATCTGGTCCAGCACCCGCTCGAACAGGGGGGCATCGGCCAGTTGCTCCTGATGCAGGCCGAACAGGCTGATGAAGGGCTGGTTCCAGAAGCGTAGCGCCCGGTCCGGGCCAAATCTGGCAACGCCTGCGGACAGGCGATCGAGCAAGTCGCGCTGCGCTGCTTCCAGGCGGCGATGTTCGACCCGTGCCTGTTCCAGTTGATGCTGGTCGACGGCATAGCCCGCGACGCCCGCCTCGCCCAGCGGCACGTCAACCACGCGCATGGTGCGCCGCTCGCCGTCGATCGTCGCGGGGACCATGCGTTCGATTGGCTCACCGCGCGCCAATGCGTCGGCGGCGGCGGCCTGCGGCGTCAGGCCGCCCACCGCCTCGACCAGTTCGACGCCGCTGCCGATCACTTCGCGGGCATCGGCACCATCGACCGCGCGGACATAGGCGCTGTTGACCAGGCTCAGGCGCAGGTCCGGGGTGCGGTGCCACATCGGGAAGGGTGCAGCCTCGACCAGTCCCGCCAGCGCTTCCAGCGCATCGCGCAACTGGTCGACCTGGCCTTTGAGCGCCTGGATTTCGGACTGGCTGTCGGTCGCGTCGAATATCCACAGCACGACGCCACCGTTTGACGCCAGGCTGGGCGATGCAGGCGCGCCGCGGACCAGAAGCAGGCGTGACGACCCGACACCGCGCACCGGCAGGGCAAAGCTCTTGCCCGCCTTTTGCGCAGACGCGATTTCGCGCGCCAGCGCTGCGGCATCGTCGGGTTCCAATCCCCCGTCGGCAGCGATCAGTTCAGATGCAAAGGTCGGGACACGGGGCTTGCCCAGCCATTTGGCGAGACGATCAGCCGCTTCCAGCTTGCCATCGGGATGAATGACCACCGGGGCGGCCGGTGCGGAAGCGAGCAGCATGGCAAGGCGATCGAGCTTGCCCTGCGCCTGCATCCCCTCGCGGCGCATCCGCTGTCCGCTGGCCAGCGCCCACACGGCGGCGCCCAGCCACAGGGCCAGCACGATGCCCAATATGATGGCGGCCATGGGGGTCAGCGTCATTGCGCCCTCTGCTCCCATTTCCGCCGAAACTGCCTGTCGCTGTTCATAATCATGCCCGGACTAACGCAAGTCGGGCGCAGCGGGAAGAAGGCGATGCAAAGAATTGAGGCCAGCGCGTAAAAGCAGACCAAAACAAATCCTCCCCCTTGCAGGGGAGGTGGCAGCACGACGTGCTGATGGAGGGGTGTCGCCCTATCTAAAGCAGGACACCCCTCCGTCTGGCCTGCGGCCCGACACCTCCCCCTAAAGGGGAGGATGGTCACTGATCAGTAGCGGTAGTGGTCGGGCTTGAACGGCCCTTCGACCGGCACGCCGATATAATCGGCCTGACGCTGGCTCAGCTTGGTGAGCTTCACGCCCAGCTTTTCCAGATGCAGTTCGGCGACCTTTTCGTCCAGATGCTTGGGCAGGACATAGACTTCGTTGCGATACTGATCGCTCTTGGTCCACAGTTCGATCTGCGCCAGCGTCTGGTTGGTGAAGCTGGCCGACATCACGAAGCTGGGGTGGCCGGTGGCATTGCCTAGATTGACCAGGCGCCCCTTCGACAGGACGATGATCTTCTTGCCGTCGGGGAACTCGACTTCGTCCACCTGCGGCTTGATCTCGGTCCATTTCATGTTGTTCAGGCCCGCAATCTCGATCTCGCTGTCGAAATGGCCGATGTTGGACACGATCGCCATATTCTTCATCGCGCGCATGTGATCGACGGTCAGCACGCCTTCATTGCCGGTCGCGGTGACGAAAATGTCGGCGCGCGGGGCGGCCTCTTCCATCGTCACGACTTCATAGCCTTCCATCGCCGCCTGCAGCGCGCAGATCGGATCGACTTCGGTCACGAGCACGCGCGCGCCACCATTGCGGAGCGAGGCAGCCGAACCCTTGCCGACATCGCCGAAGCCGGCGACGCAGGCGACCTTGCCGGCCAGCATGACGTCGGTGCCGCGACGGATCGCGTCGACCAGCGATTCCTTGCAGCCGTAAAGATTGTCGAACTTCGACTTGGTGACGCTGTCGTTCACGTTGATCGCGGGGAAAGGCAGCTTGCCCTTCTTGGCCAGTTCATAGAGGCGATGGACGCCAGTGGTGGTTTCTTCCGACACGCCCTTGATCGACTGAACGGTTTTGGTCAGGAAACCGGGGCGTTCCTTCAGCACGCGCTTCAGCACAGCGCAGAAGATTTCCTCTTCCTCGTTCGACGGGGTGAACAATTCCTCGCCCGCTTCGACCCGCGCGCCCCACAGGGCGAACATGGTGGCGTCGCCGCCATCGTCCAGGATCATGTTGGCAACGCCCGACGGATCGGTGTGCCAGTCGAAAATGCGTTCGACATAGTCCCAATATTCCTGCAGCGTTTCGCCCTTGATGGCAAATACGGGCACGCCCGACGCGGCGATCGCGGCGGCGGCATGGTCCTGCGTGGAATAGATGTTGCAGGTCGCCCAGCGAACCTGAGCGCCCAGCGCGGTCAGCGTTTCGATCAGCACGGCGGTCTGGATCGTCATGTGCAGCGATCCGGTGATGCGCGCGCCCTTCAACGGCTGCGACGGGCCGAATTCCGCGCGCAGGGCCATCAGGCCCGGCATTTCGGTTTCGGCGATATCCATTTCCTTGCGGCCAAAATCGGCCAGGGCGATATCGGCGATCACATAATCCTGCGCCTGGGTGGCGGAAGCGGTGGCCACGATCGTGTCTCCGTAAACTTGAAATGATGCCTGTACCGCTGGAAAAAGGTCCGGGCGGCGGCGATGGCAAGCGCTTTACCAACCGCCGCCGCCCGTGGCAACTCGATATAAAGATTTCTTTATGTGATGACCCTGCCGGTCGACCGAAACCTGCGTCAGGCCGAACCGGCACCGCGCACCAGATGCGACGAATCGACACCGGCCGCCGCATAGGAAGCGGCCCATTTGCGATGGGTGGGCACGTCGAACAACAGGTCGGCATTGCCCGGTGCCAGAAACCAGCTGTCGCTCGTCATCTCGCGTTCCAATTGCCCGGCGCCCCACCCGGCATAGCCAAGCGCGACGAGATAGCGGCTGGGTCCGCGCCCCTGCGCAATCGCCTTCAATATGTCGAGTGATCCGGACAAGCCCCATTGCGTGCCGACCTGCACCATGTCCTGCCCCGACCAGTCGAGCGAATGGAGGACAAAGCCGCGCCGCGGTTCGACCGGACCGCCGCGCAGGACGGGTCTGTCGGGGATCGCGCTGCCGTCAATGTCGAAACTGTCGAGCAGGCCATGCAGGCTGACGCCTTCCATTTCCTCCCCGACCGCTATGCCCATTGCCCCTTCGGCGTCATGAACGCACAGCGCGACCACGCTATGATCGAACCGCGCATCAGCCATGCCGGGCAATGCGAGCAGGAAATGCCCGCCAAAGAAACTGGTCTGGTCCATCACCGGAATATAGACCAACATGGGATGATGCCAAGGATCTCGCGGCATATTCCGTCCCCGCCCTTGACAGTCCGCCCGGCAGCAACGACCTGCGCCCTCGTCAGTTTCAGGAGAATGACCATGACCATTGCCAAGGGCGACCGCCTTCCCAGCACGACATTCACGAAAATGACCGAGGATGGTCCGGAGCCCGTGACGTCGGACGAATATTTCGCGGGCCGCACGGTCGCGGTCTTTTCCGTTCCCGGCGCATTTACGCCCACCTGCTCTGCCAAGCATCTGCCCGGCTTCATCGACAAGGCCGGTGCGCTGAAGGAAAAGGGCGTCGATGAAATCGCCTGCACCGCCGTCAACGACGCTTTCGTGATGGGCGCTTGGGGCAAGTCTGCCGGTGCCGATGGCAAGGTGACGATGCTCGCCGATGGCAATGGCGATTTCGCCAAGGCCGTTGGCCTGACCATGGATGGCAGCAAATTCGGCCTTGGCCAGCGGGGCCAGCGCTTCTCCATGATCGTGAAGGACGGCGTCGTGGCCGAACTCAATGTCGAAGCCCCCGGCGATTTCAAACTGTCATCGGCCGACCATATGCTGGGTCAGCTCTAATTCCAGAAGTCGGCGTGCATTTTCGATCGCGCGCCGACTTCCTTCCGTCATGCAACTGCGTTAGCAAGGGGCGATGACACAAAGCATCGGCAGCGCAACGGTCGCGCAACTTGACCGTCTCTATCAGACATCCATCGAAACATTGCGCGACGCCATGCGCGCTTACGGTCGCGACGGCAGCGTCCCTCCGCCGCAAGCGCGGCACGACCAGCGTTTCTGCTATCCCGAATTGCGCATCACCTATCATGGTGACAGCGACGCACCGCCGCCCGGCCGGTCCTTCGCCCGCCTGTCCAAACCGGGCCGCTATGTCACCACCATTACCCGTCCCGCGATGTTCGCCGATTATCTGGCCGAACAGATCGACTTGCTCGTCCGCGACTATGGGGTGGAGGTCGAAACCGGCCTCAGCCACCAGCAAATCCCCTTTCCCTATGTTCTGGACGGGCTGGACATGGGGGCGCTCGACGGTACGCCCCCGACCGAACTGGCGCGCTATTTCCCCACGACCGAACTGGCCGAGATTGGCGACGAGATTGCCGATGGCCTGTTCATGCCGGATGCGGACGGTGATCGGCCGCTGGCGCTGTTCGACGGTCTGCGCACCGACTTTTCGCTGGCGCGTCTGAAACATTATACCGGCACGCCTGCCGAACACATGCAGCGCTACATTCTGTTCACCAACTATCATCGCTATGTCGATGAGTTCGTCAGCTGGGCCTGCGCGGAATTGCAGCGGGACGGCAACCGCTTTACCGCTTTGTCGGGGGCTGGTGGCGTCTATGTCACCCCCGAAACCGCCGATCCGGCGCAGATGATCGCCGACAGCGCCTGGCGCAAGCATCAGATGCCGGCCTATCACCTGATCGCGCCAGACGGCAGCGGCATCACGCTTGTCAATATCGGTGTCGGTCCGTCCAATGCCAAGACGATCTGCGATCATCTGGCGGTGCTGCGCCCGGAAGCCTGGCTGATGATCGGCCATTGCGGCGGGCTGCGCCCCAGCCAGCGGATCGGCGACTATGTGCTGGCCCACGCCTATCTGCGCGATGACAAGGTGCTTGACGCCATGCTGCCGCCGGAAATTCCGATCCCGGCCATTGCGGAGGTGCAGGTGGCGATGGCCCAGGCGGCAGAAGCCGTGCTTGGGGGGCGTGACCCGGAAGATTTCAAGCGCCGCCTGCGCACCGGCACGGTCGTCACGACCGATGATCGCAACTGGGAACTGCGCTATTCCAGTTCCGCCCTGCGCTTCAGCCTGTCGCGCGCGGTCGGCATCGACATGGAATCCGCCACCATCGCGGCACAGGGCTACCGCTTCAGGGTACCCTATGGCACGTTGCTATGCGTTTCCGACAAGCCGATCCACGGCGAACTCAAACTGCCGGGCCAGGCCAACCGCTTCTATGAGGAAGCGATTGCCAGCCATTTGCGCGTGGGGCTAATGACCTGCGAACTGCTGCGAGAAGGCGGCGCAAAGCTGCACAGCCGCAAGCTGCGCGCGTTCAACGAGCCGCCATTCAGATAAGGTGTTGATCAGGCAGCCGCGCGCCAGATGGCGACGCGGTCCTTGCCGTCACGCTTGGCGTCGTAAAGGGCAGCGTCAGCACGGGCGACCATGTCGTCCAGTTGCTGGTCGCCCGCCTGCAATTGCGCAACGCCAAAGCTGGCGCGCAACCGGGCGTGCGGGGCGTTGGGCAGGATCAGGCAACCAATCTCCGCGCGCACCCGCTCCATGACGTCGGCGGCGGCGGCGGCGTCCGTCTCGACCAGCAGCAGCCCGAATTCATCGCCGCCCATCCGCGCGACGATATCGCCGCGGCGGACGGCGCTGCCCAGCAACTGGGCAAAGCCGCGCAGGGCAGCGTCCCCGGCGATATGGCCATGCCCGTCATTCAAAGCCTTGAACCCGTCAAGATCACACACGACCAGCGCCAGCGGGCGGCCATAACGCCGGGCATTGGCGATGGCGCGCACGGCGGCCTCATCCAACCCGCGCCGGTTGAGCACGTCCGTTAACGGATCATGCCGCATCTGCCGCCGCAACTGGTGCGCCAGATCGCCCGCGACCACCATGACGGCGGCCACGCCCGTGCCGACATAGATTGACGGCAGGCCAAGGCCCAATATCGCGCGATAGGTGACCAAGCCCGCGCCCGGCGCCTGGCCGAGATTGGCGGCGGCGCTGACGGCCAGGGCCGTCTGAAACAGCGCGAACAGCAGGAACATGGTGAAAAAGGCGATTTCCGGTGCATTGAACCGCCGGTCACGGGGCCAGAGAGAGGCAGCCGAACACAGCATCAATATGCCGACATAGCCCGGCACGATCATGCCCTGAAGCGCGCGATCATGGATCATCGCCGCATAGATGCCGCCGACCGCCACGATTGATCCCGCGCCCAGCATCAATCGCCAGGGTACGGGCTGTCCCGACCGCTGGCGCACGCCCGCCACCACCAGCGTACCGCTGACGACGATGCAGCATGCCGCCAGCGCCATCAGCGGGGCACTTTTCAACAAAATGCCCGCCGCGTTGGCGATCCACTGGACCGTTGCGGCGCTATAGGAGAGCGTCCAGCTTAACACATGGACCTGGCGTCCAAAATGTAACCACGCCACCCCCATCGCCAGCGCCATGACGACGCTGGTGAAGAAGAGCAAAGCAATGATGATGATCGCCGGGTCCACGGGCCTGGCCTTTACTGGCTTTACTTGGCGATTACCAGCCGCAAGACTTGCCTTTGTTCTGCTGGACGAGCCATTTTTGCAACGGTGCGAAATAAGCGGTCATCGCCCTGCCCGAAATCTCGCGCGTTCCAGTGAAAGCCTGCAATGCATCGGGCCATGGCTTGGACGCGCCCATTTCCAGCATCGCGTTCAGCTTGGCGCCAACAGCCTTGTTTCCGTAGAAGGAACAGCGATGGAGTGGCCCCTTCCAGCCCGCCTGTTTGCACGCCGCTTCGTAAAATTGCTGCTGCAAAATCCCTGCCAGGAAATAGCGGGTGTAGGGGGTATTCCCCGGAATATGGAATTTCGCCCCCGCGTCGAACTTGGTTTCATCGCGGGTCACCGGCGGGACGATACCCTGATATTGGCGGCGCAGGTCGGTCCAGCCCTTTTCATACTGGCTCTGCGGTATCGCGCCGCTGAATACGCCCCAGCGCCATTTGTCGACCAGCAGGCCAAAGGGCAGAAACGCAACCTTGTCCATCGCCTGACGCAGCAACAGGCCAATATCCTTGTCCGGTCCGGGCACTTTGCCTGCGTCCAGCAGGCCGATCTTCACCAGATAGTCGGGCGTGATCGACAAAGCGACGAAATCGCCGATCGCTTCATGGAAGCCATCATTCGCCCCATCCAGATAAAGCGGCTTCTGATTCTGATAGGCACGCTGGTAATAATTATGGCCCAGCTCATGATGGATGGTCACGAAGTCGTCGCTGTTGACCTTCGTGCACATCTTGACGCGTATGTCGTCCTTGTTGTCGATATCCCATGCAGATGCATGGCAGACGACTTCGCGGTCCAGCGGCTTGATGAACTGGGTGCGTTCCCAGAACGTCTCCGGCAGCGGCGCAAAGCCCAGCGAGGAATAAAAGCCCTCGCCGATTTTGAACATCTGCTTTTCCCAATAGCCGCGCTGCTGCTTTTCCGGCGTGTCGGGGGTGTCGACCTGAGCGGGTCGGGTTTCGACATAACCCTTGGCCTTCAGCAACGCCCCGACGTCATAGCCCAGGTCGCCTGCGCCCTTGGGCGCGACGACATCATAGATATTGCCCCAGGATTGCGCCCACATATTGCCCAGCAGGTCGGCGCGGATCGGTCCCGTCGCCGGCTGCACCGCATCGCCATATTTCTCGTTGAGCTTGGCGCGGGTATAGCAATGCAACTGGTCATAGAGCGGCTTCACCTCCGCCCAGATCTTGTCGGTCAGCTTGGCAAAATCATCGGCTGGCATGTCATATTTGGACCGCCACATCGCCCCGGTATCGGCAAAGCCCAACTCCCTGGCGCCCGCATTGGCGATATCGACCAGCTTGGCGTAATCGTCCCGCATCGGCGCGCCAACATTGTCGTGCCAACTGACCCACATCTCTTTCAGTTCTTCGGGGTTGCGGTTGTTCCCCATCTGCTCCTCAATGTCGCTGCCATTGATCGGCTGGCCCTTGAGCGTTCCCTTCCCCTTGCCATAGGTGGACTGGAGCCGTGTCGCGAGATCATTGAGTTGCTGCGCCGCGCCCGGCGTGGTCGGCGCAGGCAGGGTCAGCGCGGTGCGCAGCAGGTCCAGGCGGCGCTTCGTTTCGGCCGACAGGCCAGCCGCGGTGGCATATTTCGCGGCCTCAAGTGCATAATCGACATTCATGGACGTGCGGATGGCGCCGAAATAGGCGGCCACGGCGTCGCTGTCGTCATTCAGATAGGTGGAATTGACCCAGTCGGCACGGTTGGAGATCAGCGAATGTTCGAACATCGCCTTTTCCGCCTTCGCAAGGAAAGCTTCGGCCTCGGCAGCCGTCGGTGCGGGCGTCTGCTGGGCAAGGACGGGCGATACAGTAAGCGCGGCCGCAAGCGCGGCAAGCGAGATGGCGATTTTCACGGGAGTTCCCCTCATAGGCTTATGAAGGGGAAGGTGACTTGCCCGGACGATACAGTCAAGCGGTCAGGAAATCGGCCATTGCCTGCCCCATCTCCTTGCGGGTGACGGCGTTCATGTGATTGCCCGGTATTTCGACATAGCGCCCATCGGGCAGCACATCCGCCAGTTCCTGCGCCACGCCATTATCGCGGTCGTCCGCGCCGCAGATGATTTCGGTCGGCTGCTGAATGGCAGCGATTGTCTCGCGCGGCGTATCGACAAAGGTGTTCAGGATATGGAGCATCGCCACCGGATCGCCCTTGGTGGTCTTGAGGAAGGCTTCCGTCATCCATTCCGACGTGCCGCGCTCGAACGTGCCAAGGTTCGTCAGGACATTCCTGTAATAGCCGCCATTGTCGAGCGTCTGGACCAGTCCGCGCAGGCCCATCCCCGCCAGGATCACCCGCCGCGGCGTCGCTCCGCGCGCCAGCATCCGAACGGTCGTGCGCGCGCCCAGCGAATAGCCGCCCAGATCATAGTCGGTCAGCCCCAGTTGCTCGACCAGTGCCAGCCCGTCTTCGGTCAGGGCGTCGGGCGGATAGGCGGCAATATCATGTGGCTTCCCGCTTTCTCCATGGCCGCGCAGGTCGGGCATGATCAGGCGGAAGCCCGCCTCAACCAGCTTGGCGGCATGACCGTAGCGAATCCAGTTGGTGAAGGCGTTGGAAAAATAGCCATGGATCAGCACCAGGTCCCGGCCCTCCCCCGCCACATGCACGGCGATTGGCAGGCCATCAAAGCCCTTGATGTCATGGCGTTCGATGGTCAGGTCGGTCATGGAGTAATCCTTACGCAGCGGTGGGCGGCTTGCCGATATGGCGTCCGGCGCGGGGGCGCAAGAGCGCGATCAGCGTCAGCGCACTGCCCAGTTGGGCCGCCGCCATATCTTTCTGCGCGTCCCAGACATCGCCTTGCTGGCCATTATAATAGTCAGCCGTCTCGCCAGCCGCGACGACCGTAAGCAGCCATTCGAATATTTCGTAGAGCGCGCTGCCCAAACCGATAGCGGCGAAGGCGAAGGTCAGGCTCCATCCGTGGCGCAAGCCACCGAAGCGATGCGCGCTTTGCGCCAGAGGCATCGTAAGCAGCGCGCCGAACGCAAAATGAACCAACCTGTCATAGCCGTTGCGCGACGTCCCGAACAAGGATGACAAGTCGTGCCCTGCCAACGCCCGCGCCCAATCATCATAGGGCACATAGGAATAGATCCAGCGCGCGCCGAGTGTATGGAGTAGAAGAAAGAGCCAGATGCACGCAACAGCGCCGTTGGATAACGGCCAGCGTCGAAGCAGCCAGGGCGCGGTAGCGATCAGCGCAATGGTTGGCCCATGTTGTAGTGGCGCAAGTTCAGGATAGGGCTGGGCGATGTTGGCGAGGCCGATCGCCATGATCAGCGAGAGGATCATCCGGCGCTGCGCAACAGGAACAGCGTTCCAGAGAGCGGCAGCGCCGGAGATCATGGGGTCGTCACCCCTTCTTGAGGTGACGGCGGCCCAGCAGTTCGGCGATCTGCACCGCGTTCAGCGCCGCACCCTTGCGCAGATTGTCACTCACGCACCAGAGCGTCAGGCCATTGTCCACGGTCGAATCCTCACGCACGCGGCTGATGAAGGTCGCGAAGTCGCCGACACATTCGATCGGCGTGATATAGCCGCCATCCTCGCGCTTATCGACCAGCATGATGCCGGGCGCTTCGCGCAATATGTCCTGCGCTTCCTTGGCGGAAATTTCATTCTCGAACTCGATGTTGATCGCTTCGGAATGACCCACGAACACCGGCACGCGCACGCAGGTGGCGGTCAGCTTGATCTTGGGATCGAGGATCTTCTTGGTTTCCGCGACCATCTTCCATTCTTCCTTGGTCGAACCATCGTCCAGGAAAACGTCGATATGGGGAATGACGTTGAAGGCGATCTGCTTGGTGAACTTCTTCGGCTCCGCCGGATCACCGACGAAGATGTTGCGCGACTGCTCGAACAGTTCGTCCATGCCCGCCTTGCCCGCGCCGGACACCGACTGATAGGTGGATACGACCACGCGCTTGATGGTCGCGGCGTCATGCAGCGGCTTCAGGGCCACCACCATCTGCGCGGTCGAGCAGTTGGGGTTGGCGATGATGTTCCGCTTGGTATAGCCGTCGATCGCGTCCGGGTTCACTTCGGGCACGATCAGCGGCACGTCCGGGTCCATGCGGTACAGCGAACTATTGTCGATCACGACGCAGCCGGCTGCCGCCGCCTTGGGCGCATATTCGGCGGTAGGGCCGCTGCCCGCCGCGAACAGGGCGATGTCCCAGCCGTTAAAGTCGAAATGTTCGATATTCTGGCATTTGATCGTCTTGCCGGTTTCACCGAAATCGACGGCCAGACCCTGCGACCGCGACGATGCGACCGCGGCGATCTCGTCAATCGGGAACTCGCGCTCGGCGAGAATGGTCAGCATTTCGCGGCCCACATTCCCGGTGGCACCTACGACGACGACCCTGTAACCCATGACTGAACACTCCACTCCGATGCAGATATTGCGGAGTGGGCGGCATAGCGGCGTTGCGTCATTTGTCCAGTGGCAAGCCCTTTGTTGCGCGAAAGGTCAGCTTTTCCCGCTGGACGTTGCCGCGATGCCGCAACGCCCTTTGCCGCCTGTCTCCTATGGTTTGGCGGCGTCGGGCGCTATCCCGCGCCGGGCCAGAAAATCCTCGATCGTGCGCCACAGATGTACGCTGATCCCCGGCCCGCCGACGCGGTGGGTCTGGCCGGGATAGACCATCATCTCGAACGGCACCGCCGCGCCCTGCATCTTGGCCATCAGGGCAGTGGCATTGTCGAACACCACATTGTCGTCCGACATGCCGTGGATCAGCATCAACGGATCACTGATCTTCACCGCCTCGTCGATCGCGCCTGATGCCGGATAGGCGCTGGGCTTGTCCTGCGGCATCCCCAGATAGCGTTCGGTGTAATGGGTGTCGTACAACTCCCACTTCGTGACTGGCGCACCCGCCACGGCCGCCGCGAAAACGCCCGGTGCCTTTTCCAGCAGCTTCAGCGACATATAGCCGCCATAGGACCAGCCATAGGTCGCGATCCGCTTGGGATCGACGAACGACTGGGCCTTTAGCCAATCCACGCCCGCCAGTTGATCCGTCACCTCGACCGTCCCCATCGCGCGATAGAGATGATCCTCGAACGCCTTGCCGCGATCGGGCGTGCCACGATTGTCGACCGCAAAGACGATCCAGCCGCGGTCGACCAGATACTGGTTCAGCGCGCCGGACCATGTGTTCGTCACCTGCCGCCCGCCGCCCGGCCCGCCATAATGGATCATGAACACCGGATAGCGCTTTCCCGGCTCGATCGGCGGGGTCATGATCTTGGTATACAGCGTCGTTCCGTCCGCCGCCTTGATCGTGCCGAACCGGGTTTTGACATGGCTCGCCAGATAGGGCGCATAGGGATGGTCGCCCTTCAGCGCATTTTCGGACAGCCACTGCAATTGCTTGCCGCTATTGTCGGCCAGATAGACCTGCTTGGGCTGATCGCTATTCTGGCGCGTGATGACGGCGCGGCTGGCGGCGGCGTCCATCACCGCGTCATTCCACCAACCGCTGGCCGTAATCTGGCGCGCGGCAGCCGGTCGCGTGATGGGGGCACTGTAAAGCTGCTGTTCCAGCGGTGTTTCGCGATTGCCGGTGAAATAGGCCAGCCCCGCTTTTTCGTCGACCGCCACCAGCGTCTTGACCTCCCAGTCGCCACTGGTCAGCGCCGTCCATTTGCCGTCATGGACGCGGTAGAGATGGCCATGGCCGCTCTTTTCGGACCACCACAGGAAATCGCCACCCGACAGGGGATGGAAATTGTCGCTCAGGTTGATCCAGCTTTTGGCCGTTTCGCTCAGAATGACCTTGGCCTTGCCGGTCGCCGGATCGACCGCCAGCAGGTCGAGCCGCTTCTGGTCGCGCGCTTCGCGCTGGACATAGAGGGTGCGGCCATCCTTCGCCCAGTCGACCCGCGCCAGATAAATGTCCCGATCCGATCCCAGATCGACCTTCACCTGGCCCGATCCGTCCGGCTTCATGACATAGAGGTCGACGATCGCATTGGGCGTCCCGGCGGCGGGGTAACGCTGCTGATAGACCGTCGTGCCCTCCCCGCCAATTGCGGTACGGGTGACGATGCCGACCGGGCTTTCATCGACCCGCGCAACCGCAATCAGGCTGTCGTCGGGCGACCACCAATAGCCGGTGCGCCGGTCCATTTCTTCCTGCGCGACAAATTCGGCAACGCCCCAGCTGACCGTATCGCTGGCCCCTTGCGTTACCTGCCGTTCCGCACCGCCGATCGGCTGTACGAAGAGGTTGCCGCCGCGCACGAAAGACACGAAACCGCCTTTGGGGCTGACAACGCCATTCAATTCGCCGTCAGGCGTATCGGTCAGCCGCTGCACCTTGCCATCCAGCGCAGCAAGATAAAGGTCGCCATCGACCGGCACCAGGATGCTCTTGCCATCCGGCGACCAGTCATAGCTGGTGATTCCGGTGCTCCCAGCGACGGAGCGGTCGCGTTCGCGCTGCATCTTTTCCGCTTCGGATAGCGCCGCGCCGCTGCCGGTCTTGCGCGAATCGACCAGCATCCGCTGCTTGCCGGTGCGCGTGTCGATCGCCCACAGGTCCAGCCGCTCCTTTTCGTCGGCGCGCGGTTTGAGCAAGGTAACGAGCGTACCGTCCGGCGACAATTTTAGCGCCCGCGGCTGCGGTCCTGCCAGGTCGGGGCTGGCAAAAACTCTCTCGAGCGTCAGCTTTTCCTGCGCGATGACAGGCGCGGTGGACAGCATCAGCAGCACGCCAAGCGCTGCGCCGGATTTCAGATAGGGCGGCATCGACATCCTTTCACGTCGGCGACCGTGCAGGCCACCGGATCAAGGGCAATGATTAGCCCCATGAGACTGAAAAGATCAATGCAGGGAAATAATCTGTCCCGTCCATGGCAGCCAAGCCATGGTGGGCGCGGTAGGGATTGAACCTACGACCCCACCCGTGTGAAGGGTGTGCTCTACCACTGAGCTACGCGCCCCCTTTCGGGAGGAGGCGGCCATTGGCATCGCTGGCGCGCCCTGTCAAGCGCGGCAGTATGGGCGCGTGCAAATTGCGCCTTTGCACGGCATCGCCCAAGCGCTTAAAATGATTATGCCGCAAATATGGAGTGATGAATTAATGCGTAAGGCGCTGTTTCTGGCCATTCTGGCTACGTTGGCCGCCTGCAACACTGTGCAGGGCGTAGGACGCGATATCGAATCTGTTGGTCGGGCCGGCAAAGAAGTGATGCACTGACCGATCGACAGGATATTATTGCAGGACGCGGCCGATGGCTGTCGCGTTTTTGCGCAGCCGGACGCCATCACATTCCGGTTCGCCACAGTTGCATGCTTCGATCGTATAGCGCACGCCACACATGACCAAAATGTCGTGATCGAAACTATAGTTGGAAATGCCCGCGCGCTCGACCTTTTCCTGAGCTCTGGCCTTGAGAGTCATGCGCGTTCTCCCATGAATGCGGACGCCAATAATTGATGGTGCAATGCACAATGTCAATTGATCGACATTTGTTCCTGAACGGTTTGTAAGAATATTGTCGCCAAAATGCCACGCTTCGTCGTCGCTGTTCAGGCGACTTGCACCACAAAGCACAGCGTCCCATATGCCGCTTCATGAATGACCATAACAGCAACAGCATGCCGGTCTGGCATGGCACCACCATCATGTCGGTCCGCAAGAATGGGAAGGTCGTCGTCGCTGGCGACGGTCAGGTTTCGATGGGCCAGACGGTGATGAAACCCAATGCCCGCAAGGTTCGCCGACTGCATGACGGCAGCGTCATTGGCGGCTTTGCCGGCGCCACCGCCGACGCCTTCACGCTGTTCGAGCGGCTGGAAGCGAAGCTGGAGCGCCATAATGGCCAATTGATGCGATCGGCGGTCGAACTGGCCAAGGATTGGCGCACCGACAAATATCTGCGCAATCTGGAAGCGATGATGATCGTCGCGGACAAGGATGTGACGCTGATCCTGACCGGCAATGGCGACGTGCTGGAACCCGTGAATGGCGTGGCCGCGATCGGCTCCGGCGGCAACTTCGCCCTCGCCGCCGCCCGCGCGCTGGTCGATTATGAGGCAGATGCGGAAACGCTGGCGCGCAAGGCCATGGCCGTGGCGGCCGACATTTGCGTCTATACCAACGATCAGCTCACAATCGAGACGCTGGACAGCGCCGCTTAACCTCCCTCCCGTTTGCGGGAGGAATTTTGGGGAGGGCGCGTAATCAGCCATCCCCGACATGCCCTCCCCTAACCCCTCCCTGAAGGGCGGGGAAAAGGACTGAAATGAACGACAATCTGACACCTAAAGCCATCGTCGCCGCGCTCGACGCGCATATCATCGGCCAGCATGACGCCAAGCGCGCTGTGGCGGTCGCCCTGCGCAATCGCTGGCGGCGGCAACATCTGCCCGACGACTTGCGCGATGAGGTAACGCCCAAGAATATCCTGATGATCGGGCCGACCGGCTGCGGCAAGACGGAGATCAGCCGTCGCCTTGCCAAACTGGCGGATGCGCCCTTCGTCAAGGTGGAGGCCACCAAATTCACCGAAGTCGGCTATGTCGGCCGCGATGTCGAACAGATCGTCCGCGATCTGGTCGAGGAAGCGGTGCGCCTGGAAAAGGACCGACGTCGCGAGGCCGTGCGCGAAGCCGCGTCGGAAGCCGCGATGGGCCGCCTGCTCGACGCACTGACGGGCAAGGAAGCCAGCGAAGCCACGCGCCTGTCCTTCCGCCAGAAGATCGAACAGCATCAGATGAACGATGTCGAGGTTGAGGTGGAAGTCGCCGACAGCCCTTCCATGCCGATGGAAATCCCCGGCATGGGTGGTCAGGTCGGCATGATCAACCTGTCCGACATGATGTCCAAAGCCTTTGGCCAGCAGCAGAAGAAGCGCCGCAAGATGCGGGTCGCCGATGCGTGGGACAAGCTGGTCGAGGAGGAGCAGGACAAGCGCCTGGATCAGGATGATGTCGCCCGCGTCGCCATCACGAGTGCGGAACAAAATGGCATCGTGTTCCTTGACGAGATCGACAAGATTGCAGTCAGCGACGTGCGCGGCGGCTCGGTCAGTCGCGAGGGCGTGCAGCGCGACCTGCTCCCGCTGATCGAAGGCACGACCGTTTCGACCAAATATGGTCCGCTCAAGACCGACCATATCCTGTTCATCGCGTCCGGCGCCTTCCACGTCGCCAAGCCCAGCGACCTGCTCCCCGAACTTCAAGGCCGCCTGCCGATCCGCGTCGAACTCAAGGCGTTGACCGAGGAGGATTTCGTGGCGATCCTGTCGGACACCAAGGCGAGCCTGGTGGCGCAATATCGCGCACTGTTGGCGACCGAGGAGGTGACGATCGACCTGACGCCCGAAGGCATCCACGCCGTTGCGCGCATCGCTGCCGAAGTAAATAGCGAGGTCGAAAATATCGGCGCCCGCCGCCTTCAGACCGTGATGGAAAAGCTGCTGGAGGATGTCAGTTTCGAGGCGGAAGATCGTCGCGGCGAAACGCTGGTGATCGACGCTGCCTATGTCGAAAAGCAGCTCAATGCCATCGCGCACGACACGGATCTGAGCAAATATGTCTTATGATACATTGCCGGGGATTAGCGCGACTGGGAGAAATTCGCCGCGCTCAGCCATGGCTTGCAGCGTCAGTGCACCGCGAACTGAAAAATGGTAGCCATTGCCGAAATAGGGTTCTGAATCGTCATAACCCACATCCGTTCGTTTCGAGCGTAGTCGAGAAATATAGCACAGCGCTGGCGGCTTCTCGACTACGCTCGAAGCGAACGGAGGTATTTTGTCTGCCGAAGCTCAATAACTCCGCCCGACCAGTACGCGTTCGACCGCCTTCTCCCCGGTGAATATGCATGTCCCGTCGGCGGGGTCGGCATCATTGGGCACATTGCGCAGTGTCAGCTTCTCGCCCTTGAGCCACTGCACCACCTTCTCCAGCGCCTCGCCGGTCGGCTTGGCCCATTGCACCAACGCCCAGCCGGGCTTGGCGCTGGCGGCGAAATAGGCCTTTAGCGCTTCAATGTCGGTGATCGACCGGTCGATGCTGCCATCCAGCCTGGACTTGGCATCCGCGAACAAGGACGCCTGAATTTCGGTCAGCATGCCGGTGGCGCCGGCGACGAAATCGTCCCTGGCGACAATCTGGCTGTCGAGCTTTCCGTCGGCGCGATAGAGCCGGTCGCGCCGGATCACCGACACATTACCGCCCGCCACGTCGCGGCCACCGACTTCGATCACGATGGGTGCGCCTTTCTTGACCCAGCCCCAGCGCTTGGTCGCTGCCTTGGCCGCACGACGGTCAAGCAGCGCGCGCACGGGTTCGCGGAACACGTCCAGCGCATTGAGCTGACCGACCAGATCGGCGCAATAATCCACGATCGCGGCATCCTCGTCCGTGTCGCGCAGCATCGGCACCACGACCACCTGATAGGGCGCAACGCGCGGCGGCACGCGCAGTCCGTCATCGTCACCATGGACCATGATCAGCCCGCCGATCATCCGGGTGGACATGCCCCAGCTGGTCGTCTGCGCCAGTTCCTGCTGCCCTTCGGCATTCTGGAACTTGATATTCTGCGCTTGGCTGAAGGTGGTGCCCAGGAAGTGCGAGGTGCCGGCCTGCAACGCCTTGCCGTCCTGCATGATCGCTTCGATCGAATATGTCGCGACCGCGCCGGGGAAGCGCTCATTCTCCGGCTTTTCGCCCGCCACGACGGGCATGGCGACGCAGTCTTCCGCAAAGCTGCGATAGACTTCCAGCATCTTCATCGTCTCTTCCATCGCCTCTTCGACGGTGGCGTGGGCGGTATGGCCCTCTTGCCAGAGAAATTCGGTGGTGCGCAGGAACATGCGGGTGCGCATTTCCCAGCGGACGACATTGGCCCACTGGTTGATCAAGACGGGCAGGTCACGCCAGGACTGGACCCAACGGCTGAACGCCGCGCCGATCACCGTTTCCGACGTCGGGCGCACGACCAGCGGCTCCTCCAGCTTGGCTTGCGGATCGGGAATCAGCTTGCCGTCCTTCTGGATCAGCCGGTGATGGGTGACGACCGCCATTTCCTTGGCGAAGCCGTCGACATGCTCGGCTTCCTTTTCGAAATAGCTCAAGGGGATGAACAGCGGGAAATAGCAGTTCTCATGGCCCGTCGCCTTGATCTGTGCGTCAAGCAATGTCTGGATGCGTTCCCAGATGCCATAGCCCCATGGCCGGATGACCATGCAGCCGCGCACGCCGCTTTCTTCGGCAAGGTCCGCTTCGGTAATGACGGCCTGATACCAGGCGGAGAAATCCTGTTCGCGGGTGACGGAAAGGGCGTGTTTCACAGAGATGGCTTGCCTGCTGTAGGGAATGGATCGGCGCGCAATAGGCCATGCGCGCTATCCCCGTCCAGCCCCGACGCGCATTGATGTTCAGCCGATGGCGACGCCCATTTTTTCAAGCCATGCGCGGGCTTGCTTTGGCTCGCCCGGCGCATCCGATGCCACCGGGCCGCGGGCGGCAAGAAAGGACTGGTGCAGCGCAAACGGCTCCAGCCCCAACTGATCGCGCAGGGCGTCGATGTCGGCGGCAAGTTCATCCAGTGCCGCGATGACAGGCGCAGTTCTGGCGCGGGCCTGTCGGTCAGGCTTATGGTCGAACAGGCCCCAAACCCCGCCAGCGGCCGTTTGAAGTGCTGCGATCAACGCGGCTTCATAGTCGGCTTCCAGCTCGGCCCGCCTTACGTCCAGCCGTTCGAGCCGGTCAGCCTTCGCCATGGGGTATCAGCCCAGCTTGTCGATCTTCGCGTTGAGCGCGGCGAGTTGCGCCTTCAACTCGGCGATCTCGTCATCCTTGTCGGCTTCCGCGGGAGTCGTGCCCGGAACGCCCGGAACACCGGGCATCAGCCCGCCTGCCCCCTTGAAGGCGCTGGTCGCGGCCTCGAACATCTGCATGTTGCGCTTGGCGATCTCGGCCAGCGGGCCGCCGCCGAACGCACCCTGCATCGCTTCCTGAAACTGCAACTGGTTCTTGCGGAAAGCGTCCATCGACGCTTCGAGATATTGCGGCACCATCGACTGCATCGAATCGCCATACATGGAGATCAACTGGCGCAGGAAGTTGACGGGCAGCATATTTTCGCCGCGCTGTTCTTCTTCCATGATGATCTGCGTCAGGACATTGTGCGTGATGTCCTCGCCGCTCTTGGCATCGACGACCACGAACTCGCGGCCCTCGCGCGTCATTTGCGACAGGAGATCAAGGGTGATGTAACTGGAGGTTTCGGTGTTATAAAGCCGCCGGTTAGCGTATTTCTTGATAACGACCGGCTCTGATTCATTAGCCGCTTTAGATTTGGCCATGGACACCTCTCCCGCACCTGCACAATCCTTATTAGCACAGGGCGTTGCCGCACCGCAACATGGCCCGAGGCCTTTACCCCTTTTTCTCAATATTTTATGGCGCGAAACAGAGGACGATCCCGAACTGCGCAAGCGCGCGTTCGTCGGTTTGCGCCGCTATCAGCAGGCAAAGCGCCCCGCCCCGCCGCCTGCCCCGGCCAGCATGGTGCAGGTCGGCAGCGCCCGGTTGCTGCGTTATGGCGTTGAAAATGGCCGCGCTCCGGTGGTTTTCGTGCCCTCGCTCATCAATCCGCCGCAAGTGCTGGACCTGTCGGAGCGCCGATCTTTGCTGCGCCACATGGCCGCAGCAGGACATGATGCATGGCTGGTCGACTGGGGCGCTCCATTGGCCGGTGACAGAGCAATGGGGCTTGAAGGGCATGTCACCGACCGGCTCTTGCCGCTGATCGCGGCGCTGCCGCGACCGCCCATCATCGTGGGCTATTGCCTGGGAGGAACGCTGGCGATGGGTGCGGCGATGCTGCGCCCCGTTCAGGCAGTCGCAACCATTGCCTCGCCCTGGCGATTCGATGGCTTTGCCGATGCCGACCGGCAGGAGATCAGTGCTTTGTGGCGCGGCGCGAAACCGATGTGCGATCGACTGGGCTATGTTCCGATGGAGGTGCTGCAATCGGGCTTCTGGGCGATGGACCCGGCGCGCACGATCCGCAAATTCGCCGTCTTTGCCGATGCCGCGCCGGGTTCCGACGGGGAGCGGGCGTTCATGGCGGTGGAGGATTGGGCCAATGGTGGCCCCCCGCTGACCTTTGCTGCGGGGCGCGACCTGTTCGACGATCTCTATGCCGGTAACGCCAGCGGACAAGGACGCTGGACCGTTGGTGGACAGACGGTCGATCCGCAGGCGCTGACCTGCCCCACCCTGTCGATCCGTTCCACGACCGACCGGATCGTCCCCGCCGCCGCCTCGGCCGAATTGGCTACAGACTGGCAATTGAAACTGGGGCATGTCGGCATGGTCGTGGGTGGGCAGGCGCGCGAAACTCTGTGGCTTCCCCTGTCCCAATGGCTTTCCAGCCATGGCGGATGATGCTATGTGCGCCTGCGAAAAGAGACCCCAATAATAGAGGATCGAGCCTTTGTCAGATATCGTCATTACCGCCGCCAAGCGCACGGCCGTCGGCAGCTTCATGGGCGCGTTCGGATCGACTCCGGCGCATGAACTGGGCCGTCAGGCAATCATCGCCGCGCTGGCGCAGGCCGGGGTCGCGCCCGACGAAGTGGACGAAGTGATATTGGGCCAGGTGCTGAGCGCCGGTCAGGGGCAGAATCCGGCGCGTCAGGCCGCCATCAATGCCGGCATCCCGGTCGAGCGCACGGCGATTGGCATCAACCAGCTCTGCGGATCGGGCCTGCGCGCCGTCGCACTGGCGGCGCAGGCGATCCGTGCGGGCGATGCCAGCATCATGGTGGCCGGCGGGCAGGAAAACATGTCGCTGGCCCCCCATGCGCAATATCTGCGCGCGGGCAGCAAGATGGGCAATGTCAGCCTGGTCGACACGATGATCCATGACGGCCTGACCGACGCCTTCAACAATTATCATATGGGCATCACCGCGGAAAATCTGGCGGAGAAATATCAGATCAGCCGTGAAGCGCAGGACGCTTTCGCGGTGGCCAGCCAGAACAAGGCCGAAGCCGCGCGTGCAGCGGGGCGCTTTGCCGACGAGATCGTGCCGGTCACGATCAAGGGCCGCAAGGGCGACACGATTGTCGATCAGGACGAATATATCCGCGCTGGCGCGACCATCGAAGCGATGGAAAAGCTGAAGCCTGCATTCAAGAAGGACGGCAGCGTCACTGCCGCCAACGCCAGCGGCCTGAATGACGGCGCCGCCGCGCTGGTGCTGATGACTGCCGATGCCGCCGCCAAGCGCGGCGCGACGATCCTGGGCCGGATCGCGGGTTTTGCGACCTGCGGCGTCGACCCTTCGATCATGGGCATCGGCCCCGCGCCTGCCAGCCGCAAGGCGCTGGAAAAGGCGGGCTGGGCACTGGCCGATGTCGACCTGATCGAAGCCAATGAAGCCTTCGCGGCGCAGGCGCTGTCGGTCGGGCAGGAACTGGGCTGGGATGCGTCCAAGGTGAACGTCAATGGCGGCGCGATCGCCATCGGTCATCCGATCGGTGCGTCGGGCGCGCGGGTGCTGACCACCCTGTTGTATGAAATGGCCAAGCGCGACGCGAAGAAGGGTCTGGCGACGCTATGCATCGGCGGTGGCATGGGCGTGGCGATGTGCATCGAACGCTGACCGCCTGAGACATTGAAAATGGCCGTCGCTCCAGCAAAGGGAGCGGCGGCCTTTTTCGTGTCAGGCTTTGCGCGGCGCGCTACGACAGCGGTCGGAACAATAGACGACATTGTCCCAGTCCCGCGCCCACTTCTTGCGCCAGGCAAAGGGGCGCTGGCAGACCGGGCAGGTCCTGGTCGGCAGATCGCGCTTCGCTACGCCGCGTGGCATGGGCAATCCCCGGCTGTTTCAGGCGTCGAGCGGGCGGTCCTTCGTTTCCGGCAGCGCGACGAGACAGGTGATAAGCGCCAGCGCCACGACAGCCAATGTGTACCAAAGCCCGGCATAGGGATCACCCGTGCGCGCCACGATATACTGGCTGACGAGCGGCAGGAAGCCGCCGAAATAGCCAGTCCCGATATGATAGGGGATCGACAGCGAAGAATAGCGGATGCGCGCCGGGAAATATTCCGACAAGAGCGCCGCCACTGGGCCATAGGTCGCACCCGATAGCGTCCAGAGCAGCAGCAGCGCGCCGAACAGCAGCATCGCGCGCGGCCAGTCCGGGGTTACGGCGCCGCTGGGGTAGCCCCCGGCCTTCAACGCCGCATCAAGGCCGTCGCTACTAAGGTCCGTGACCTGCAAATCGCCGATCTGCACCGCAGGCGCGGGCGCGGCCTGCTTGTCATAGGGGATGCCGCGCTTGGAAAAATGGTCGAGCAATTTGCCGCAGGCGGTCGGCTGTACCTTGGCGAAGGGATCGAACACGCAATCCGGGCCGCGCACCACGACAGGCGAGCGCGCGCCTGCCTCCACCAGCGCGGGGTTCGCGGTCGCGCCCATGAATTGGTAGAGCGGCATCAACAGCAGCAACACCAGCGCATAGCCGATGACGATCGGTTTCTTGCGCCCCACCCGGTCGGACAGATGGCCGAAATAGACGAAAGCCGCCATGCCCGCAAAGGCGCTACCCCCCACCAGCAATTGCGCGATGCCGGGGGAGACATGCAGGCCATTTTGCAGGAAATAGAGCGCCTGGAACATCACCGTATAGGCAATGACGGTAAAGCCCGCCGCGATGCCGATCATTGCGACCAGCATCCGCTTTCGGTTGCCGGGATAGGTGAAAGCCTCCTTGATCGGGTTTTTCGATTGGGCGCCTGCCTTCTTCATGGCCGTAAATACCGGGCTTTCGCGCAGCATCAGCCGCATCCACAGCGATATGCCGAGCAGCGCGAGCGAGAAGATGAAGGGCAATCGCCAGCCCCAGTCCGCCCAGATGTCCGGCCCGACGATTGCCTGCGTACCGACCACGACGATCAGCGACAGGATGAAGCCGCCGATCACTCCCGCCTGAATGAAGCTGGTGTAAAAGCCGCGTCGGCCGGGAGGCGCATGTTCAGCGACATAGATGGCCGCCCCGCCATATTCGCCGCCAAGCGCCAGTCCCTGGGCGATGCGCAGCACTATCAGGATGATGGGCGCGGCGATGCCGATGCTGGCGGCTGACGGCGTCAGGCCGACCCCGGCGGTCGCGACGCCCATCAGGATGATCGTGGCAAGGAACGTATATTTGCGGCCAAGCCTGTCACCCAGATAGCCGAACAATGCCGCGCCGATCGGACGGAAGGCGAAGCCGATCGCAAAGCCCGCCAGCGTATAGAGCAGTTCGACGGTGGGATTGTCGGTGGGAAAAAAGGTGCGCCCGATGATCGGCGCAAGGACGCCATAGATGTAGAAATCATACCATTCGAACACGGTGCCGAGCGCCGAGGCGGTGATGACCAGCCGGTCGCGCCTGACGTCCATCACATAGTCACTGCCGACCGCTCCGTTCATCCCCTGCCCCCCTTAACTTCGCACTTTTCCCGGCAATCGTGATATTGTGTTACCCGATCCGGCAACTAAATTTCCAACATCGCGCGACGCGACCGCCTGCATCGACCCTGCGCAACACAGGGTCGATATGGCATGAAGCAGGGGCAATAGGACAGGCAAAAACCTGTGTCAGCGTCGCAGTTGCAGCGTCACCAGCAGGACATGGTCGACATCATCGGCGCGACCGCGATTTTTGACATATTGATTGAGATAGCCGACCTCCATCGTCGACTTGCCCGCCAGCGGCAGTTCCAGCCCGGCAAAGCTGCGCAGCCGGTCAAAGCCGTCGCGCGCGCCCCAATCGGTATCGTTAAGGGCAACGAATCCTTCCGCATAGGCCAGCGCCGACACGCCCCCCGACCTCTCCGTCAACGGCACTGCCAGCCGGATCATCTGCCGCAGCCGCCACCCCATATCGTCGCCACTCGACACCCAGCGCTGTTCCAGCCGCGTGCGGGAAGAGAGCGGCCCGCGCGCAACCTTGCCAAGCGACCAGTTGATCTGCTGGAAGCTGCGATGCTCGCGCGTTTCGCCGCCACCCGATTGCGGCGTGCGGACATAGGCATAGCCCTGAAAGACGGTCAGCCGATCGGACAGTTTGACGCCGATCGCCGGACGCAGCAGCATCTGGTCCAGCCCGCCCATATCCCTGCCAAAGCGGGACTGGATTTCGGCAAAATAGACGATGTCGCCCGAAACCGGCCCCTGCGCGATAGCCTGGAGCCAGATTTGCTCATCCTCGGCGGCGTGGGCCGGCAGCGCGGCCATGGCGGCGCACAGGGCGAAAAGGCCGAAGATCGTCTGTCGCAGGCTGCTCATCCGGGGCTGCTAGGCGAAGGATCGGGGCCGGGGCAAGGCGTGACAGCGCGGCGAAACATAAAATAACAAAGGGCGATCATGGTCCTTGCACGCCCGCTGCCGAAATCCTGCTCCCGCAACCGTAGAGGAATCGCATATGAGCTTTCGCCATCCCTACAACGTCATCCTGAACTTGTTTCAGGATCCATCGCGCCCCAAAAGCTGCCGCTCGTGACGAGAAATGGATGCTGAAACAAGTTCAGCATGACGAAGGAAAATGAGGCGCGTTTTATCTGCGATAGCCCTACCCCGCGGGGAACGAGGAACCTTGCTCAACACGCCAATTCCGGTTTGCAAACCATGACAAAGGGCCGCCCAGCCTGAGCGGAGCGGCCCTCTATTGCAGCGATGCGGCGTGCGCCTATTCCATTTCGAGGATGATGGCATCGACGGCCAGGCTGTCGCCCTGCGCCGCCGACACGCTCTTGACCACGCCCGCTTTCTGCGCGCGCAGGATATTTTCCATCTTCATTGCCTCGATCACGGCCAGCGGCTGCCCTGCCTCGACCTTGTCGCCTTCGCCGACATGCAGTGCGACCAGCAGGCCGGGCATCGGGCAGATCAGGTAACGCGACAGGTCCGGCGGGATCTTCTCGATCATGTGCGCAGCATAGCGTGCAGCATGGGCGGGCAGGATGCGCAGCTTGTGGCTGGCCCCATGGCAGGTCAGCACAAAGCCGGCGCGGACCGGCGCAATGCGGACGGCCAGTTGCTCGTCGCCAAACTCCGCCTCGATCAGGCGATCGCCCGGCGTATATTCCAGCGCCATGTCGATGCTGACGCCATCGACGGTCACTTCGTCGCCGTCAATTTCGACGTCATGGGTCGCGTCGCCGATCTTGACCTGCCAGCCGGTCGGGGGGCTAAGGCGCTTGCCCAACTGTCCGTCGATCCGACGCGCCCGGTCGGCCTGCGCCATCGCCGCGAAGGCACCGATGGCGGACAGACGCACCAGCAGTTCGGGCGACGCAGGCGCGCCCTGGAACCCGTCAGGATATTCCTCCGCAATGAAGCCGGTGGTGATGTTGCCCGACCGGAACCGTTCATGCTGCATCAGCGCGGACACGAAATCGATATTATGCCCCGGCCCCTCAATCTCGAACTTGTCGAGCGCCTCGATCTGCTTGTCGATCGCTTCCAGGCGCGTGGGCGCCCAGGTGATCAGCTTGGCGATCATGGGATCGTAGAACATGGAGACCTCGCCCCCCTCCTCCACGCCGTCATCGACGCGGATCAGCGCGCCACTTTCATCCGCGCCGGTTTCGGGCGGATTGTAGCGGATCAGGCGCCCCGTGGACGGCAGGAAGCCGCGATAGGGATCTTCGGCATAGACGCGGTTTTCGACCGCCCAGCCGTTGATCTTCACATCGTCCTGCGTGAAGGCCAGCTTCTCGCCATTGGCGACACGGATCATCTGTTCGACCAGGTCGACGCCGGTGATTTCCTCCGTCACCGGATGCTCGACCTGAAGCCGGGTGTTCATTTCCAGGAAGTAGAAACCGTCCCCGGTCTTGTCCTCGCCCGACACGATCAGTTCGACCGTGCCTGCGCTGAAATAGCCGACCGCGCGGGCCAGAGCGACGCACTGCTCGCCCATCTTGCGGCGCATTTCGGGGCTGACGAACGGCGACGGCGCTTCCTCGACCACCTTCTGGTGGCGGCGCTGGATCGAACATTCGCGTTCGTTCAAATAAACGATATTGCCATGCTGGTCGCCCAGCACCTGAATTTCGATATGGCGCGGGCTTTCAATGAACTTTTCGATGAACACGCGATCGTCGCCGAAGCTGGCAAGCCCTTCGCGCTTGGTCGCTTCAAAGCCTTCGCGAACATCCTGTTCGGAATAAGCGAGGCGCATCCCCTTGCCCCCGCCGCCAGCGGACGCCTTCATCATCACCGGATAGCCGATCTCGTTGGAGATTTTGACGGCATGTTCGGTGTCGTCAATGACGCCGACGAAGCCGGGAACGACATTGACGCCTGCTTCGAGCGCCAGCTTCTTGGACTCGATCTTGTCGCCCATCGCCGCGATGGCATTGGCGGGCGGGCCAACGAAGATGATGCCCTCCGCGTCCAGCGCGTTGCGGAAGCTTTCGCGTTCGGACAGGAAGCCATAGCCGGGATGGACCGCGTCGGCGCCCGTCTGCTTGCAGGCCGCGATGATCTTGTCGGCGATCAGATAGGATTGGGCGGCGGGCGACGGGCCGATATGCACGGCTTCGTCGGCCATCAACACATGCGGCGCGCGCGCATCGGCATCGGAATAGACCGCCACGGTCTTGATGCCCATTTTCTTGGCCGTGCGCATGACACGACACGCAATTTCGCCACGGTTCGCGATCAGGATCTTGGTGATTGCCATTCTATTTCCTGTCCCAGTCCTTGCTCTAAACTCCGTTCGGTTCGAGCGTGTCGAGAACCGCTTCCCGACCTCGCTCGAACCGAACGGATGATTTCAGTCTCCGTGCATGAACATGCCCAGATCGACCATCATCCAAAAAACCGCTGCCAGAACTGCGATGGCGACCGCCAAGCATCCCAAATAGCGGATCACTCCTATTCAGCCGCCTCCAGCTCAACCTTTACCTCGGCTTGCATCGGCACGACGCCCAGCTTCGCGAACAGTGCCGCGTCGGCATTGTCGCCCGCATTCGCAGTCGTCAGCAGCTTGTCGCCAGTAAAGATGCTGTTGGCGCCCGCCATGAAGCAGAGCGCCTGACATGCATCCGACATGCTCTCGCGCCCCGCAGACAGGCGCACCATGCTTTCCGGCATCACGATCCGGGCGACGGCAACCGTCCGCACAAACTCGATCTCGTCGATCTTGGCGAGCGGCGTGTCGGCCAGCATATTGCCCAGCACGGTGCCCTTGACCGGCACCAGCGCGTTGATCGGTACGCTTTGCGGATGGGTGGGCAGCACGGCCAGGGCGTGCAGGAAGCCGACGCGGTCCTCGCGCGTTTCGCCCATGCCCACGATTCCGCCCGAACAGACGTTGATCCCCGAATTGCGGACATTTTCGAGCGTTTCGAGGCGATCGTCGAAGGTCCGGGTGGTAATCACCTTCTCATAATGTTCGGGCGAGGTGTCGATATTATGGTTGTAATAATCGAGGCCAGCGTCGGCCAGCACCTTGGCCTGGCTTTCGCTCAGCATGCCCAGCGTCATGCAGGTTTCCATGCCCATCTGGCGCACGCCCTTCACCATCTCGACGATGGCGGGCATGTCCCGCTCCTTGGGATTGCGCCATGCCGCGCCCATGCAGAAGCGGGAACTGCCCGCATCCTTTGCCTGCGCCGCGGCCTGCATGACCGCCTGCACGCTCATCAGCTTCTCGGCCTTCAGGCCGCTCTCCGCCGACGCCGACTGGTTGCAATAGCCGCAATCTTCCGGACAGCCGCCGGTCTTGATCGACAGCAGGGTGGAAAGCTGCACTTCGTTGCGCGGGAAATTCGCGCGATGGATCGACTGCGCCTCGAACATGAGGTCGTTGAAGGGCAGATCGAACAGCGCGGCGATTTCGGCGCGGGTCCAGTCGGTGCGGGCGGTGATAGCCGTCATGGTCACTCCCCGCCTCCGTTCGCTTCGAGCGAAGTCGAGAAGCCGGAAGCCGCGTGCCAATGTTTCTCGACTACGCTCGAAACGAACGGCTGTTGGGTGCGGATCAGGATGAAGAGATTGTTCAAGCAGCGTCCTCCAGCCCGGCAGGGGGCATGTTGTGGCCGAGGAGGCGCAGCACGTCGGCGGCGCATTCCACGACATTGGAGCCCGGTCCATAAATGCCCTGGACGCCCGCGTCACGGAGGAAGTCATAATCCTGCGGCGGGATGACGCCGCCAGCGATCACCTTGATGTCGTTGCGACCCGCTTCGCGCAGCTTGGCGATGAGGTCCGGGATCAAGGTCTTGTGGCCCGCCGCAAGCGAGGATGCGCCGACGACATCGACGCCGCTGTCGAGCGCCAGCACCACGGTTTCGTCGGGCGTCTGGAATAGCGGTCCCGACACGACGTCGAACCCCATGTCGCCGAACGCGGACGCGATGACGTTGGCGCCCCGGTCATGTCCATCCTGCCCCATCTTGGCTATGAGGAGTTTGGGTTTGCGACCGAGGCGCCGCTCGACGGCCTGCACGCCGTCGAGTACCTGTTGCCAGCGGCTGTCGCCTTCATAAGGCGCGCTATAGACGCCCTTCACCGGCGTCGGCTGGGTTCCGTAGCGATCGAAGCTTTCTTCCATCGCCGAAGAGATTTCGCCCAGCGTCGCGCGGGCGCGGGCGGCCTCCACGGCGAGGGCAAGGAGGTTGTTGTCAAGACTGGACGGCCTGGCTGCGCCATCGCGCAACGCCTGCAATGCGGCTTCGCATTTGGCGCTGTCGCGTTCCGCCTTCACCCGGTTGATCCGGGCGATCTGCCCTTCGCGCACCTTGGCGTTGTCGACTTCCAGCGTTTCGAGCAGATCCTCGTTCGCCAGCCGATATTTGTTGACGCCCACGATCACGTCGTCGCCGCGATCGACCCGCGCCTGACGCGCTGCCGCTGCGGTTTCGATCATCGCCTTGGGCCAGCCAGCCGCAACGGCCTTCGCCATGCCGCCTTCGGCCTGCACCTTTTCGATGATCGCCCAGGCTTCGTCGACCAGTTGCTGGGTCAGCGCCTCGACATAGTAGGAGCCGCCCAGCGGATCGACCACCCTGGTCATGCCGGTTTCTTCCTGGATCACGATCTGCGTGTTGCGCGCGATCCGGGCGGAAAAGTCGGTGGGCAGTGCGATCGCTTCGTCCAGCGCGTTGGTGTGGAGCGACTGCGTGCCGCCCAGCATCGCGGCCATCGCCTCGATCGTGGTGCGCATGACGTTGTTGTAGGGGTCTTGCTCGGTCAGCGAGACGCCCGACGTCTGGCAGTGGGTACGCAGCATCTTGGAGCGCTCGTCCTTCGCGCCCAGCTGCGTCATGGCGCGATGCCACAGCACGCGCGCGGCGCGCAGCTTCGCGATCTCCATGAAGAAGTTCATGCCGATGGCGAAGAAGAAGCTCAGGCGACCGGCAAACTTGTCGATGTCGAGACCCGACGCGACGCCATATTTCACATATTCCATGCCGTCGGCGATGGTGAAGGCCAGTTCCTGCACCTGCGTCGCGCCGGCTTCCTGCATATGATAGCCGGAAATGGAGATGCTGTTGAACTTGGGCATCTCGCGGCTGGTATAGCCGAAAATGTCGCTGATAATCCGCATCGATGGTTCGGGCGGGTAGATATAGGTGTTGCGGACCATGAACTCCTTGAGGATGTCGTTCTGAATGGTCCCGTCGAGCAATTTGCGCTCGACGCCCTGTTCTTCGCCCGCAACGATGAAGAAGGCCAGGATCGGGATGACCGCGCCGTTCATCGTCATGCTGACCGACATCTTGTCGAGCGGGATGCCGTCGAACAGGATCTTCATATCCTCGATCGTGTCGATCGCCACACCCGCCTTGCCAACGTCGCCCGTGACGCGCGGATGATCGCTGTCATAGCCGCGATGGGTGGCCAGGTCGAACGCGACCGACAGCCCCTTCTGCCCGGCGGCCAGATTGCGGCGGTAGAAGGCGTTGGATTCCTCCGCCGTCGAAAAGCCCGCATATTGGCGGATGGTCCAGGGGCGGCCCGCATACATGCTGGCCTTCACGCCACGGGTGAAGGGCGCAAAGCCGGGCAGGCCGGGATCGGCGGTCACATCGTCGGCGGTATAGAGCGGCTTGACGGCGATCCCTTCCGGGGTCTGCCAGGTCAAATCCTTGCCCTTCACTTCCTTCGCGGCAGCGGCGGCCCATTGGTCCAGTGTCGGCTTGTCGGTCATCTAATCCATCCCTTTCCTCGCCCCGGAGGGGAGAGGATACGCAGGCTTGCCAGCTTGTCTGGCTAGCCGAAGTTGGAGAGGGGGTTCGACCCATCGGGCGTCGCGCCCCCTCTCCGCTGCGACTAAGGGTCTGCTGCGCAGCCCCCAAGTCTCGCTGCCTCCCCCCGCCGGGGGGAGGCTTAAACCGTCAATGTGCCTCCTTCGGCGTCTCCATGATCTCGGTCAGCACCCCGTTCATATCCTTGGGATGCACGAAGAAGATCAGCGTGCCATGCGCCCCGATGCGCGGTTCGCCGAGCACCCGCGCACCCTTCGCCTCGAACCAGGCCTTGGCTTCGAGAATGTCGGGCACCTCGTAGCACATATGATGCTGCCCCCCGGTCGGGTTCTTGGCGATGAAGGCGGTGATCGGCGAACTTTCATCGAACGGCTCGATCAACTCGATCTGCGTCCCCGCCGTCCCATTCTCGCCCGGCGTATCGACAAAACACACCTTCACCCCCTGCGCGGGCAGGTCGAACGGTTCATGGATCTTCGTCGCGCCCATCACATCGCGATAATAAGCGATGCTCTTTTCCAGGCTGGGCGTGGCGACGCCGATATGGTTGAGACGGCCGAGTTTCATATTTTCACCTTATCGCGCGCGAAATTCCGTAGGATAGTTAACTGAAGAACAACTGCCGGGAGAAAGGATTGCAATTAGGATTCCGATTCCGATCGAAGCAATCCACACCATCCCGAATGCCGCACCAATGATGTTGCCGACGCCATGAAAAAAACGAGAAATGATATTCGGTCTTACAGGATTCACTTGAGTTGCAGGTTGGGCTTTTCGATACTCCGCCCTGCGCTTGTCAGCCCAAGCTTCAAATTTTTCATCACGGCTTTCCAACGCCCTACTCACAGCGGAATATTGTCATGCTTCTTCCACGGATTCTCCAGCGCCTTGTTGCGCAGTTTCCGCAGGCCCAGCGCGATCCGCTTGCGGGTCGAGTGCGGCTGGATCACCTCGTCGATGAAGCCCTTTGATGCGGCCACGAACGGGTTGGCGAAGCGCGCTTCATATTCCGCGGTGCGCTCGGCGATCTCGTCCGCCGTCTTGCCGCGGAAGATGATCTCGACCGCGCCCTTGGCCCCCATCACCGCGATTTCGGCGGTCGGCCAGGCATAGTTCAGGTCGCCGCGCAGATGCTTGGACGCCATGACGTCATAAGCGCCGCCATAGGCCTTGCGGGTGATGATGGTGATCTTGGGCACCGTCGCTTCGGCATAGGCGAACAGCAGTTTGGCGCCATGCTTGATGATGCCATTATGTTCCTGCGCCGTGCCCGGCAGGAAGCCCGGCACGTCCACCAAGGTCACGATCGGAATGTCGAACGCATCGCAGAAGCGCACGAAGCGCCCCGCCTTCTTCGACGAATTGATGTCCAGCACGCCCGCCAGCACGAAGGGCTGGTTGGCGACGATGCCGATCGTGCGTCCTTCGACACGACCAAAGCCGCAGATGATATTGCCTGCGTGCGCTGGCTGCACTTCGAAGAAGTCGCCTTCATCCACGATCTTGCGGATGAGTTCGTGCATGTCATAGGGCTGGTTCGCATTGGCGGGGATCAGCGTGTCGAGGCTCGGTTCGATCCGGTCCCACGGGTCCGCGCTCGGCCGCTCCGGCACCGGCTCCTTGTTCGACGCAGGCAGGAAGTCCACGAAATCGCGCACCGCCAGCAGCGCTTCGAGGTCATTTTCAAACGCCACGTCCGCAACGCCCGACTTGGTCGTGTGCGTCACCGCGCCGCCCAGTTCTTCCTGCGTCACCACCTCGTTCGTCACCGTCTTGACCACGTCGGGGCCGGTCACGAACATGAAGCTTGAATCCTTCACCATGAAGATGAAGTCGGTCATGGCAGGCGAATAGACAGCCCCGCCCGCGCACGGCCCCATGATGACGCTGATCTGCGGCACCACGCCCGACGCCAGCACATTGCGCTGGAAAATCTCCGCATAGCCCGCCAGCGACGCCACGCCTTCCTGAATCCGCGCGCCGCCGCTGTCATTCAGGCCAATGACCGGCGCGCCGACCTTCAGCGCCATGTCCATGATCTTGCAGATCTTCATCGCGTGCCGTTCGGACACCGCGCCGCCGTAAACCGTGAAATCCTGGCTGAACAGGAACACCAGACGGCCATTGATGGTGCCGGACCCGGTGACCACGCCGTCGCCGGGGATATGCGCCTCATCCATGCCGAAATCGGTGCAATTATGTTCGACATACATGTCGAGCTCTTCAAAGCTGCCTTCGTCCAGCAACACCTCTATCCGCTCGCGCGCCGTCAGCTTGCCCTTGCCATGCTGCGCGTCGATGCGGCGCTGGCCGCCGCCCATGCGCGCGCCTTCGCGCTTGGCTTCAAGCTGTTCGATAATGGCGAGCTTCGACATAGGCATATCTCTCCGGTCAGGGTGCGGACCTGTTGTGACGCCCTTTTCCCGCGATTGCGATTTTTCGCAAATGTAAATTTGCTAATTTGCAAATCACGACTTCGCAAATTAGGGATGGGCAAATCCAGTCTATGGGTTTGTGCAGGGGGTGTATAGTGGCACGCGGCAACCGTATCTTTGCAGGACCAAAGCTGCGTCAGTTGCGCCTTGACCATCGCATGGACCAGGCGACGATGGCGCAGGCGCTGGGCATATCCGTGTCCTATCTGTCCCAGATGGAAAATGACGATCGCCCCCTGACCGCCAAGGTCAAGGCGGCGCTCGCCAATGCCTTCCCGACCGACTGGGCGAGTTTCGACGCGCGCGAGGATGAGCAGATGCTGGGCGCATTCACCTTCGCGCTCAGCCATCCCGAACTGCCCGGCGTCGCGCTGGAGCCGGAGCGGATCGAGAAATTGCACCTGCAATTTCCCGAATTCGCGGCGCGTTACCTCGATCTCTACAACGCCCATATCCGCGCCAATGAACGCATCAACATGATCGAGGAAGCGATCGCCAACGACAGCACGGTGCAGGCGCGGCTGCCATGGGAGGCGGCGCGCGACTGGTTTCATGAAGCGGGCAATTATGTCCACTCTCTCGACTGTCTGGCCGAGGATATGGCCGCCAGCTTTACCGCCGGGCAGGCGCTGGACGAGGGCATGCTGGTCGAAGCGCTGGCTCGGCGGCACGGCATCGAGACGCTGATCGCCGATACGCCCGACAGCGCGTTGCGATCCTATAGCGCGCCGGACCGACGCCTGTTCATCAACGCCGCGCTGCCGACCGAGAGCCGCAAATTCATGCTCGCGCACCAGCTGATGATGCTGGAGGGGCAGGCCGTCATCGCCGATGTCGTGGCAAAGGCCGCGCTGCCGGTGGCCGGGGCTGATCGGTTGCTGGCGATCGGCCTTGGCAATTATGCCGCTGGCGCGCTGCTGTTGCCCTATGCGCCGTTTCGGGAGGCGGCGCGGGTGATGCGCCACGACATCGACCGTCTGGCCCGCACCTTTGGCGTGAGTTTCGAGCAGGCGTGCCACCGCCTGTCCACGCTGCAACGCCCCGGCCTGCGCGGCATCCCCTTCTTCTTCTGCCGCGTGGACATGGCGGGCAACATCACCAAGCGCCACAGCGCCACCCGGCTGCAATTCGCCCGTTTCGGCGGCGCCTGTCCGTTGTGGAACGTGCATGAAGCGGTCGCCATCCCCGACCGGATCAACGTGCAACTGGGTGAAACGCCCGATGGGGTGCGCTATGTGTCGATGGCGAAGGGGCTGGTAAAGCCATCGGGCAGCTACAGCCGCACGCCGCGCCGCTTTGCCGTGGTGCTTGGGTGCGAGACCGCCCATGCGGCGAATTTCGTCTATGCCGACGGACTGCGACTGGAGGATGAGGGCGCGGCGACGCCCATCGGCATCACCTGCCGCCTCTGTTCGCGCCAGAGTTGCGACCAGCGCGCCTTTCCGCCCGCCGACCGGCCGATCCATGTCGACCCGGACAATCGCCAGATCGTCCCCTATTGGATCGGGTGAAGCCAGCCTGCGGAAAGCGGCCCTGTCGATCGTCTGGGCAAGGCATTAGAGAGGCATGATGACTCACGGCGCACTGATCGACCCGGCGACCAACGCCATTCAGACTATGATGGCAAGACAAGGCTATGCGCGCCTGTCGGGGGCCGAAACCTTCGCGCAACTGGGCGTGGGCGTGGCCGAATGGCATGCGTTTGCCGCCAGCTGGAACGATCTGGGGCCGGATCTCTATATGGCCGATGGCGGGCGCTACCGCCGCCGTCGCCACGCGACCTTCCGCTACGAAGCGGGCGATTTCATCCGCCAGCCGCACCAGCCCCATTATCAGAGCCGGGACTATAATCCGCTCAATGGCGATGTGCAGCGCTGGTTCGATCCGGTCGAACAGGCCACGATCGACAGTCCCGTCTGCCGCGCCATCTTCGCCTTCTGCGCGGCGCAATTCCCGATGAACGGCACCGCCCATGTCGAAATGCACCAGTTCCGTATCGAGGCGCGGCCCGGAGAAGTCGGCCGCCCCACGCCCGAAGGATTGCATCGCGACGGGGTGGATCATGTCCTGGTGATGCTGGTCGAACGGCGCAACGTGCGGGAAGGCGTGACCCGGATCGGCGCGCCAGACGGCACGCCGCTGGGCGAGTTCATGCTGGCCGATGCGGGCGACGCCATGCTGATCGACGACCGGCGGATATTGCATGGCGTTACGGAAATCCATGCGGTCGATGACAACCAACCGGCCTGGCGCGATGCGCTGGTGGTGACGTTCGTCCAGGCCTGAATGTTCCCGCCTGCGCGGGAACACGCCTATTTCATTTCAGCAGCACCAGTTCTTCCGCCATGCTGGGGTGCAGCGCGACCGTGTCGTCAAAGTCCTGCTTGGTCAGCCCCGCCTTCACCGCGATGGCCGCGGCTTGCAAGATTTCCGGCGCGTCGGGACCGATCATGTGCAGCCCCACCACCCGCTCGGTCGTGGCGTCCACGATCATCTTGTAGAGCGCCCGCTCCTCGCGCCCGGCCAGCACATATTTCATCGGGCGGAAGTCGGACGTATAGACCTTCACCGTCCCCAGCTTGTTCTTCGCCTGCGCTTCGGTCATGCCGACACCGGCCAGCGGCGGGTGACTGAACACGGCGGATGGCACGCAGTCATAATCGACCGTGCGCGGATTGCCGCCAAAGACCGTATCGGCAAAGGCATGACCCTCGCGGATCGCCACCGGGGTCAGTTGCAGACGGTCGGTCACGTCGCCCACGGCATAGATGCTCTCGCAACTGGTCCGGCTATAGTCGTCGACCTTGATCGCGCCCTTGTCGTCCAGTTCGACGCCTGCGCTGTCCAGCCCCAGCCCGTCGACATTGGGCTTTCGCCCGGTCGCGAACAGGACGACATCGGCGGATACCGGATCGCCATCCTTGAAGTGGACGCACAGCGCACCGTCATCCGTCTTTTCGATCCGTTCCATATGCGCGTTGAAACGGAAATTGATGCCCTTCGTCATCGAAATCTGAAGCAGCCGGTCGCGTATCTGTTCGTCATAGCCGCGCAGCAGGGTGGAGGAGCGATTGACGATCGTCACATGGCTGCCGAACTGGTGAAAGATGCCGGCAAATTCATTGGCGATATAGCCAGCGCCGACGATGACGATCCGCTTTGGGCATTGGTCGAGATGAAACACCTCGTTCGAGGTGATGCCATGTTCCGCGCCTTCGATGTCGGGCATGACCGGCCAGGCGCCAGTCGCGACCAATATATATTTCGCCGTCACTTCGCGCCCGCTGGCCAGCTTCACGCTGTGCGGGCCGGTCACGACCGCGCGTTCGGGGATCATCTCAACCTTGTGGCTGTTGAGTGTATTCCGGTAGAGCCCCTCCAGCCGGTCGACTTCGCCCAGCACATTGTCGCGCAGCGTCGTCCATTCAAAGCCGCAGTCGGGGACGTTCCAGCCAAAGCGGCGCGCATCCTTCAGATCCTCGGCGAAATGCGCGCCATAGATCAGCAGCTTCTTGGGCACGCAGCCGCGAATGACGCAGGTGCCGCCGACGCGAAACTCCTCGGCCACCGCGACCTTCGCCCCATGCGCTGCGGCGACACGCGACGCGCGCACGCCGCCCGATCCTGCACCGATGACGAAAAGGTCGAAATCAAACTCGCTCATGCCTGGCCTCCGATTGGGTGCGGGGGATATGGCGGTTGAGGGCGGGAGTTACAAACGGGAATCTTGTTGCTGGTAGCCAAACCACCTCCGTTCGCTTCGAGCGTGTCGAGAAGCGTGCAGCGCCGCTTCCGCGTTTCTCGACTTCGCTCGAAACGAACGGCTGTTGTGGTTTACTCCGCCCCCAGCGCAATCTCGATCAGCGCCATGGTCGACGGATCAAAACCTGTGGCCCCGTCCGCCTCGATCGATTTGGCGATTTCCTTGCCCAGTTCGACGCCGAACTGATCGAACGGGTTGATGCCCATCAGCACCGCATTGGCAAAGGTGCGATGCTCGTAAAAGGCGATCAGCGCGCCCAGCGCATGCGGCGTCACATCGTCCATCAGGATGGTGGTCGACGGGCGGTTGCCGGGATAGGCGCGTGCCGGGTCGGCGGCATTATCCTTGCCGCGCATCAGCGCGGCTCCCTGCGCGAAGCAGTTGACCAGCAATGCGCGGTGATGCGCCGGGTTGAGCGCATGGCCCGGCTCGATCGCGGCGATGAATTCGACGGGCGTGATGATCGTGCCCTGATGCAACAGCTGGAACACGGCATGTTGCGCGTCCGTCCCTACCCCGCCCCAGGTGATTGGCGCAGTCGGGCCGTCCACCGGCGATCCATCCAGCTTTACCGCCTTGCCATTGCTCTCCATCTCCAGTTGCTGGAGATAGGATGGCAGCAGCGCCAGCCGCTCGTCATAGGCGAACACGGCGCGGGTCTGGCACCCCAGCACCCGCGTATAATATTGGTCGGCAAAGGCCGCGATCAGCGGAATATTCTGCGCCGGGTCGGACAGGCGGAAATGGCGGTCCATTTCGGCCGCCCCCTCCAGCAGGCTTTCAAACGCATCCCAGCCAAGCGCCAGCGCGGCGGGAAAGCCGATCGAGGACCAGAGCGAATAGCGCCCGCCTACGGATTCGGCGAAGGGCAGGATGCGGGTTTCATCGACGCCCCAGTCCATCGCCCGTTCGGGCGCGGCGGTCAGCGCGACAACGCGGCCATAGGGGTCTTCCACGCCGCCTTCGATCATCCAGTTGATCGCGCTGGCGGCGTTCAGCATGGTTTCGCTGGTGGTGAAGGTCTTGGAGGCGATCGCGATCAGCGTCGCATGGGGATCGAACCCCTCGATCGCGCGCTCCAGCGCGGTGCCGTCGACATTGGACACAATCGCCACGTCATACCGCACGCCGTCGCCGTCCAGCGCATCGACGATCAGGTCGGGGCCAAGCGCGGACCCGCCAATGCCGATATGCAGGATGTGGCGAATGTCGCCCAGCGCGCCCGCCTCTATCGCATCGACCAGCGCGCGCATGCGGTTATGCAGCGCCTTTGCGCTGGCGACGCTGTCGGGATGTCCCTCGCCCCGCTCGGCGGGATGCTCGGCCGCACGGCCTTCGGTATTGTTCACCGCCTCTCCGGCAAACAGCGCGTCGCGCCGCTGGGCAAAGCCCTGCTCATCCGCCAGCGCCAGAAATCCGGCGACAAGGTCATCGGTCAGATGGGTCTTGGACCAGTCGAAGCGGATCGGCCCCAGTTGATGCACCAGTTTGGACAAGCGATCGGGATCGGTCGTGAAAATCGACTTGAGGTCGGCTTGCGGCAGGGCGGCGATGGCCGCCAGTGCAGGAGTCGGCATGAAAATATCCTCTTCGATGAAACCGAAACCGGCGCTGCACATGCCGATTCCCGGCCTTCTTTAGCCAATGTTTCGACCAATTGCATAGGTCAGGACGCGCTTGACGTGTCAGGCCGCAAGCCTCAAAAGCCCCAACGGCCGCTTTATCGGCTGTTTCACAGGGATTGAACGATCACCCATGACTGCAAAATCGGAAACGCGGGACTTTCTCTGGTTCCTCGCCAAGCTGGGCCTGTTCGTCTTTGTCCTGCGTAGTTTCATTATCTCGCCGTTCAATATCCCGTCGGAATCCATGCAGCCGCGCCTGCTGATCGGCGATTATCTGCTGGTCGCCAAATGGCCCTATGGCTATTCGCGCTATTCGCTGCCCTTCAGCATCCCCCTGATCCCCGGCCGCATCTTCCCGTCCACCCCGCACCGCGGCGACGTGGTGGTGTTCAAGGCGCCGCCGAACCAGAAGAATGACTATATCAAGCGGGTGATCGGCCTGCCCGGCGACATGATCGCCGTGCGTGGTGGCACCGTTTACCTCAACGGCGCTGCCATCCCCAAGCAGAAGGTCGCCGACCTCGTCATTCCCGTGACCCCCAACATGACGCAGGCTGCAGCCAAAGAGGGCGCAGAGTCCCCCTGCTATCGCCCCGATTTCGAGGAAGCCGCCCCCGGCGGCGGCAAGCAGTGCCGTTATCCCCAATATCGCGAAACGCTGCCAGCGACCAAGGATACGCCGGCGAAAAGCTATAATGTGCTGGACCTGGTGCCGGACGGCGCGGCGGATGATCGCGACACGGTGCTGGTGCCGCAGGGCCATTTGTTCATGATGGGCGACAATCGCGACCGCAGCGCCGACAGCCGCTTCCCGGCGGTGGAAGGCGGCGGCATCGGGCTGGTCCCTGAAGAAAATCTGGTCGGCAAAGCCATGATTTCGGTATTTTCGACCGATGGCAGCGCCAACTGGCTGCTGCCCTGGACTTGGGTGTCGGCTGCGCGGTGGAACCGCATCGGGGAAGGTTTTTGAACCATAAGGCGCCCCAACCTGACACGGCGGGCTGGCTGGCGGCGCTGATCGGGCGCCCCCCGCGCGACCCTGCGCGGTTCAGCCAGGCGCTCACCCATGGCAGCGCCAACCCGGTCAATTATGAGCGGCTGGAATTTCTGGGCGACCGGGTCTTGGGGCTGCTGGTATCCGAATGGGTGTTTGATCGCTTTGCCGGTGAACCGGAAGGCAAATTGTCGCGCCGCTTCAACGCGCTGGTGTCGGGCGAAACCTGTGCCGAGGTGGCGCGCGACGCGGGCGTGCCGGCCCATCTGATACTGGGCAAGCAAGCGCGCGACGATGGCGCGGCCAATAGCGACAATGTGCTGGGCGACGTCATGGAGGCGCTGATCGGCGCGCTCTATCTGGAGGCTGGGCTGGACGAAGCCCGCACGCTGGTGCGCCGCCTGTGGGCCGACCGCGTCGATACCCAGACCGCCGCGCCGCGCCACCCCAAATCCGCGCTTCAGGAATGGGCCGCCGCCAACAAGCGCAAGCCGCCTGAATATGAAATCAAGGACCGATCCGGCCCGCAACATGCCCTGCGCTTCGTCGTCGCCGTGACGATCAAGGGCGCAGGCGAGGCCAGCGCGACCGGCGGATCGAAGCAGGAAGCGGAGACAGCGGCGGCAGCAGCGTTGCTGGAGAAGCTGACGGGCTAAACCGAATTTATATGTTATGATGTGCTTCTGCGAAGGCAGGAGCCCAGGGCGCACTGGCGCGTGCTAACGCCCTGGGCTCCTGCCTTCGCAGAAGCACGGCTTGTTTAGGGCGAACGGAGTTTAGTTTGGAAAGTCCAGAAATTCAGTCAACGCAGCGCTGCGGCGTCATTGCCATTGTCGGCGCGCCCAATGCGGGCAAGTCCACGCTGGTCAACGCGCTGGTGGGGCAGAAGGTGGCGATCACCAGTGCCAAGGCGCAGACGACGCGCACCCGTGTCATGGGCGTCGCGATCGAGGGCGACGCGCAACTGGTGCTGGTCGATACGCCCGGCATTTTCGCGCCCAGGCGGCGGCTGGACCGCGCCATGGTGCAGGCGGCCTGGGGCGGCGCGCAGGGCGCGGATCTGATCGCGATGGTCGTGGATGGCAAGGCGGGGCGTGGCCCGAAGCTTGAACCCATCATCGAAGCGCTCAAGCATCGCACCGAACGCAAATGGCTGATCCTCAATAAGGTGGACATTGCCATCAAGGAAAAGCTGCTGACCCATACGCAGGTGCTGAACGACACGCTGGGTTTTGACGAAATCTTCTTCGTATCCGCCGCAACCGGCGATGGCCTGCCCGAACTCAAGGCCGCCTTTGCCGCCGCCATGCCGCAAGGGCCATGGCATTTCCCCGAAGATCAGGTGTCCGACGCCACCGACCGGATGCTGGCGGCGGAAATCACCCGCGAGCAGCTCTATCACCAGCTTCACGCCGAACTGCCCTATGCCGCCGCTGTCGATACCGAACAATATAAGGAACGGCAGGACGGATCGGTCGAAATCCACCAGCAAATCCTGGTCGCACGCCCGACGCAGCGCGCTATCGTGCTGGGCAAGGGCGGGCAGCGGTTGAAGGAAATCGGGTCAAAGGCGCGCGAGGAACTGGCCAAGCTGTTGGGGGTGAAGGTGCACCTCTATCTGCATGTCAAGGTCAAGGAAGACTGGGAAAATGACCGCGGCATCTATCGCGACATCGGCCTGGACTGGGTCGAGTAGCCGCTGAAATTCATTGTTTACTATCCTGTGCTACCCAAAGGCGATGCGGGGCATGCACAGTATCCTGGCGGGCATAAGCTTTTCGGTCAGCACGACCATGGCCGCGATGTTCGTCGCCTCGCGCTTTCCGGGCATGGAAATCCCCTTCCCCTACTGGATTTTCGGCTTCTGCACGCCGCTATGCATTTCCACGCCCGTCTGTATCATCATGAGCAGGCAGGCGGAGCAGAAGCGCCGTCTCAATGACAAGCTGCGCGCCGCGCTGGTGGAATTGCAGCAACTGGCGGAAGTGGACCAGATGACCGGCCTGCTCAACCGGGCGACCTTTCTGCGCCGTCTGCAGGAGGAGCAGGACCGCCAGCCCGGCACCTGCCTGCTGATCGATGTCGATCATTTCAAGGCGATCAATGACGGCTATGGCCATGCCATGGGCGATCGCGTGCTCAAGGCGATCGCGGACAGCCTGCGCGCCACCATTCGCAGCGATGATCTGTGCGGGCGGCTGGGTGGCGAGGAATTTGCCATCTACCTGCGCAACATGCCATCGACCCAGGCAACCGCCATGGCGGAGCGCGTCCGCCAGGCGATCGAAATGCTGGACATAGCAGCGGCGGACGGCACCCATATTCGCCCGACGATCAGCGTAGGCGCTGCACATGCGGATGGCAGCGCCAGTGCCGGTCCCAGCGCCAGTGCCGGTGCGAGTGCCGATCAACTGCTCCAGCGCGCGGACATGGCCATGTATGCCGCAAAGGCGAATGGCCGCAATCAGGTCAGGCTCGCGGCCTGACCATCATTCCGCCGCCGCCGCCTTCTTCTTGGCCGGGGCTTTCTTTGCAGCGGGTTTCTTCGCCGCCCCCTCCTTCTTGGCCGCCGCCTTCTTGGGCGCGGCTTTCTTTTTCCCGCCCTTCTTGGCCGGAGCCGCGGCGGCCCGCGCGTCGATCAGTTGCGCAGCTTCCTCCAGCGTCAACTGGTCCTTGTCCACCGTCTTGGGCAGGGTCGCATTGGTCGTACCGTCAGTCACATAGACGCCGTAGCGTCCTTCCATCAGCTTGATCTCGGCTTCCGTGCGCGGATGCGCGCCCAATATCTTCAAAGGCTCCCGCCCGGCGCTGCGCGGGCCGCGATTGGCGGCTTCGGCAAGCTTGACCACCGCGCTGTTCATCCCGACCTCGAAAATCTCCGACGTCGATGCCAGCCGCCCATATTTGCCGTCATGCAGCAGATAGGGACCAAAACGCCCGATATTCGCCACGATCGGCTTGCCGGTTTCGGGGTGCAGGCCAATCTCGCGCGGCAGGCTCAGCAGCCTGACCGCCCAGTCGAGCGTCAACTCGCCATCGGGCAAGTCTCTTGGGATCGACCCGCGCTTGGCCTCCTTGCCTTCACCCATTTCGATATAGGGGCCAAAGCGGCCGGATTTCTTGACGATGTCCTGCCCGGTCTCCGGGTGCTTGCCCAATATTTCGGGGCCAGTATCCTCGCCATCCTTGCCGCCGGGCTGGCCGAATTTGCGGGTATATTTGCATTCGGGATAGTTGGAGCAGGCAATGAATGCGCCAAAGCGGCCGCCGCGCAGCGACAATTGCCCGTCCGCGCACAGCGGGCAGGCGCGCGGATTGCTGCCGTCCGCCCTGGGCGGGAACAGCATCGGCTCCAGAAACTTGTCGAGCGCGGCGGTGATGTCGCTCGGCTTCTGCTCCATCACCTCGGCGGTCTTGGGCTTGAAATCCTTCCAAAAGGCTTCCAGCACCGCCTGCCACTGCGCCCGGCCGCCGGAAATGTCGTCCAGCTCGTCCTCAAGGCCCGCGGTGAAATCATAGGAGACATAACGCTCGAAGAAGCGCTCCAGAAAGGCCGTCACCAGCCGCCCGCTCTCCTCGGCAAAAAAGCGGTTCTTTTCGACCCGAACATAGTCGCGGTCTTTCAGCACCTGCAATGTCGATGCATAGGTGGACGGTCGCCCGATCCCCAACTCCTCCAGCCGCTTCACCAGCGATGCTTCGGAGTAACGCGGCGGCGGCTGGGTGAAATGCTGCTCGGCGCTGACCTTCTTCCTGGCGGGCGCATCGCCCTCGCTCATGCGCGGCAGCAGCTTGCCATCTTCATCGTCGCTATCGTCGCGGCCTTCCTCATACAGGGCCAGGAAGCCGGGAAAGATCACGACCTGCCCGGTCGCGCGCAGCGTATGCGATCCGGTGGCGTCGCTCATGTCGATCGTGGTGCGCTCCAGCCGCGCCGACGCCATCTGGCTGGCCAGCGCCCGCTTAAACACCAGGTCATAGAGGCGTGCGTGATCGCCGCTGCCCACCTTGTCGCGCGAAAAATCGGTCGGACGGATGGCTTCATGCGCTTCCTGCGCATTTTTCGCCTTGGTCTGGTAGATGCGCGGCTTGTCCGGCACATAGCCGCCATCATAGCGCTGCGCGATCGCGGCGCGCGCGGCGGAAATGGCGCTGCCGTCCATCTGCACGCCGTCGGTTCGCATATAGGTGATCGCGCCATCCTCATAAAGTTGCTGCGCGATCCGCATCGTGTGGCTGGCGGAAAAGCCCAGCTTGCGGGCGGCTTCCTGTTGCAGGGTCGACGTCGTGAAGGGCGGCGGGGGATTGCGGGTGAGCGGCTTGGTCTCGACCTTCTCCACCGTGAAGCGCCCGGCCTCGACATCGGCCTTGGCCGCCATCGCGTCGCCCTCGCGACCGATCGTCAGCCGCTCGATCTTCTCGCCCTTCCAGCGGACGAGGCGCGCGGTAAAGGCGGTGCCGTCCTGCTCCATATCCGCCGCGACCGACCAATATTCCTGCGGGGTGAAGGACTCGATCTCCCGCTCCCGCTCGACCACCAGCCGCAGCGCGACCGATTGCACCCGGCCCGCCGACTTGGCGCCGGGCAGCTTGCGCCACAGCACGGGCGAGAGGGTGAAGCCGACCAGATAATCGAGCGCCCGGCGCGCGCGATAGGCGTCGATCAGATCCTCGTCCAGCGCGCGTGGCTTGGCCATCGCGTCCAGCACGGCGGCCTTCGTGATCGCGTTGAAGGTCACGCGGTCCACCTGCGCCGGCAGCGCCTTCTTGGCGCGCAGCACCTCCTGCACATGCCAGCTGATCGCTTCCCCTTCGCGATCAGGGTCAGTCGCCAGGATCAATCGTGACGCGCCCTTGGCTGCGTCGCTTATGGCCTTGAGCTGCTTGCCCTTGTCACCATAATTTTCCCACTGCATCGCAAAGCCGTCATCCGGGTCCACCGATCCGTCCTTGGCCGGCAGATCGCGGATATGACCGTAACTGGCCAGAACATGAAAATCCCCGCCCAGATATTTCTCGATAGTCTTGGCCTTGGCAGGCGATTCGACGATGACAAGCTGCATTTACGGCCCCGGAATTTGATGCCTCACACGTACGCGCGAGTCTGGAAGGCGATGACGGCGGGCGTCAAGCGGTGCGTGTGATTAGGGGAGAAGGCGGGGGAGCGCTAGCCCCTTGGCTCTGCCGTCATGCCTGCGAAGGTCGGCATCTCTGGTGATAAAAGAGTTGGCGGAACTATTGGCTCCGTTCGTTTCGACTGGGCGTCATTCCTCACCGCAAACGCACCCGTCCCCCCGCCAGCCGGTCCAGCCGCTCGGCCAGTTCCAGTTCCAGCAGCACCGTTTGCACCACCGCCGGGCTAAGGCCGCTCAGGCGGATCAGTTCGTCCACCGGCACCGGCGCATGGCCCAGCAGCGCGATGACGGCGCTGCGTTCGCCCGCCGCGACATCGCTCGATACCGGCTCACCGGCGAAATCGAAGCTGCCCTGCCGCACCATGCGAATGTCGATGCTGCCCACTGCCTCCAGCACATCGTCGGCATTCTGGATCAGGGTCGCGCCCTCGCGGATCAGCTGGTTGCAGCCTTGCGCGCGCGGGTCTAGCGGCGATCCGGGAACCGCCATCACCTCCCGCCCTGCTTCGCCCGCCAGCCGCGCGGTGATGAGCGAACCCGATTTGGGCGCGGCTTCGACCACCACGGTCCCCACCGCCAAACCCGCGATGATCCGGTTGCGCGCGGGAAAATGGCGCGCCAGTGGCTGCACGCCGGGCGGATGTTCGGTCACCAGCAGGCCGACATCGGCGATCTGCGCCTGCAAATCGCGATTTTCCGGCGGAAACACCACGTCCAGCCCGCAGGCGATGACGCCGATCGTCCCGCTGCCCACCGATCCCTGATGCGCCGCCGTGTCGATCCCCCGCGCCAGCCCCGATACGACCACCGCGCCGCGCTGCCCCAGATCCTGCGCCAGCGTCCGCGCGAAGCGTATTGCCGCAGCCGACGCATTGCGCGCGCCAACCATGGCGATGCACTGCCCCGCCGCCAGCGCCGCATCCCCGCGCACGATCAGCGCGGGTGGCGCGCCCTCAAACTGGTCGAGCAGGGCGGGATAGTCTGCGTCCCCCATCAACAGGTAACGCGCGCCCAAGGCCCGTGATGCGGCAATCTCCCGCTCGACCGCGCCTGCATCGGCAACGCTTGCCTTGCCGCCGCCGCGTGCCGCCAGATCGGGAATGGCGCGCAATGCAGCCCCCGCCGTGCCAAAGCGCGCCAGCAATTGCCGATAGCTGACCGGGCCGATCCGGGGTGAGCGGATGAGCCGCAGCCGGTCGAACCGTTCCTGCTCGCTCACCCTTTGCCGGACCCGATCTTGGGTTCCGTTCCCTGCATCAGCCGCGCGATATTGGCGCGATGCCGCCACAACAGGATCAGCGCCATCGCCAGCGCCACGGGCACCAGTTCGATCCGCCCCATGAACCATAGCGCGATCGGCGCGCTAACCGCCGCCGCCATGCCGCCGACCGACGACCATCTGGTCCCGAACAGCGCGCCGAGCCACACTGCGGCAAAGATGCAGCCAGCGGGCCAGTGCAGCGCCGTCACCACGCCCATCATCGTCGCCACGCCCTTGCCCCCGGCAAAGCGCAGCCAGACCGGATAGCAATGGCCGATAAAGGCCACGGCCCCCGCCATCGGCCCTCCTCCGTCGATCAGCGCCGCGCCGATCAGCACCGCCGCCGCGCCCTTGAGCAGGTCCAGCAGCAGCGTCGCCGCCGCCAGCCCCTTGCGCCCCGTGCGCAGCACATTGGTCGCCCCGATATTGCCGGAACCGATCTGCCGCAGGTCGCCCGCCCCGGTAAGGCGGGTCAGCAACAGGCCAAAGGGGATGGAACCCAGCCCATAGCCAAGCAGCAGAACGCACAGGGGAAGCAGCCAGGGAAAGTTCATATTCTCGCCGATGATGATAGGGCAGACAGGATGGTCAGGCGACCATAGCGTGACGGGCGGCGCGGGCAATGGTCAACCGCAACCGCTCACCGCCTTCGCTTGATTTATGCCTGCGCGCCCGTCATTCTGGCGACCTCCCAGCGACGGACTTGCCATGACCGACAATGCTTCGTTCGATCCCCTGAGCAACCTCGTCCACAACTGGAGCATGATGGCGCTGGCGCCGCAGAAATTGTGGCAGTCGATCAACAGCGGCTGGTCGTTCGGCAACATCATCGTCAACGAAAATAATTCGAGCGCGCCGCAGACCGAACAGGCGATCGTCGCGCAGGAAAGCTATGGGCGGCAGATCGGCAAGTTGCTCGACGCGGTCGATACGCTCGCCAGGCGGCAGCCGGACTGGCCGGACACGGAGCAGCTAAAGGCCGCCATCGACCTGAAGATCAGGGTCGACGGCGTGAAGCTGGCCATGGCGCAGCGGCGGATCGACCAGTTGCGCGGCGATCTGGAACTGCTGCGCGCCGCCGGCCCGGCCGACCAATATGATGCCAGCGTCGCGGCCCTGCGCAAGCTGCTGGCGGAACTGCCCGAAACAGGGGATTGAACCGAACGGGCGTTGACACCCCCGCCTGTTCCCGCGACATGTCCCTCCATAATGACGGTCGCGCCAGAAGCTCCCATCCTCTTTTTCGATTCCGGCGTGGGCGGGCTATCCATCCTCGCCCCCGCCCGCGCACTGATACCGACCGCGCCGGTCGTCTATGCCGCCGACAGCGCCGGATTCCCCTATGGCACCAAGAGCGAGACGGAAATTGCCGCGCGCGTTCCGGCGCTGCTGGGGCGGCTGGTGGAGCGATACCGCCCGCGCCTCGCCGTCATCGCCTGCAACACAGCATCGACCATCGCATTGAGCCATGTGCGCGCAGCGCTCGACATTCCCGTCGTCGGCACCGTACCCGCCATCAAACCCGCCGCGCTTGCCTCCAAAACCCGCGTGTTCGGGGTATTGGGCACCGACGCCACCGTGCGCCAGCCCTATGTCGACCGGCTGGCCGCCGAACATGGTGCGGACTGCATCATGCTGCGCCATGGCTGCGCGGCATTGGTGCAACTGGCCGAAGCGAAGCTGCGCGGCGAACCGCTCGACCCGGCGATCGCCCGTGCCGCGCTCGCGGGCCTGACCGACCAGCCGGGCGGGGACCGCATGGACATAGTCGCGCTGGCCTGCACCCATTTTCCGCTGGTCGAGGAAGAACTGGCCGCCGCTGCATCGCGTCCGCTGACCTTCGTTCATGGCGGCGAGGGGATCGCCCGGCGCATTGCGTTTCTGACGCAGGGCCAGCCCTGGCCTGACGTTCCGGCAAACGGCATCGCCGTATTCACGCGGGTGGATGACCATGTCCGCGCGCTCGCCCCGGCGCTTGCCCGCTATGGCCTCGACCGGATCGAACAGCTCTGATTCTGTCTCTTGGACAAAAGGTCCGATATGATTGATCGGTATTTCCCCTTATGTCTGCGAACGGTTAGCGCTGGTAAAGCGCAGCATCAATCGGTAAACGCCCGCTATAAGTAGAATGTGGGCAGTCTAGGGTTAGGGCGAGCGTGAACTACAAGCATATCTTTGCGCAGGCGATCGATCGTCTCCATGAAGAAGGCCGGTATCGGGTGTTCATCGATATCCTGCGCAACCGGGGCGCCTACCCCAATGCGCGCTGCTTTCACGGCCATAATGGTCCCAAGCCCATCACCGTCTGGTGTTCCAACGACTATCTGGCCATGGGCCAGCATCCCAAGGTCGTGGCCGCAATGGAAGAGGCGCTGCACGATGTCGGCGCCGGGTCCGGCGGCACCCGCAATATCGGCGGCAACACCCATTATCATGTCGATCTGGAAGGCGAACTGGCCGATCTGCATGGCAAGGAAGCGGCCCTGCTGTTCACGTCGGGCTATGTCTCGAACGAAGCGACGCTCTCTACCCTGGCCAAGCTGCTGCCGGGCTGCATCGTCTTTTCCGATGAACTCAACCATGCCAGCATGATCGCTGGCATCCGCAATTCGGGCTGCGAAAAGCGGGTGTTCCGCCACAACGACGTCGACCATCTGCGCGAATTGCTGGCGGCCGAAGATCCCGAAGCGCCCAAGCTGATCGCGTTCGAAAGCGTCTATTCGATGGACGGCGACGTCGCGCCGATCGCCGCGATCTGCGACCTGGCCGACGAGTTCAACGCGCTGACCTATCTGGACGAAGTCCATGCCGTGGGCATGTATGGCGCGCGTGGTGGCGGCATTTCGGAACGGGATGCCGTAGCTGACCGGCTGACCATCATAGAAGGCACGCTGGGCAAGGCGTTCGGCGTGATGGGCGGCTATATCGCGGCCGACCAGATGATCGTCGATGTGATCCGCAGCTATGCGCCCGGCTTCATCTTCACCACTTCGCTCTCCCCCGTGCTGGTTGCGGGCGTGCTGGCCAGCGTGCGCCATCTGAAAGGCTCCAGCGAGGAACGGGACGGGCAACAGGCGTCCGCCGCCCTGCTCAAGCAGTTCATGGCTGATGCGGGCCTCCCCGTCATGGACACGGTCACCCATATCGTGCCGCTGATGGTGGGCGATCCGGTCAAGGCCAAACGGATCAGCGACATTCTGCTCGCCGAATATGGCGCCTATGTACAGCCGATCAACTATCCCACCGTCCCGCGCGGGACAGAGCGCCTGCGTTTCACCCCCGGCCCGGCCCACACCGAAGCGATGATGCGCGATCTGGTCGCGGCGCTGGTGGAAATCTGGGACCGGCTGGACCTTGAGTTGCTGGAACGCAAGGCAGCTTAAACCCCATCGCCGTTTCGCTGGAAATGGGCGGTCAGGCCTTCGCCACGCCACCGCGAACGGCATAGCCGCGATACAGCGTCCTCAGGCTCGGTTCGCCACCGACATTGCGGGCGACGGCTTCGATGGCGTCACCCAGCACCGGGCGCGGCGTTACGTGGAACCGCGCCAGCCATCCAAACAGGACCGCGCGCCACGCTCCGGGCAGGCCTTCCTGCTGGCCGAAATCCACAACCTCCAGCCTGCCCCCCGGCGCGACGCATAGCGCGGCCTGTTGCAATGCCGCTTCCCAGTCGGGGATCATCGACAGCGCATAGCTGATGAACACGCGATCGAAGGTCGCCCGGCCGAACAGCGCCTGGGGATCGAAATCCACCGCATCCCCCCGTGCCAGCCTGACGCGGCAGGCCATGCCCACCCGCTCAACCGAAATCTGCGCAGTATCAAGCATCGCCTGCGAAATATCGACGCCATAGAGCCGCGCATGGGGCCATGCCTTGCCAACCGCGATCAGGTTGCGTCCGGTGCCACAACCGATTTCCAGCACGCTGCCGCCCGAAGGCGGAGCAAGGTCGGCGATCAGTCCGTCGCGCCCCAGCAGATAATATTTGCGCGTTATGTCATAGATATGCCGTTGCCAGCGATAGGTGCCGTCCATCAACCGTCCATGGTCGCTCATCATGCCTCCTTCAGCACATAGAGATGCACCCCGCCATAAATGGCCGATCGGTCGCTCGCCGTGTAATCAAGCGACGCCTGCGCCTGATACGCCCACTGGTCCATCACCGCGTCGACAACCCGTCCGGGCAGGATGCTCGGTTCGCCCGCCGTGCGGAACAGCACCCGCGCGCCCGGCTTCGCCGTCCGCGTGATCTGCGCCCACAGCGCGTTCAACTGATCGTCATCCATCCAGTCCTGCGCATCGAGCAAAATGTAGCGATCCGCCGAAGCGGCAGGCTGATCGCGCAGGAAATCGGTGAAATTGACATGGCGCACATCGACCCGGTCCGCCCGCGTGCGCACCGCGTCATGATTGGCCGCCTGCAAATAGGGCGGCAATGGCCCCGCGCCCGCCGGGTCATTGGCGGCATAGCCGCGCCCGAAGGCCTGCACCGCGAAATAATTATCCTTCAGGTCAAAGTCGCAGGCCAGTTTCTTCAGCCGGGCTTTGAGCACCGCGTCCATCCGGTCGTCCCCGGCCAGCGCCTCGAACTGCGCGGGCGGAATGCCCAGCCCGAATAGCGAGGCGGGCTGGCTGGTCAGCCAGCGCACAAACGCCTTGTCGAAAATCGGGGCCAGTTCCGCGTCGAAAATCGCCCGCTGCTCCGCCAGTGTCGTGGCGTCCAGCATCCGCCGCGGATTGACGCCATGCAACCGCGCCAGCAGATGCGCCGCGCCGATGAAGCGCCCCAGCAGGCCATGTTTGTAGATGCCCCGCGCAAAGCCGCCGATCCGCCGCCGCCCGATCAGGTCGCGCCCTTCCCAGTAGCGCCGCGTCGCTTCATCCAGATGCGGCGCGACCATTTCCCGATAGGCCGCGATATTCTCGCGGCTGTCCGCCTGCGCGAAAAAACGGTGGAAGGCGGCGTGGTCCGGCAAGGTCCGCGCCGCCATCAGCTTCAGCCGGTTGAGCGCGATATGCGCGGTGTTCAGGTCCACGGCCGTGATCTTCGCGGGATCGGCAGTCAGGTAGGACAGGACGTTGCAGCCCCCCGACGCGATCGTCACCACATGGCAATCGGGCGTGATCGCCAGCGCCTCCATATCCACCGCCGGATCTTCCCAGATCTGGGCATAGACCAGCCCCCGGAACGCGAAGGTGAAGGCACGCTCCAGCAGCCCCTGCTTGGACAGATGCCGGTGGCGATGCACCGCGCGCGTGATCTTTTTATGGGCCGGTGCCGCCATGCTGTTCAAGCCTCCTCGCTATCGGGTCGTGGCGTGGCCCATAGGGCAACTGCGCGTCGGCACCGTGACGATAGCGTTACGTCCCTGTTACCAGCTTGCGGAACCGGCGGCGCTCTCACATCTTCTGGTCATCTATGGCCCATTGGATCGAACCCCACCCCACCGGCATCTATGTCCGCCCTGCCGATGCGTGGATCGACCCGTCCGCCCCGCGCGAGCGCGCATTGGTGACCCACGGCCATGCCGATCATGCGCGCGGCGGCCATGGCCATGTCTGGGCCACGCGCGAAACGCTGGCGATCATGGGCCTGCGCTACGGCACGGCATCGGGCACGCCGGTCGGCTATGGCGAGGAAATCCGGCTGGGCGGCGTCACCATCCGCTATGTGCCCGCAGGCCATGTCCTGGGATCGGCGCAGATCGTCCTGACCCATGCGGGCGAGCGGGTCGTCGTCACGGGCGATTACAAGCGCCGGCCCGACCCCACATGCCCGCCGTTCGAGCCGGTGCCGTGCGACATTTTCGTGACCGAAGCGACCTTTGGCCTGCCCGTGTTCCGCCATCCCGATACCGGCAGCGAGATCGACCGGTTACTCGCCGCCCTTCACGCCAACCCCGATCGCTCCGTGCTGGTCGGCGCCTATGCGCTGGGCAAGGCGCAACGGGTCATCTGCGAATTGCGCGCGCGCGGCCATCACGACCCGATCTACCTCCACGGGGCAATGGAACGCATGTGCAATCTCTATGTCGAACTCGGTGTCGAGATGGGCGACCTGCGCCCCGCCACTGGCGTCGCGGCAAAGGAGATGCGCGGCGCGATCATCGTCGCACCGCCATCCGCCCTCAACGACCGCTGGAGCCGCCGCCTGCCCGACCCGATCACTGCCATGGCATCCGGCTGGATGCGCGTGCGCCAGCGTGCCCGGCAGAAGAATGTCGAACTGCCGCTGATCCTGTCCGACCATGCCGACTGGGACGAACTGACAGACACGATCCGCGAGGTTGCCCCGACCGAAACCTGGATCACCCATGGGCGGGAGGAAGCTTTGCTCCACTGGTGCATGACCCATCAGATCAGGGCGCGGGCGCTAGCGCTGGTCGGGCGGGACGATGAGGAGGAGGAAGGGTGATGGCCCTGAGCGACCCCCACCCGTTCGGTTCGAGCTTGTCGAGAACTGTATCGCTCGCGTTCTCGACAAGCTCGAACCGAACGGACGTTGGCCAATGAGACCCTTCTCCCAACTGCTCGACGCCCTCGTCTACACCCGATCGCGCAATGGCAAGCTGGCGCTGATCGCTGCCTATCTGCGGTCCGCGCCGGACCCGGATCGCGGCTGGGCGCTGGCTGCTCTCACCGGCAATCTCGATCTCAAGGCGGTCAAATCCTCGGCCATTGGCGAAATGATCCGCGCCCGTGTCGATCCCGTCCTGTATGAAATGAGCCGCGACTATGTGGGCGATCTGGCCGAAACCGTCGCCCTGCTCTGGCCGACGCCGCCGGGCGAACCGCCGGACCTGGACGACGGCACGCTGACACTTGCTACCGTGGTCGATCGTCTCCACGCCACCAGCCGCGCCGCAGCGCCCGACGCCCTGGCGCAGATGATGGACCATCTCGACGCATCAGGCCGCTTCGCCCTGCTCAAGCTCGCCACCGGCGGCCTGCGCGTCGGCATCTCCGCCCGCCTCGCCAAAACGGGCTTCGCGCAGGCATTCGGGCTCGACGTCGATGATGTCGAGCAGGTCTGGCACGCCTTGCCGCCCCCCTACACCGCCCTGTTCGACTGGGCCGAAGGCCGCGCGCCACGCCCCGACCCAGCGGGCACGCCCTTCTTCCGCCCCTTCATGCTCGCCCACCCGCTCGAAGCCGACAGCGTGGACTTGGCGGACTATGCCGCCGAGTGGAAATGGGACGGTATCCGCATCCAGATCGTCGGCACGGGGAGCGAAACGCGCCTCTACAGCCGCGCGGGCGACGACATTTCCGCCAGCTTCCCCGAAATAGCCGCCGCCTTCACCGGCCATGCCGTGCTGGATGGCGAATTGCTGGTGCGCGGCGAGTTTCAGGGCGGCGAGGCGGCCAGCTTCAACGCCCTGCAACAGCGCCTTGGCCGCAAGCTCGTCAGCGCCAAAATGCAGGCGGACTATCCCGCTTTCGTGCGCCTGTACGATCTGCTGCTGGAGGGCGACGAGGATTTGCGCGCCCTGCCCTGGGAACAGCGCCGTGCCCGGCTCGAAGCCTATATGCCCCATCTCGACGCAACGCGGTTCGACCTGTCCGCCACCATCGACGCTGCCGATTTCGACGCCCTCGCCGACATTCGGGCAGGCGCGCGCGACGCCGCGATCGAAGGCGTAATGCTCAAACGCCGCGACAGCCCTTATGTCGCCGGGCGCAAGGCTGCTTTATGGTATAAATGGAAACGCGATCCGCTGACCGCCGATTGCGTCATGATGTACGCCCAGCGCGGCCATGGCAAACGCTCCTCCTTCTATTCCGATTACACCTTCGGTTGCTGGACGCCGGAGGGTGAACTGCATCCGGTGGGCAAGGCCTATAGCGGCTTCACCGATGAGGAATTGAAATGGCTGGACCGCTTCGTCCGCCAGAACACGGTCGCCCGCTTCGGCCCGGTGCGTGAAGTGGAAAAGACGCTGGTGCTGGAAGTCGCTTTCGACAGCATCCATGACAGCAAGCGCCACAAATCCGGCCTCGCCATGCGCTTCCCCCGCATCGCCCGCATCAGGCGGGACAAGCCAGCGGCGGAGGCGGACACGGTGGAGGGGCTGAAGAAACTGGTGCGCTAACCCAAAAACAAACGGGCCGATGGCAAGGGGGTGGAGCCATCGGCCCGTCGGCCATCACATCATTTCGACAGCGATCAAGGCATCAAAACCGTGTCGATGACGTGGATGACACCGTTCGACTGATTGACGTCGGCGATGGTGATCTTGGCCGATCCGCCCTTGGCGTCGGTGACATACCAGTCCTTGCCCTTCTGCCAGACGGTCAGCGGTTCGCCCTGCGCGGTCGTCAGCACAGCCTTGCCGCCATTGGCCGCAGCCTTGGCCGCAATGTCCTTCGCGTTCATTTTGCCGGGCACGACATGATAGGTCAGTATGCCGGTCAGCGTCGCCTTATTCTCCGGCTTCAGCAGCGTATCGACCGTGCCTGCGGGCAGCTTCGCGAAAGCGGCATTGGTCGGCGCGAACACGGTAAACGGCCCGGCGCTCTTGAGCGTGTCGACCAGACCGGCGGCCTTCACTGCGGCTACCAGCGTCGTGTGGTCCTTTGAATTGACTGCATTGTCGACAATATCCTTGGTCGGATACATCGCCGCGCCGCCGACCATCGGGTTCTTGGCCATTTGCGCCTGCGCGATCCCGCCGCCGCTGGCGGTCAATATCACGCTGGCAAGCGCGATCGTCATGGGTGAAAATTTCATGGGGGCATCCTTCCGCTATCCTGGCATCCCAAAGGTGTCGGGATGCGCGGTTGATACGTTTGAGAGCAGCGAATGGGTGCAAGGCATGACCTAAAGGACATCAGGGCAGGCAGCGCAATTGCACTGCGTCTTTGCGCTGTCATCCCAAGCCCCTATATGGGCGCTTTCGCGGGGTGACCGCGCACAGCATATGGAGACGAGATTGAGCAAGGTTCTGGTCATCGGCGCGGGCGGCGTCGGGTCGGTCGCGGTGCACAAGATGGCGATGAACAGCGATATATTCTCGCACATCACGCTCGCCAGCCGCCGCATCGTCAGCTGTGAGAAGGTCGCCGAATCGGTCCTGGCCCGCACCGGCGTCACCATCGACGTGGCGCAGGTGGATGCGGACGATGTCGCCGCCACCATCGCGCTGATCGAAAAGGTACAGCCCAGGCTGGTCGTCAATCTGGCCCTGCCCTATCAGGATCTCAACATCATGGACGCGTGCCTCGCGACCAAGGTGGATTATCTCGACACCGCCAATTACGAACCGCGCGACACGCCGAAATTCGAATATGGCTGGCAATGGGCCTATCAGGAACGCTTCAAGGAAGCGGGCATCATGGCGCTGCTCGGCTCCGGTTTCGACCCCGGCGTCACCAGCGTATTTGCCTCCTACATCAAGAAGCATCTGCTCGACACGATCGACACGCTCGACATTCTCGATTGCAATGGCGGCGACCATGGCCAGCATTTCGCCACCAATTTCAATCCGGAAATCAACATCCGCGAAGTGACCGCCCCGTCGCGTCACTGGGAAAACGGGCAGTGGGTCGAAGGTCCGGCGCTCAGCCACAAGCAGACATTCGATTTCGATCAGGTCGGCCCCAAGAATATGTACCTCATGTATCATGAGGAACTGGAAAGCCTGGCCAAATTCTATCCCGAAATCAAACGCATCCGTTTCTGGATGACCTTTGGCGACGCCTATTTGAAGCATCTGGAAGTGCTCCAGAATGTCGGCATGACCCGGATCGATCCGGTCATCTACGAGGGCAAGGAGATCATCCCGCTCCAGTTCCTCAAGGCCGTGCTGCCCGAACCGTCCAGCCTGGGTTCCACGACCAAGGGCAAGACCAACATCGGCGACATTGCCACCGGCACCAAGGATGGCGTGCAGAAAACCGTCTATGTCCTCAACATCTGCGATCATGAGGATGCCTATGCCGAAACCGGCAATCAGGCGGTCAGCTACACCACCGGCGTCCCCGCCATGATTGGCGCGGCCATGATGCTGACCGGCGCATGGCGCGGCGAAGGCGTGTTCAACATCGAACAGTTCGATCCCGACCCGTTCATGGACATGCTCAACAAGCATGGCCTGCCCTGGCAGGTGAAGGAACTGGACGCGCCGCTGGCGTTTTAAGCCGCCGTGCTCCTGCGAAGGCAGGAGCCCAGAGTCCGGGGCGCAGTGCTTGCCGCCCTGGGCTCCTGCCTACGCAGGAGCACATTGGGATAGAAATCATGGAAACCAAAGCCGGCGATCCCGCCGCCTTCGCCCATTTCGATCTGTATCGCGTTCCCTCGCCCGCCTTCGTGGTGGATGAGGCCGCGATCCGGCGCAACCTTGCCATCCTGGCCGATGTTCGCGACCGCGCAGGCATCAAGATATTGGGCGCGCTCAAGGCGTTTTCGATGTGGTCGCTCGGCAGCGTCATGGGCGAATATCTCGACGGCGTCTGCGCGTCCGGCCTCTATGAAGCGCGCCTTGGCCGCGAGGAATATCAGGGCGAGGTCGCGACCTATTGCGCCGCCTACAAGCCTGCCGATCTGGCCGAAATCCTCAAGATTTCCGACCATGTGATCTTCAACAGCCCCGGCCAGATTGCGCGCTTCAAGCCGCAGATCGACGCGGCCCGCGCCGCCGGACACAGTTTCGACATCGGGCTGCGCATCAATCCGCAAAACCCGGAAGGCGAAGTCGCAAAATACGACCCTTCGCAGCCGCACAGCCGCCTGGGCTTCCCCGTCAGCCAGTTGACGCCCGATCATCTGGCCGGGGTGGACGGCATCCATTTCCATAATCTGTGCGAACAGGATCTGGCGCCGCTGGAGCGCACCTGGGCGGCGGTCGAACCGCATATCCTGCCGCACATCGCCAGCCTCAAATGGCTCAATTTCGGCGGAGGCCACCATATCACGCGCGCCGATTATCAGCGCGACGATCTGGTCGCCTTCCTGCAACGGATCAAGGCGCAGACCGGCCTCACCCTCTATCTGGAACCGGGAGAGGCCATGGCGCTCGACGCGGGCATACTGGTGGGCGAAATCCTCGACGTCATCGATAATGGCATGGCCGTCGGCATCACCGACATTAGCGCCACCTGCCACATGCCCGACGTGATCGAGGCGCCTTATCGCCCCGCCATGCTGCACGAGCCATCGGACGGTCCCGTCACGCGCCTTGGCGGGCCATCCTGCCTGGCGGGTGACATTATCGGCGACTATCGAGTCCCCGGCGGTGCAGAGCCGGGCGCGCGGATCGCCTTCCTCGATCAGGCCCATTATTCCATGGTCAAGACCAATACGTTCAATGGCGTTCCCCTGCCTGCCATCTGGCTCTGGGATTCAACCACCGACAAACTCACGGAAATTCGCGCTTTTTCCTATTCGGATTTCAAGGCTCGCCTCTCCTGAGGCACGTTTCGTGGAGCCGCGTGCAACAAAATTTGCACATACGCTTTACAGGGGGACCCCCTACGCATATAGCGACCGTCCGCTGCCCCATGGGACTTCCACCGCAAGGCAGCTTTTTATGCCCACGAACGACACTGGAGGTCCCTTGAATTGCACAAGCATCCTAGCGCGCTGGGGGTAGCGACCACCCTCACACCGGCAGCACCGGTAACGCTGATTCGCCCGCAGGCTGCGGCCCGCGCCGCCCGATTCTTCGTCGAGAAGTTTCCGGGGCGCTCGCTCTATGCCGTAAAGGCCAATCCCTCGCCCGATTTGCTTCGGACGTTGTGGGACAATGGTATTTCGCACTTTGACGTCGCTTCCATCGCGGAAGTGCGCCTTGTCGCGGAAACGCTGCCGGACGCGAAGCTGTGCTTCATGCATCCGGTCAAGGCTGAAGAAGCCATCGCCGAAGCCTATGCCGTCCATGGCGTACGCACCTTCTCGCTCGACACGATCGACGAGCTGGAAAAGATCATGCGCGCGACCAATGGCGCGACCGATCTGGAATTGTGCGTCCGCCTGCGGGTGTCGTCGGAACATAGCGAATTGTCGCTGGCGTCGAAATTCGGCGCGGAACTCGGCGAAACCCGCGAATTGCTGATGGCCACCCGTCAGGCCGCCGACGCGCTTGGCATCTGCTTCCATGTCGGTAGCCAGGCGATGAGCCCGCAGGCCTATAGCGACGCGATCGAGCGCGTCCGCGCGGCGATCGTCGATGCGGCGGTCACGGTCGACATCATCGATGTCGGCGGCGGCTTCCCGTCGGTCTATCCGGGCATGGAGCCGGTTGCGCTGGAAAATTATTTCGACGCGATCCACCGTGGCTTTGAAAGCCTGCCGGTCAGCTATTCGTCGGAACTCTGGTGCGAGCCTGGCCGCGCGCTGTCGGCGGAATATAGCTCGATCATCGTGCGGGTGGAGCGCCGTCGCGGTACGGAGCTCTACATCAACGACGGTGCCTATGGCGCCTTGTTCGATGCCGCACATATTGGCTGGCGTTTCCCGGTCGCGCTGCTGCGTGACGAGGAAAGCGACGCGGCGATGACCGGCTTCTCCTTCTATGGTCCGACCTGCGACGATATGGACCATATGGTCGGCCCGTTCATGCTGCCTGACGATGTCGCTGCTGGCGATTACATCGAAATCGGCATGCTGGGTGCCTATGGCTGCGCCATGCGTACAGGTTTCAACGGCTTCACGGCGGAAACCGTGGTCGAAGTAGCGGACGAGCCGATGGCTAGCCTCTACGCCGAACCGGTCCCTGCCCGCCGTCGCGCGACTGTCATCAAGCTGGGCTAAAAGGCTCAAGCTCCCCTTTGGAGAGGGTGCCTGTCCCTCGCTGCTTCCCCCGCAGCGAGGGACAGTTTTTATCGGCGGAATATTCCCACCATCTCGACATGGGTGGACCAGCGGAACTGGCCGACCGGGCGGACCTGATCCAGCCGGTATCCGCCGCCCACCAGATGCACGGCATCGCGCGCAAAGCTTGCCGGATTGCAGGACACATAGGCGATTACCGGCACACTGGACGCGGCCAGTTGCATGACCTGCTCCCGCGCGCCCGCGCGTGGCGGGTCGATGACCACGGCGGCAAAGCGGTTCAGTTCTTCTGGCGTCAATGGCCGGCGGAACAGGTCGCGATGGTCCGCCACCATCCGCCGCTGCGCCCTTTGCCCCGCCAGTTTCAGCGCCAGCACGACATCCCGCGCGCCTTCCGCCGCATAGACCGGGCGCGCAGCCCCCAGCGCCAGCGCGAAAGTGCCAAGACCACAAAACAGGTCCGCCACCGCGCCCGTGTCCGGCATGGCCTCACGCACCGCGCCCACCAGCGCCGCTTCGCCATCGGGCGTCGCTTGCAGGAAGGAAAACGGCGGAAACGCCACCGGCACGCCACCGAATGTCACCGTGGCCGCTTCGGGTTCCCAGCGGGTCTGCGGGCCATCGCCTTCATCGATCGTCAGGCGCGCCAGGCCCAGCGTCCGCGCAAAATCGCCCAGCCCCTCGTCCGCCGCCAGCCCTTCGACCTTCACCCCTTCCAGCAGCAGGTCGACGCCCTGGTCGATCAGCGACATGCGGACATGCGCCGCCCGCTTGTCGGGCAGGATCAGCCGCAACAGGCCGCGCAGCGGCGCCAGCAGCGCAAACAGGCGCGGGTCCAGCACCGCGCACATGCTCAGGTCGATGAGCTTATGGCTGCCGGATTCGGCAAAACCGATCGTCACCGTCTTGCCCGCCCGCACCGCGCGCAACGAGGCGCGTCGCCGCGTCATGGGTGGCGAAAGATGCGGCGGCAGCACCGTTTGCGCGACAATGCCCTGCCCCGCCAGCGCGCCGACCACACGCCCGGTCACAAAGTCCGCCAGGCTCGGCTCATCGACATGCTGCAATTCGCAGCCGCCACAGGTCGGGAAATGGACGCAGGGTGGTTCCACACGATGCGGCCCGGCGATGGTCGTGCCATCGGTCAGCAGCCGGTCGCCCGGTGCGGTCAGCGCAGCGTGGCGTCCATCGGCGGTGATGCCATCGCCCTTGGCAGCGATGCGGATGATGATGTCTGGATCAGTGTCGGTCACAATCGCGCGGCGATAGCCGCTGGCAGCGCTGCAAGCAAATCATCGGCGATAAAAGCCGCGCCCACCCGTCGCGCAGCATCGCCATGCAGCCACACCGCCTCGCCCGCCGCGCGAAAAGCATCGCGCGTTACCGCCAGCCGCCCGGCGACCAGCCCCGCCAGAACGTCGCCCGTCCCGGCGGTGGACAGCCAGTGCGACGAACCCGACGCCACCGCAACGCGCCCGTCTGGCGCGGCGATCACGCTGTCCGCGCCCTTATATATCACGATCGCACCGCTCCGCTCCGCCGCCGCCCGCGCCCGGTCGATCTTGCTGCCCGGCAGATCGCCGAACAGCCGCGCGAATTCGCCCTCATGCGGGGTCAGGATCGCGCCATCGGGTATCTGGTCGACGTCGATCAGCGTCAGCGCGTCGGCGTCCAGCACCAGCGGATGGCCATGGGTCAACACCGCCTCGAGCCGCGCCCGCGCCGTGGCGTCGCGCCCCAGGCCCGGCCCGACCAGCACGGCCACAAGCCGCGCGTCATCCAGCCAATCATGGAGCGCATCGACAGTCTGCGCGTCCTGCGTGACGATGGCGTCGGCTCCGTGGCGCAGGCCATCGGCTGCCAGCCGCCGCACCATGCCCGCGCCGGATCGCGCGGCTGCCTGCGCCGCCAGAATGCTAGCGCCGGCCATCGTCCCGCCGACGACGGTCACCAGACCGCGCCGATATTTATGATCGTCCGGGCCAGGCGCTGCCAGGCGTGGCGGCATCAGCCGATGCACCAAGTCCGACGCCGGAATACCGATGTCGGCGCAGATCAGCCGTCGGACATGCCCCGCCGCCGGATAGATCAGGTGGGCGGGCTTCAATGCCCCCAGCGCGATACAGATGCTGAAATGCGGCACGGCGGAAAGTAGCGCGCCGCTGTCGCTATCCACGCCGCTGGGCAGGTCGATGGCATAGCTGTGGCTGGCCGACGCGCTCAGGTCGCACAGCCGCGCCGCCACGGCCGGATCAAGCCCGCGCGACAGCCCGGTGCCGAACAGCGCGTCGACCAGTTGCGTGGCCGGGGCAGCGGTCGCGAGTTGCTCGACCGGCCCATCCCATCCCGCCTGCGCCCGGCGGCTCGATGGCGTGCCGCTTTCCCCCAGCACGGCGACCCGTACCGCAACGCCCCGCGCGCGCAGCAGCCGGGCGATGACAAAGCCGTCGCCGCCATTATTGCCCGGCCCGCACAGGACCAGCGTGTCGCGCAATCCTCCCGCGCGCCAGATAATCGCCGCCGCCGCCGCGCCAGCTTCTTCCATCAGGCCATAATCATCGACGCCAGCACCGAACAAAGCCTGTTCCGCGCTGCGCATCTGCGCTGCGGTCAGGATCGGCGTTCCGGCGTTCACGGCGCCGATCCGGCGACCTTCACCGGCAGGCGATAGCGGTCGCCGCCGATACGGATTTCGACCAGTCCGGTATCGACGATCTGCAACCGCGCCATCTCCGCGCCGTCCGCCGCTTCCAGCCCACGACCGTCCGCCAATACGCGGAAGCGGCGGAAACCGCCATCAGGATGACGGATCGTCAATATCTCGCCTGTCCGTTCGATCTGGCAATCGCGCGCCCAGCCAGCGTCCGCGCCGATCGCACAATCGGCCTTGCCGTCATCGACCGGCGTAGCCGTCTCCTGCTGCGGCCCCGCCTCATTGCCCGGCTTGCCTGGCTCGCCGCCACAGGCCGTCAGCAACAGGCATCCGGCGATCAAAATCCTCATGTCAGTGCGCTCCTGCACGCCAGCACGACCGGGCCGATCAAATCGGCAAAGCGCCGCTGCCCCGCCGCGTCACGCACCATATCCTGCCGCATCTCGATCCCCAGATAGGGAATACCATTGGCCTCCGCATGGCGGTTCATCGTCGCGTTCAACTGCTTGCCAGAATAGGGCAACTGGTCCCCGACGATCAGCCCCGCCGCCTCCAGCATGGGGATTGCGATGCGCGCGGCGCGATCGTCCGCATTATATAATATGCCAATCTCCCAAGGGCGCTTCTGCCCCGGATCGCTGGCCAGATGGGGCGTGAAGCTGTGCAGCGACAGGATGAACGGCGCGGTCATCCTCTCCAGCTGCCGTTCGACCTGATGATGATAGGGATGGTGGAACTGCATCATCCGCTGGGCCAGATCGGCGTCGCGATTGCCGGGAATGGCATGGCCGTCGCTCATCACCGGCAACAGGCCCGGCGCGTCCGGTTCGCGATTGAGGTCGATCACCAGTCGCGACGCTCCGCCCAATATCGCGGTACAGCCCAGTTGCGCCACCAGCAGCGCGCTGACCTCCGCCACGCCGATGTCGATCGCGATATGATTGTCCAGCAACGCCGGATCGATGCCCAGGTCGATGTCATCGGGCACCCGCGCCGACGCATGATCGGCGATGATCAGAACGTCCAGCCCGCCGCCGTCAATCTGCGTGAATGCCTCGCTCATGCCGTTCTGATCCGCGTTTCCATGATCCACCAGTCGCGGTGCGCCGCCTGCACCGCCATGGCCGCGTCGGCCATCGCCGCATCGCTGTCGAACAGCGCAAAGCAGGTCGCGCCAGAGCCGGACATGCGCGCCAGCACCAGCCCGTCATGCCCCTCCAGCGCGCCGAGCAGTTGCGCAATCACAGGCGCAGCGGCGATCGCCGGCGCCTCCAGGTCATTGCGCCCCTGCGCCACCAATGTTTCCAGGCTCGTGGCATCCAGCGGTCCGCGATCCACCCGGTCCCAACCTTTGAAAACCTGCGCCGTCGATACACCGACCCCCGGATTGACGAGCAGCATCGCCATGCCGTCCAGCCCCTCAACAGGGTGCGGTCGCAGCCTTTCGCCGCGTCCTGTCACCATCTGCGTCACGCTGGCGACGCAGGCAGGGACGTCCGATCCCAGATCGAGCGCCAGCCCCGCCAGTTCCTCAGCTTCAATACGCACGTCCCACAATCGCGCCAGCAGACGCAGCGTCGCCGCAGCATCCGCCGAACCGCCGCCAATGCCCGACGCTACCGGCAAAATCTTGGTCAGGCGGATCGCCGCGCCGCGCTGATCCCCCAGATAGGCCTGCAACGCGCGCGCCGCCTTCATGACCAGATTGTCCGGCCCCGCCTCCAGCGCGCCGCCGAACGGCCCGTCGATGACCAGGTCGATCGCCCCGTCATCACTCGCCACCGCGCTCAGCCGGTCGCCATGCTCGGCAAAGACGAACAGGCTTTCCAGCGCATGATAGCCATCGTCCCGCCGCGCCCGCACGTGCAGCGCGACATTCACCTTGGCATAGGCGGTCTCGATCATCAGGCCCGCGTCCAGATCAGGGTGCGGCATATTCTGGCTTCAATCCCTGCTCTACCTTGGCCGCGATCCGCTCCGCGCCGTCTCCTTGCGCAAAGAGGGAGGCCGCCGACCAGGCATAGCGCGCCTCATACCGCCGTCCGGCACTCCACAGCGCATCGCCCAGATGCTCGTTGATCGTCGCATCCGCCGGCGCGCCCGCCGCCGCCCGCTCCAGCACCGGAACCGCGCCAGCAACATCGCCCGTCACATAGCGCGCCCAGCCGAGAGAATCGGCAATAGAGGCATCCTGCGGCTTCAGCGCGCTCGCTTTCTTGATAAGGTCCAGAGCCTCCGCGACATTCTGCCGCCGCTCGATCTGCGCATAGCCCAGATAATTGAGCACCACAGGTTCGTTGGGGGCCAGCGCCATGGCCCGCTCCAGCACCACCCGCGCTTCATCCCAGCGTTCGCCCTGTTCCAATGCGCTGCCCTCGAACAGCAACAGCGCCCAGGGCACTTGCCCGTCACCATAGTCTGCCTGCGCTGCCCGGAACGCCGCGGCGGCACCGTCAAAATCATGCATGTCGGCCAGCAACCGACCCAACCGCACCTGCCGTTCGCTGCCCGCGCCCGGTTCCGCAGCCAGCGATCGCGCCAGTGCCAGCGCCGCCTGCCTGTCGCCCGCCGCCGCCAGCGCATCGACCAGCTCTGCCTGGCCCAGCGCGCCATACCAGCCATCGACCGGGATCTTGCGCGCCTCCGCCACGCCGCCCTGCGCCAGCCCGCCCGCGCTTAGCAGACGCGCGGCGACCAACTGCACCTCCGTCCCGCCCGGATCGGCAAAGGTCGCGATCCGCGCAAGCCGGACGCTCAGCGCCATGCCGCTATTGTCCGACGCGATGTCGGAAGCCAGCCGCGACAGCAAGCGCGCATAGCCCTGGACCGGCGTGACCGCCGCCGCCTTCACTTTGCCGCGTGTCAGATCCGCCCGCGCGCGCGCAAACGTCGCCTCGCCCGCCGGGACCAGCATCAGCGCCTCCGCCTTCGCCCCGCGCGCCGCCAGTTGCGCCGCCAGCGTCAGGCGCAACGCCGCGCTTTCGCCGCCGCGTAGCGCGATCGCGCGCCGGATCGCGGGCACCGCTGCCGCTACATCGCCGCGATCCAGCGTCTGCAAGGCCAGATGTTCATCGATATAACGCTGCGCCAGCGCCGCAAAACGGTCCTGACCCGCGACGACCGGCGCGGCATAATGGCCCTCGCCCAGCGTGATCCAGCTGGTGATGATGGGGGCAAGGAAGGAGAAATTGCCTTCCTCCACCATCCGCGCCGTCAGCGCGCGCGCGCCTGCCCAATCCTTGCGCCCCAGCGCCTCGCCGATCAGCAGCAGCGTGCCGTCACGCGGCAGCGCGCCCTGCTCCTCCAGCAACGCGGCGGACCGCAGCGCCAGCGCCCGGTCGCCGCTCTCCAGCGCCTGGACATAGGACCGCCGCGCCACATCCACGCTGTCCGGGTCGAGCGTCAGGGCCATGCGGTAATTGTCCACCGCCAGCGCCATCGCCCCATCCCCGTCCGCCAGCCGCGCGCGCGCATAGGCGTGCAGCGCAGCTTGCGGATCAACCGAGGCTCCGGCGGGTGCAGCCACCGGAATCGTCAGCATCAGGAACGGGATCAGGCGCTTACATATTGGGATAGTTTGGTCCTCCACCACCTTCGGGGACGACCCAGTTGATATTCTGGGTCGGGTCTTTGATGTCGCACGTCTTGCAATGCACGCAATTCTGCGCGTTGATCTGGAACCGGGGATTGCCCTCTTCCTCGCCAACCACTTCATATACGCCTGCGGGACAATAACGCTGCGCCGGCTCGTCATAAAGGGGCAGATTGTAGCTGATGGGGATCGCTGGATCCTTCAGCTGCAAATGAACCGGCTGGTCCTCTTCATGATTGGTGTTGCTCAGGAACACCGAAGACAGGCGATCGAAGCTGATCACGCCGTCGGGCTTGGGATAATCGATCTTGGCGCAGGCATCCTTGGGCCAGATTTTCTCATTGTCCGGCTTATGCTTCATCGTGAAGGGCAGGCCGATCTTGAGCGTACGCATCCACATGTCGATGCCCGCCAGCATCGTGCCGATCGTGCCGCCAAATTTGCTCAGCAGCGGTTCGGCATTCTTGACCAGCTTCAGCTCGTCCGCGATCCAGCTGGAGCGCAGCACATCCTCATAGTCGGTCAGAACGTCGCTGCCGCGCTGGCTCTGCACCGCGGCAAAGGCAGCCTCGGCCGCCAGCATGCCCGATTTCATCGCTGTGTGCGTGCCCTTGATGCGCGGCACGTTCACAAAGCCCGCCGAACAGCCGATCAGCGCGCCGCCGGGGAATACGAGCTTGGGGACCGACTGCCAGCCGCCTTCGTTGATCGCCCGCGCGCCATAGGAAACGCGCCGTCCGCCTTCCAGATATTTGCGGATTTCCGGGTGCTGCTTCCAGCGCTGGAACTCCTCGAACGGGTAGAGGTGCGGGTTGCGGTAGCCCAGCCCGACCACGAAGCCCAGCGCCACCTGGCCATTGGCCTGATGATAGAGGAAGCCACCACCATAGGCGTCGGTCAGCGGCCAGCCCTGCGAATGGATCACCAGGCCCGGCTGATGCATGGCGGGATCAATATCCCACAATTCCTTCATGCCGATGCCATAGACCTGCGGCTCGCATTCCGCGTCCAGCGCGAATTGCCGCTTCAATATCTTGGTCAGGTGCCCGCGCGCGCCTTCGGCAAAGAAGGTATATTTCGCGTGCAGCTCCAGACCGGGCTGATAGTCGCCCTTATGATTGCCTTCCCGGTCAACACCCATGTCGCCTGTGGCCACGCCCTTTACGCTGCCATCCTCATGGTATAGGATCTCGGCCGCGGCAAAGCCGGGGAAAATCTCGACGCCCAGCCCCTCGGCCTGCTCCGCCAGCCAGCGGCACAGATTGCCCAACGACCCGGTATAGGTGCCCTTGTTGTGCATCCACCCCGGCGTCATGATGTGCGGCATCGCCATCTTGCCGGTCTTGGTCAGGAACCAGTGCTGATTGTCGGTGACCGGCGTTTCAGCAAGCGAACAGCCCATCTCGCGCCATTGCGGCAGCAATTCGTCCAGCGCCCTGGGGTCGATTACCGCGCCCGACAGGATATGGGCGCCGATTTCCGACCCCTTTTCCAGCACGCATACGCCCAGTTCCTGCCCCGCGTCATTGGCCAGTTGCTTCAGCCGGATCGCGGCTGACAGCCCCGCCGGTCCCCCACCGACGATGACCACATCATAGGGCATCGATTCCCGTTCGCTCATAAACCCTCCATTGAGCCACCGGCGGGCTGCACCCCGTCCATCCGGTCGCCTTATTACTCCAACACTTTACCATCCAAGGCGATGAAGAATCTTGACCCCCTCGTCAACCTCTGGCCCAAGATGTTCTTGATGCGGGGTTTATTGCAGGATGAAGCGGCGGCAGCTAACGCCTATATGGCGTGGTGGACGCTCGCGGGCGTGGATGGCGCAGTCGGCGAATCGCCGGTTAACTGGCTGCGTCCCGTCACCGCGCCCGATGCGAAGGGCGCGATTCGCGCGGTTCCTGCGTCTGCGCCTCCTGAACAGAAACCCCAAAACCTCGATTCGTTCCGTGATTGGCTGGCAAATGATCCGGCCCAGCCCGAACGACGCTGGCCCGGCGCGCCCATTTTGCCGACGGGGGGCGAAGCCGCCCCGCTGATGGTCGTGACTGATTTGCCCGATCCGGCGGACATGGCGGCGGGTCAGTTGCTGGCCGATCGCGCGGGCATGTTGTTCGACGCGATGCTGCGCGCCATCGGGCTGGACCGCTCCGCCATCCATCTCGCCTCGCTCTTCACCGCCCGTCCGCCCGGCGGCATGGTGGAGGCGGCCGATCTTGCCGCCGTGGCCGACCGGATGCGCGCCCATGTCGCCCTCGCCCGCCCCCGCCGCCTGCTGCTGCTGGGCGATCGGACGATCCGTGCGCTGCTTCCGACGGATGCCGCCGCGGCCCCGGATGGTTTACGCGACTTTAACCATGAAGGCGGCATTGTGCCTGCCATCGCCACATTTCATCCCCGCCTGCTGCTGACCCAGCCTGCGGCGAAAGCGCAATGTTGGCGCGCCCTGCAAAGCCTGATCGAGGAAGTTCACCCGTGATTCGTGCCGCGACCCAAATATCCAGCCTTGCCCTGATCGCGCTGGGCCTGGCTGCAACGCTGCCCGCCCGCGCCGAAACTGCCCCGATCTCGCCCGCGATCGCCGTCACGCCCGCCTCCCCGCTCCAGATTGGCGATGGCGCCAAAGCCAGCTACCGCGCCATCTTTACAGCGTTGCAGGCGCAGCAGTGGAACGAAGCCCGGACGCTGATCAACGCGCTCGATGCGCAGGACGCCGTCCGCCCGCTCGCCCTGTCCGAACTCTATCTGGCCAAGGGATCGCCACGGGTCGAACTGTTCGACCTGCTCGACCTCATCAACAAGGCGGCCTGGCTGCCCAAGGCTGAACAGCTTTCCCGCCTCGCCGAAAAGCGCGGCGCAACCATCCTGCCCACCCTGCCACAGGTGCAGAAAATGGTGTGGCTGGGTTCCGCGCCCCGCCGCGAATATGTGGTGTCGACCAAGACGGATGCACTGGCGGTCGCGCTTTCCGGCCAGATACAGTCCTTCATCAAGGTCGACGATCCGGCCGGGGCCGAAGCGCTGCTGACCACCGGCGAAGCGGGTCTGACGCCAGAAGGGCTGACGGAAGTGCGCCAGCGCGTCGCCTGGGCCTATTATATCGAAAATGACGATGCCAATGCCCGCCGCATGGCCGCCCGCGCGCTCGAAACCCGCACTGGGGGCGACTGGACGGTGCAGGCGCACTGGACCGCCGGCCTTGCCGCATGGCGTCAGAATGACTGCCGCGCCGCTGCCCCGGCCTTTGCCAATGTCGCCGCCTTCGCGACCAATGACGACATGCGCGCGGCTGGTGCCTATTGGGCATCGCGCGCCTATATGGTCTGCGGCGAAGCGGAAAAGGTCGCGAACTATCTGAAGCTCGCCGCCCGGTCGGATGAAACCTTCTACGGCCTGCTGGCGCGTGAATCATTGGGGATGCCGCTGGGCGCTCCGCCGGTCGCAACCCGCTTCGGTCAGGCCGAATGGCTGGCGCTGAAGGACAGCCCCAACGCCCGCGCGGCCATTGCGCTCGCCGCGATCGGCGATAGCGCCCGCGCCGACGAATTGCTGCGCTTTCAGGCAAAGATTGGCGGCACTGGCCAATATGATGCGCTGCTCCGCCTCGCCAACGCGCTCAATCTGCCCGCGACCCAATTGTGGCTCGCCCATAATGGCCCGGCGGGCAAGCAACCGGCCAGCTTTGCCCGTTTCCCCGCGCCCGACTGGCGCCCCGATGGCGGCTGGCGCGTCGATCCCTCGCTGATCTACGCGCACACATTGCAGGAATCGGGCTTCCGGTCCGACGTCGTCAGCAGCGCTGGCGCGCGCGGCCTCATGCAGGTGCGCCCCGGCACGGGCAGCGACATGGGCCTTTCTTCCGCCGCGCAACTGTTCGTCCCGTCGACCAACATGGAGTTTGGCCAGCGCTATCTGGAAGCATTGCGCGACATGAGCGCGACGGGCGGGCTGCTGCCCAAGGTCATGGCCGCCTATAATGCCGGGCCGCTGCCGGTGGAGCGCTGGAACTCGCAGGTCAATGACAAGGGCGATCCATTGCTGTTCATGGAATCGCTGCCCTATTATGAAACCCGCGCCTATGTGAACATCGTCATGCGCAACTATTGGATGTACCAGATCCAGGCCAAGGGTACCGCCGATTGCCTGACCGGGATGGCGCAGGGCATGTGGCCGACCTTCCCCAACGCCAAGGGCGTGAAACTTGTCCGCCTGAGCCATGCCGATGGCCGCACCCGTCCGGCCGCGTCGATGGGTGGCGGGTCCGACTGATGCCGATTGACGAAAGCCGGGACTTCATCCCCGTCCGCATTGCCGTGTTGACCATATCCGACACCCGCAGCGCGGCGGACGACCGCTCCGGCGACACGCTGGTCGAACGATTGGAAGGCGCGGGGCATGTCTTGGCCGCCCGCTATATCGAGCGGGACGACAAGTCCGCCATCGTCGCCAGACTTCACGCCTGGATCGATGATCCCGACATAGACGTCATCCTGACCACCGGCGGCACCGGCGTCACCGGGCGCGATGTCACGCCCGAAGCACTGGCCCAGGTGCAGGACAAGGAAATTCCGGGCTTTGGCGAACTGTTCCGCTGGCTCAGCTACCAGACGATCGGCACCTCCACGATCCAGTCCCGCGCCACCGCCTGCGTCGCGCGCGGCACCTATATTTTCGCGCTCCCCGGTTCGACCGGCGCGGTGCGCGATGCATGGGACGGCATATTGGTAACCCAACTGGACAGCCGCTTTCGCCCCTGCAACTTTGTCGAACTGATGCCCCGCCTGACCGAGCGCTGACCCGGACTTGCCATATGGTGTATGGGCTGGCTTTACGAACTTCCGATTGACATTTTGTTCCTTTTATGTTCTCGTTCGGTCATGGGAATGGAGAAAGGAAGAGGCGCAACATTCAACACGCAAAGTGCGCGTTTTTCCCTGCCCCAACGTGAAACCGATGGCGACTGGCTCGATGCGGTGGAGGATATAGACGGGCCCGTCACCCGAACCCGAACGCAGGTCACGGTCGAACATCCCCGCACGATCATCACCCGCAACAATTCGCCCGATATTGGCTTCGACCAGTCGATCAACGCCTATCGCGGCTGTGAGCATGGATGCATCTATTGCTTCGCGCGCCCGACCCACGCCTACCATGACCTGTCGCCGGGACTGGATTTTGAAACCCGGCTATTCGCCAAGCCGGACGCAGCAGACTTGCTCCGCGCCGAACTGTCGAAGAAAAATTACACCGTCATGCCCATCGCTTTGGGCACCAATACCGATCCCTATCAGCCGATCGAAAAGGATTGGCGGATCACCCGATCGATCCTGAAATTGCTGGCGGAATGCCGCCACCCCATATTCATCACGACCAAGTCCGACCGCATCCTGCGCGATATCGATCTGCTCGCCGCCATGGCGCGCGACAGGCTCGTGTCGGTCGCCATATCGGTGACGACGCTCGACCCAGTGATCGCCCGCACGCTCGAACCGCGCGCGCCCCATCCCCTGCGCCGGGTGGAGGCAATCCGGCAACTGGCGGATGCTGGCGTGCCGGTATACGCCAGCCTATCGCCGATCATCCCGGCTATCACCGATCATGAGATCGAGACGATCGTCGCCCGCGTCTCCGCAGCGGGCGCGCGCGAAGTCACCTATATTCCCGTTCGCCTGCCCCATGAAGTCGCGCCTTTGTTCCGCGCCTGGCTCGACGCCCATTATCCCGATCGCGCGGCGCGGGTCATGACGATCATTCGCGAATTGCGGGGCGGGCGGGACAATGACCCCAAGTTTGGCAGTCGGATGCGGGGGCAAGGCGTATGGGCCGACCTCATCCGCACCCGCTTCGTCAAGGCCCGCAAGCGCGCCGGGCTGGGGGCCGAACGTCTGACCCTGCGCACCGACCTGTTCCGCCCGCCCGAAGGCGCGCAGATGCGGCTGCTGTGATGCTCAGCCGACCAGCCGCATTCCCGCCCGCCGGTTGCGGGTCCGGTAGCCGTCCTGGGTCGGCTCCATCCGCTCGAAGCGGTGGATCGTCAGATTGGGGATCACCGACATGGCGTCGACCTGATCGGCACCCAGCAGAAAATCATCGCCCAGAAACAGGCGCACAGCCTGCCCGTTCCCGGCCGATGTTCGCAGGAACAATTCGCTCCGCCCACCCCGGCTCTGCGCCATCAGCGCCGCCAGAGCCTCGACCGCTACCGGATCGGTCGTATCCACCACCAGTTCCATGCGCGACGCGCTGGCGATCAGCTTGAATGGCTCGATCTTGCGCACCGTTACACGCGGCGTTTCCTCACCCGGCAAACGGTCCAGTTCGACATATAGCAGCGCGCAATCGCCATCGCGCGCCAGTTCCTCGATCGCCTTGCAGGCGTCCTCCTCGAAACAGCTGGCCTGAAACTGCCCACTACTGTCGGAGAAGGTCGCATTGGCATAACGCGCCCCACGCTTGGTCTCGCGCCAGCGTACATCCTCGACCATTGCCGCCATGACGCCAGTAGCGCGCGCTTCCCCCGCCAATGGCTCGGCGCAGATCGCGCCATAGCTTTTGGCACCGCGGGCATCGGCCAGATGGCGGAAACGATCGACAGGGTGGGCGGAAAAATAAAAGCCGAACGCCTCCTTCTCCTGCGCCATGCGATCAGCCACCGACCAGGCCTGATGCGGCGGGATGCGGACATCGGCATGGGGCGTTTCGACATCGCCGAACAACCCGCCCTGCCCGCTTTCGCGCGCCTGCGCCGCGCTCGACGCGACGCTCAATATCGTTTCCGCCGCCGCATGGACGCCGGCCCGGTCGGCATGGATCGCGTCAAACGCTCCCGCCGCCGCCAGGCTTTCCAACTGCCGCCGGTTGAGCAATCGCGGTTCGATCCGATCGGCAATATCGTCCAGGCTCTTGAACGGACCGCCAGCGTCGCGTTCCGCAACCAGCTGGTCCATCGCCTTCTCGCCCACACCCTTCAGGCCACCCAGCGCATAGCGCACGGCATAGCCCAGCCGCGGATCATCGCCCTCATGCGCGATCGGCTCGACCGAAAAGTCCGCCTGACTGCGGTTGATGTCAGGCGGCAGACAGGTCAGCCCCATGCGCCGCATATCGTCCACGAATATGGTCAGCTTGTCGGTCAGATGAATATCGAACGCCATCGACCCGGCATAAAATTCCGCCGGATAATGCGCCTTCAGCCACGCCGTCTGATAGGCGAGCAAGGCATAGGCGGCAGCGTGCGACTTGTTGAAGCCATAGCCCGCGAATTTGTCGATCAAATCGAACAGTTCGTTCGCCTTGGCCGGCTTGATGTCGCTGGCGGCGCAGCCCTCGACGAAGCGCGAACGCTGCGCGTCCATCTCCGCCTTCACCTTCTTGCCCATCGCGCGGCGCAGCAAGTCTGCGTCGCCCAGACTGTAACCGGCCAATATCTGCGCGGCCTGCATCACCTGTTCCTGATAGACGAAGATGCCATAGGTCTCTTCGAGGATCGGTTTCAGTAGGATATGGGGATATTCAATCTCCTCCTGCCCGTTCTTGCGGCGCCCGAACATGGGGATATTGTCCATCGGACCGGGCCGATAGAGCGACACGAGCGCGATGATGTCGCCGAAATTGGTAGGACGCACGGCGGCCAGCGTCTTGCGCATCCCTTCCGATTCCAGCTGGAACACGCCCACCGTGTCGCCCCGCTGGAGCAGATCATAAACGGCGCTGTCATCCCAGCTGAGCGTATCAAGCTCCACCGTAACGCCGCGTGCCGCCAGCAACTGCACCGCCTTTTGCAGCACCGACAGGGTCTTGAGGCCCAGAAAGTCGAACTTCACAAGGCCGGCCCCTTCGACATATTTCATGTCGAACTGGGTGACAGGCATGTCGGATCGGGGATCACGGTAGAGCGGCACCAACTGCTGCAACGGCCGGTCGCCGATCACCACGCCTGCGGCATGGGTGGAGCTATGGCGCGGAAAGCCCTCCAGCTTCATTGCATAGTCGATCAGCCGTTTGACCTGGCCATCATTGTCATATTCCGCGCGAAACTCCGCCACGCCGTTGAGCGAACGTTCCAGCGTCCAGGGGTCTGTCGGATGATTGGGCACCAGCTTGGCAAGCCGGTCGACCTGACCATAGCTCATCTGAAGAACGCGCCCGGTATCCTTGAGGACCGCGCGGGCCTTGAGCTTTCCGAAGGTGATGATCTGCGCGACATGATCGACGCCATATTTCTGTTGGACGTAGCGGATGACTTCACCGCGCCGCGTTTCGCAAAAATCAATGTCGAAGTCGGGCATCGACACACGTTCGGGGTTCAGGAAGCGTTCGAACAGCAGGCCAAGTTGCAGCGGATCAAGATCGGTGATCAGCAGCGCCCAGGCAACCACCGACCCTGCGCCCGAACCACGTCCCGGCCCCACCGGAATGTCATGATCCTTGGCCCATTTGATAAAGTCGGCAACGATCAGGAAATAGCCGGGGAAGCCCATCTGGATGATGATGTCGGTTTCGAACTTCAGCCGGTCGAGATAGGGCTGACGTGCGGCATCGTCGATGATGCCGAGCTTCGCAAGCCGGGCGTCAAGGCCAGCACTGGCCAGATCGCGCAGCATCCGCGCCTCGCCCTCGATATCACCGGCCAGGCTCGGCAGGATCGGCTTGCGCTTGGGCGCGGCGACGGCGCAGCGCTGGGCGATGACCAGCGTGTTGGCCAGCGCTTCAGGCAGATCGTCGAACAGGCGGCGCATTTCGGCGGCCGGTTTCATCCAGGCGTCAGGCGAACTGGTCCGCCGGTCGGGCATGTCGACATAGGCGCTGTCGGCGATGCAGAGCATGACGTCGTGCGCGGCATGGAAATGCGGTTCGGTAAAGCAGGTCGGGTTGGTTGCTACCAGCGGCAGGTTGCGGGCATAGGCGAGATCCAGCAGGTCAGGCTCCGCCTTTCCCTCTATGGGATCGAGCCGACGACAGATTTCGATATAGAGACGGTCGGGAAAGAGTGTTTCCAGCCGCTCTGCATAGGCAAGCGCGGCTTCGGGCTGATCCTCCGCAAACAGGCGGGCCAGCGCGCCTTCGCCGCCCGCGGTCAGCGCGATCAGGCCGTCGGTCCGCCCCTCCAGCACGTTCAGGTCGACATGCGGCACTTCCTCCAGCGGCCGGTCGAGATGCGCCATGGAGACCAGCGCGCACAGATTGTCATAGCCCGTCTCATCCTGCGCATAGAGCGCCAGCCAGTCATGGACCGGCGACGCATTGGCGGGACGCCCCGGCCGCAACACGCCCAGCATCGCGCCGATCAGCGGCTGGACGCCCTCGCTCTTGCATGCGTCGGAAAAGGCCATCGAGCCATAAAGGCCGTTGCGATCCGTGATGGCGGCGGCGGGGAAGCCGAGCGCCCGCGCCTGCTTGGCGATCTTCTTGGGATCGATCGCCCCTTCCAGCATGGTGTAGGAGGAGAATATGCGAAGCGGGACGAAAGCGGCGTGGGGCATAGGGCACTCTATCCAGAAGGCCAGCTTGGTGACCAGCCCTGCGGAAGAAAAGTCTGTGGGTAAGATTGGGCTGCCTTACTGCAAGACCCCTTCGTGCAGCCGGACAACGCGATCCATCCGGGCGGCAAGCCGTTCATTATGGGTCGCGACCAAGGCTGCCGATCCCTCCTCACGCACCAGCCGCAGAAATTCAGCCAGAACGATGTCGGCGGTCCGCTCATCCAGATTGCCGGTCGGTTCGTCCGCCAGCACCAGCGCAGGCCGGTTGGCGAGCGCACGGGCGACGGCAACGCGCTGTTGCTCGCCGCCTGACAATTGGCTGGGTCGGTGGTCCAGCCGATGGCCAAGACCCAGCGACGTCAGCAAGGATTCCGCACGGGTGCGCGCGGCCTCCATCTCGGTATCGCGGATGACCTGGGGCAGGATGACATTTTCGGTCGCGTTGAAATCGGGCAACAGATGGTGGAACTGGTAGACGAAGCCCAATGCGTCGCGGCGCAACCGGGTGCGGCCGTCATTATCGAGCTTCGCCGCTTCTTCGCCATCAATGCGGATCGACCCGTCAAAGCCGCCCTCCAGCAGGCCAACCGCCTGGAGCAGGGTGGATTTGCCGGAGCCCGATGGCCCCAGCAGCGCGACAATCTCGCCCGGTCCCACGGTCAGGTCGACACCGCGCAGGACATGGATCGTCTCGCCACCCTGGGTAAAGCTGCGGGTTAGCCCTACGACTTTCAAAATGTCATTCATAGCGGAGAACCTGCACAGGATCGGTATTGGCGGCCTTAAAGGCCGGATAGAGCGTCGCGAGGAAGCTGAACAGCAAGGCCATGATGCAGATCGTGGCGATCTCTACGGGATCGGCTTGCGAGGGCAATTCGGTCAGGAAGCGGATCGAGGGATCCCAGAGATTTTGCCCTGTCACGAACTGGATCGCGTTGACGACATTCTGGCGGAAGAAAAGGAAGGTAAAGCCAAGGATCAGCCCCGCCACCATGCCCAGCGTGCCGATGGTGACGCCCACCGTCATGAATATGCGCACCAACCCGGCCCGGCTCGCCCCCATCGTGCGCAAAATCGCGATGTCGCGCGTCTTGGCACGCACCAGCATGATCAGCGAGGACAAGATATTGAACACCGCGACCAGCACGATGATCGATAGCACGACGAACATCGCGACCCGCTCGACGGCCAGCGCCTCGAACAGCGATGCGTTCATCTGCCGCCAGTCGGTGATGACGGCGCGGCCTGCAACCTTACCTGCCAGCGGTTCCAATATCTGGCCGACCTTGTCGGGATTGACCGTTTCAACCTCGATCATGCCAACGACATCGCCCAGCAGGAGCAAGGTCTGCGCATCCTCCATCGGCATGACGATGAAGGCCTTGTCATAATCATAGATGCCGACCTCGAAAATGGCGGCGACCTGATAGGCGACCTGCCGCGGCACCGTGCCGAACGGGGTGGAGCGGCCCGCCGGGTTGATCACGGTCAGACTGTCGCCCAGCTGGATCCCCATGTTTTCGGCCAGGCGCGATCCGATCCCGATCTTGCCGCTATTGGGCGTCAGACTGTCCAGACTGCCAGCGATCACCTTGCCCTTCAGCGTCTTGTTGGCGCGGATGTCGGCCACGGTCATGCCCCGCACCAACACGGCTTCCGCCCGTCCGTTGAAGGTAGCCAGCAAGGGCTGTTCGATCATCGGCGTCGCGCTGGTGACGCCCGGTGTCGCCTTGGCTTCTGCCAGAACGGCTCGCCAGTCCGGCAGACGGCCGCCATAGCCTTGCACCACGGCATGGCCGTTGAGGCCGACAATCTTGTCGAACAGTTCGGCGCGAAAGCCGTTCATGACGCTCATGACGATGATGAGCGCAGCGACACCAAGCATGACGGCGACCAGGCTGATCCCGGCGACGAGGAAGATGAAGCCCTCCCCCTTCCCCGGCAACAGGTAGCGTTTGGCGATCATGCGTTCGTAACGGGATAGAATCATGTGGCGCGGTCGGCCTTTGCGAAGGAACAGGCTGATCGTCTAGGCATAGCATGGCACAACGGCAAGCATTGCCAGATTGTTGCATCACAGCCACAGGCATAGGCGCAAAATCACACGCAGCCGATTTTGCCCGTGACTCCGCCCCTCAGCAGTCATAGCAAGATAGCCGAAGCACAGGTAAAAGGCCGTGGTTCAGGGATACTGCATCCCGTTTCGAGCTTAGGGGGCTGAGAAGCGGTCGAGGCAGACCAAGGGGGAGACGAGCAATCGTCCATTAAGCGCCCGGATCGTGAAACCGCGATCCGGGCGCTTTTTTGTCTGCGCCAATTGTTGTTCCCTGACGATAGGACAAACTGTCCAACCCCGCACGCGCTGGCGCTCGAAATGCTGGCTGCCACATCCCCTTGAAAGCCGAAAAGCCCGAACCATATCAAGCGCGTCTGGCCGCCGCATGGGGCCAGACATGGTATTGCCGAACGCCGGTTTCGGGTTCGGCAGGTTCATTTTGCTCTTTGGGAGATTATGACGATGCGTAACTTTGACCTGACCCCCTATCGCCGCTCGACCGTTGGGTTCGACCGCCTGTTCGACCTGATCGAAAATAATGCGCGTTTGAGCCAGGGCGACAATTATCCGCCCTTCAACATCGAACGGCTATCGGAAGATCGCTATCGCGTGACGCTGGCCGTTGCAGGCTTCCGTCCTGAAGAGATCGACATCACCGCGCAGCAGAATCTGCTTCAGGTTGTCGGTCGCAAGGATGAAGGCTCACCAGCCGACCGGTCCAAATTCCTGCATGTCGGCATCGCCAATCGCAGCTTCGAGCGGCGGTTCGAACTGGCCGATTTCGTGCGCGTGGAAAAGGCGGACCTGGCCGATGGCCTGCTGGTGATCGACCTGTTGCGCGAAGTACCCGAAGCGATGAAGCCCAAGAAGATTGCCATCAATGGCGGTCAGCTTGTGGAAATCACCGCGAAGGATCGCGACGCGGCCTGATAGGCACGTCGGGGCGCAGCCTGATTGGGGCTGCGCCCTTTTTATATCTCGACCTGACTGCCCAGTTCGACCACCCGATTGGTCGGAAGACGGAAGAATTCCATCGCGCTTTCCGCGTTGCGCAGCATCCAGGCGAAGATTTTTTCCCGCCACAGCGGCATGCCGGGCTTGGACGACGGCAGCAGCGTCTGTCGTGCCAGGAAGAAGCTGGTGTCCATCATCTTGAACGCCTGACCGCATCCCGCGACATTCTTGAGCGCGGCGGGGACATCGGGTTCCTGCATGAAGCCATATTGCAGCACCATGCGGAAGAAGCCCCGGCCCAGATCCTCAAGCTTGCAGCGGCCGTCATCCTCCACGACCGGTACGTCACGGATCTTCACCGTCAGCAGGATCACGCGTTCGTGCAGCACCTTGTTATGCTTCAGATTATGCAGCAGCGCATGGGGCACACCGTCGGGTGTCGACGTCATGAATACCGCGGTGCCGGGAACGCGGACCGCGCTGTTGGCGGCGGAGGCGACGAATACCGGGATCGGCATGGCCGCTTCACGCAAGCGATCCTGCACCAGCCGCCGACCGCGCGACCAGGTGGTCAGCAACGTGAAGATGATGAAGCCGATCAGCAGCGGGAACCAGCCGCCGTCCGGCACCTTGGTCAGGTTGGCGGCAAGATAGGCGCCATCGACGATGTAGAACACCGCAAGCACCGGCGCGGCATAATACCATTTCCATTGCCACAGGCGATAGAGCACCACTGTCAGCAGCACATTGTCTATGAACATCGCGCCTGTGACCGCGATGCCATAGGCCGCAGTCAGGTTGGACGATGTCTTGAAGGTCAGGACCAGCAGGATGACCATGACCATCAAGCCCCAATTGACGAGCGGGATGTAGATCTGGCCTGCGGTTGCGGCGCTGGTGTGGGCGATGCGCAGGCGGGGCATGAAGCCCAGCTGGATCGCCTGCTGCGTGACGGAGAACGCGCCCGAAATGACAGCCTGCGACGCGATGATCGCGGCCATGGTAGCCAGTACGATCAGCGGCAACTGTCCCCATTGCGGCGCGAGATTGTAGAAGGGGCTGTGCAGCGCGGCGGCGCCTTCGCGGAACAGCAGCGCGCCCTGCCCCATATAGTTGAGCATCAGGGCGGGCAGGACGAAGGCCAGCCAGGAGACGCGGATCGGGTTGCGACCGAAATGCCCCATATCGGCATAGAGCGCTTCGGCACCGGTCACCGCGAGAACGACCGATCCCAGTGCGAGGAAGGCGGGCAGAGGATCGGTGACGAAAAACATCACCGCCCAATAGGGGTTGAAGGCGAACAGGATGCCGGGCGTCTTGATGATGGAGAGGATGCCAAGGCTTCCGATCGACACGAAATAGAGCAGCATGATCGGGCCGAACAGCGCGGCGACCTTGTTGGTGCCAAGCCCCTGTATCCAGAACAGACCAAGCAGGATCAGGATGACGACCGGCAGGACGGCGGGCGCCAGTGCGGGGTTGTAAACCGCAAGCCCTTCCACCGCCGAAAGCACGGACACGGCCGGGGTGATCATCGAGTCGCCATAGAAGAGCGCTGTCGCAAATACGCCCAGCAGCACGATGCCGCGCGACCAGCGCTGCGTCTTGGTCTGGCCATTGATCAGCGCCAGCAGGGCCAGGCTGCCGCCTTCGCCCTTATTGTCCGCGCGCATGATGATGCTGACATATTTTAGCGTCACCACCAGCATCATCGACCAGAACATCAGGCTGATGACGCCCAATATATGGTCGGGGTCGAGATCGAGATGGTGATGCCCGGCAAAGGTTTCGCGGAAAGCGTAGAGCGGGCTGGTGCCGATGTCACCAAACACGATGCCGATCGCGCCGACGACGAGTTTGACCGTCGCTTTTTGCCGGGAATGGCCGTGGCTGCCGTCATGATCGTCCGCAGGGGACGATGGCGCGGTATTGGGAAGAAGATCAGCCACGAAGGAAAAGCCGAATTGTCATGCTCTGTTCGACACCTGTCCAAGGGCAATCAGGGAAATGCCGCCACCCCACAAACCGCCGCGCCCTATCACGGCTCCCAAGGCCGCGCAATGCGGCCTGAGGGGTGATCATGGGCTGACCGGCCCATTACCGGACAGCAGCGAGTCGATACGCGCGATATTGGCGTCCAGTTCCGTCCTGATCGCACTGCCCGGCGGCGTGGCTGCGGCGAGTGGCGCCCAAAGGTCGCGCGCCGCCTGCAACTGGCCATTGCGGGCAAGCGCAAGACCGTAGAAATAGCGGGGCGCCAGCCCGTCCGGGTCGAGCGCAAGGGCGCGCCGATACGCAAAGTCCGCGCCCGGTGACACGACGCCATCGGCGTGGGCGACCAGTGCGTTGCCAAGACCAAGCCAGAGGTTGGGATCATTGGGCGTCTGGCGCAGTCCTGCAAGCAGGATATTGGCCGATTCCTTCGTCTTGCCCTGACGCCCCAGGCCATCGGACATGACCAGCCATTGCCCGGCGGGACCATAACGTTCCGCCAGGCCGCGCCTTTGCTCAGCCAGCTTCTCGTCAAAGGGCGCGTCAATCTGTTTGACCGTTCGCGGCGCGCCGGCAAGGCCGGGATTGCCCTGCCAGGCATAGCCCGCCAGACCAAGCAACAGCGCGGCGGCCGTGATTTCGCGCGCCGATCGCGGGATGCGACCTACCAGCAGCATCGCGACGAAGGCCAGGGCGGCCAGCCCGAAGGCCAGGAACCATCCGGTCATGCCCGTCCCTTTCGCTTGATTCGGCCACGCAGGAGGAGGAGGCCCAGTCCCAGCAACACCAGTGGCGCGGCCCAGAGCGGCCAGAGGATCGGCGCGGCTGTGGGTTCATAGCTCACCCAGTCGCCATAGCGGGTGATCAGCCAGGCGCGGATCGCTTCGGGCTGTTCGCCCGCCATGATGCGTTCGCGGATCTGGGACCGCATGTCGCCCGCCATGCTGGCATTGCTGTCGGCGATCGACTGGCTCTGGCAGGTCAGGCAGCGGATGGTCTCCATCAGCGCCTTGGCTTTGCGCTCCAGCGCCGGGTCGGCGATCTGCTGATTGGCATAGGGCGCGGGCGGGAGCGCGGTCTGCGCGGCCAGCGGCGCGGCGATCAGCGCGAAGAGCAGGACCAGATACTTCATTGCGCGCTCCTCAGCCGGTCGAGGATCATCGGCACATCGTCGGCGCGGATCTCGCCGATATGCTGATAGGCGATGCGGCCCTTGCCATCGATGACGAAGGTTTCGGGAACACCCGACGAACCCAGCGCGATCTGGACTTCGCTGCGCGCGTCCAGGCCGATGCGGGCATAGGGGTTGCCGTTGCGCTGGAGGAAAGCGTCGACATCGGCGCGGGCGTCGCGGATGGCGATGGCGTCGATCTGCACGCCTGCTGCCCGCAACGCTTCGAGTTGGGGCGCTTCGGCCGCGCAGGGGACACACCAGCTGGCGAAAATGTTGAGCAGGCGCGGCTGTCCGGCGGCAAGCTGGCCGCTCGCGAGCGGCGGCCGATCGCTGGCGGCGGCAGGCAGGTTGAAGGCCGGGAGCGGCTGACCCACGAGGCGGGAGTGGATGATGCGATCGTCAGGCTGGAACAGGCCGCTGGCGAACAGGGCGATGAAGCCCAGGAACAGGACGAGCGGGAGCCAGATGAGCCATTTCCTCATGCCGCCGCCCTCGTCCGCCATTTCATCAGCCAGCCGCGACGCTCCCGGCCGAGCAGCGCCAGCGCGCCGCCCAGCGCTATCATGATGCCGCCAAGCCAGATCAGCGTGACAAAGGGCTTCCACCAGATGCGCAGCTGCCACCGGCCGCCCTCCACCTCTTCGCCCAGCACGACGTAAAGCTGGCCGTCCCAACGGGTGAGCAGCGCAGCTTCGCTGGTGGTGGTCGGCGGAGAGGCGAAGAAGCGGGACTGGGGATGAATGGTGACCGGCGCGCCGTTCCGGCTGACGTCCATATCGGCTTGGAGCGCGGTCCAGTTGTCGCCGGCAAGGGGCTGGATCTGAAGCAGGCGAATCTGCCAGCCAGCCGTTTCGATCGTGTCACCGGGACGGGCGGCGACCAGCTTTTCAACGGTGAAGGCGGAATCGCTGGCCATGCCGCCCAGGCTGACGGCGCAGCCCAGATGGGCGATGACCATGCCATAGGTGAAGAGCGGCGTGCGGCGCAGATTGCGTTTCCACAAGGGCGCGAGGCTGGCGACGCCGACCGATCCGGCGACGACGAGGCCAAGGAAAGGCAGGATGCCGATGCGGCCCCAGGCCAAAACCGACACCAAGCTGAACAATAGCAACGCAATGCAAAGTGGGCCCAGCAAACGTTTGCTAACAGCCTTTGCCTGGTCGCGCCGCCAGCGGACCAACGGGCCGACAGCCATGGCGATCATCAGCGCCAGCGCGATGGGGCCGGCGATCCGGTCGAAATAAGGGGCGCCGACGGAGACTTTGTGGCCGAACGCTTCGGTCATCAGCGGATAGAGGGTGCCGATCAGGACCAGCCCCAATATGACGGTTAGCAGCAGATTGTTGACGACCAGCAGGGTTTCGCGGCTGACCAGTTCAAAGGGCGCGCCTTCGCGGACAGCGCCGATGCGCCAGCCGAACAGGGCCAGCGCGCCGCCGATATAAAGGGCGAGCAGGCCGAGGATGAAACTGCCCCGTTCCGGGTCCACGGCGAAGGCATGGACACTGGTAAGGATGCCCGATCGTACGAGGAAGGTGCCGACCATCGACATGGAGAAGGCAACGACTGCCAGCATCACCGTCCAGGCGCGCAGTGCGTCGCGCGTCGCCAGCACGGTCACGCTGTGGAGCAAGGCCGTCGCAGCGAGCCAGGGCATGAGCGAGGCGTTTTCGACCGGGTCCCAGAACCACCAGCCGCCCCAGCCAAGCTCATAATAGGCCCAATAGCTGCCCGCCGTGATGCCCAGCGTCAGCAATATCCACGCGCCCAGCACCCATGGCCGCATGGCGCGGGCAAAAGCGGCGTCGACCTGCCGCGTCAGCAGCGCGCCGACGGCGAAGGAAAAGGCGACGGAGAGGCCGACATAGCCCAGATAGAGCGTGGGCGGATGGAAGGCGAGGCCGGGGTCTTGCAGCAGGGGGTTAAGCCCCTGCCCGTCCGCTGGCGCTGGCGAAATCCGGGCGAAGGGATTGGATGAGAAAAGCAGGAAGGCATAAAAGCCGAGGCTGATCGCCGCCTGGCCGCCCAGGGTCGCCATGTGGGTGTCGCGCCGCAACGCGCGCTCGAACAGGGCAACCGCCGCCCCCGCCACGCCCATGACCGTGACCCAGAGCAGCATCGAGCCTTCATGGTTGCCCCATGTCCCGGCAAATTTGTAGAGCCAGGGCTTGGCCGAATGGCTGTTGGTGGCGACAAGCAGCACCGACATATCCGAGCGCATGAACAGGGTGATCAGCAGCGCAAAGGCGATCGCGGTCAGGACACCCTGCGCCACGGCGGCAGGACGGACGGCTGCGAGCAGGTCGGGCTTGTCGCCCTTAAGGCCAACGAGGGCCAGGACAAGCTGAAGCAGCGCAAGGGACGCGGCGAGCCAGAGCGCGGCGAGACCGGTTTCGGCGATCATGCGGCCTGCCCCCTGATCATGGGCGTTCCGTCATGATCCGCGGTGTGGCGCATTCTCACTTTTCCACCTGCAATTCATGGGTGGTTTCATTGTAGCTCATGCCTTCCAGTTCGCGGGGCATATAGCGTTCGTCATGCTTGGCGAGCAGGTTGGTGGCGATGAAAGTGCCCTTGTCGTCGAACGATCCTTCGGCGACGACGCCGCTGCCTTCCTTGAACAGGTCAGGCGCGATGCCGCTGAATGTCGCAGGGACGGTGGCATTGCCGTCCGTGACGTCGAAGGACATGGTGACGCCATCGGGCGCGCGTTTCAGGCTGCCTTTCACGACCATGCCGCCCAGGCGAATCGCCTTGCCCGGTTCGACACCCTTGGCCTTCACATCGCCCGGCGCGTAGAAATAGGCGGCTTCATCCTTAAGCGCGGACGCCGCCAGCAGGCCCGCGCCGACCAGCGCGACCAGCGCAACGAGCGCGAGGATGAGGCGTTGATGCTTGGCCTTCATGACCGGCCCGCCAGCGTTTCGGCCTGCGCCTCTGCGCGCTGCATCGCGCGCCAGCTCATCAGGCTGACCACCGCTGTTCCCAGCAGGGTCACCGCATAGGCAGCGGCGACGAAGATCCATTGGTGCATGGGGCTATCCTCTCGCAAGGCGCTGCATGCGCGCCTCGACCTTATTCTGTGCCAGTATCGCGCGCATCCGCATCAGCACGATTGCGCCGAACCAGAGGGAAAAGCCCAGCACCGTCAGGCCCAGCGGCCACAGCAAGGCCATGTCGATGCTGGAGCCGCGCAGGGTGATGGACGGTCCCTGGTGCAGGCTGTTCCACCAGACGACGGAGCGGTTGATGATCGGGATGTTGATCGCGCCGACCAGCCCGAAGATGGCGGTCACGTTGCTGACACCGCCCTGCCCCGCCCCCTGGCGCGCGCTGGCGTTGGCCAGCGCGATATAGCCGAGGTAGAGGAATAGCAGGACCAGCATCGATGTCATGCGCCCATCCCATTCCCACCATGTTCCCCAGGTCGGACGCCCCCATATCGATCCGGTGGCAAGACAGATGGCAGTGAACAGAGCACCCGGCGCGGCGATGGCGCGACCGGCAACGGCGGCAAGTGGATGCCGCCAGACCAGCTGCATCAGCGCCGCCACAGCGATGCCGGTCCAACCGGCCATCCCCAGCCAGGCGGGGGGCACATGGATGTAGAGGATTCGCACCGTCTGCCCCTGAAGATAGTCGGCTGGCGTCACAAACAGGCCGCAGGCGCAGCCCGCCAGCAGCAGAGCAAGGCCGGTCCAGAACAGCCAGCCGGTGAGCGGACGGGCGATCTTTAGAAAGCGGGCAGGATTGGCGAAACGATGCATCAGGGCTGCGTCTTTAGCCGTGCGGGGACGGCATGGCCAGTAGGGCTTTTTGCCGATGGACGGGCCGATGGAAGGAGAGGTGAGATTGGATGTGGCCGGTGCCGGGACGATATTGACATCGCTTGCTGCCTTCGCCGATAGCTTGGCGCATCGGGCCAACACGGACGCCCGGTCAGACGGGGTACGTCCAAGTCCGTTCCCTTCGCCGTGCCTGCGGCGTCAGGAGCGCTTATATGACCGACCCGATGGATACCACCCGACCGCCGCCGATCAGTCTGGTCGCCTTGTTCCTCAAATTCCTACGTTTTGGCGCGCTCGCCTTTGGCGGGCCGGTTGCGCAGATTGCGATGGTGCGCCAGGCGCTGGTCGAGGAAGAGCGCTGGATCGCGCCTGCACGCTTCAACCGGTTGCTGGCGGTGTTGCAGGTGTTGCCCGGACCCGAAGCGCATGAACTGTGCGTCCATTTGGGCATGATGGCGCGCGGACGCATCGGCGGATTGCTGGCAGGGCTGGGATTCATGCTGCCGGGTCTGGCGCTGATGATGATTGCGGGCTGGCTGTATATCGGCTGGATCGCCGGGCATGTCGGGCTGACCGGTGTGCTGCTCGGCGTGCAGATCGTCGTGCTGGCGGTGATTGCGCGCGCGGTGGTGCGGATCGGCCAGCATATTATCGAGGACCGTTTGCTGGCGGGCATAGCCGTGGTGGCGCTGATCGCGACGCTGATGGCGGTGCCATTCTGGATCATCCTGCTGACCGGGGGACTGGCCTATGCGGCGGCGGAGCGGTCCGTTGTGGCGGTGCTGGTGCTGCTGGTGCCGATAGTGGGCGTGATGATCGTGCAGTATTTCGTGGGAACTACGGGTGCGGCCGGGCCGATCGTCACCCACGCGCCAGCGACGCTGGCGATGCTGTTCATTGCCGGGCTGAAAGGCGGACTGCTGACCTTTGGCGGCGCCTATACGGCGATCCCCTATGTGCGTGCCGACACGGTCGGGCGCGGGTGGATCAGCGATTCTGCCTTTCTGGACGGGATAGCTCTGGCAGGGGTGCTGCCTGCGCCGCTGGTGATCTTCGCGACCTTTGTGGGCTATGTCGCGGGCGGGCCGCTGGGCGCGCTCGCCGTGACGGCGGGCATGTTCCTGCCAGCCTTTGCCTTCTCGATGCTCTTCTTCGAGCGGTTGGAGGCGGTGGTCGCCCATCCGACATTGCATCGGCTGCTGACCGGCGTGGCGGCGGTGGTGGTGGGAATCATCGCGGCGACCTTTGCCCAACTGGCGCTGGCGACGGCTGCGCGCGTGGACAATATGCTGATCGTTGCGGTGCTATTCGCACTTGCCCTGGCGGTCGCCTGGCGGGTCAAAGGGGCCTGGGTGACGCCCGCCATATTGGCTGGCGGAGCGGCGGCTGGCTGGCTGATTTCGCTCTGATGGCAACGCCCGGCCAGGCCGTTTCGCCCCACCGGGGTGGGTAAAGGAACGGCCCGGCACGCTTTTTTGTTACAGGAGGGCGACAAAGCGGACGAGAGTGACTATATGCGCGCCAAAGCCCGGCCCTTGGCGTCGGGCAGGAACGGCTATGGACCCGCTCACACCCATGATCACGACCAACCCTTTCGACGACGACAAGTTGCGCGAAGAATGCGGCATTTTCGGCGTTTCTGGCGCTGACACGGCCTCTGCTATCGTCGCGCTCGGCCTCCATGCGCTTCAGCATCGGGGGCAGGAAGCCGCAGGCATCACCAGCTGGGACGGGCATGATTTCCATACCCACAGGGCCATGGGCCATGTCGCGGGCAATTTCGACCGGGACGAGGTGATTCGCGGCCTGCCGGGCGGTTCGGCCTGCGGCCATGGATCTTATTCAACCACTGGCGAAACATCGCTGCGCAACGTCCAGCCGCTCTATGCGGAACTGAATTCTGGCGGATTCGCGGTTGCCCATAATGGCAATATCTCCAACGCCATGAAGGTGCGGCGCGAGCTGATTCGGCGCGGCTCGATCTTTCAGTCGACGTCCGACACCGAAGTCATCATCCATCTGGTCGCGACGTCCAGCTATCGCACCCTGCTCGACAAGTTCATCGATGCGCTGAAGCAGGTCGAGGGCGCCTATTCGCTGATCGTCATGACGCCTGAAGGCATGATCGCCTGCCGCGATCCGCTGGGCATCCGACCGCTGGTCATGGGGAAGCTGGGCGACACCATCATGTTCGCGTCCGAAACCGTGGCGTTCGATGTGGTGGGCGCTGAATATATCCGCTCGATCGATCCAGGCGAACTGGTGATCGTCACCAATTCGGGCGAGATACGATCACACCGCCCCTTTGGCGAAGTGCATCCGCGCCCCTGCATTTTTGAGCATGTCTATTTCAGCCGACCCGATTCGATCGTCGATGGCTCCAGCGTCTATTCGGTCCGCAAGGCGATCGGCGCGCAGCTGGCGATCGAAAACCCGGTCGAGGCGGATTATGTGATCCCCGTGCCGGACAGCGGCGTTCCCGCCGCCATCGGCTATGCGCAGGAATCGGGCATACCGTTCGAACTGGGCATCATCCGGTCCCACTATATCGGCCGCACCTTCATCCAGCCGGGCGACAAGGTCCGCCATCTGGGCGTGAAGCTGAAGCACAACGCCAACCGGGCGCTGATCGAGGGCAAGAAGATCGTGCTGATCGACGATTCGATCGTGCGCGGGACGACATCGCTCAAGATCGTGCAGATGATGCGCGAGGCAGGCGCGGCCGAGGTGCATATGCGGATCGCCTCTCCGCCGACCAAACATAGCTGCTTCTACGGCGTGGATACGCCCGAACGCACCAAGTTGCTGGCGCACAAGCTGGACGTGGGCGGGATGCAGGATTTCATCCATGCCGACAGCCTGTCCTTCATCTCGATCGATGGCCTGTACAAGGCGCTGGGCGAAGCCAAACGCGCGGACGGGCGGCCGCAATATTGCGATGCCTGCTTCACCGGCGACTATCCCACGACCCTGACCGATCAGGACGATGTGGTGGTCACCAACCAGCTGGAATTGCTGGCCGAGCGGGTCGCCTGAACGCTCGGTCGGGCGAACCTGTAATCTATTGCCGCATGTAAAAGGAATTCCGGCGTTCGCTGGAATATGGGGACATATGACTGATACGCTTCCTCTTTCTGGCAAGCTGGCGCTTGTAACCGGGGCCAGTCGCGGCATCGGAGCAGCGACGGCCAAGGCGCTGGCGGTGGCGGGCGCGCATGTCGTGCTGACCGCGCGGACCACCGGGGGTCTGGAAGAGGTGGAGGATGCGATCCACAAGGCGGGCGGCCACGCGACGATCGCGCCGCTGGACCTGATCGACGGGGAAAGCATCGGGCGGCTGGCCCAGGCGATTGCCGGGCGTTGGGACGCGCTGGACATATTGGTGCTGAACGCGGCGACGCTGGGATCGCTGGCCGCAGTGCCCGCGATCGACGCCAAGGAATTTGCGCGACTGCTGACGCTCAATATCGCCGCGCCGCAAGCATTGATCGCGGCGTTCGACCGGATGTTGCGGGCGAGCAAGGATGCGCGAGTGGTGGCGCTGACATCATCGGTCGCAACGCCCCGTGCCTATTGGGGCGCCTATGGCGCGTCCAAGGCCGCGCTGGAGACGCTGGTAGGAGCTTATGGCGAGGAGATGAAGAATATCTCCGCCATCCGCACGCATATCGTCGATCCGGCTGCGACCCGCACGGCGATGCGCGCGCGGGCATTTCCCGGTGAAGATCCTGCGACGGTCAAGGAACCGGAAGTGGCGGCTGACGCTATTGTCGATCTGGTGGTGGCGGACACGCCGACCGGGCATCGGGTGCGGATCGAGCGCTGAGGCGTCAGGCGGGCTTGACCAGCGTGACCTGGGCCACGTCTATGCCCCGGCCACGAAAACCGCCTTCGCAATACATCAGATAATAGCGCCACAAGGCCACGAAATGCTGGTCGAAACTGGCGGGCAGCCGGCCTTCGTCGATGACGCGGTCGAACCGTTCGCGCCACCGGCGCAGCGTTTCGGCATAGTCGAGGCCGAAGCGCTCCACATCCTGCCAGACAAAGCCCTGCTGCTCCGCCAGAGCGCGGAAGCGGCTTTCGGAGAGCAGCATGCCGCCGGGGAAAATATAGGTCTGGATGAAGTCGGCGCTTCGCGCATAGCCATCGAAGATCGCGTCATCGATCAGGATATACTGGATCGCCGCGCGACCGCCCGCTTTGAGCAGGCGATGGATGGCGGCGAGATAGTCGGGCCAATAGCGCTGGCCGACCGCCTCCACCATTTCGACGCTGGCGATGGCGTCATATTGCCCCTGCGCGTCGCGATAGTCGGTCAGGCAAATCTCCGCACCCGACCCCAGGCGATCGCGGGCATAATCGGCCTGTTCCGTCGACAAGGTTAGGCCGGTGTAGCGGACCGCATGGCGTTCCATCGCCTGCTCCGCCAACCCGCCCCAGCCGCAGCCAATTTCCAGCAGCGACGCGCCATCGGCGAGGTCCAGCCGATCGAGGATCGCGTCGACCTTGCGACGCTGCGCCTGTTCCAGGGTTTCGATCCGGCTGTCAGGACCAGCGAACAAGGCACTGGAATAATGCATATTCTGGTCGAGCCAGAGGCGGTAGAAATCATTGCCCAGGTCGTAGTGGAAGGCGATATTGTGGCGCGATCCGCGACGACTGTTGCGACGTGCCCAATGCGCCAAGCGCCCGGCCCAGCGGGCGGGGCCGCGTGGCCGGGCAGCCTTGCCCAGCGCCACCGCATTCGCCATGAACAGCGCGAAGAGCGGCACCGGGTCGGGACTGGTCCATTCGCCCGCCGCCCAGGCGCGATACCAACCGGACGAACCACCCGTCGCCAGTCGCAACAGCGCGCGCCAGTGCAACAGGTGCACCGTGCATTCCGGCCCCGGCGCGCGTCCGCCCAACAGCCTGCGCGTGCCATCCGGCAGGGTGGCGTCGATCGCCCCCTGCTCCAGCCCCTGGTCGATACGATCGAGCAGGCGGTGAAATTGCGGGCCGATCATGCGGGCGAACGCACTGACGGCCCCCGATCGCGGCGGACGCCGTACGGACAGGGGGCGCTTGCCGCGCCGGGGATCGATCGCATTCATGACGTCAATCTTGCATCAAGCCGGGCCGGGCTGCAATCATCCCTTAACGTCGCGATAGGCGGCCAGCGCGCGTTCGCGGCCTTCGCGATGGCCGACAATCTTTGCCGGATAGGCCGGGGGACGGACGCCATGGGCGTCGGGGTCATGAATATGGGTGTCTGACAGGTCGGCAAGTTCCGGCACCCATTGGCGAATATAGGCAGCCGCGTCGAACTTTTCCGATTGGACCAGCGGGGCCATGATGCGGACGAACATATTGGCATCCACCCCGCTGCCCGCCACCCATTGCCAGTTGACACTGTTGTTGGCGTAGCTGGCATCGACCAGCGTATCCAAGAACCAGCGCGCACCGTGACGCCAGTCGATCAGCAGATGCTTGATCAGGAAGCTCGCCGCAATCATGCGGACGCGGTTATGCATCCAGCCCGTCGCCCAAAGCTGGCGCATCCCGGCGTCGACAATCGGATAGCCTGTACAGCCGCGCTGCCAAGCAGTGAAATCACGTTTCGCCTGTCTCAGGTCGCGCCAGGGCAGCGCGTCGAAATCCGCGCGGGCGTTGGCGGAGCCATAGTCGGGCCGCTCAACGATCTGGTTATGTGCATAATCGCGCCAGATCAGTTCCTTGAGGAAGGTTGTTGTTCCTTCATCCGAACCTGTCAGGCGATGCCAGACCGTGGCCGGGGAGATTTCCCCGAAATGAAGGTGGGGCGAAAGGCGGGACGTCCCCTCGATCGAGGGCAGATTGCGGCCGGTGGCATAGTCAGGCGCTTCATCGGCGAAGCTTTCCAGATTGGCCTGCGCGCCGGCCTCTCCCGGCGTCCAGTCCTTTGAAAAGCCGGTCGCCCAGTCTGGGCTGGTCGGCAGCAGCGCCCAGTCGTCCAGCGAATCGCTCGTCGGCCAGGATGATGGCGCGGGAATATCGTCCGGGGCGGGGCAAGGCGCAGGCGGGGGCATGTGGGTCATCACCGCGCGGGCGAAAGGCGTATAGATGCGATAGATGCCCCCTCCCCCTGTCCGTACCGCACCGGGCGGCAGGAGCAGGCCGCCATCATGAAGGTGCAGGTCCACTTGCCTGCCGACCGCCTTTTCCGCGTTGCGCCACCAGGGTTCATAGTGGTGGAGCGCATATACGCTGTCGGCGCCCGCCTGCTTTGCGACCTGCGGTATGATGTCCGCCGATTTGCCCTGCCGCAGAATGAGGCGTGATCCTTTCGCGCGGAGGCTTTCGTCCAGCCGCGACAGGCTGTGGTGCAGCCACCAGCGCGCCGCGCCGCCCATTGCCCAATGGCGCGGCGTGTCATCGTCTAGGATATAGAGAGGGATCACCGGCCCTGCCTGGACAGCGGCGACCAGCGCAGCCTGATCCGACAGGCGAAGATCCTGGCGGAGCCAGAGCAGGACGGGTTTGGTCATCATCCTGCAATGCAGCCGGATCATGCCGGTTCCAAGCGACCTATAAAGCATCTTGCCAAGGCAGGCCGCCATATTTGTGGCGACCAAATCCATCGCGTTGCGATTCGATCAATGGACGGATGCAGCCATGCCGCCTATCCTTGGCGGGAGAAACAGGAAAAAGTCGGCGGCTCCGGGGGGTATGTCGCGGTCGAAATAGCGTAATCAGGGGACAAAATGGCTTCGACGCCCGAAGAACAGGAACGCGGATACCGACCTTGCGTCGGCATCATGCTCGTCAACATGCATGGCAAGGTTTTCGTCGGCCAACGGCTCGATAATATGGTCGAAGCCTGGCAGATGCCGCAGGGCGGCATCGACCAAGGCGAAGAGGCAAGGGAAGCGGCGCTTCGCGAATTGCATGAGGAAACCGGCATCATCGCCGATCATGTCAAGATCATCGCGACGACCAAGGACGAGCATTTCTACGATCTGCCGCCGGAACTGGTCGGCAAGCTGTGGGGCGGCAAATATCGCGGCCAGCGACAGATCTGGTTCCTGGCTCGCTTCCTGGGGCAGGACGAGCATATCGATATCCAGACCGAGCATCCCGAATTTCGTGAATGGCGCTGGACCGATCCGGAGACGCTGCCGGAGCTGATCGTGCCGTTCAAGCGCAAGCTGTACCGCGACATTCTGGCGGAGTTCAGGGCGCTTATCTGAGCGACCTGTCGCTTTGGGGGTTAACCTTTGCGGTCATGCAGCTATGACACGCACATGCGCTGCTGTTTGATCCCCGTCGCCTTGCTCTTCGCCGTTCCGGTCCATGCCGCCGATACGACCCTGTTGCCGCCAACAGTGCGCGAAATGCTGGAGGCGGCGATTGCCAATGGGAATGAAACGGACATCGCGACCGTCGCGAAGATCGCCCGTCAGACCAACCCAGGTTCAGCGGACGAGATCCAGCAACTCGTCAACAGCTGGAAAGAGCGAACCAAGGCCACCCATGACACGGTGATTCGCGAAGCGAGCTTCGCCGAATTGTGGACCGGACGGGTCGAAGCGGGCGGGTTCCGATCGACCGGCTCTACCAGCGAAATCGGGATCAGCGCATCCGCGACGGCAACCCGCAATGGCCTTCAATGGTCGCACAAGCTGAGCGCGTCCGCCGATTATCGCCGCGCCAATGGCGTCACGTCGCGCGAACGCTATTTTGCCAGCTATGAACCCAAATATCAGTTCGATCCGCGCGGCTTTGCCTATGGGCTTGCCCAGTTCGAGCGGGACACGTCCATCGGCTATGACGAGCGTTACACCGCGTCGGCGGGGGTGGGTTATAAATTGATCGTGAGCAAGCCTGTCGACCTGCTGGTCGATATCGGCCCTTCGGTGCGACACGCCAAATATCTGATCGGGGTGCGGGAAACCAAGCTGGGCGCCCGTGGATCGATGGCGCTGGCCTGGCGGGCCAGTCCCACCCTGACATTCAAGCAGACCGCCGCCGGTTATGCGGAGAGCGACGTCTATTCGCTCAACGCGCTGACGTCGATGGAGACGAAGGTGACGACGCGCTGGTCGGCCGCGCTGTCCTATAACGTGCAGTATGAGTCCGAGACATTATTGTCGTCGCGCAATTTCAACACGCTCAGCCGGGTGACTTTGAGTTACGATTTTTAGGCCATCGGCCAGATCGGATTGTCACATTCCAGGCTGACGCATGACTACGCTGTCAGAGGGGTGGAGACACAGCGCGGGGTCTGATAGACCCGGCGGGATGACGCTTTTATCATCGCTCGATCGAACATTGCTGGACCATGCGGCAGATGCGCCGATGCTGGCGCAGGTGCAGGCCTGGGCCGCTGTCAACAGCGGGTCGCGTAATCTGGATGGACTGGGGGTGATGGCCGGATTGCTGGCCGACGCCTTTGCCGTGCTACCCGGTGACATAAGACTGGTGGACGCCACGCCAGTCGAGACGGTCACCGCCGACGGGCGGATCGATAGCATCGCATCGGGTCGCCACCTCCACCTGTCGGTTCGCCCGGATGCGCGAGTGCGCCTGCTGCTGACGGGGCATATGGATACGGTGTTCGGGATCGATCATCCTTTCCAGACGCTGCGCTGGCTGGAGCCGGGCGTGCTGAACGGACCGGGGGTGGCGGACATGAAAGGCGGGCTGGCGGTGATGCTGGCGGCGCTGCACGCGTTCGAGGAAACGGAAGAGGCCGCAAGGCTGGGCTATGATGTCGTCATCAACAGCGACGAGGAAGTGGGCAGTCCTTCTTCTGCCGCGCTGCTGAAGCAGGCGGCGGCGGGAAAGCTGGCCGCCTTCACCTATGAGCCTGCGCTGCCCGATGGCACGCTGGCGGGCGCGCGGGCCGGGAGCGGCAATTTTTCGATCATCGTCACCGGGCGCAGCGCCCATGCCGGGCGCAATCCCGATGATGGGCGCAACGCGCTGCTGGCAGCGGCGGATCTGGCGCTGAGGCTGAAGGCGGCGAGCGGCAAGGGCTTTTCCTGCAATCCGGCCAGGATCGACGGCGGCGGGCCGAACAATGTCGTTCCTGATCATGCGGTGTTGCGCGTGAATTTCCGGCCGATGACGCCCGCAGACGAGAGTGCGGCGCAGGCGTTGCTGGACCGGGCGATCGCCGATGTGGCGCGCGAGCATGACGTCAGCCTGCATTGCCATGGCGGCTTTGGCCGACCGCCCAAGCCGATGGACGCCAAGGCGCTGGCGCTGTTCGAACTGGTGCAGCGGTGCGGCGCGGAACTGGGCCTGCCGATCGGCTGGCGCGACACGGGCGGGGTATGCGACGGCAATAATATCGCGGCGTGCGGCGTGCCGGTGGTCGACACAATGGGCGCGCGCGGCGGCAGCATCCATAGCGACGCGGAATTTCTGCTGACCGACAGTCTGGCCGAACGGGCGCAACTGTCTGCGCTGGCGCTGCTGCGGATCGCGCAAGGACAATATAAAAGAGAGGGAATGATCGCTTGAGCTTCATCATGCGTACCGCGCGCGCGGACGATTTGCAGACCTTGTACGAGATGGCCAAGCTGACGGGTGGCGGCTTCACCAACCTGCCGCCTGATCGCAAGGCGCTGTCGGCAAAGCTGGAGCGGACCGCGACTGCGTTGGCCCGCACCGGGGAAGGCATCAAGGACGAACTGATCGTGCTGGTGCTGGAGAATACGGAGACGGGGCATGTGCGCGGCACATGCCAGATATTTTCGACCGTCGGGCAAAGCTGGCCCTTCTACTCCTATCGGCTGGGCATGTTGACCCAGCATAGCCGGGAACTGGCGCGGACGTTCCGGGCGCAGATGCTGTCGCTGACGACCGATCTGGAAGGGTCGACCGAAGTAGGCGGGCTGTTCCTGCATCCGCGCGAACGGGCGGAGGGGCTGGGCCTGCTGCTGGCGCGCAGCCGCTATCTTTACATTCGCGGGCATCGGCCACGCTTTGGCGACCGTATCATCGCGGAACTGCGCGGTGTGATTGACGAGGCTGGCGGATCGCCTTTCTGGGATGGGCTTGCCGGGCGATTTTTTGGCATGAGTTTTCAGGAGGCGGACGAGTTCAACGCGGTCAATGGTAACCAGTTCATCGCCGACCTGATGCCCAAAACGCCCATCTATACCGCGATGCTGACCGACAGCGCGCGCGCCGTCATCGGCCTGCCCCACCCCAATGGCCGGGCGGCGATGCGGATGCTGGAGACGGAAGGGTTCATCAATGCGGGCTATGTCGATATTTTCGACGGCGGGCCGACGATGGTGGGGCAGATCGACCAGTTGAAAACGATCGCGGCGGCGCGTGACGTCATATTGTCATGCTGCCACGACAAGGGCGGCGTCAAGATGCTGGTGTCGACAGGAACGCTGGCCGATTATCGCTGCACCTATGGCTTAGTGATCGAGGATGAGGATGGCGTGGTGTCGCTGGACGCGGCAAGCGCGGCGCGACTGCATCTGGAACCGGGGCAGAGCTTTACCATGGCGGGACGGGCATGAGCGTTACCGAGATCAACTTCGACGGGCTGATCGGGCCGAGCCACAATTATGCGGGACTGAGCCTGGGCAATCTGGCTTCGTCCCGCAATGCCGGGGCGATCGCCTATCCGCGCGCGGCCGCATTGCAGGGTATCGAGAAGATGCGCGGCAATGTCAGGCTGGGACTGGCGCAGGGGATATTCCTGCCGCAATGGCGGCCCGACGGGACATGGCTGGCGCAACTGGGGACGGATATTGGCGCGGCCGAGCCACATATCCGCGCGGCTGCGATGTCGGCATCATCCATGTGGGCGGCGAATGCAGCAACGGTTTCCCCCGCCAGCGATACCGCCGATGGGCGAACGCACCTGACCGTCGCGAACCTCGTCACCATGCCGCATCGCAGCCATGAATGGCCGCAGACGCTGGCGCAGTTGCGGGTCGCCTTTTCCGATCCCCGCGCCTTTGCGGTTCATGCCCCGGTACCTGCGCCTTTCGGTGATGAGGGCGCGGCCAATCATATGCGGCTGTGTGACCATCATGGCGCGGCAGGCGTGGAGATATTCGTTTATGGCCGGTCGGGCGGCCCCTTCCCTGCGCGCCAGCATCTCGAAGCGAGCAAGGCCGTGGCGCGGCTACATGGGCTGGACGCAGCCCGGACCCTGTTTGTCGAGCAGTCCGAAGAGGCGATCGCGGCGGGGGCGTTTCACAATGATGTCGTGGCCGTCGCCAATGAACGGGTACTGTTCGCGCATGAACTCGCCTTTGCCGACAAGGCGGGTTTCTACGCCGACTTGCGCGCGGTCATGCCCGGTGTCGAGATTGTCGAAGTCCCGGCCAGTGCGGTCAGCCTGGCCGACGCGATCAAATCCTATCTGTTCAACGCGCAACTGGTAACGCTGCCCGATGGCGGGATGGCGCTGATATTGCCGACCGAGGCGCAGGAAACCCCTGCCGTGTGGCAATGGCTGGAGCAGATGGTGGCGGGCAACGGGCCGATCCGTCGACTGGTGCCGGTGGATGTGCGCCAGTCCATGGCCAATGGCGGCGGCCCGGCCTGCCTGCGGTTGCGCGTGGTGGCGGACCCGGCGACGATCGACCCGCGCTTCATGATGGACGAGGGCAAGCTGGACGCGATTGCGCGGATCGTCAGTGATTATTGGCCCGAACAGATTGCGCCGGATGACCTGGCGGACACACGGCTGATCGCCCGGATCGAACAATCATGGTTAACCCTTGTTGACCATTTGCAGCTTTCAGGCGATCTAATCCCCTAGCGGCGGGCCGCAACGCCAGGTGGGATCATAATGGGACGCATCAAACGCCTTTTCACGATAAAGACCAAGTTCGAGGCGTTCCTGATCATCTATGCGCTGGCTCTGGGCGCGTCTGAACGCGGTTTGGTCTATATGCAGCAATATCCCGGCCTGGGCGGTCAGTTGCTGGCGCTGGCCTGCACTGGCGCTGTGTTCATGGCGGGCGGCAAGATGATCGACGCGCTGGACTATCAGCGCGCTTACGGCAGCTGAGCCACCCTCCCCTCCGAAACGGAGTGGTCTGTCGATTCACCTTTTGATCCGGCGCTGTATCCTGGTTTCCTGACAGGAACCGGGAGCCAAGAAGCCATGCTGGATGATCGTCGCGGGCGGAGCGTCGCCGCCGCCGAACTGGTGCGCAATTTCGCCCATTGGCGGGAGGTCGGCGCGCGTGAACCCGTGATGATCACCCATCATGGCCGCGAGACCCATATCTTCATGGGGGTGGAGAGTTTCCGCAATCTGGGCGTCGGCGATGGTCCCGCCCCTGCCCCCGACCGGATGCGCGAACTGGCGAACCACATCCATCAGGGGTTGATCCTGTGCCGCAGCGACCTGACGATCGACTATGTGAACAGCGTGGCGCTGGCGATGACCAAGCGGTGGGACCGGCACCTGGAAGGACGATCGCTATGGGAAGCGCTGCCCGAATTTGCCGGTGCGCTGACGGAAGCCCATATACGTCATAGCCTGGCGTCCGGGGAGGCCAGCGCGGCGGACATCCCCTCCCCCTTTCGCAGCGATGCATGGTTGCATTTCGAGACATTCTCCTTTGGCGACGGCATCGCCCTGCTGCTGCGCGACATTACCGCGGACATGCGCCGTCACCGTCTGGCCGACGTCAAATCGGCGATTCTGAAGGCGATGAGCGTGCATGGCGGGGTCGGCTATGTCCGGGTGTCGACGCGCGCCTTCATAGAGATTGCCGACGACACATTCTGCGCGATGATGGGCCTGCCTGAAGAAAGGCTGTCGAGCGTGTGCCTGCCCGACATTATCGAAGTTTCCGCCCGCCCCCAGTTTCGCGAGCAGTTGGAGCGGGTGCTGCGCGGCGAGGGTGACAGGCGGGTGACGACACGGCTGCTGACCAATGGCGGGGAAATCATGCCCGTAGAGGCGGCGATCGCGCAGCTGCATGGCACTTACGGGATCGAGGGCGCCGTGATCGTGATGACAGGGCAGCGAATGGCAACGGATAAGGCCGGGTAAGCGGCGACGGGTGCAGCTTTTGCGCAAATTCATGGTCCGTTTCGGAGGGAGTGGATCAGGATTGATTGAAGGCCCGGATCGGTGGGACGGAGAATTGCGCGAATTGCGCACTATCCACCGACAGCCGACCAAACCGGCTGTTGAGTGCGCCCGGCTAGGCTGTCCTTATGCGTAAAAGCCCAACCCTCCGCTTTCGGTCGATCGCCGCCCTGTCCCGCAATCAAGCGGGCAGCGCGCTGGTCGAGGCGGCCTTTGCCCTGCCCCTGCTCATCAGCCTGCTGTTTGGCATATTGGTCTATGGCAGCTGGTTTATGACGGCCCACAGCCTGCAACAGGCCGCCAATGATGCGGCACGCGCGGCGGTCGCCGGTCTGGACGCTGCCGAACGACGCGCCCTGGTGGAGCAGAGCATCGCCGCCAGCCGCACCGCCTTCCCCGCGCCCGCCGCGCAGACCATCAGTATCGGCACGCAGGAGAGTGGCGGCTATTATCGGGTGACGCTGAGCTATGATCTCAACAATGCGCCGATCTTCGCGGCCACACCCATTCCCCTGTCCAACACGACGCTTCAGCGCAGTGCAGTCATACGGATCGCCATGCCATGACCCGACGCGGCCTGATCCAAGAGGCGCGTGGCGGCATCAGCCTGATCATGGCGGGATCGCTGTTCATGCTGGCGGGCGCGGCGACGGTCGCGGTGGATCTGGGGTCGGTATATCTGGCCAAGCGGCAGTTGCAGGGCATTGCCGATGCAGCGGCGCTGGCGGCCGTCGGCGGCGGGCGCAGCGCGGCAGAAGAGTTGATAGGGCAAAGCGGGGTCAGTGGCGTTGCGCTGGTAGGCGTTGACGGTGGCAATTATCGGGCCGATCGCGCCGTGCCGGTGGCGGATCGGTTCGTGGCCGGCGAAGGCGGGGCGATGCGGGTCGAACTGCAACGGCGCACGCCCCTGTTTTTCGCCCGGCTGCTGGTCGGTCGCGATGGCATCGACCTGCGGGCGCGGGCGATCGCCACGCGACAGGATGCGGCGGCCTTTTCAATCGGGACAGGGCTGGCGGCGGTCAGTGGCGGGTTGCCCAACATGCTGTTGTCCAGCCTGGCGGGGACGGAGTTGAACCTGACGGTGATGGACTGCCAGGGTCTCGCCAGCCTGAATCTGGACCTGCTGGGCGTTGCCGATGCGCTGCGGGTCAGGACGGGGCGCGATGATGAGGCCTATGGCGAATTGTTCGATCGCGAAATCCCGCTGTCCGACGTGATCGGGGCGATGGCCGACAGTGCGGGCGGCAATCAAAGCGCTGCGGTGCTGCTGGGCATGGCGGGCAAGATTGCGGGACGATCGATCCGGCTGAGCGATGTCATCGATCTTGGCCCGATGCGGGGCGCAGCGAGCGCAACCGGGCAACCCCATCTGCTGCTCGACGCCTTTTCGATGTTGCGCATGATCCTGAGCCCGCCATCGGGAACATCCGTGCCGATGGACCTGCGTGTGACGGTGCCGGGGCTGACATCGACGCGGCTGATGCTGGTGATTGGCGAAGGGCAAGTGCGATCCCCCCTGCTGAGCGTGACGGCGGACAAGTCCGTCGTGCTGCGCACGGCCCAGACCCGGCTCTATCTGGAAAGTAGCGTGGCCACGGCGCTGTCCGGCATCGCGTCGGTGCGTATCCCGCTCTATGTGGAACTGGCAGCGGCGGAAGCCCGGCTGTCGGCGATCGATTGCACGTCCGGATCGATGACCCAGGGCGTCATCCTGGCGGTGAAACCATCGATCGGTACGGCGGCACTGGCGGATGTCGACACGCAGGCCCTGACCAATTTCAACCTGCCCGCCAATCCGCGTCCGGCCCTATTGGCGCAACTGCTTGGCACGAAAGTGACGGGCTATGCGAATGTCGCGCTGGGGGGCGTGCAGCCGCAGAATGTGCATTTTTCCCCCGCCGAGATCAGCGCGCAGACAGCCAAGCGCGTCAGCACCAACGACCTGACGCAAGGATTGGCCGCCAGTCTGGTCAGCCGGACGCAGGAACAGGTGTCGGTGCTGGGCATCAACGTGAACCTCAGCCCACTCGCCCCGGCCATCGGCACGCTTTTGGCCACGACCGCCCCCTTATTGGACGGCATATTGGCGAGCGTGACGGCGACGCTTGGCGTGCAGCTGGGCTATGCCGACGTGCGCGTGCATGAGATGCGGTGCGGGATGGCGGCCATCGTCGCCTGACGACTTGCGCTGGCGGCCCGCTGCCGTCAGGAGCGTCCGATGGGCGCGATCATGCTACAGGGAACCGGATCGGACGTGGGCAAATCGGTGCTGGTCGCCGGATTGTGCCGGGCGCTGGTCCGACGGGGCTACAATGTGCGGCCGTTCAAGCCGCAGAACATGTCCAACAATGCGGCCGTCACCAGCGATGGCGGAGAGATTGGCCGGGCGCAGGCATTGCAGGCAGTTGCGTGCGGCGTGCCGTTACATAGCGACATGAACCCGGTGCTGTTGAAGCCGCAGGCGGACCGGACATCCCAGCTGATCGTCCATGGCCAGGTGCGCGGCACGTTGGGATCGGGCAATTTCCGTAGCGCGCGCGGCGAGCTGCTGGGTGCTGTGCTGGAAAGTTACGAGCGATTGAAGGCGCAATGCGACATTGTGGTGGTCGAAGGGGCGGGATCGCCAGCCGAGATCAATCTGCGTGCGGGCGACATTGCCAATATGGGTTTTGCGCGGGCGGCCAACGTGCCGGTCATACTGGTCGGTGACATCGACCGGGGCGGCGTGATCGCGGCGGTGGTTGGCACACGCACGGTGATAGACCCGGCGGACGCTGCGATGATCCGGGGTTTCCTGATCAACAAATTCCGTGGCGATCCTGCCCTGTTCGAGGATGGCTATGCCCAGATTGCGGCGTTGTCGGGCTGGCGCGGCATGGGGGTGATGCCGTGGCTGGACGCCGTGGCGCGGCTGCCGAGCGAAGATGCGGTGGTGCTGGAACGGCGCGCGCCGTCTGTCGATGCGCCGCTGGTCATCGCCTGCCCGGTGCTGCCGCGCATCTCCAATTTCGACGATCTTGATCCGTTGAAGCTGGAGCCGTCGGTCGAGTTGCGGATGATCGGGCCAGGGCAGGTAATCCCTGCCGATGCGGCGCTGGTGATCCTGCCGGGGTCCAAGGCGACGATCGCCGACATGCGCGCGATGGTGGCGCAGGGTTGGGACATCGACATTCGCGCGCATCACCGGCGGGGTGGCGCGGTGCTGGGGATTTGCGGCGGCTACCAGATGCTGGGACGGACGATCGGCGACCCCGAAGGGATCGAGGGACCGTCGGAGACCATTGCCGGACTTGGCCTGCTGGAAGTGGATACGCTGATGTCGTCCGGCAAGGCGCTCCATCAGGTACAGGGTCATGGGCTAGCAGCCGATTTTACCGGGTATGAGATGCATATGGGCGCGACCAGCGGGCCGGATTGTGCGCGGCCCTTTGCCATTCTGGACGGCGAGAGGACCGATGGCGCGATCAGCCGCGATGGGCGGGTGCTGGGCAGCTATGTCCATGGCCTCCTGGCCAGCGCGCCGCTGCGGAACGCATTGCTGCAGCGCTTGGGCGGGCAGTCGGCGATGGCCGACTATGCACAGACGGTCGAGGACGCCCTTGATGAGGTCGCGGCGCTGCTGGAGCAGCATGCCGACATCGACGCGATGGTCGCGCTGGCGATGGGGTGAAGGGGAAATGGTGCACCCGGAGCGATTCGAACGCCCGACCCTCAGATTCGTAGTCTGATGCTCTATCCAGCTGAGCTACGGGTGCACTGGAGTGGCGCGGATAGTAGGGCGCGCCGGATTGGGCAAGCCCCTTTTTTCACTTTTACCCGCCCTTCCCGCCTTTATGGGGCCACGGGGCAACTTTTGGCGTCATCCGCCGTTCGAGACGGTAATGAAAGGATGCCATCATGAGCTTCACCCTTAATGACATCGCCCTGCTGCTGATCGCGCTGGTCATTGGCCTGATCCTGGGCCTGATGATGAGCGGGCGCGGTAAATATCGCCGGGCCTGGCGGGACGAGCAGGCCGCCCATCGCGCGATGCTCAAGGATCGCGACGCGCAGTTGGAGGCTGCCAATGCGCGGATCGTCGCGCTGGAGAAGCGGACGCCAGCGGTTGATGCCGTGCCGGGCGCTGGCGTTGCCGCGGAAGGCGACGATCTGAGCCGGATCAAGGGCTTGAGCCAGTCGCAGGCAGCATCGCTCCATGAGGCAGGCTATCATCGCTATGGCCAGATCGCCACGCTGAGCAGCGAGCAGGAGGCGGCGCTGGAAGCGCGGCTGGGGCTGACGCCCGGCACGATCGCGCGTGAGGATTGGCGGGAGCAGGCGCGTGCGCTGGAAGGCGGCGGGCAGCGCAAGGGACTGTTCGGTCGGATCAATACGCCGGTCTGAGCCGGGCCGGGTCTAGAGCCGGTAAGAAAAAGGCGGGGTTTGCGCCCCGCCCTTTGCCTTAATTCTTGTTCGCCAGAGCGGCCTGCGCCGCGGCCAGGCGGGCGATCGGCACGCGATAGGGCGAGGCCGAGACATAATCGAGGCCGGTGGCCTCGCAGAAGGCGATCGAGGCGGGGTCGCCGCCATGTTCGCCGCAAATGCCAAGCTTGATGCCGGGGCGGGTCTTGCGCCCGCGTTCGGCGGCAAGCTGGATCAGTTCGCCTACACCCTCGACATCGATGCTGACGAAGGGATCACGGGCGAAGATGCCCTTGTCCACATATTGGGTCAGGAACCGGCCAGCATCGTCACGGCTGATGCCGATCGTGGTCTGGGTAAGGTCGTTGGTGCCGAAGGAGAAAAATTCGCCGACTTCCGCGATCTCGCCTGCCTTAAGCGCGGCGCGGGGCAATTCGATCATCGTGCCGACCAGATATTCGACGCTGTCGCCCTGTTCCGCGAACACTTCGGTCGCGACCCGATCGACGATCGCCTTCATCAGTTCCAGTTCCTTGCGGGTGGCAACGAGCGGGATCATGACTTCGGGGATCGGCGCTTCGCCACCGCGCTGCTTGACGATCAGCGCCGCCTCGAAGATCGCGCGGGCCTGCATCTCGTAGATTTCGGGATAGGTGACGCCCAGGCGGCAACCGCGATGGCCCAGCATCGGGTTGAATTCATGCAGTTCGTTGGCGCGACGCTTCAACAGTTCGACGCCGACGCCAGCCGCCTTGGCCACTTCCTCAAATTCCGCCTCGGCATGGGGGAGGAATTCGTGCAGCGGCGGATCGAGCAGGCGGATGGTGACGGGCAGGCCCGCCATCACCATGAAAATCTGCGCGAAATCGTCACGCTGTTCGGGCAGCAGCCGGTCGAGCGCGACGCGGCGGCCCTTTTCGCTGTCGGCCAAAATCATTTCGCGCACGGCGGTGATGCGGGCCGCGTCGAAGAACATATGTTCGGTGCGGCACAGGCCGACGCCTTCCGCGCCGAATTCACGCGCGACCTTGCAGTCCTGCGGCGTTTCGGCGTTGGCGCGGACCTTGAGGCGACGCACCTTGTCGGCCCAGACCATCAGGGTGCCGAAGTCGCCGGCCAGTTCGGGCTGAACGGTCGGGACTTCGCCCGCCATCACTTCGCCGGTCGAACCGTCGAGCGTGAGGATGTCGCCTTCCTTGAGTTCACGGCCACCGACGCGCAGGATCTTGGCGCTATTGTCGATCGAGATGCCGCCAGCGCCGGACACGCAGGGGCGGCCCATGCCGCGGGCGACGACGGCAGCGTGGCTGGTCATGCCGCCGCGGGCGGTCAGGATGCCTTTGGCCGCGTGCATGCCGTGAATATCCTCCGGCGAGGTTTCCACGCGGACCAGGATGACGGCGTCGCCCATTTCGTTGCGGCGCTCGGCCGTATCGGCGTCGAACACGATCAGGCCCGACGCAGCGCCGGGGCTGGCGGGCAGCCCCTTGGTCAGCACGTCGCGCGGCGCCTTTGGATCGAGCGTGGGGTGAAGCAACTGGTCGAGCGCGGCGGGATCGACGCGGGCGACGGCTTCTTCTTCGGTGATCAGCCCTTCATGCGCCATGTCCACGGCCATTTTGAGCGCGGCCTTGGCGGTGCGCTTGCCCGACCGGGTCTGGAGCATCCACAGCTTGCCCTGCTGCACCGTGAATTCGATGTCCTGCATGTCGCGATAATGGGTTTCGAGGATCTGGAACACCTTGGCCAGTTCGGCATAGGTTTCCGGCATCGCCTCTTCCATCGACAGCGGCTTGGCCCCTGCCCGTTCGCGCGCGGCTTTGGTCAGATATTGCGGGGTGCGAATGCCTGCGACGACGTCTTCACCTTGGGCGTTGATCAGGAATTCGCCATAATAGACATTCTCGCCGGTCGACGGGTCGCGGGTGAAGGCGACGCCGGTGGCGGAGGTTTCGCCCATATTGCCGAACACCATCGCCTGCACATTGACGGCAGTGCCCCATTCGCCGGGGATGTTGTTGAGGCGGCGATAGACTTTCGCGCGTTCCGACTGCCACGACCCGAATACGGCGCTGATCGCGCCCCAGAGCTGGTCATGGACGTCCTGCGGGAACGGCTTGTTCCACAGCTTTTCCACCAGCGCCTTATATTCGGCAACCAGCGCCTTCCAGTCGTCCGCCGTCATTTCGGTGTCGAGGGTGTAGCCCTGATCTTCCTTGGCGATTTCCAGCGCTTCTTCGAACGCGCCATGGTCCAGTTCCAGCACGACGTCCGAATACATCTGGATGAAGCGACGATAGCTGTCCCAGGCGAAACGCTCGTCGCCCGACGTGTTGGCGAGGCCGACGACGGTTTCGTCGTTAAGGCCAAGGTTGAGGACCGTGTCCATCATGCCGGGCATCGAGGCGCGCGCGCCGGAGCGGACCGAGACGAGCAACGGATCGGCAGCGTTGCCGAACGTCTTGCCGGTGATGCTTTCGATGTGGGCGAGGCCAGTGGCGACTTCCGCCTTCACGCTGTCGGGATAGACGCCGCCATCTTCATAATAGCGGGTGCACATGGCCGTCGTAATGGTGAAGCCCGGAGGGACAGGCAGGCCGATCGCGGCCATGCCGTCGAGATTGGCGCCCTTGCCGCCCAGAAGATTGCGGTCCCCCTGACCGCCATCATCGACGCCGCCGCCAAAACGATAAACATAGCGCGTTGCGGTCGTCGTCATCATGCCCTCTTCTGTATTCTTCATTCCCGGCACTCCCTGCACTGATTGCCGATTATATTGCATCGCAACAATCCGACATGCATAGCCAGATCATGCGCGTTCGAATAGGATTATTACGCCTTAACTTCGTACTTTTCCCGGCAAACATGACATTTTATTACGTCACCCGGTAATTTTCGAAAAGTCCGCCACACTGTGAACGGCGTCGCGGACCCGCGCCAGAAGGGCGAGACGGGCGGCGCGCTTGTCCGCATCGGGATCATTGACCGTCACGCTTTCAAAGAAGGCGTCGATGGGCGCGCGGAGCGTTGCAAGGGCCGCCATCGCACCCTCGAAATCCTCCGCCGCCACCGCCTGAGCCGTGCGCGGTTCCGCCACGTCGAGCGCGGCGATGAGCGCAGCTTCGGCTATTTCGGGGGTGTAGGAAAGAGGCCCGTCATTCCCGCGAAGGCGGGAATCCATCGCCGCCGCTGTGTCTGATTGCTCGGTTGGGAGATGGGTCCCCGCCTTCGCGGGGATGACGGTGGTGGGTTGGGTAGGCGCTTCCTTCTTGAGGATGTTCGCGGCACGCTTGTAGCCCGCCAGCAGGTTCGCGCCGTCATCGGTCGCGACGAAGGACTGGAGCGCATGGACGCGGGCGAGCAGGCGGAGGACTTCCGTCTCCTCTTCAGCCATGAAAACTGCCTCTATAAGATCATGGCGAACGCCTGCCGTGCGCTGTTGAACCTTCAAGCGCTCAATGAAGAAATCAAACAGATGAAATACCGCTTCTGGATCTCCATCTGCAGTTCGCTGTTTTTCGGCAAGCGCAGCAATGAACAGCTTTTCGAGAGGAAAGCGCACATTATTTTCGACCGCTGAACTAATCAGACCCAACGCAGCGCGACGAAGGGCGAATGGGTCTTTAGAACCGGTAGGCCTCTCGCCGATGGCAAAAAAGCTGCCAATCGTATCCAGCTTATCCGCCAAACTCACCGCTACCGTGACCGGCGCTGTCGGCACGTCGTCGCCTTGGCCGACCGGCTTGTAATGGTCGCGGATGGCGTCGGCTACGGCGTCGGGCAGGCCTTCGGCGCGGGCGTAGTAGCCTCCCATAATGCCTTGCAGTTCGGGGAATTCGCCGACCATTTCGGTGACGAGGTCGGCCTTGCAGAGCATTGCCGCGTCATACGCAAGCTGCGCCAACTGCTCTTTCGTCATGCCAGTGGAAGCTGGCATCTCAGGCGTTGGTGTGCTGCCGCCTGAGACCCCAGCCTTCGCTGGGGTGACGGTGGTGGCGGGGGTGGTTGGGGTGACGATGCCCTCTTCCACCAGCCAGCGGGCGAGGTTCGCCACGCGCTCGACCTTGTCGGCGACGGTGCCGAGTTTCTCGTGGAAGGTGATGCGTTCCAGCTTCTTTGCGTGATCTTCCAGCCGGGTTTTGCGGTCCTGTTCCCAGAAGAAGCGCGCGTCGGAGAGGCGTGCGGCCAGTACCTTGCGGTTGCCCGCGATGATCGCCGCGCCGCCATCCTTCGCCTCGATATTGGCGGTGCAGATGAAGGCGGGGGCGAGTTTGCCCTGCCCGTCGCGCAGCACGAAATATTTCTGGTTGATGCGCAGGGTCAGCTGGATGACTTCGGGCGGCACCTCCAGGAAGGCGGGGTCGAAATCGCCCAGCAGCGGGACCGGCCATTCGGTGAGGCCAGCATTTTCCGCGATCAGCCCCTTGTCCTCGACCACGGTGTAGCCGTGGGCGGCGGCGGCCTGCGCCGATTTTTCCGCTATGATCGACTGGCGTTCCTGATGGCTGACGATGACATGGCAGGCGCGCAGCTTTTCGGCGTAATCGCTCGCGCCCCCGATGGTGATCTCGCCGCTATGGTGGAAGCGGTGGCCGAGCGTGGCGTAGCCGGACTGGATGCCGTCGACTTCGCAGGGGATAAGGTCTTCGCCCAATATCGCGACGATGGCCTGCAACGGGCGGACCCAGCGCAGGCTTTCGGTGGTTTGGGACGCGCTGCCCCAGCGCATGGATTTGGGCCAGGGGAAGGCGCGGATGATGGCGGGGATGGCCTGCGCCAGCACGTCTGCGGTCGCGCGGCCCGGCTTGTTGATGACGGCGAACCAGACGCCGTCGCGATCCTCCAGCTGGTCCTGGGTCAGGCCGGTCTTGCGCAGGAAGCCTTCGAGCGCCTGGGGCGGCGCGCTGGTGCGCGGGCCTTTATGTTCTTCGCTGACGGCGGCGGTTTCCAGCGGCAGGTCGCGGGCGATGAGCGCCAGGCGGCGCGGCGTCACGAAACTGTCGATCGCGCCGGGGGTGAGGCCGGACTTGGCCAGTTCCTCGGAAAACAGGCGGGCGAGATCGTCGCTGGCCTTCAATTGCATGCGCGCGGGAATTTCCTCGCAGCGCAGTTCGAGGAGGAAGTCAGTCATTGGTCATACCCACATGTAGAAAATCCTCCCCTTGCAGGGGAGGTGTCTGGCGCAGCCAGACGGAGGGGTGTCGCCTTATCGACAGGGCAACACCCCTCCGTCACGCCTCCGGCGCGCCACCTCCCCTGCAAGGGGAGGATGTTAAGTGCTGAATTCACGCCGTCCATCCGTTGGATTCCATCCATGCTTCGCAGCTGCCCTTGGCCATGTCGCGGACCTGGCCCATGTAGCTGGCGCGTTCCTGTACGGAGATGACGCCGCGGGCCTGCAGCAGGTTGAAGGTGTGCGATGCCTTGATCGCCTGCTCGAACGCGGCGAGCGGGACGCCATTGTCGATGCACTGGCGCCATTCGGCCTGGCAATCCTTGAACCAGCGGAACAGTTTTTCGGTGTCGGCGACCTCGAAATTCCATTTCGACATCTGCTTTTCATTGTCGAGGAACACGTCGCCATAGGTGACGCCCGCGTCGTTGAATTTCAGGTCATAGACGCTGTCGACGCCCTGAATATACATGGCGAGCCGTTCAAGCCCGTAGGTGAGTTCGCCCGCGACCGGCTTGCAGTCATAGCCGCCCATCTGCTGAAAATAGGTGAACTGGCTGACTTCCATGCCGTCGCACCAGACTTCCCAGCCCAGCCCCCAGGCGCCCAGCGTCGGGCTTTCCCAGTCATCCTCGACAAAGCGGATGTCGTGGACCAGCGGGTCGATGCCGATTTCCATCAGCGACCCCAGATAGAGATCCTGAAGGTTGGCGGGCGACGGCTTCATGATCACCTGATATTGGTAATAATGCTGGAGCCGGTTGGGATTTTCGCCATAGCGGCCATCGGTCGGGCGGCGGCTGGGCTGGACATAGGCGGCGTTCCACGGCTTTGGCCCCAGCGCGCGCAAGGTGGTTGCGGGGTGGAAGGTGCCAGCGCCCACTTCCATGTCATAGGGCTGGAGGATGACGCAGCCCTGTTTCCCCCAATAGGCATGGAGGGTCAGGATGAGATCCTGGAAGGAAAGCGCTTTGCCTTCGGCCACGGGTGATCCTTGCGATATGACGGTTTATCTTGGCGTCGCGCATTGGCGTATGGGGCTGATACGGTCAAGGGAAACGCGCGCAAAACAGGGTTAAGCAGCTTGCCCTTGGGCCGCCCTGCACGCATGTGTGCGGCATGAAGATGCTTCGTTTATGCGCCGCTGCGCTGTTGATGATGAGTGGCGTGGCGCAGGCGCGCCCTGCCACGCCCGCCAATATCGTTGCCACCCCCGCCCTGTGGCGGGTGCAGGATGCGGACACCACCATCTACCTGTTCGGCACCGTCCATGTGATGAAGCCCGGGATCGACTGGTTTCGCGGCGATGTGAAGGCCGCGTTCGACGGGGCGGACGAGCTGGTGCTGGAGATTATCGAGCCGGACGATCCCAATGTCATGGGCGCTGTCATGATGAGCAAGGCGGTTGCGGGCGACGGGGTGGCGCTGTCGGACCGGCTGGACGACACGGCGCGGGCGAAATATCGCGCGGCGATGGAAGCCAATGCGATGCCGTGGCAGGCGTTCGAGCGCTTTGCCCCGTGGATGGCGGGCATGGCGCTGTCGGTCGCGCCGCTCCAGAAGCTGGGCTACCGCGCCGATCTGGGCGCGGAGAAGATATTGCGCGCGGCGGCGGTGAAGGCGGGCAAGCAGGTCGAGGCGCTGGAGACGGTCGAGCAGCAGATCGATTTCTTCGCCACGCTGCCGATGGCGCAACAGATCGAATTTCTGAACGCGACGGTCGATGGATTGCCGGAGATGGAGGGCGAGTTTGCCAAGCTGCTGCGCTATTGGCAGGCGGGCGACCCCAAGCGGCTGGCCAGGTCGATGAACGAATCGCTCGAAGCGACGCCGCAGCTGGCGCAGACATTGCTGATCGGACGCAATGCGAACTGGGCGCAGTGGATAAAGGGGCGGATGGACCGGCCCGGCACCGTGTTCGTGGCCGTGGGCGCTGGGCATCTGGCGGGCAAGGGCAGCGTGCAGGATCAGTTGAAGGCGCTGGGCATCAAGACCCGGCGCGTGAAGGAGTAAGCGGGGATGCGGCTGTTCACCCGATTTCTGGCGCATTTTCTGGCATTCTGTGCGCTGACGCTGGTTGCCGCCTGTGGCGGTGACCCTGCCCCATCGCCCGCGGCAAAGGAAGGCCCGGCGCTGTGGCAGGTGCAGCGCGGCGACATGAAGGGATGGCTGTTCGGCACCATCCATGTGCTGCCCAAGGGGGTAGCGTGGGAGACGCCGACGATCCGCGCAGCGATGGCCAAGGCCGACCGGCTGGTGCTGGAGGCGGCGGATTTGCAGGACGAGGAGAAAACGCTGGCCCTGTTTGAATCCATGGGGCGCAGTCCGGGCCTGCCGCCACTCGAAGCGCGCGTGCCGGACAAGGAGAAGGCTGCGCTGGACAAGGCGATCAGCGATGGCGGGACCAGCACGCAAATATTGTCAGGCTATGAAAGCTGGGCAGCGGCGATGCTGCTGTCGGCGGCGACGCAACAGGAGCTGGGCGTCAGTCAGGATGACGGGGTCGAGCCGGTACTGATCGCGGCCTTCACAAAGGCAGGCAAGCCGATTGGCGGGCTGGAGACGATCGAACGGCAGTTCGGCGCGTTCGACACGCTGCCGCAAGCGGCGCAATCGCGCCTGCTGGTGCAGACCGTGCATGAGGCCAAGGATATGAAGGGGCTGTATGACCGCATCCTCAAGGCCTGGAGCACGGGCGACATGGAAGCGATCGCCAGGGAGGACCAGATTGGCGAGCAGCCCGACCCAGTGGTCGAGGAGGCGGTGCTGGTGGCGCGCAACCGCGACTGGGTGAAGGCCATCGAACCGATGAAAGGCGCGCCGTTCATCGCGGTGGGCGCCGGACATCTGACGGGGCGGGAGAATCTGATCGACCTGCTGAAGGCGCGCGGGTTTGCGGTGACGCGGGTGCAGTAGGCGCTTTGTGCTCCCGCGAAGGCGGGAGCCCAGTCGAGACG
>FWWL01000222.1_pt1 | contig 165659 bp, 148 predicted proteins | sample 2228331 | NCBI WGS metagenome assembly FWWL01 (sample SAMEA103939775, study PRJEB20133) | metagenome | reverse complement strand
GGCGACGGGCGCGCGCAGGCCAGCCGCCGGTAGCGGAGGCAGCGGCGGCGAGGCAGCGGCGCGTGTGGCCGGCGCGGGCACGGGGGATGAGGCCGGGGTCACCGACACAGCCGGCGCCCGAGCGGCAGGCTCGGCCAGAGCCTCTGTTCCGACACCCCCGCCAGCGGGCACGGATGCCGCAATCGCCGCGGTCCGGGGCGGAGCGGCCATCGGCTCGGGCAGGGACACGGCCATTGCGACCGCTGCAGCGGGCACTTGAGTCGGGTGGTCCAGCCCCGCAGGCATGGGGCGCACAGGGACGGGCTCCGCCGCAGCCGCAAGTTCCCGCGCGGGGAGCGATGCGGCGGGCACGGTGGGCATGGCCACGACCGGAGTCGCGGGCGGCGGAGCAATCGCCGCCAGAGGTGAAGTCTCGGGTGCACTCGGGACATTGAAGATGGCCGGCACCACAGGCGGCGGCACCAGCGCGGGCGGCAGCGCAGCCTCGACCGGCAGGCTCGCGGCGCTGGGCGCGGGTGCGGTTGCAGGCGCTTCAGGCTTGCGCGCGACGGGCCATTCCATCGCCGCAGTGAGCGTCAGCACGGGTGCCCGTTCGAGATCGAGGATCGGCGCATAGCGCACCCCGGCCAGCCCAGGCGCCGCCTTGACCGCACCCATCCGTGCTTGGGTCTGTTTGAACGAGGGCGGCGGCGGCAGCGGCGGATCGTCGCGATGATCGCCCCCGCCCAGATCGCCCGCGCCCACCGAAAGTTCGGGAACGGTCAGCGCGGCGAGCACCACCATGCCGCCCGGCAGCACCCGCGATATCAGGCGGCGCGCGATGGATCGGCGACGCGAAGAGCCGCCCGCGCGCGCAGTGCGCACGGCGGAAACGTCCTCCAGCATGTGTCGCAAGTCGATCATTTCGCCCCCAAGCGAGCAACTTATGGAATGTGACGGTGATTCGGCAAAGGAGAATCCGGGGCTGTCCGGTATCGGGAAAAAATAGATCAATATTGCCAGAGCCTTGATGATCTGACGTAGATTCGATCATACGATTGCAGGAAGCAATAGGCGGCCCGTCCACCTTTGCGCTTCCCCCGAATCGCGCTTGCGCCTATTCGGGCCGGCTCGCCTTGCGGTGGGCAGACAGGCGACACATGCAACAGGATCTCTCTCTCGAAACGCCCGGCTGGGGGCAGGAACTGCGCGCGATGCTCGGGCTCGCGGGGCCGCTGGCGGCTGCCAACCTGTTGCAAATGCTGACCTATGCGATCGACGTGATCTTTATCGCCCGGCTCGGCGAAGCGCAGCTCGCGGGATCGGCGCTGGCGGTGTCGCTGTTCGGGCTGGTGCTGTGGGCGCTGACCGGGCTGACCGGCGCGGTCGCCCCGCTGATCGCCGAGGAGCTTGGCGCGCGTGCACCGGCGCTGCGGGCGGTGCGGCGGGCGGTGCGCATGGCGCTATGGCTGGCGGTGATCGCCGGCGCGGCGGGCATGGCTGTGTGCCTGCTGCTCGATCCGATCATGCAGGTCTCGGGCCAGCAGGCGGAGATACGCGCGCTGGCCAATTCCTATAATATCGTGATCATCTTCTCGATGATCCCGATGCTGCTTGCCGCGGTGCTGCGCAACTTCGTCTCCGCGCTGGGCCGCCCGATCTTCGCCACGGCGATCACCGGAGCGGGCATCTTCGTCAACGGGCTTGCCAATTACGCTTTCATCTTCGGCGAGCTCGGCGCGCCGCGGCTGGGCTTGCCCGGCGCGGCGGTGGCGACGATCATCACCGCGCTGTTCACGCTTGCTGCCTATGTCGCGGCGATCCGTTTCGACCGGCGGCTGCACCGCTATCATGTCTTCGGGAGGATCTGGGCACCCGATTGGGCGCGATTTCGGCAGATCGTAGTGATCGGCACCCCGATCGCGCTGACGATCACGGCGGAGGCCGGGATTTTCGGCGCGGCGGCGTTTCTGATGGGTCGCTTCGGCGCGGCGGAACTGGCCGGGCATACGGTTGCGCTGCAACTGGCGGCGCTCGCCTTTCAGGTGCCTTTCGGCGTAGGGCAGGCCGCGGCCATCCGGGTCGGCTATTTCTACGGCGCGCGCGATCCCGTGGGCGTGCAGCGCGCCGGGTGGGTGGCACTGGCGATCGGCACCGGCTTCATGAGCCTGACTGCGGGCGCGATGGTGCTGATGCCGGAGTTCTTGCTGCGCCTCTATGTCGATCCCGACGCCCCGGCCAATGCCGCGCTCGTGACCTTTGCGCTGCAATATCTCGCACTCGCGGCGATCTTCCAGCTGGCCGACGGGGTGCAGGCTGTCGCCGCGGGGGCGCTGCGCGGTCTGCAGGACACCCGCGTGCCGATGTGGATCGCGATCTTCAGCTATTGGGTGCCGGGGATCGGCGTGTCGGTCGGGCTCGGCTTCTTCACCCCGCTGGAGGGCACCGGCGTGTGGATCGGGCTTGCGACCGGCCTATTTTTCGCCGCCGTCCTTCTGATCTGGCGCTGGCACCGACGGGACATCCTTGGGCTCACCCGCGGCTGAGGGCTGCTCGGTGATGTGGTGCACCTCGCGCTGCGGGAAGGGGATCGAGATGCCCGCCTTGTCGAACCGCGCCTTGGCCGCTTCGGTCAGGGCCCATGACACCGCGAGGTAATCCTCGGTCTTGCTCCACACCCGCATCCCCATCGTCACTGCGCTGTCGGCCAGCGCGGAGACGAACACGACAGGGGCGGGGTCGGCGAGCACCCGCTCATCCGCCTCGGCCAGCGCCAGCATTTCCTGACGCGCCTGTTCGATGCTGTCGCCATAGCCGATGCCGACCAGCAGCTCGAACCGCCGCGTGGGCATGCGCGAGGTGTTGATGATCGGCTTGTTCCACAGCTCGTTGTTGGGGACCATAACATAGACGCCGTCGAACTGGAGCAGCTCGGTGGTGAACAGCCCGATCGACTGGACGGTGCCGGTCACCGTGCCCGCGGTGATCGCCTCGCCCACGCGGAAGGGGCGCTGGATGAGGATCATCACCCCGGCGGCAACGTTGGACAGGGTGCCTTGCAAAGCCAGGCCCACCGCAAGCGCGAGGCCGCCCAGCGCGGCGATGATGCTGGTGGTCTGCACCCCGAACTGGGTCAGGACGGTGATCCCGACAACCACCCACAGAGCATATTTGATGATGTTGCTGAGGAACCGCGCGACAGTCGGCTCGATTCGGCCCGAGCGGCTCAGCGCACGGTCCGCGCCCTTGGACAAAAGCCGCGCGAGGATGACGCCGATCACCAGCACCGCGACCGCTCCCAGCAGATGCGGAATGCTGTCGCGCAGCCAGATCCATGCCTGCGTGGCCATGTCGATTTCGGCACCGAGACTTTCGGCGATGCGGGCGGGAATCTTGGGGGAGGTCATCGCGGTGTGGGGTGTCCTTGCAAAGCACAAAAGGGCAGGCGCGCGGCCCGGGGCCCTGGATGACCAACCGCCCAGCGCGCGAAATGTGGCATTGCAGCAAAAATTTTTTGCGCGCGCAGGGGTTGATTCATCGTGGCGCCGCGACCAAATGCCGCCGCGTTGGCACTCTCGAGAGGAGAGTGCCAAGCAAACTCACCATTTCAAGGAAAGGTCATCATCATGGCATTTCGTCCGCTGCACGACCGCGTTGTGGTCCGTCGCATCGAAGCCGACCAGAAGACCGCTGGCGGCATCATCATCCCCGACAGCGCTCAGGAAAAGCCCAGCGAAGGCGAAGTCATCGCTGTGGGCGAAGGCAACCGCGACGATAGCGGCAACCGCATCGCGCTTGACGTGAAGGCCGGCGACCGCGTGCTGTTCGGCAAGTGGTCGGGCACCGAAGTCAAGATCAACGGCGAAGACCTGCTGATCATGAAGGAAAGCGACATCATGGGGATCGTCGGCTGATCTGCTGACGCCCAACGCCTCTTTCAACCAAGAACAATCTTTCAGGAGAAACAATCATGGCAGCCAAGGACGTCAAGTTCGGCCGCGAAGCCCGCGAAGGCATTCTGCGCGGCGTCGATATCCTCGCCAACGCCGTCAAGGTGACGCTCGGCCCCAAGGGCCGCAATGTCGTCATCGACAAGAGCTTCGGTGCCCCGCGCATCACCAAGGACGGCGTCACCGTCGCCAAGGAAATCGAGCTCAAGGACAAGTACGAGAACATGGGCGCGCAGATGCTGCGCGAAGTCGCCAGCAAGGCGAACGACAGCGCGGGTGACGGCACCACCACCGCCACCGTGCTCGCCCAGGCGATCGTCAACGAAGGCATGAAGTCGGTCGCGGCCGGCATGAACCCGATGGACCTCAAGCGCGGCATCGACCTTGCGGTCAACACCGTGGTCGAGAACCTCAAGTCGCGTTCGAAGGACGTGTCGGACAGCAGCGAAATCGCCCAGGTCGGCATCATCTCGGCCAATGGCGACCGTGAAGTCGGCGAGAAGATCGCCGAAGCCATGGACAAGGTCGGCAAGGAAGGCGTGATCACCGTCGAGGAAGCCAAGGGCCTCGAATTCGAACTCGATGTCGTCGAAGGCATGCAGTTCGACCGCGGCTACCTCAGCCCCTACTTCATCACCAACCCCGACAAGATGACCGTGGAACTGGATAACCCCTATATCCTGATCCACGAGAAGAAGCTGTCGAACCTCCAGTCGATGCTGCCGATCCTCGAAGCCGTGGTGCAGTCGGGCCGTCCGCTGCTGATCATCGCCGAGGACATCGAAGGCGAAGCGCTGGCGACCCTCGTGGTCAACAAGCTGCGCGGCGGCCTGAAGGTTGCGGCGGTCAAGGCTCCGGGCTTCGGCGATCGCCGCAAGGCGATGCTGCAGGACATCGCGATCCTGACCAAGGGCGAGATGATCAGCGAAGACCTCGGCATCAAGCTCGAGAACGTCACCGTCGGCATGCTCGGTCAGGCCAAGAAGGTCACCATCGACAAGGACAACACCACCATCGTCGATGGCGCCGGTTCGGCTGACGAGATCAAGGCGCGCGTCGCCGAGATCCGCACCCAGATCGACAATACCTCGTCCGACTACGACCGCGAGAAGCTCCAGGAGCGTCTGGCCAAGCTTGCTGGCGGGGTGGCCGTGATCAAGGTCGGCGGTGCGACCGAAGTCGAAGTGAAGGAGCGCAAGGACCGCGTCGACGACGCGCTGCACGCGACCCGCGCTGCGGTGGAAGAAGGCATCGTCCCGGGCGGCGGTACCGCGCTGCTCTACGCCACCAAGGCTCTCGAAGGCCTGAAGGGCGCGAACGAAGACCAGACCCGCGGCATCGACATCATCCGCAAGGCGATCACCGCCCCGATCAAGCAGATCGCCCAGAACGCCGGCCACGATGGCGCGGTCGTTGCAGGCAATCTGCTGCGCGAGAATGACGAGACGCAGGGCTTCAACGCTTCGACCGACACCTACGAAAACCTGGTGAAGGCCGGCGTGATCGACCCGACCAAGGTCGTTCGCACCGCGCTGCAGGACGCGGCCTCGGTTGCCGGTCTGCTGATCACCACCGAAGCGGCGATCGTCGAGCGTCCGGACGACAAGCCGGCCGCCCCCGCGATGCCCGACATGGGCGGCATGGGCTTCTAAGCCGCTAGGGCAGGCGGAGCGAGCCACGCTCGCACCGCCTCGCTCAAGGCAGCCCAGTCTCAAGACACAAGAAAACCCCCGGCGGAGCGATCCGCCGGGGGTTTTTGTGTCCACATCGCAAAAGGACTGGAACGTTGCCATTCAGGGTGACTTTGATGCTGAGCGGTCTTGGGCCGTAGCGCACCGGGATGGAGCCCATGACACCCAATGACTGATTTGCTGCCGTTTGAAGATCGAAGCGCCGACCTTTTGCGGCTTGTCCTGGACAACAGCCAGACAGGCATCTGGGAGCTCGACCTCGCGAGCGGCCTCGCCGTCAGAAACAAGATGCACGACAGGATCTTCGGCTACGACCAACCCTTGGATGAATGGTCTTACGACCGGTTTCTCCTCCATGTGGTCGAGAAAGACCGCCTGAGGGTCGATAGTCTGCAAAAGACTGCGATCGCAGAAAACCGCGATTGGTCCTTCGACTGTCAGATCAAGGCCGCCACGGGCGAGTTTCGCTGGATCAAGGCATCGGGCCGCCCGCTGTTCAACAAGGACGGTCAGGCAATTACGCTGATTGGCCATGTCATCGACATCACGGATGCAAAGCAGAATGAGGCGAGGTTGCGGCTGGTCACCGAGGAGTTGAATCACCGGGTTCGCAATATGTTGAGCATCATCAAGTCGATGATCAGCCTGACCGCCCGAACCACCGACAGCACCACCGCCTTCGCGCGCGCACTCGAAGGCCGGGTCGGCGCTCTCGCGCGCACGCAGGATCTGATCGTGGGGGAGGAATCATCCGCGATGATGCCAAGCGCGATCGTGGAAGCGGAACTGGCGACCTTTCCGGCCATCGAGGATCGGGTCCGCGTCAGGGTGAACGGGCAAGAGCAGCTCACCGCCACGGCCAGTCAGGGCTTGGCGCTTGTAACCCACGAATTGCTGACCAACGCGATCAAGCATGGCGCGCTATCCAGCGATACCGGTTGGGCCGATGTGACGATCGGCTTGTCGGGCGATACGACGCATATCACCTGGATCGAGCGCGGCGGCCCTGCCCCTCCGGAGAACAGGCAACAGGGCTTCGGCTCGATGCTGATCCTCGATGCCTTGGCCGGACAGGGGACGACCGAACAGATCTTCTCGCCCGAGGGGCTGGAATGCCGGATCGCGATTAAGACCGGCTAGAGTGCCTCAGTGCCTTACTCCGCTTCGCTCCATACCGCCGCGCATGCGCGCTGGTTGTGCGTCTCGACAAAGCGCGCGAGGTTTTCGGTGCCCTCAGGCAGCTTCCACCCCACGGTGAAGCCGAAATTGGCAAAGGCGAAGATCAGCAGATCGGCAAAGGTGAAGCGGCCCAGCGCGATGTGATTGCTCGCCCCCAGATAGGTGTCGAACAGCCGCCACTTTTCGTCCGCCATCGCCGAAAGCTCCAACCCGGCCTCCGGCGAGACGACGCTCATGCGGGGGGCGAACATCGGGCGGCCCGCACCGGCGCGAAAGCCCATCGTCATCGGCACCACCACTTCCTGATCGAACAGCCGCGCCCATTTGCGTACCGTGGCGCGCTCCACGGGAGTTTCGCCGAACAGGTTGGGCTCGGGGTGCTGCTCCTCAATGAATTCGCAGATCGGCCAGCTTTCGGTGAGGCAGGTGCCGTCATCCAGCTCCAGCGTTGGCGTGGTGCCCTGCGGGTTTTTCGCCATGTAGCCCGCATCCTGCCGGTTCTGGCCGGAGATAATGTCGTAATGCACGCGGGTGAAATCGCGGCCCTCCTCCAACCCCTTTTCGATCATGAACATCCGCACGAGGCGCGGGTTGGGGCCGAGGCTGGAATGCAGGATGGTCATGACCGGTCTCTCCGGGAAATGGCTTTGCCGAACGGTTCTAGGGCGCGGCAACCCGCTCGTCGCCCTCTGATTTCCGCTAGGCCGAGGCTGCGAAAGCGCTTGCACGGGCCGGCTGTATTGCGCAGATAAGGCACCATGGACGCAACCTCTCCGCCGCCCCCCGCGATGCCGCTCGATGATGAGGGCGCGCTGACCAAGCTGCACCCCAACTATGCCCATGCGCTGCGGGTGCGCGCGACGCTGACCGCGATCCCGTTTCTGATCGGGTCGCTGGTGCTGGAGGCCGCGCTGGCGGGCGAGGGGCTGCTGCCGCAGGGCGTGATTGCCGGGACGGTGCTGGTGATCGCGGCGGCGCTGATCATCCGCATCCCCGCCCGCCGCTACAGCGCGCGCGGCTATCAGATCAGCGCCGACCGGCTGCGGGTCGTACGCGGGCTGCTGTTCCGCTCGGACACCATCGTGCCCTTCAGCCGGGTGCAGCATATCGACGTCGATCAGGGCCCGATAGAGCGGTTCTTTGGGATCGCCACGCTCACGCTCCACACCGCGGGCAATCACAATTCGAGCGTCGCCCTGCCCGGCCTTGGCGAACCGCTGGCGCGCGAGATGCGCGAGACGATCCGCGCGCATATCCGCCGCGAGACGCTATGACCGCGCCGCAGCGCACCGCCCCGGTCAGCGTCATCCTCGGTGCGCTGGGGAGCATCCGCAGCGCGGTCCTGCCTGCCGCCGCCATCGCCTTTTCGGGGGTCGGCGGCGACGGACGCTACGCGCTCGCGATCGGCGTGGGCGCGGCGGCGGTGTTGATCGGGACATTGTTCAGCTGGCTCGGCTGGCGACGCCTGACCTATACCATCGGCGAAAGCGACGTGCGGGTCGAAAGCGGCGTCATCAGCCGCACGGCGCGGGCAGTGCCCTATGAGCGTATTCAGGACGTCAGCCTTGAGGCCACCCCGCTGGCGCGGATGCTGGGTCTGGTGGCGGTCAAGTTCGAGACCGGTGCGGGCGGGGGTGACGATCTTGCGCTCGAATACCTCACCGCTGCCGAGGGCGAGCGCCTGCGCCAGCTGGTGCGCGAGCGGCGCGAGGACGAGGTCGCGGGGGCCGATCCCGCCACCTCCGCCGACCCGCAAGCCACGCCCCGCACCGAGGAGGGCGAGGTGCTTTATGCCCTCACCCCCCGGCGGCTGCTGACCTTCGGGATGTTCGAATTCTCGCTCGCGGTCTTCGCGGTGCTGGGCGGCGTGCTGCAATATGTCGACAATGTCACCGGGATCGAGCTTTGGGATGTCGACCTGTGGCGCAGCTGGCTGAGCGAATCCGGAGAGACCGTCGCCAGCCTCGGCCCGATGGCGCAGGTGATCGGGGCCGTGGCGGGGGTGATCGGGCTGATCGCGATCGGCTTTGCCACCGGCATCGTGCGCACTTGCTTGCGCGACTGGGGCTTCACCCTCACCCGCTCGGCCCGCGGCTTCCGGCGGCGGCGCGGATTGCTGACCCGCACGGACGTCGTCATGCCGGTGCACCGGGTGCAGGGGCTGGTGATTGGCACCGGGCTGCTGCGCTACCGCTTCGGCTGGCACGGCCTCAGCTTCGTCAGCCTGGCGCAGGATGCCGAGGACGAGAGTCACGTGGTCGCACCCTTCGCGCAGATGGAGGAACTGGCCCCGATCGTCGCCGCGGCAGGCTTTGCCCTGCCGGACGAGAGCACGCGCTGGCAGCGCTCAAGCAAACGGCACCGCAACGACCGGGCGGTGCTGGGATCGGCGCTGTTCGTGCTGGCGACCATCGCCGCGGCGGTGTTTGCCCCGACGGGCCTGTTCCTGATCCCGCTCGGACTCGCGGTGGTGGCCGTGGGAGCCCAGCTCTATGCCTGGCATTTCAGGCGCTTTGCGCTGAGCGACGCGCAGATATTCGCGACCACTGGGCTGTTGTCCCCCACCAGCCGGATCGCGACGCGGCTGAAGCTCCATTCGGTCGAGTTAGCCCAAGGCCCGCTGGCGCGACTGCGCGGCTATGCGACGGTGCATCTCGGGCTGGCGGGCGGCAGTTTCGCGATCCCCGGCGTGCCGCTGGCCGATGCGCGCGCGGTGAGGGAGAGTATCCTCGCCACCATCGCCGCTGTCGATTACGCGCGGATCGACGCGCCGCTGCAAGAGCCTGGGCTTACGCCCTGAGCGCCGCCCAGTCGGGGTTCTCTTCGAACTTCTTGGCGACATAGGAGCAATCCGGGCGGATCAGGAAGTCCTGCCGCGTCGCGTCTGCGACCAGCTGTTCGACCAGCGCCGCCGCCACGCCGCGCCCGCCGATCGCGCGCGGGACGATGGTGTGCGCCGCGATGCGCACGTCCTTGCCGTCCTGCGCCTCGCCGGGTTCCCATTCGAGATAGCCTTCCTCGGAAGCGCCCTCGACCACGGCGACGTAGCGGCCCCCTTGCCCGGCGACATGGTGGGTGATGGTCAGCTTGGGGGTTTGTTCGTTCACGATTGATCACTCCGGCTTGTCAGGCGTGAATGTGCGGCTAGAGGCGATGTTCCATGACACTGCCCAAACCCTTCCTGTCCGACAACGCCGCCGCCGTCCACCCGCGCCTGTGGGACGCGATGCGCAAGGCTGACGCGTCCGACAATCCCTATGATGGCGACGCGCTTTCCGCCGCGCTCGATGCGCGCTTCACCGCGCTGTTCGGGCGTGAATGCGCGGCGCTGTGGGTGGCGACGGGGACGGCGGCGAACTGCCTTGCGCTCGCCACCATGTGCGCGCCGCACGGCGGGGTGGTGTGCCACCGCGAGGCACATATCGAGGTGGACGAAGGCGGCGCGCCGGGTTTCTTCCTCCACGGCGCCAAGCTGATGCTGGCAGAGGGCGAAGGCGCAAAGCTGTCGCCGGAGGGCATCGCCGCGCTGATCGACCCGATCCGCAACGACGTGCATCAGGTGCAGCCCCACGCCATCGCCATCACGCAGGCGAGCGAATACGGGCGCAGCTACCGCCCGAACGAACTTGCCGCCTTGGGAGATTTTGCCAAGGCGCGCCGTCTCGGCCTGCACATGGACGGCGCGCGCTTCGCCAATGCGGCGGCTTTTCTCGGCGGCTCGCCCGAGGACGCGGCGCGCAGCGCGAGCGGCCCGGTCGACAGCCTCGCCTTTGGGTTCATCAAGAACGGCGGGATGGGCGCGGAGGCCGTGGTGCTGTTCGATCCCGAGGCGGCGATGCAAGTGCGCTACCGCCGCAAGCGCGCCGGGCACCTGCAATGCAAGGGCCGCTATCTTGCCGCGCAGATCCTCGCGATGCTGGATGACGGACTGTGGCTCGCCAATGCCGCCCACGCCAATGCCGCCGCGCAGGAAGTCGCCGCCGGGTGCGGTGATCGCCTGATGCACCCGGTCGAGGCGAACGAGCTGTTCGTGCGCCTGTCCCCGGCGGAGCGTGAGACGCTTCGGGCGCAGGATTTCGCTTTCTACGATTGGGGTGCGGACTCCGCCCGCTTCGTCACGGCCTGGAACACCCGCGCCGAAGACGCGGCAGCGCTCGGCAAGGCCATCGCCGCGCTGTGAGCGACCCCGCCGCGCCTTCGATGCTCAGCCCCAGGGTGCTGGTGCCTTTCATGCTGACCGGCACGATCTGGGGCTCGACCTGGTTCGTCATCACCGGGCAGATCAGCGATGTCCCCGCCGCATGGGGCGTGTTCTTCCGCTTCATGCTGGCGACGCCCGCGCTGTTCGCGCTGACGGTGGTGATGGGCCAGCGATTGAAGCTCAGCCGGCCCGAGCACCTGCTGGCTCTCGGCGTCGGGATCGCGCAGTTTTCGGGCAATTTCCTGTTCGTCTATCATTCCGAACAGCACATCACCTCCGGCATCGTCGCGGTGATGTTCGCGCTGCTGATGGTCCCCAATGCGATCTTTGCGCGGGTCTTCATCGGCGAGCGGGTACAGGGCGGCTTTATCGGGGGGAGCCTCGTTGCCATCGCGGGCGTGGCGATGCTGCTGGTGCACGAATGGAACGCGGGCCCGCTCGGCGGCAATGTCGGGCTGGGGATCATGCTCGCCATCGGCGGGATGCTGGCGGCCTCGATCGCCAATGTGGTGCAGGCCAATCCCACCGGGCGCGGGGTGCCGATGGTGAGCTTTCTCGCCTGGGCGATGCTCTATGGCACCGCCTTTGATCTGGTCTATGCCTTCGCCACCGCCGGCCCGCCGACCCTGCCGAGCGGCTGGCAGTTCTGGGCGGGGACCGCCTATCTCGCCATCGTCGGTTCGGTGGTGACCTTCCCGCTGCACTACAATCTGGTGCGCGAGATCGGCGCGGGGAAGACCGCCTATAACGGTATCGTCACGGTGTGCGTGGCGATGCTGCTCTCGACCCTGTTCGAGGGGTTCAAGTGGGATGCGCTTTCCGCCGGAGGCATGGCGCTGGCGCTAATCGGCATGGGGCTGGCGCTCAGGGCGCGGCGGGTGAAGTCGGTGCAGGTGCAGCAGAGCGGAGCGCTGAGGCATTAGTTTTCCGCACGCCATCCGGCGCGCGGTCCTCGCTATACGCGCAGCAAAGCTGCGCCCGCTGCGGGCGGGCAGTCGCCCTTGCGGCTGCGGTGCAGCCGAGCCAGTGCATCCTAGAAAAGCCCCACCAAACCCTCCACATAGGTCGGATATTGCGGCGACCACCCCAGCACCCGCTTGGCCTTGCCATTCGCGACCCGGCGGTTTTCCATGTAGAACCCGCGCGCCATCTCCGAGAGGTTGGCTTCTTCCAGCGTCTCCAGCGGGGGCGGCGCCAGCCCCAGCAAGCGGCAGGCGTGCTCGGTCACTTCATTGCCGCTGCACGGCAGGTCGTCTCCGAGGTTGTAGGCCCCCTCCGGCACATCCCGCGTCAACGCCGCAACCACCCCGCTGACGATATCGTCGACATGCACCCGGCTGAACACCTGATCGGGCAGGTCGATCCGCCGCGCCTTGCCTTCGCGCACCCGGTCGAGCGCCGAGCGCCCCGGTCCGTAGATCCCCGGCAGGCGAAACACCCGCGCGCCCAGCTTCACCCACAGCGCATCGGCCTCGGCGCGGGCGTTGCGGCGGCCCTCGCCCGTTTCGGCGATGGTTGGCGTCGCCTCGTCCACCCATGCACCCTGCCGATCGCCATAGACGCCGGTCGATGACAGGTAGCCGTACCATGCCGGGGGGAAGGATCGCCCATAGGTGTCGAGCACCGGATCAAGCCCGCTCGCCCGGTCGGGCGGGACCGAGGAGAGGACGTGGCTCGCCTCGCCCAGCGCCGCCAGCACCGCCGCACGGTCGGCAAAGTCGATGTCACCCGCGCTTCCGGTGGCGCGAACCTGCCACCCGCGCGCGCGCATTGCTTCGGCGATCCGCGTCGCCGTGTAACCCAGTCCGAAGATCAGCAGATTGCCCATGCGCGCAAGCTAAAGATTGGACGCGGGGCCGAATCAACCTAAATCGGCCTGCATGGATATCGCAACCACCCCCCAGAACCCCGAAGGCAACCCCGAACTCGCGGACGCCGCCCCCACCCCGCACGAGCCGCCGGTGATCCGGCGCGAGGATTACAAGCCCTTCGCGTGGACGGTGCCGACGACGCAACTCGATTTCCGGCTCGCCCTGATCGCGACCCGCGTCACCGCGACGCTGACGGTCGAGCGCAACCCCGCCGCCGACGCCTCGTCCGAACTGCGGCTCAACGGCGATGGCCTGACCCCCGAAAGCGTCACCGTCGACGGCGCGCCCGCCGAATGGCGGATGGACGGGCCCGACCTGATCGTCACCCTGCCCGGCACAAAGCACGTGGTCGAGGTCGTCACGCAGATCGACCCCAGCGCCAATACGCAGCTGATGGGGCTCTATGCCTCGAACGGTATGCTCTGCACCCAGTGCGAATCCGAAGGCTTCCGCCGCATCACCTTTTTCCCCGACCGGCCCGACGTGCTCTCGACCTATGCGGTGCGGATGGAGGGCGACAAGGCCGCCTTCCCGATCCTGCTGTGCAACGGCAACCGCGTGGCCGAGGGCGAGAACGCGGACGGCACCCACTGGGCCGAATGGCACGACCCCTGGCCAAAGCCCTCCTATCTCTTCGCGCTGGTCGCGGGCGATCTGGTGGCGAACTCGAAGCCGTTCATCACCCGCTCGGGCCGCGAGGTCGAATGCAATGTCTGGGTCCGCAAGGAAGACCTCGCGCGCACCGATCATGCGCTCGAAAGCCTGCACCGCTCGATGAAATGGGACGAGGATGTGTTCGGCCGCGAATACGATCTCGATCTCTACAACATCGTCGCGGTCAGCGATTTCAACATGGGGGCGATGGAGAACAAGGGGCTCAACGTCTTCAACACGAAGTACGTGCTGGCCGACCCCGACACCGCGACCGACGCGGACTTCGACGCGGTCGAAGGCGTGATCGCGCACGAATACTTCCACAACTGGTCGGGCAACCGCATCACCTGCCGCGACTGGTTCCAGCTGTCCTTGAAGGAAGGCTTCACCGTGCTGCGCGATCAGCTGTTCAGCCAAGACATGCGGGGCGAGGCGGTCAAGCGGATCGAGGATGTGCGCATCCTGCGCGCGGCGCAGTTCCCCGAGGATTCCGGACCGCTCGCACACCCGATCCGGCCCGACAGCTATCGCGAGATCAGCAACTTCTACACCGCGACCGTCTACAACAAGGGCGCGGAAGTGATCCGCATGATGCGCTCGATGGTGGGCGAGGCGCGGTTCCGGGCGGGCACCGACCTCTATTTCGACCGCCACGACGGCGAGGCCGCGACCTGCGAGGATTTCGTCAAGGCGATCGAGGACGGGGCGGAGGTCGACCTCAAGCAGTTCCGGCTGTGGTATTCGCAGGCCGGCACGCCGCGCGTGGCGGTGTCGCACGTGGTGGAGGGCGATAACCTCAAGCTGACGCTGAAGCAGACCGTTCCCGCCACCCCCGGCCAGCCCGACAAGGCGCCGATGCCGATCCCGCTGAAGCTGGCGGTGCATTCGCGCGGCGGGGTGCTGGGGGCGGAGCAGCTGGTGGTGCTGACCGAGGCCGAGCAGACCTTGACCCTCCCCCTCGCCGGGCCCGATCCGGTCCTCTCGATCAACCGCGGCTTCACCGCCCCGGTGGTGATCGAACGCGATCTGGCGCGTGAGGATCTGGTGTTCCTCGCCGCGCATGACGATGATCCCTTCGCACGCTCGGAAGCCCTGCAGGAACTCGCCGTCGGACATCTGGTAGGCGCTGCCAGCGGGACGCTCTCCGCCGACGATCAGGCCGCGGGCGAGGCGGCGATCATCGGTGCCTTCCGCTCGAGCCTCGCCGACAACGCGCTCGACGATGCGATGCGCGGCGAATTGCTGGTGCTGCCCTCCGAAACCTACCTGTTCGAGGTCATGGCCAGCGGCGAGCGCAAGGCTGATCCCGGCGCGATCCACGCCGCGCGCGAGGGGCTCAAGGCCGCGATCGGCACCGCGCTGGCGGACGAGCTAGGCGCGCTTCACGCCCGCGCCTCGGCGGTCGCGACCGACGATCCGGCCGGGCGCGGCGCGCGCAAGGTCAAGACCATCGCGCTCGCACTCATCGCCGCCGCCGACCCGGCCAAGGCCGCCGATCTGGCTGCGGCGCAGTATGACGCGGCGGACAACATGACCGACCGGCAGGGCGCGCTGATGGTGCTGTGCAGCCTCGACCACCCGGCCCGCGCCGATAAGCTCGCGGCGTTCTACGAACGCTACAGGGACAATGCGCTGGTGGTGGACAAGTGGTTCACCTTGCAGGCGCTCTCGCTCCACCCCGATGTGATCCAGCACGTCCGCGCGCTGGCTGAGCATCCGGACTTCACGATGAAGAACCCCAACCGCGTGCGCTCGCTCCACATGGCTTTTGCGGGCAATCCCAAGGGCTTCCACAAGGCCGATGGCGAGGGCTACCGCATGGTTGCCGACGTGATCCTCGCGCTCGATCCGATCAACCCGCAGACCGCCGCGCGCTTCGTGCCTGCGCTGGGCCGCTGGCGGCGGATCGAGCCGGGCCGGGCCGCGCTGATGAAGGGCGAGCTTGAACGCATCTTGGCCGCCGGAAACCTGTCGCGCGACACCTTCGAGCAGGTCAGCCGCTCGCTGGACGGCTGAGGTGACGGGCTTCCAGGTTGAGACCCATCCGCTGCTCGAAGGCGTGCCGCATGGCTTCTTCGGCAGCGCGGGGGGCGCGCACCAGTTCGGTTTCGGTGGGCCGGGCGACGGGGTAGAGGTACGGAGCCTGCGCGCAGCGGCGGCTGAGGCGATACTTCTCGGCGGTACACTCGCTGCGCCGCATCAGGTACATTCGCCCGATGTCGTCACGGTCAGCGAGGCTTGGGTCGATGCCGCCGAGGGTCGCCCGGTGGCCGATGCGGTGGTCACCGCGACGCCGGGCGTGGTGCTCGGCATCGTCACCGCCGATTGCGGGCCCATCCTGTTCGCCGACGCCCAGGCGGGCGTGATCGGCGCGGCCCATGCCGGGTGGCGCGGTGCGGTGGACGGGGTGCTGGAAAACAGCATCGCCGCGATGGAGGCGCTTGGCGCGACCCGCGGCAATATCGCCGCCGTGCTCGGGCCGACCATCGCGCAGCCGAGCTACGAGGTCGACACCCCCTTTCGCACGCGCTTCCCCGCCGCCGCCGAGCGCTTCTTTGCCCCCGCGCCGGAGCGTGACGGCACGGCGCGCTGGCATTTCGACCTGCCCGGCTTCATCATGGACCGGCTGGCGGCAGCGGGCCTTAGCAAAATTGCTGATGTCGGCCGGGATACATTCTCACATGTCGCGCGTTACCATTCCCACAGACGCGCCAGTCAGGCGGGCGAGGCCAATTACGGTCGGCAGATCAGCATGATCGCGCTGCCGTGAGGTTGCCTTGCACGGCGGCGAACGTGGCTTGTTCAAAACACGGTTGGATTCTGGATGGATTGCCGTTAATTGCCCCGCGCAAGCTCCAGTCAGGGTGCGCATACGGCGTATCCCGGGCCTGAGGCAGGGACCAATCGACGGATCGGAACCGGGGCACCCGCCCCGCCACTGAAACATCACGCCGCGCGGGCAATTTTTCCGGCGCGGCAAAATTAGCAGGGTAAGACGACATGGCTTCTGACACGGCCGCCGCAAGCGAACTCAGCACCGAAGACGGCGTGCGTCGCCGCGACTGGATCCACATCGCCGCGCTCGGCACCGCCGGGGTCGGCGGGGCTGCAGTGCTGTTCCCGCTGGTGAGCCAGATGGCCCCTTCGCGCGACGTGCTCGCTGCGAGCACGACCGAAGTCGATGTCGGCGCGATCCAGCCGGGTCAGTCGATCAAGGCAACTTTCCGCAAGCAGCCGCTGTTCGTGAAGCGGCTCACGGCGGAGGAAATCGGCCGCGCCAAGTCCGACGACAGCGCCGACATGCGCGACCCGGCGACCCTCGCCGAGCGCACGAAGGCCGGGCACGAGGACATCCTCATCACCATGGGCGTCTGCACCCACCTGGGCTGTGTGCCGCTGGGCGCAGCCGAGGGTGAGAACAAGGGCGAGTTCGGCGGCTATTTCTGCCCCTGCCACGGTTCGCACTACGACGTCGCAGGCCGCATCCGCAAAGGCCCCGCGCCGCTCAATCTTCAGGTGCCGGAGTATGAATTCACCTCCGACACCGTCGTCCGTGTCGGCTGATCTTTCGTAGCTAGCCGCAATAACGACAATCGACCGACCCTTTAACTTCGATCAAGCCGAGAGAACGCCATGAGTTTCGCCTGGGCCAAGCAATACGAACCGAAGACCTCCGTCACCAAGTGGCTGGACGAGAAACTGCCGCTCCCACGGCTCGTCTACAACGCGGTGGGGGCCGGCTATCCGGTTCCGCGCAACCTCAACTACATGTGGAACTTCGGCGTCTTGGCCGGTTTCTGCCTGATGATCCAGATCATCACCGGCGTCGTGCTTGCGATGCATTACGCCGCCAACGCGCAGGTCGCGTTCGGTACGGTCGAGCATATCATGCGCAACGTCAACTACGGCTGGATGCTGCGCTACGCCCACGCCAACGGGGCGAGCTTCTTCTTCATCGTCATCTACATGCACATCTTCCGCGGCCTGTTCTATTCGTCCTACAAGGCCCCGCGCGAGATGATCTGGCTGCTGGGCGTGGTGATCTTCCTGCTGATGATGGCGACCGCCTTCATGGGCTACGTGCTGCCGTGGGGCCAGATGAGCTTCTGGGGCGCGCAGGTCATCACCGGCCTGTTCAGCGCGATCCCGCTGGTGGGTGAGCCGCTGCAGGTGTGGCTGCTGGGCGGCTTCGCGCCGGACAATGCGGCGCTCAACCGCTTCTTCAGCCTGCACTTTCTGCTGCCCTTCGTGATCGCTGGCGTCGTGATCCTGCACATCTGGGCGCTGCACATTCCCGGCTCGTCGAACCCGACCGGCGTGGAAGTGAAGCAGGAATCGGACACCGTGCCGTTCCACCCCTACTACACCGCCAAGGACGGCTTCGGTCTCGGCGTGTTCCTGATCCTGTTCACCACGATGGTGTTCTTCCTGCCCAACTTCCTCGGGCACCCGGACAACTACATCGAGGCGAACCCGCTCTCGACGCCCGCGCACATCGTGCCCGAATGGTATTTCTGGCCGTTCTACGCGATCCTGCGCGCCTTCACCGGCGACCTCAGCATCCCCTTCACCGGCATCGTGCTGGTCCCCGCCAAGCTGCTGGGCGTGATCGCGATGTTCGGCTCGATCCTGCTGTGGTTCTTCCTGCCCTGGCTGGACAAGAGCCCGGTGCGTTCGGGCCACTACCGTCCGCTGTTCCGCAAGTTCTTCTGGTTCGGCCTGATCCCGACCATGATCGCGCTGTTCATCTGCGGCGGCGCACCGGCGGAGGAGCCCTACGTGGTGATCAGCCAGATCGCGACGGCCTATTACTTCCTCCACTTCCTGGTGATCCTGCCGATCGTCAGCCAGATCGAAGTGCCCAAGCCCCTGCCCTTCTCGATCACCGAAGCGGTGGTCGGGTCGGACAAGCCCGGCGGCACCTCGGGTGGTGGCAAGATCGCCCCCGAAGGCGTGGTCGATGGCCTGCCCGGCACCGCCAGTGATGGGTCGCTGCAGCCCGCCGAATGATCGGCGGCCCGCAGTCTCACGCAATCTGAACCGATAACGAGAAAGAGTTCGGACATGTCTATTCGTCTTGGAGGCATCCTTGTCGGCCTTGCCATCACTGCGGTGCTGGTGCTGTGGTCGCTTCTTCCCGGTGCCTACAACTACGCCTTCGGCCCCGCGCCGGAACAGCAGCCGTCCTACGCCTTCTACGAGCATGGCCACGGCCCCGAGGGCGGCTTTTCCTTCGACGGCCCCTTCGGCAAGTGGGACTATGCCCAGCTGCAGCGCGGCTATCAGGTCTACAAGGAGGTCTGCTCGGCCTGCCACAGCCTGAAGTTCGTCGCCTTCCGCAACCTGCAGGAACTCGGCTACACCGAGGCCGAGGTTGACGCAGAAGCCGCCAGCTGGACCGTTCCGGGCATCGACCCCGCGACCGGCGAGACCACCACCCGTCCGGGCGAACCGACCGACTACTTCCCGATGCCGTTCCCCAACGCCATTGCGGCGGCTGCGGCGAACAACAACGCCATCCCGCCAGATCTTTCGCTGATGACCAAGGCGCGTCACGACGGTTCGAACTATGTCTATGACCTGCTGACCGGCTATGGCGAGCCCGATCCGGAAAAGGCGGCGAAGGTCGGGTTCGAAACTCCCGCCGGCCTCTATTTCAACAAGCACTTCCCCAACGTGAACATCGCCATGGCGCCGCCGCTCGCGGTGGATGGTCAGGTGACCTATGCGGACGGCACCAATGCCACCATCCCGCAGATGGCGACCGATGTGGCCGCGTTCCTGACCTGGACCGCCGAGCCTTCGCTGATCCAGCGCAAGCAGACCGGCTGGTTCGTGATCGGCTTCCTGCTCTTTGCCACGGTGCTGGCTTTCCTGAGCTACAAGCAGATCTGGGCCGGGATCAAACCGAAGAAGGGCTGAGGCCCACCTCTCACGAGGCACAGCAGCGCCCCGTCATCCCTTGCGGATGGCGGGGCGCTCTGCTTTGAGGGGTGGGAAAGGGGCCACTCTGCCATGACACCCTCGAAGCCGTACGATCCGCATCTCTCCCGCGAGGAGCTCAAGGCGCTGGTGCGTACCGTGCCGGATTTCCCGCAGCCGGGCATCCAGTTCCGCGACATTACCACGCTGATCGGCCACCACCGGGGCATGGCCGCGAGCGTGCACCACCTCGCCGCGCTCGCCGACGCTGCCGGGGCGCAAAAGATCGCCGGGATGGAAGCGCGCGGATTCATCTTCGGCGCGGCGGTGGCGGTGCAACTGAGCATCGGCTTCGTCCCTGTGCGGAAGCCCGGCAAGCTGCCCATCGCCACCATCGGCATCGACTATGCGCTCGAATACGGGACCGACCGGCTGGAGATGGACCCAGGCGCGATCGAGGCGGGGCAGACAGTCGTGATGGTCGACGATCTGATCGCCACCGGCGGCACCGCGCTCGCCTCGGCGGCATTGCTGCGCAAGGCCGGGGCGGTGGTCAGCGATGCGCTGTTCGTGATCGACCTGCCCGACCTGGGCGGGTCCGAAAGGCTGCGAGCGGAGGGCATCGGCGTCGAGGCACTGATGGAATTCGAAGGCGATTGAAGGCCGGGTTGGCCCTCGGGGAACCTCGCAGGGGCCACCGGGGTTGTAAGATTGTCAATCGCTCGTCTATGCCCAAGCCGGGCGCGGGGCGCGCCCTTTCCGCCCGTCAGATCCACCCTTGTAGGACGCAACCGAACCGCCAATGGCTTACGCCTTGACGCTCTTGACACTGGTGACCCTACCCTTCGCCGCAGCGCTGGCGATTGCAGTGCTGCACAAAGCCGCGCGCGCTGTCCATTCGGGGATTGCGGCGGGCGCAAGTGCCGCAGGGTTGGCGCTGCTGGCGAGCCTTGCCATGCCGGTTATCGGGGGCGCGGTTCCCGGGGCGAGCTGGCAATGGGTGCCTGCGCTCGGGCTCGACCTTACGCTGATGGTCGATCCGCTGGGGCTGATGTTTGCCGGACTGATCCTCGGCATCGGGCTGCTGGTCGTGATCTTCGGGCATTTCTACCTCTCCGCCGGTGAGGCGACGGGGCGGTTCTTTGCCAGCCTGATGCTGTTTCAGGGCGCGATGCTGGGCATCGTGATCGCGGGCAATGTGCTGCTGCTGCTGGTATTCTGGGAGATGACCAGCCTCGCCTCCTTCCTGCTGATCGGCTTCTGGCAGCACAAGGCCGAGGCGCGGCAGGGCGCGCGCATGGCGCTGGCGGTGACAGGCGGCGGGGGTCTGGCGCTGATCGGGGGCATGGTGCTGCTGGGGCTGGCGGCGGGAAGCTTCGACCTCGCCACGATCCTGACGCGCGGGGACATGGTGAAGGCCTCACCGCTTTACCCTGCGATCCTGACGCTGATCCTCTTGGGCTGCTTCACCAAGTCGGCGCAGTTCCCATTCCACTTCTGGCTTCCCCACGCGATGGCCGCACCGACCCCGGTGAGCGCCTATCTCCATTCGGCGACGATGGTGAAGGCGGGCGTGTTCCTGCTCGCGCGGCTGTGGCCGGTGCTGGCGGGGACGGAGGCCTATACCTTCACCGTCACCACGGTCGGCCTCGTCACGATGATCTTCGGCGCAGGTGTCGCGCTGTTCCGGCACGATCTGAAGAGCATCCTCGCCTATTCCACCATCTCGCAGCTGGGGATGCTGGTGATGCTGCTGGGCTTCAGCCTCGAAGCGGCTGCGCTGGCGGCGGTGCTGCACATCCTCAACCACGCCGCCTTCAAGGCCGCGCTGTTCATGAGCGCCGGGATCGTCGAGCACGAGACCGGCACGCGCGATATCCGCCGGTTGGGCGGACTGGCCAAGGCCATGCCGATCACCGCGCTGCTGGCAACGCTGGCCGCCGCCTCGATGGCGGGCCTACCGCCGTTGGGCGGGTTCATCTCGAAGGAGCTGATGCTTTACCAGACCCCCAAGCTTGCGCTGCTGGGCTTGCCGTGGCTGCTGCCGGTGCTGGCGACTTTGGGCGCGACCTTCTCGGTCGGCTATTCGCTGCGGCTCGCCGGGCACCTGTTCTTCGGACAGCCGCGCGAGTCCGAGCCCTTCGCCCGCGCGCATGATCCGGGCATCGGCATGTGGGCAGCACCCGCCGTGCTGACGCTGCTGGCGGTGCTGCTGGGGCTAATCCCGATGCTGCTCGCCGCGCCGCTGGTGGGCGCCGTTACGGGGGTGGTGACCGGCGCGGGCGTGCCCGACTTCGACCTGGCGCTGTGGCACGGGGTGAATCTTGCGCTGATCCTCAGCCTGATCGCGGTCGCCGGCGGCGCGCTGCTGTTCTGGCAGCACCGCCCGCTGCTCGCCCTGTGGGAGCGCGCCCGCCTGCCCGATGCCAACCGCATGTTCAAGGCGACCTTTGCCGTTGCCGATAGCTGGGTGCGCAAGGCCATCGTCGCCACCCACACGCCATCTCTGCAACGCATGCTGCTGGCGAGCTTTGCGGTGATCGCCTTTTTGATCGTCGAAGGCGCACAGGCGGGCGGCGTGCTGACCGGCTCCCGCGCACTGATCCCGGCCTCGGCCCCCGCGATCGTGGCCTGGGTGCTGCTGCTCGCGGCGACGGCGGCGGTGGTGAACGATTCGCGCAACCGGCTGCGGGTGCTGATCTACATCAGCGTGATCGGGCTCGTGATCAGCCTCACCTTCGTGCAGTTCTCCGCGCCCGATCTGGCGCTGACGCAGATTTCGGTCGAAGTGGTGACGATCCTGCTGCTGCTGCTCGCGCTGCACCTCCTGCCCAAGAACCCGCCGCTGCTTTCCGCCCCTTCGCGCAAGTGGCGCGACGGCGCGCTGGCGATCGTGTGCGGCGTGCTGATCGGCGGGGTCGCCTGGGCAATGCTGACCCGCGATCCGGGGGCGAGCATTTCGGCCTATCACCTCGCCAATTCGAAATCTGGCGGCGGGGGCACCAATGTCGTCAACGTCACGCTGGTCGATTTCCGCGCCTTCGATACGCTGGGCGAGATCATCGTGCTGGGGATTGCCGGGCTGGGCATCTTCGCGCTGCTCGACAGCGCGGCGACCGGCGCGGCGGGTGCGCGGCTGAGGGCGTGGCGCACGGACATGCCGCTCTCGCCCGAGCGCCATCCGATCATGCTCGTGATGGCCAGCCGGATCGTGCTGCCGCTGACGCTGACCGTGGCGATCTTCCTGTTCCTGCGCGGCCATAACCAGCCCGGCGGCGGCTTCATCGCGGCGCTGGTGGTGGCGGTCGCCTTCCTCGTCCAGTATCTCGCCGCCGGGTTCGACTGGTCGGACGAGCGCCTGCCCTTCGGCGAACATCAGCTGATCGGCTGGGGCGTGCTGGTGGCGATGGCGACAGGCCTTGGCGCGATGGCACTGGGGTCGCCGTTCCTCACCAGTTGGTTCGACTATTTCAGCCTGCCGCTGATCGGAGAGTTCGAGCTGGCGAGCGCGATGCTGTTCGATACTGGCGTGTTTTTGACGGTGCTTGGCGCGGTGATGCTGGCGCTTGCGCAGTTGAGCCACATCTCCCAGCGCGCCGCCCGCGCCGCGCGAGCAGGAGAGAGCGGCGCATGATCAGCTACGAATTCCTTGTCGCGAGCGCCATCGGCGTGCTGGTCGCGGGGGGCGTGTTCCTCGCCTTGCGGGCGCGCACTTTTCAAGTGGTGCTGGGGCTGACGCTGATCTCCTACGCGGTGAACCTGTTCCTGTTCGCCAGCGGGCGCCTCGTCATCGGCCGCCCGCCGATCTGGGACAAGGCTGTCAGCGACTATGCCGATCCGCTGCCACAGGCGCTGGTGTTGACCGCGATCGTGATCACCTTCGGCATGACCGCCTTTGTCGTCATCCTCGCCCTGCGCGGTTTCCTCGAAAGCGGGAGCGATCATGTCGATGGCGATACCGTGCCGTGCGATCCGCAAGACGGGATGGCAGCGAAGAGCAAGGCGTCCGCGCCCGATGCGGAGGAGGCACAGCCGTGACCTTCGCCGATCATCTCATCATCCTTCCCGTCGCGATCCCCGCGCTCGCAGCGCCCGCTGTGCTGCTGGTGATGCGGCGGCGGTGGAAGCTGGGGGTGGCGATAGGCTTTGCCTCCTGCCTCGCTCTGCTGGCGACAGCGCTGGCGGTGATGGCGCAGGTGTCAGGTGGGACGACGCTGGCCTATGCGGTCGGCGCTTGGCCCGCGCCTTTCGGCATCGTGCTGGTGGCAGATCGGCTTGCGGCGATGATGCTGGTGCTTACCTCGTGCTTGGGGCTGCTCGCGCTCACCCATGCGGTGATCACCCGTGCGGACCGCAAGGGCTGGCATTTCCACCCCCTGTTCCAGTTCCAGCTGATGGGCCTGAACGGCGCCTTCCTGACCGGCGACCTGTTCAACCTCTTCGTCTTTTTCGAGGTGCTGCTGATCGCCTCCTACGGGCTGATGCTCCACGGTCAGGGCGCGGCGCGGCTCAAGGCCGGGGTGCAGTATGTCGTGGTCAACCTTGTCGGATCATCGGTGTTCCTGATCGCGCTGGGGATGCTCTATGCGCTCACCGGCACGCTCAACATGGCCGACATGGGCCTGCGCGTGGCCGCAGTTGCGGCGGAAGATCAGGGGATGCTGCGCGTCGCCGCGCTGCTGCTGGTGAGCGTCTTCGCGCTCAAGGCCGCAGTGGTGCCGCTGCACCTGTGGCTGCCGCGCACCTATGCGGTCGCCACGCCTGCGGTGGCGGCACTGTTCGCGATCATGACCAAGGTCGGGGTCTATTCGATCATCCGGGTGGTGCCGCAGGTGTTCGGCGAGGGCGCCGGGGCTGCGGCCTGGGCCGGCGCGCCGTGGCTGCTTCCAGCGGCGATGCTGAGCGCCTGTGTCGGCTTTGCCGGGGTCTTCGTCGCGCGCTCCATGTCCGAACAGGCGGCTTACGGCGTGATCGGATCGGCCGGGACGCTGCTGATCGCGGTGGCAAGCTGGAGCGCGGCGAGCCTTGGCGCAGGCCTCTATTACCTCGCCCATTCGACGCTGGCGGCGGCGGCGCTGTTTCTGATCGCGGACCTGGCGGCGCGGCGGCGCGGGGCCTTTGGCGACACCGCCAGCCCCGGCCCGGCCTTTGCCGATCGCAGCGCGGTGGGCCTGATGTTCATGATCGCGGCCATCGCCACCTGCGGCCTGCCGCCGCTCTCGGGCTTTATTGGCAAGCTGCTCATCCTGCGCTCGGTCGCCGCCTTGCCTGACTGGGGCTGGGCGTGGAGCGTCATTCTGGTGACGACCTTCTTCGGCGTTGTCGGCTTCGCGCGGGTCGGGAGCACGGTGTTCTGGAAGGTTCGCGCGGATTGCGAGACGCCCCCTGCCCCCACGATCCGCCGCGCCGATCTCGCCGCGCCTGCGCTGGCGCTGGCGCTGCTTGCCGCGCTCGCCGCCGGGGCCGGCTGGGCGAGCGCCTATGCCGATGCCGCCGCCGCGCAGGTGCTCGACCCGGCACAGAGCGCAGCCGCCGTGCTGACGGGGGCCGCACGATGAGCCGCCTCTTCCCCCACCCCGGCCTCTCCGCCCTGCTGATCGCGATGTGGGTGGTGATGGTCAACGACGTCAGCTTCGGCACGCTGTTTCTGGCGCTGGTGTTCGGGATCGTGGTGCCGATCTTCACCGCGCCGTGGTGGCCGGGCCGCCCCCATGTGCGCTTTCTCCCCGGTCTCGCCTATTGCCTGCTCGTCGTGTGGGACATCGTCATAGCCAATTTCGAAGTCGCTGCGATCATCCTGTTCAAGCCCAATCGCAAGCTTCGCCCCGCCTGGCTGACGATCCCGCTGGAACTCGACACGCCGGAGGCGATCACGGTGTTCGCCGGCACCATCAGCCTGACGCCGGGGACGGTGTCGGCGGATGTTTCGGCCTGCGGGAAATACCTGCTCGTCCATGCGCTCCACGCGCCCGACCCGGCGGCGGAGGTCGCCAAGATCAAGGCGCGTTACGAGGCCCGGCTGAAGGAGATCTACGCATGATCGAGAGCGCGCTCGCCTTCGGCCTCGCGGCGCTCGGCGTTGCGCTGGCGATGAACCTTTGGCGCCTGTTCAAGGGGCCGGGCGTGGCCGACCGCATCCTCGCGCTCGATACGATGGTGATCAATGTCATCGGGCTGATCGTGCTCGCCGGGATCGCGCGCGGGAGCGAAACCGCGTTCGAAGCCGCGCTGCTGCTGGCGATGGTCGGATTTGTCGGGACGGTGTCCTACGCCAAGTTCCTGCTGCGGGGGGACATCATCGAATGAGCGATGCGCCCTTCCTCGTCGAACTGCTGGTGAGCGCGCTGATCGTGCTGGGCGGCAGCTTTGCGCTGATCGGCAGCTGGGGCATGGTGCGCCTGCCCTCGCTGATGGAGCGGCTCCACGGCCCGACCAAGGCGACCACGCTGGGGCTGGGCGCGATGCTGGTGGCGTCGGTCGCGTGGTTCCAGCTGGCCGAGGGGGTGTGGACCACGCACGAGATCCTCGTCTCGGTGTTCCTGTTCGTCACCGCACCGATCAGCGCGAACATGATCGCCAAGGTTCACCTGCACCGCCTGAAGCATGGCGAGCCGGACGAGATTCGCGGCCCGGCCGGCCTCCCCGACGCGCCGCCCACCGGCGCGAACTGGGCGACCTACGAAGCTCCGCACGAAGGCACGCCGGGCGACTTCGTCGGCGATTGATCCGCCGCACCGGCGCGCCGGGGGAACATTTCGCCCGGTCGGGGGATTGGGTCTTCGTATCATGCCATCGTATCCTTCCCGTCAGCCCGCTGCGTGTCCCCGCAGGGTCGATGCGCCTTACCGGGGCGCCATGTCATGGCTCGCCGCATTGGCACTGTTAACCGTGGCGAGCCTCGCCCCCGGCACCGCCACCGCCCAGCTGCTCCCCGAAGACACGGCCAGCGAAGCCGCCGCCGAGCCCGAAGCGGTGATCGAAGCCGCCGACCCCGCGCCGAACGATGCCGCCATTGCCGATCGCCTCAACGGCATCTTCGCCGAAATAGAGCCGCTGTCAGGCATTGCGGTCGAAGTCAGATCGGGCGTGGTCACGCTCAGCGGGACGCTCGCGACCAACGCCGATATCGAGCGTGCGGAACGGATCGCAGCGCGGGTTGCCGGGGTGGTCACCGTCCAGAACGCGTTGGACCGCGACCTTGCCGTCGCAGGCAAGATCGATCCGCTGACGACCCAGCTATCCGACAGGTTCGACACCATCAGCGCCAGCCTGCCGCTGCTGGGTCTGGCATTTGCGCTTGTGGCCGGGTTCTGGATCGTGGGCGGCCTGCTGGCGCGGTTCACCGGCCTGTGGCGCGCGATCACGCCCAACGCTTTCCTTGCCGATCTGGTCGCCACCGGCGTGCGCGTCGTCTTCGTCATCATCGGGCTGATTGTCGCGCTCGATCTGCTCGAGGCGACGGCCTTGCTCGGAGCCTTCCTCGGCAGCGCCGGGGTCATCGGCCTCGCTGTCGGCTTTGCGATCCGCGACACGGTCGACAACTATGTGTCGAGCATCATGCTTTCGATCCGGCAGCCCTTTCGCGCCAATGATCATGTCGTGATCGGCGCATTCGAAGGGCACGTCATCCGGCTGACCTCGCGTGCGACCATCCTGATGACGCTCGACGGCAATCATCTGCGCGTGCCCAATGCGACCGTGTTCAAGTCCGAAATTCTCAATTACACAACCAATCCGCAGCGGCGGTTCTCTTTCGTGCTCGGGGTCGATGCCGAAGACGATCCGGCGGCTGCCATCGCCACCGGCCTTGCGCGGCTCAACGAACTGCCTTTCGTTTTGAGCGAACCGGCGGCGGCCGCGCATATCGAGGAAGTGGGCGATTCCAATATCGTCATCCGGTTCCTTGCCTGGATCGACCAGACGCAGACCGCATTTCCGAAGGCGCGGACCAGCGCGATCGCGGCGGTGATGCAGGTGCTCGAAGCGGAAGGCTTCGGCCTGCCGGAACCGATCTACCGGCTGCGCTTCGACGGCGCGACACCCCTCAAGATCGCGCCCGGCGGGGAGCCGCCAAATGATGGCGAGGGTAACGCGGGCAACGCCAAGTCCAAGGCAAGGCCGCGCACGCCCTGCGAGGCGATCGACACCAGCGCCGACAGCCACCTCGCCCGCAAGGTTGCAGAAGAGCGCGCGCAGAGCAGCGGCGCCGAAGCAGATATTCTCGATGCGGGGCGCCCGCTCGAATAGTGCGGCGGCGCGCTAGGCGCTGAGGATCGTGCGCAGCCGTTCTTCGAGACGCGGCCGGAAGACCGGCTTTTCCATGATGCGCTCCGGCGGCAGGCCGAGCTCGCCAAGCGCTTTCTCGGGGGTGCCGGTGCAGATGATATAGGGCGTGCCGCAGTCGTCCAGCAGTCGCGCGAGCGGGCTGACAGGCTCGCCCCCGATATCGAAATCGAGCACTGCACCGTCGATCTGATGGAGCCCCACGATGGCGATGGCATCGCCCAGCGACGTTACCGGGCCGACGACATGGCAGCCCATGCTGGTCAGAACGCTCGCCGTCTGCATCGCGAGGATGAGATGATCCTCGACCACCAGAATTCGGCGTTGCGGGGCGGAGGCCTGGTCCATGACAACCGCAAGCCATCGGTACCGCGATTGTTCCGGACCTACGAGGTCTTCCTGATAAATGTTGCAATGGGAACCTGTCCGCGCGCCACCGTTTCATGCAGGTGAGATGCCCGGATGTGGGCCTGTCGCAGCGATCGCACCCGCATAGCCACGGTGCGGCACCGCATCAGGCTTTTGCTCGCTGGATTAGACATCTTTCCGCCATGAACGCGCTTGCGCGGGATGGTGCATTTGTTGCAATCTGTTATCGCGCGCGGGTCCAAGATGAACAAAGGGGGGGCAGCCAATGCAGCCGAGTGACATCGCAGCCGAACTCGCTGCCTATCCGCGAACCGGGCGCTTCCTCATGGGCCGCCTGCGTCATGATATGAACGCGGACGAGAAAGCGCTGCTCGAAACGCTGATCGAAGACACGGTGACGCTGACCCGTCCGACCCGCATTCTGGAAAAGGGCAAAGTCTACACGCACTCGACCATGCTGATCGAAGGCTTCGTGCTGCGCACGCTCGACGGGCCGTTGCAGCGCTATGGCGTGAGTTTCCACGTTCCCGGCGATTTCGTCGACCTGCATTGCTTCGCACTGCGCCGGCTGGATCACAACATCGACACGATCGGCACGGTGACTCTGGGTCTTGTCCCGCACGAGCGGATCGCCTTTGTGATGAAGGAGCACCCGCATCTTGCCCGGCTGTTCTGGTTTTCCACCCTGCTCGATGCGGCGATGCACCGCGAATGGGTGATGAAGCTGGAACAGCTCACCACTGCGCGGCGCATCGCGCATATCTTCGCCGAGGTCTGGCACAGGCTGGAGATGGTCGGACTGGGCGACGCAGGCGGATTTGCCACGCCGCTGACACAGGCTGCGCTCGCCGAACTGTCGGGCGCGAGCACCGTCCACGTCAACCGTGCGATGGGCGAGCTACGCGATGCCGGGATCGCCGAAATGCGCGGAGGTCGGGTCGATATCGCCGGCCGGGCCAAGCTCGAGGAGTTCGGTCGGTTCGAGCCGGACTATCTCTATGGCGAGGGCGCGCTCAGCCTGCGCCGGGACATCTGCACCTGATCTGAGCCGCCACGCGGTCGCGGCAGACGGCGCGCCGATCGGCGCGGGCGTGGCCCGATTCCGTTTCGCCCCGCTTTGCTGTCTGGAATGGAAATTTATTTGTCGGATGCGCAACGAACCTAACATCCGTCAATAGACGCTGGTTCCGGCGCAACCCTATCCTTGCCTGAATGGCGAGGGACGACATAATGCCGGATAGTCTGCAGCACCCGCTGACAGGCAGCTTCCTGGCGGGGCGAATGCGGCACGAAATGACGTCCGAGGACCGCGATCACCTCGAAGCGATGGCGGGCGAGTGCGTGTATCTGTCCGACCGGGAGATGCTGGCGCGGCGCGGCAAGACGCTGACCCGCGCCTGTCTGCTGCGCGACGGCCTAATGCTCCGCACCATAGAGCGCGGCAATCGGCGCTCGATTGTGGGCCTGTGCGTCCCGGGCGATTTCGTCGACCTGCAAGGCGTCGCCTTGCACCGGCTCGACCACGACATCGCTGCGGTCGGCAATGTCGAGCTGGTGGCCTTCGATCATGCCGCGATCGCGCAGGCCTTCGAGACCCGTCCAGCCCTGGGCAGGGCGCTATGGTTCGCTTCGCTGCTCGACGCGGCCATACATCGTCGCTGGATCCAGATGCTCGAACAGCACGATGCCCCGCGCCGGATCGCGCATATCTATTGCGAACTTCACACGCGTCTGGCCTTCACCGGGCGCGCCGAAGCCGGGGTGGTGCGCACGCCCTTCACCCAGTTCGACCTGGCCGAGATGTGCGGCGTGAGTGCGGTTCATGCCAATCGCGCGGTGGCCAAACTGCGTGACATGGAGCTGGCGGAAATTCGCCGCGGCACGCTTTACGCAGCCGACTGGGACGGGCTGAAGCAGTATGCCCAGTTCGACCCGGCCTATCTGTTCGGTGTCAGCGCAGCATGATCGGGTCGCTGTCCGCCCTCCCCCCACTCCGCAGTGTTTCGGCATAGCCTATAAGAAAAAGCGGGGCGCCCTTGGGGCACCCCGCTCTTCCACGGCATGATTATGCTGCGTCTGCTTGTTATGCGCGACGACGCATGAAGCCGAACACGGCCAGCACCAGCGCCACGATGGCAACGATGAAGGCGATGTTGGTGGCCGCGCCGGCGACGCCGCCGAAACCGAGAAGGGCAGCGACAACGGCAATGATCAGAAATGCGATAGCCCAGTTAAACATGGTGCTTCTCCTGTTACGTGTATGAACGTTACAAGAAGACGGCGGGACAAATGTTCCATAGTGAAAAATCGGCTTCCTCGGACTCGCCCTTCCCCGGCACGACTGGCGGCGTCCGGATCTTTGGTCAGGCCTGGCGCGCAGTGCGCGGATCGATCTCGCGCGCTGGCTCGTGCTCGTCGGGCATGGGGAATTCGAAGGCGACTTGGAACAGGCCATCCGCCTCGCGGGTTTCGACCGACCCTCGCAACTGCGCGGCAAAGGCCTGCACCAGATCGGTGCCGACCCCTTCGGACACGATCTGCGCGAAGTTGCCATCCGCCACCGCATTCTCCACCCGAAGACGCGCCATGCCGTCCGCGGCGGAAAGATCGACCGTCACGTCGCAGCCGCCGTCCGAGAGGCCATATTTGACCGCGTTGGTCAGCAATTCGTTGACCATCAGCGCCATCGTGACCGCATAGCGCGAGGGCAGCATTACCCTTTGCGTGGTGATTCCGATGCGACACGTCGCCCCGTCCTGATCGACTGTGCGCGCAAAACTGCGGGCAAAGCGTTCGAGCAGCCGGCCGGCATCGACCCATTCGACCCCGCTGTCGCCGAACAGCTCGCCATGCACGTCGGCGATCGCCATGATCCGCGTCGAGGCCGCTGCCAGTGTCTGCCTGACCACCGGATCATCGCTCGCCTGCATCGGGTAGGACAGCATCGCCGAGGCAATCGCCAGCGAGTTCTTGATGCGGTGGTTGCTCTCCACCACCAGCGCGGCGTTGCGTTCGGACAATTCGCGCAGCTGCTGGCGGGAATGTTCGAGATCGGTCAGATCGATAAAGGCGCCGAACAGCTTGAGAATGCCATCCTTCGGATCGCGCTCCACCCCGGCGCGCACCCGGATGTAGCGCATGCGCGGATCGTAGGGGATCGCGACACGATAATCATAGGAGGCGCTGGTGCCCGCCCCGCTGGCAAAGGCGCGCTCGACTTCCTGATGCACTGCGGGGAGGTCTTCCGGCACAATCCGGGCAAAGAACGGCGCGGCCATAGGCCCTGCCTCGTCCGGTTCGAAGCCGAACATCGCGTCAATCTCGCCGCCGCGCGTGAAGCGGTCGGTTGCCGGATCATAGGAGAAGAACGACATGCCGGAGACGGCCTCGGCCGATTGCCGGACGGTTTCCATCAGCCGGCGCTGGCGGATCTGGACAGTGATGTCTTCCGATCGCTGCACGATCGCAACCAGCCTGTCATCCTGCCGGATCGGCCACTGCACCACCGACCAGAACCGGTCTTCGAACTCGCCCGCGGCGTTGGGCAGATCGTGCTGCAATTCGGGAATGATCACCGGATCGTCGGATTTCTGCATCCGTGCGACCGTATTCTCGATGATGCCCACCGCGTTGGTCTCGTCGCCGCCCGGGCCGGGCGGAAAGACATCGAACATTCGGCGACCGAGGAGATCATCCACGCTGCGCCCCGTCATCCGCTCATAGGCCGCATTGGCATAGAGCAAGGTCAAATCGGGCGCATAGATCAGGATCGGCGAAGGGCTCGCGGCGTAAAGCAGGCGACCTGCGTCGATAATGTCGAGAACGCGCTGATCGGCCATCGTGACGCCCTACATGCCGCGCTGTCGCTTGGCGAATCCGATATACATAACATATGTTATGTCGCTCATGGAGGCGTGACCAGTCCGACATCCGCCGTCGAGAAGGTCAGCACCGCCGTCGTGCCGAATTCGCGTGGGCGGAAGGTGAACTGCCCGCCCAGCCCGTGCGCCAGCACCGCGACAAGCTGCGAGCCCAGCCCTTCGGCGAAAGGTTCGTCCTGCGAAACTCCGGCACCGTCATCCTCGACGATCAGTGCGGCTTCGACAGCACTCGCCCGGCGCAACGTCACGCGCACTTCGCCGCGGCGCCCTTCGCCATAGGCGTGGCGCGCAGCGTTGGAGACGAGTTCGGACAGGACGACACCCAGCGAAATCGCGGTATCGACCGATCCGCTGATCGGATCGCCCTCGAAAGCGATGCTGCTCAAGGCGCGCCGTCCGATATGCTTGCGCTGCAGCTCCCGCGCGACCCCGCCGAGATAGGCATCAAGCGCAACCTCTCCGACATTGAAGGCGGTGTAGAGCCCCTTGTGCACCTGCGCGATCGCCAGCACGCGGTCGGCGAAATCGTCAAGCGCACGGCGGCCCGGGCCGGGCGGCATCATCGCCGATTGCAGATGCGCCACCGACACGACCAGCGCCATCGAGTTGGCGATGCGGTGGCGGATTTCGGTAAAAAGGGTCTCGGCGCGCTCACGCATCATGGCGGCATCGTCGGCCGCTGCCCGCGCACCACGTTCGGTGCGGTCGTGGGCGGCAGCACGCAGCAGCATGGCGGCCACCAGCCGGGCGAAATCCGGCCCTTCGCTCTCGGCGACCCAGTCGCTGGCGCCGGCCTCGAGCGCGTCGACGGCTGCGCCCGGATCGCTGTCCGGCAACACAACCACCACCGGCGGATCAGCCCCGTGCCAGCCCCAGTGCGCCATCTGCGATGCGTCCATCAGCACCACGCCCGCGTCGGCCACGACCCCTTCGGGCACCCCGCGATCGAGACCGGGCACCACGGTCACATCGAAGCCGCGCTCGGCCAGGGCCTGCACCAGACCCCGATCCTCGCGAAGGGGATCGGGCAGGTAGAGAAGGCGCAGGTCGAAGGGTCGGATTGTCATGGTTCAACTAGGTCCGCACCCGTCGGCTACGGGTTCCGCAGCCAGACAAGGTCGCGACGATGGAGTTGGCCCTTGCAAGACGACGCCTGTCGCAGTGCTTGCCCTGCCTCAGACTGGCTCGGGACGGGCGGTGGTTTCACGGCTGACCAACAACGCCTGAAGCACCGTGGCGGCGACGTCGTCGGGGTTGAAGGGCTTCGCGATGACATAAGCCGGTTCGCGGCGATCCCCGGTGAGCAGCTTTTCGGGGAAAGCGGTGATGAAGATCACCGGAACCGTCATCTCGGTCAGGATCTCGTCGACCGCATCGATCCCGCTCGACCCGTCGGCGAGGTTGATGTCGGCAAGGATCAGTTCGGGCTGCACGTCGCGCGCGGCGGCAACAGCCTCGCTCGCGGTGCGCGCCACAGCGGCGACATCGTTGCCCATGCCGATCAGCAGCTGCTTGAGATGCAGCGCGATCACCGCCTCGTCCTCGATCACCATCACCCGCGACGACAGCATCGCGTTGACCGCTTCGCGCGCCTCGGCGATGCGATCACGCAGCTCGTCCTCGTCCAGATCGAGGATCACCGCGGTTTCGGCATTGGTGAAGCCTTCGATCGTGGTCAGCAGCAGCGCCTTGCGCGCCGAATGGGGAAGCGCACCGATCACCGCCGTGGGCAGGTCGATCGAGCGCAGCGAGGTGTCCCCCCACAGCTTGTGGAACACGCGGTAAAGCTCAACCCGCGGTGCGGTGTCGGATCGCAGTTCTTCGGGGGCGGCGATCAGCGCCTGCAGGGTCTCGCGGACGGCAGCATCGCCGGCCTCCTGCGTTCCGGTCAACATGCGCGCGTAGCGGCGCAGGAAAGGCAGTTCACGGGCAATGTCGGATTGAAATGTCATGGTAGCTCTTTACTCCCTGTTGCGCCAAGCGGTAGTCACAACAAAAGTTCCGACCACAGGGAACATTTTTTTGGTGGAGCGCTTCCGGGGCCAGCATCGCATCGACGGTGTCAGTCAGGAACAGCCCCAGCAAAGGATGTCGTCCGTGGATTTTCCGCAGCGCGAGACATTATGATGAAAAAGAAGCTCCCTCCCACTGCCGAACGGACTGCCGAAATTCCGGCCTTCGATCCGATCGAGGCTGCACTGCGCGAGATTTTCGACGGGATCGAAAGCGAGCCCGTGCCCGACGATTTTGCGGATCTCGTCGCCAAGCTCGGCATGACCCGGTCGGGCGAAGCATAATGCAAACTGCCGCAACCGATGCCCGAACCGACGACGATTACGAACAGTTTCGCAGTGACATGGTCCGGCTCATTCCCTCGCTGCGCGCATTCGCACGCGGGTTGTGCCGCAATCCCGACCTCGCCGACGACTTGACGCAGGAAGCCATGATGCGGGCCTGGGCCTCGCGTCATACCTATACGCCCGGCACCAATTTCCGCGCTTGGATGTTCCGCATCCTGCGCAACCATTTCTACGGCGCGGCGAAAAAGCTGCGGCGCGAAACCTCGCTCGATCCCGAAGTGGCGGAGCGCACGCTGGTTCAGGAAGCGACGCAGGAACACGCGCTTCATGTCGACGATGTCGATACGGCGATGGCCAAGCTGCCCGAGCATCAGGCCGAAGTCCTGTGGCTGATCGCCGGGGCCGGAATGAGCTACGAGGACGCAGCCGATATTGTCGGGGTCGGGATCGGCACGATCAAGAGCCGGCTCAACCGGGCCCGGGCTGCGATCAAATTGATCATCGAGGGCGAAACGGAGCGGGTCGCCGTCTGAGCCGTCGCCGCAGCTTGGTTGCTAAAAAATCGATCTTCTATCGAAACACCCGGCGTGGCCCTTCCCGCCGGGTGTTTTGCGTGATCCGCACTTGCGCAAGACATAGCGACGGCATGAAAAAAGCCCCGCCGGCGCGGGGCGGGCGGGGCTCAGTCAATCGGGGCGCATCCGGGTCACTAGGGGATGCGCAGTGTAGAAGCGCGGTCAAACGACAATGTTTCATGGCAAGGCGAAAAAATTTTGGAGGCTTGAGCCCCGCCTCGCAAAGCCCCGTTAGGGCCCCGGTGGGCCTGGGTCGTGAGGGAACAATTCAAGCGGCGCATGGCTTCCTGTGGGCTTCACGAGAGCGCGAATTTCCGCTGCCCGGCGGCAAGCGATCACCACGACACACACACGAGGAAAGCGGCGATGCGACACCGTGCCTGCATCGGCATCATCACAATAGCCGCCATGTGCGCGGGCGGCGCGGCCCATGCAGGCGGCGGGCTTGAGGGGCTGGGGGGCGACGCAGGCGAAGGCGGGGTTCATGACGATACCTGGCTCAGCATCGGCATCGCGGGGGCCGCCGTGCCCAGCTACGAGGGCGGTGACGAGACGGTCTTCAAAGCGGTTCCGCTGGTTCAGGGGAAGATCGGCCCCGTGCGAATCAACCCGCGCCCTGCCGGCATCGCGCTCGACTTCCTGCCCAAGCCCTCTGATGGCAGCGTGGCCTTTTCCGGCGGTCTGAGCGTGCGTTACCGGGGCAATCGCACCGGCGACGTGCGCGATCCCGTGGTCGCGTTGGCGGCGGAGCGGAAATCCGCGCTCGAGATCGGCCCCAGTGTCGGCATCACCATTCCCGGCGTGCTGCACGGCGCGGACAGCCTGACCGTCAACCTCGACACCCGCTGGGATGTGCTGGGCGCGCACAAGGGATTCGCGGTCGAACCGGCGGTGACCTATTTCAGTCCGCTGAACCGCGGTGTGGCGGTATCCGTCACGCTCGGCGCGAAGTTCATCGATGATGATTTTGCCGACTACTACTTTTCGGTCGACGCCGAAGACGCAGCGGCGACAGGCCTGCCGCAATTCGCCGCCGAGGGGGGTCTCAAGAACCTCAACTCGACGTTGCTGATCGGTTTCGACCTCGGCGGCGACCTGACCGATGGCGGCGCGGCGGTGTTCGTCGCCGGGGGCTATGCGCGGCTGTTCGGCGATCCGGCAGCATCGCCCTTCACCAGCATTCGCGGCAGTGCCGACCAGTTCGTGGGCGCGGTGGGGATCGGCTACACGTTCTGATACCCCGGCGCTCCCCGCGAGGCGATGGAACATCGCGCGCGGCCATCCGCTTGGCCGTGGGAAGCCAAGGAGTAGCCGATGCCCCACCACCTCACGCTGCAATCGATCCGCCCGGTGACGCACAATGTCAACGCGCTGACCTTCCCCCGGCCCGAGGGTCTCGAGTTCCGCCCGGGACAGGCGACTGAACTGGCGCTCGACCGGGATGGCTGGCGCGTCGAAAAGCGGCCCTTCACCTTCGCCTCGCTGCCTGGATCATCCCTCATCGAATTCGTGATCAAGTCCTACCCCGATCACGACGGCGTCACCGAACAGATTGGGCAGATGGCGCCGGGCGACAAGGTCATCATCGGCGATCCGTGGGGCGCCATCGCGGATCGCGGTCCCGGCACGATCATCGCTGGCGGCGCCGGGATCACGCCTTTCATCGCGATCCTGCGCGCACGGCAGGCCGAGACCGGCAATCTCGATGGCTACCGCCTGATCTTCACCAACAGCCGCGCGCGCGACATCATCCTGCGCGCCGAGCTGGAGGCGATGCCGGGCCTGGCGCTCGATCTGCTGCTGTCCGAAGAACCCGCTCCCGGCGCCGAGCATACGCGGCTCGATGGTGACTATCTCGATCGCGCCGTCAGCGATTTCAGTGGCTTGTTCTACCTGTGCGGCCCGCCGCCGATGGAGGACGCGGCCGCATCGGCACTACACGCGCGCGGTGTCACCCCCGACCGCCTGATCCGCGAGGACAGCTGATCGGGCCCGCGCAAAACCACGCGATGGAACATTCGCCGAGCGACGCAATTCACCCGGCAGAATACCCTCAAGGGAAGATCGATAGATGACCGAAGAACGCATTACCGAGACGACTGACAGTCTCGGCCGCACGCATACCACTCACACCATCACGCATGGCGAAACGGCCCGCACCTCAAGCGGCGGCGCGCGCTGGGCGCTGGTGGTGCTCGCACTGGTCGCGCTGGTCGCAGCCGTTTTCATGTTCAGCCAGATGACCAACGCCGAAGCCGCCAAGGACACCGCGATTGCCGATGCGGCGGGCGATGTTGGCGAAGCGGCGGGACAGATCGGCGATGCCGCATCCGAAGCGGGTTCGGCGGTGACGGACGCCGTGAGCAACCCGGAGTAATCCTGCGCCCTCTTCGCACGCCGCTCTCCCCCCTCGCTCTACAGGCGTGCGAACTCCCGACGGCGGCCCGAATGCGCAAGCTTCGGGCCGCCGTTTCGTTATAAAGGCATGAAGGTGTAACACCCGATCCGATGACCTTTGATCTCACGCCTTATCACATCGCGCTGGCCGGAAGCGGGGCGGCGATCATCCTTGCCTTCTGGCTGCCGCGTTTCGTCGGCGGGCGCGAGCCCACAGCTTCGGCGCTGCTGGTGCTGCTCGGCGCGGCGTTGCTCGGCCTGGTGCCGGGAATGCCCGCCGTCTTCGATCCCGTCACCAATGCGCCCGAATGGTCGGTGGTGGCGGAGATCGCGGTGATCGTGGCGCTGTTCGGCACGGGGCTGAGGATCGACAATATCTCGAATTTTTCGCGCTGGACGCCCGCGCTGCGGCTGGTGCTGATCGCGATGCCGCTGACCATTGCCGCCATCGCCGGGCTGGGCCTGTGGGCGGGCCTTCCGCTGGCGACCGCGCTGCTGCTGGGCGCGGCCTTCGCCCCTACCGACCCGGTGCTGGCGGGCGATCTGCAGGTCGGCCCGCCGCGCGAGGGGGGCGAGCATCCCTTGCGCTTTGCCCTGACCACCGAGGCTGGGCTCAATGACGGGCTCGCCTTCCCCTTCGTCTATGCCGCGATCCTGCTCGCCGCCGGAACGTTCGACTGGGGCACATGGGCGGGGTTCTATGTCGTGTGGAAAATCCTCGTCGGCCTGGGCGGCGGCGCGGCGGCGGGGTGGCTGCTGGGCAAGAGCTTTTTCGCGGTGCCGCATGGCCACACGCTGGCCGATGCCAATGCCGGCGTGGTCGCGCTGGCGGCGATCCTTGCAACCTATGGCCTCACCGAACTTGCCGAGGGCTACGGCTTCCTCGCCGTGTTCGTGATGGGCCTGCTGCTGCGCCGCGAAGAGGCCGAGCACAGCTTCCACACTTCGCTCCACAACTTCACCGAAACGATCGAGCACGCGCTGACCGCCTTGCTGCTGATCGCGATCGGCGCAAGCCTGCCGCAGCTGTGGACATGGTTCGACTGGCGGATCGCGGTGCTGATCGCGCTCAGCCTGATCGTGGTGCGGCCCGTGGTCGCATGGCTGTCGATGGCGGGCGGCACGCTCAGCGGATCGCACCGCGCGGCGGTGTCGTTCTACGGCGTGCGCGGGATCGGCACGGTGTTCTATGTCGCCTACGCCGCGACCGAGGCGACTTTCGGCAGCATCGAGCGGCTTTGGGCCGCGGTCGCCTTCGGCATTTTCGCCTCTACCATCATCCACGGCCTGACCGCCGGGTGGGTGATGAAACGCATCACGGGCGAAGCGTGCTGAGGCGGCGCTATACAGCATCATGTGGGGAGTGGAGCGGGTAGCGGGAAGCCAGATTTTGGCGTATCTATCTAAGATCAAGAAGAAATTTTGTACGCGGAATTTTCCTAGCCCCCAACCGGCGCCTTAAACTTGCTGGATGCATGTGGAAAATCTGGGACAGTCCTGTTCGGATTCGAAGTTGGGAATCGTCAATCAGATTCGGGCAGCCAACAGTAATGGAATTATTACGTTTTTTCAGCGATATAGCGTCCAATTTATCGGATCCGATTGGCCAGTCGGATTTGATTGAGAAGCTGCAACCTGACAGTTCTGCCCTTTCCGTGAACGAATTCAAAATAATGGCGTAGCAACCGGTCGCGTAGGGTGTGCCGGTCAAGCCGGTTTCAAACTGCGCCATATGAGCCCGCGTCAGTGCCACCTTGATCGCGGAAGCATGACACTGAATACCTTGGGATTTCTCGCCACAATGCGGCATTCGAGCGGCTGGATCTTCTACATGAAAACAGCCTCTTGATCCCCCGCAGAGCCCCTTTGTTCTGCATTGGGGACCAAATAGCCATCGATGGTTCGTCACAACCGGCTCGCTGTTTAGGTGAGCGATCGACGTTGTCCTGCGCTATGGCGTCGATGGTAAACAACCTCCCGAGTTCGAAGCAGAATGAACGATAAAGCAAACAAAACAGTTCTCGAGACAATACTCGACTGGTCGGTTAACCGCCCGCTTTGGCAACGGGACGCCCTGCGCAGGATCGTGACCGGTGGGAGGCCCGATGACGATGCCGTGAACGACATCCTGGCTCTCTGCAAAAAGGAACATGGGGCCGAAGGCATCGTCTTGGAACCAGATGTCCTCGACGCGGCTCATTTACCGACTGCTCCTGAAGGCTACGTTTCGATAGCGTTAGCCAGCCTGGGGAATATCGCAGGAGTTAACCAGCTTGCTCCTGGCCAGGTATTGCCGTTTGAACCGGCGGGTCTCACCATCGTGTACGGGCCGAACGGTTCCGACAAATCCGGTTTCGGGCGGGTGCTCAAACGGGCCTGCCGCGCCCGCAAGGCAGGCGAGATCATGCCGGACGCGTACAATCTTTCGCCCGTTGGTAAGGCGACAGGTTCCTTTTCCATTCTCAAGGACGGAGTGGTCGCACCGCCTGTCAGCTGGACGGACGACGGCAAGCCGGACGCGCTGCTGTCGGCGGTAAGCGTCTTTGACCGAGACTGCGGCTCGGTGCACGTGCAGGAAAAGAACGAAGTGGCGTTCAGGCCCTTCGGCTTGGATATTCCCGACGATCTCGCCGGTGTCTGCCAGGCGCTCAAGCAGAAACTAGGCGCGGAAGAAGCCCAGCTCAACGGGATGCGCGACCCGGTCTTCGAGAAGCCGACTTGGAACCCGGCCACGCCAGTCGGGGCGATCATGTCGGCACTGAGTCATGACACCGATCTTGCCGCGCTTGAGAACCTTGGTGACATGAGCGCCGAGGAACGGGCGCGGCTGGCACGCCTAGACGAAGACCTGCTGAGAAATCCGGCAGACGCTGCCGCCAAACAGAGGCTTTTTGCTGGCAATGTACGGCAGCTGATCGCTACCTTAGACAGGCTGTCCACCGCCTATGGGGATGAAAAGCTGGCCGCGATTAAAAGGCTAGCGGACGCGGCGCGGGAGAAGCGGGCGGCGGCCGATCTTGCCGCGCGCGAGACCTTTGAGGGCCTTTCCATTCCCGGTGTCGGTGGGGAAGCATGGCGGGCGCTATGGGAGGCTGCCCGCCGCTATTCGGAACAAACGGCGTATCCCGGCGCGCCTTTCCCGTCCACAGGGGAGGACGCCTGCGTCCTGTGCCACCAGGCGCTGGATGCGGATGCCAAGGACCGGCTGGGGAGCTTCGAGGCATTTGTTCGAGCGGATGTGGGATCACAAGCGGCGCGCGCGGAGCAGGACTATACTGAGGCTCTTGCCGCTTTCACGGCGCGGCAACCGGATGTCCGCGTGATCGCGCAGGTGCGCCAGCGCATCGCCCTCCAGAACCCCGGCCTTGCCCGCAAGATTTTGCGCTTTTTCGCCAGTGCGGATTTGCGCCGCCTGAAATGCCTTCACGCGCTATCGACCGCCGACCCGCTGATTCTGCCACCATTTTCGCCATCACCGAAGGCGGAGTTGGAGGCGCTGGCGCCACGCTGGAAGCCTATGCTGCGGAACTTGACGAGGCGGCTGACGCTGAGGGCCGCGACCGTCTGATCCACGAACGCGACTCTTTGCGGGACCGGGCGGCGGTTGCCGATCTGCTCAAAACCGCAAAGAAAGAGGTCAAGCGACTTGATGACCTGCGCATTGTCCGCGCCTGCATCACGGATATCGCAACCAACGTCATAACCAAGCTCGGCAACTATATCGCCGACAACGTCATCACCCCGAAAATGCGTGACCAGTTCCAGTCGGAAATCGTCCGTCTCGCAGCGGAAAAAGTGCGCGTGGAAATCGTGCGTTCGGGTGGGCAGTACGGCTCTCCCAACTACCAAGTTCGCCTCTTTGCCAACCCGAAAGCCAAGGTCCATATGGTCCTAAGCGAGGGTGAGTAAACCTGCGTGGCTCTCGCCGCGTTCCTCACTGAACTGGCGACGGCCCAGCATAAATCTGCGCTGGTGTTCGATGACCCGGTGACATCGCTCGATCATCGGTGGCGCAAAAAGGTGGCGGACCGACTTGTCGAAGAATCCGCAACCCGCCAGATTATCGTCTTCACCCATGACATGGTGTTCGTGAACGACCTTCACGACAAGGCCGTCCGCGAGGCTGTTCCTATGAAGCTAGTCAGCCTGTCGCGAGGGCCAGCCGGGACGGGCATTGTCACGGAAGGCTTGCCTTGGCAGCACGCCGGTATCCGCGATCGGGTTGATAAGCTGGAAAAGGCGGCGCGAGAGGCGCGGACTCTGTATGACGCGAACGATGAAGATGGATACTGGGACGCAGCCGTGAAAATCTATGATCGGCTGCGGGCGACGTGGGAGCGCGGGCTGGAAGATGTCGCCTTTGCCGGGGTCATCCATCGCCACCGGGACTACATCGACACCAAGAATCTGAAACGGGTGACTGTCATTGAAGACGCTGATGTCGAAGCGTTCCGCAAGAACTTCAAGAAGTGCAGCGACCTTGTGGACGCGCACGACCCGTCCCGCGCGCGTGATGGCGCGGTGCCGCCGCCAGATGACATCCTTGCAGATATCAAGACCCTCGCGGATTGGGCGGAATCGATTCGAGTCCGGCAAAACGCCTTGTCGTGACCAAGATCGCTGGTTCTGAATGCTTCGTGCCAGGGATCGTCACCCATATGGGCGGAGACAGGATGACTGGCTCCGTAAAGCCGGCACATCCGGCGGCATAGAGCCCGGTCCGTGCACGCGGAGGCACCACAAGCTGGGCGGCCGTACAAGACAAGTAAATTCGCTGCTTTACAGCAAACCGACGACCCTGTTGGTTGCCACCGTGCCAAGGCGAAAAAGCGTCTGACGCTGCGCCGAGGCCTGCCGCCATGAACGGGCAAGATCGGACTCCCAAGGGGTGACGATTAGCTCAAAGGAACCGTTGTTCAGGCGGCGAAACATGACCGCTGTGTCGGCATAATCAAATCCGCCCTGAGCGGCAGTCGGCAGGTTCATTCGCTCCATCTTGTTATTGCCATGCCAAGTTAGTCGCCGATCATTCCACACGCGTGCACCGCTGCGGAGGACAGGCTCGCCGATCGTCAGGTTATGCGGATAGTCATATTGGTTGAACATGAAGCCAAAGAACCGGTGGCCACCGCGAGGGAGCTCGAGTTGATTACTCGATCCTCCCTGCAGGGCCTCGCCGTGAATCCACATTGCGGCAAAGTTGGCGGGATTAATTACGCCGTCTTCAATGGCGACCCGAAACAAAGGTAGCGCAGCACCCACGACCGGAGCCGGTGCAGCGACGGGCTGTGCTTCTTGTTCGATTTCAGGGGGTGGCGGCTGTGCCTGGCGCAACGCGGCATAGGCCGCTAGCAATTCGTCGGTTAGTGGTGTCGTTTCAAATCGGGCCTTGTTGAAGGCTTCATCAGCATCGGAGCGCGCAACACCCAGCTGTGCCCATGCTGCCTCTGTGTTGATGCTAAACCCGCGGCTCGTCAGGTTCGCCGAGCCGACTAGCGTGCTACATGTCTCGGGATCAGTCCCAAAAACGTAGAGTTTCGGGTGAAAGGCGCGCAGCGGCATAAGCGAGCCCTGCGCCAGCCGCTGCGCGCCCGACACCAGAACGGTGGCGTTCGCCAGCCCGCGCCAATGCTGCAAGGCTTGAGGTTCGGTAAGGCCGAAATCAAAGGATGTCACAAGGGTTTTGGGCATCGCCGCGAACGCGGCCGGCCCCACGGCATTTGCGACGGCAGACAGCAATATGTTTGCGCCGCCGAGCGTGACGTATGCTGACGCGGCGCGGATATCGATGGCCCCCGCCGCTACAATATCGACGAGAGCATTGCGCAAGCGCGCCGGTTGTGCGGCGTTCTGGACGATCAGCATACCGGAGCCTTCGTTCCGCTACCACTGCCGCTGGGTGGACCGCTGAGCGCCGACATTGCCAATGTTTCAAGTTCCGCCAGAAGTGGCGATGCATCGAGTAGCGTTCGCAATTTGCGGCGGCGCGCCGTAAGTGCTTTGACAGGATCAGCCAGATACGGGTCCGTCTTGCAATGGCCCTCTGCTAGTGTGGCAATATCCTTAGCAAGGACCGCGATCCTCTTATGATCGCCATTGGCGGCATCGTATGCGGGCATCATTCTGTAAGGTAGTGTATGAAGATGCCGCTCACCAAAATCGCCCTTCGGGTTAAATGTGAGGGTGGCGTTAGTGAGAGCCTCGCTGTTGAGCATGCCGACTTGGTACCAAGCTTCGTCCGCGTCCATCACGACTTTCCAGTACAGGGTCTGGTCAACGACAAGGTCTTGAGCCTGCTCAACCGGAACGCACGCCGCGCAGATGATCTTGCCGCCGGCACCGGCCAGTATGATGTACCCGGTCGTCCCGAAGACTTGCTTAGAAAGCTTGCCCCGCTCATCGATGCGCTGCTGAAGCGACTTGCCTTTACCTACCGTTTTGAGCTTCTGGTTGATCGCGGCAAAACGCCGTGCGGTCTGGGTAAACCCCTGCCTGCGGATTTCGGCCTCGTCGAGAATGCTCCACGTTCCGCCAGCTGCGCGCAGCGCCGGCAAAGCCAGCGGCGCGCGATGGACACCGAGCACGAACGGCAGCAGGTTTTCCGACTGAGCCATCCGATATATGAAGCGAGGCGCTACATAGCCGGGGAATCGTTCCGCCGCCATTTCCTTGGCTGACTTAATCGTAAACCCCCATGCGGAAGCGCGGGTCGGCGTATCGACGCGATACTCCGCGCCCGCATTCTGGACGATGTCCACGCAGACAGCCGTGCGCGGCATAAGGTCGGCCCCCTGCTGCGGCAGGTCGCCGCCACCGCCGGCCACGACTGAACCGCCGCCCGTTTCGAGCACCCAAGCGCTGCGCGCCGAACCGATGGTGCGAACTGAAAAGCCTGCGGCATTCAGCCCCGCGTCGGTCGCCACAAAGCCGCTGAACGTGCTTTGTGGAATCCCGGTCGTATTCGCTCTTTTGTGACCGACCAGCGCCGCGCCGGGATATTTGAAGGTTCCGGGGGCGACTTGCCAGATTTCGGCGATATCGAATGGCACGGGACGGTTGCTAATCAGAAAATCATGCTGCCTGAGCCGCTCGTGGTGGGTGCCGTTCAGCACCGTGCCGGGCACGAGGCACGCGATGCAGGCATCCGGGCCTAGATAGCGGTCGACGGCATGAAGGAGGTGCATCGTGCCCAGCTCAAGATGGAGAAAGGATTGTCCTGCGGGCTGGATGCCGTAGAGTTTCGCCCGGCCTTTCAGCAAGTCGCGGTACGGGTTGTCGGCAAGCCCGCTCATTGCGAGCCATGGCGGATTGGACACAAGCCCGTTGAAGTGGCCAGTCAGGAGCCCCGGCCTGTAGGTATTGCGTAGGATGAACGCCCAGATGCCGTTGCGCCCCGCGACGGCCAGTTCAGCCATACGATGTGCCAACGGGAACAGCGCGTCGGACAGCTGCTTGTAAAGCTCCGGCGACAACGTGATCCCAAACGCCGCGATCGTGCCATCGAGAAAACTGTCCGCGTCGGCCTTACTGAAACCAGCCACAGTCCCGCGCCGCTGTGCATCACGAGCTTCGTCATAGGCCCAGTCCACGATCCGGTCGAAAAACTCGCGGTATGCCGGCTGCACCAACGCTGTCGGCAAACGTACGGTCGTGCCGTCTAGCGACACCGGAATAGTATCGCTTTCGCCGACCAGCGGAACTGACGCGGAAACCGGCGTAACGGCGAACAGCGAGTCCGCATGATAGATCGGGATAACGATGGGCTTCGTTGCCGCCTTGATCTCGGCCGACAGGCTGACGACCCAAGTCGTTTTGGCGAGGCTGACGGCCAGCGGGTCAATGTCGAATCCGGTCGCAACGTCTTCAAGCTGTTCGATGGTGCAGAATCCGAACCGGTCCCTTGTAGCCTTTATAATCTCCGCGAGCATCGTGCCGGACCCGCAGCACATATCGACGATCCGCGGGCTCTCCCCGGCCGGGAGGCCGTCGATACAACGGTCGGCAAGCAGGTGGGCGAGCCAGTGTGGGGTCCATTCCTGGCCGAGCAGCTTGCGCTGACTACGGCGGGCGAGCTGCGCCATAAAGCGGCCGAACAAATCCTCTTCGGGATACCAGCTGAAATCGTAAGCATAGAGATCACGCTGGAGGTCGCGGGCCACCGCGACAAGCCGGTCGATGTAAGACGGGCCGAGAAGCCAGCCGAAGTAATCCTGCTCGACCACGTTCTCCAGCTGGAAGTTGTTGCGGAAGAAATCTCCGTTCAGAATTGTCTTTAACTCGTCGTTCGTGCTGAGCACCGCCTTGCCTGTCAGCACGTTCGCGCTCAAAAGCCGCGCGAGAAGGGTCACGTAAGCTTCATCGACATACGCGGCGGTGCGGAAGGTGCCTCCCGGCCCCTCCAGATGATCGACGAACTGCGACCAGAGATCGGTGGCAAGGCTTGCCGACGGATCGGCTTTGCGCCCCTCGTCCACCAGCAACGATAAAGGCCCTGCGCTGCTCTTATATGCAGCAGAGTCCATGCCAAGGTCGGAGGCGAGGAATTCGGACCGCAACGGCCGCGACTGTTCGCGCGCCAGATGCTTTTTGATGAAGCCGCCGAGCTGCTCGGCGGAAAGGACGCTGTCATCGGGCAGCTTGAGTTCGTCGATAACAATGAGCGTTATATCAGCAGCGGTGCAAGACGATGGATCTACCCCCGCTGCAAGCTCAGCATCGTAGGCGTACCATTCGACTGTATCCGACAGTACGCCCCGAACCGTTGAAACCGGCATGCCCGCGCGGATAAGGCCTGCCGCCTGCTCCTGCACCTGCCCGTAGCCGGTATTGCGCTTGGCGGTGTTGCGCAGGTCGGATTCGTACTCAATCGTGGTCGAACCCACCAGATTGTCGATGAACCGGGATGCGGCCTTGCCTGATCCCGTGCCCACCTTGGTATGGGCTTCCGATCCTTCGGTGTAGTTGTTGATCCAGGTCTCGTGCATGGTGTCCGGGAACATAAGCCGCAACCGTCCCAGGAATTCGCTGCGCAGCACCGCCTCGACATGACCGGCATCCCGCAGCATGCGGCAGCGCGCTATAGTTTCACGAATGCGGGCAATATCAGCTGTCATGGATAGTCCTTTGACGGGCTGCGCACGCGGCCTCACGACGGCTGTCGATATGGCGCGCTACTTCTTTGAGGTCGTTTTCATTCATGCCGGGCAACGAAGCAGCCAGGATCAACATATCTATCTGGTGCTGGGCTGACGGCACGCCCGCAGCCAGCTGCTGTCCGAGAGTGGAGAGTGTCTCGCAGTCGCGGTGCGATAAAGCGGGAATTGGCACATGACGGATGTGCGTCGCTTCGAGTTTGAGCGCGCCGCCGCCAAGCGGCGTTCCCGCGGCTTCCATTGCCGCTAGACACCAGTTGCTATGAAACAGGGCATAGAGTGCATGCGCTGTCCACTGACCCTGCTCCGCCCAAAGCGTTGAGAAGTTGGCATCAATCAGGATTGGCGGATGCGAATTCAGTGCGACGGCCGGCGTGCCGTGATTGATGCGCGGCGTAAAAATTGCAGGCAAGTGGCGCGCAGTAAAAGTGGGCAGCATGTACCAAAAGCGCGGCACATTACTGCTGCTCGCGGGCCGGCGGACGTTAGTGCGCACGGCCGTTAGGTCGGGAATGAACCGCGCCGGTTGTTTCGGATCCGGGACATACCGTGCCGCCTGCCGCACGAATGAAGCAAGCTCGGGTGGCATGACGCGAGGCGCAGATACGCGCAGCGTTCGATAGGCCTCCGCCGCTTCTATGACGAGGTTCTGATCTTCCGGTAGAACCCAGTTCGATAAATCAAGCACGCGCGTTGCCGGAACACGCCCGTCCGCAAAAGCTTTCATGTCCGCCTGACGATGGAGAACCGGGCGCAGCGCTGCCGCAGGAGCGCGAAACTGCATGTTCTGAAAGCTGTCCGATGCCTCGACAGTGACAGTTCCGCCTTCATCGTCATCGACCGCCGTCACATAGAAGAACCTGTTACAGCCCGAACGCAGGCCTTGGCTCACACGGATACTCGCCTGTTCAAGCGTCTGGAGGTGCACGGGTGCCGCACCCGGCGGCAGCATGTCCCGTAATCCCTCCGGTATCGCCACCGGCCTTATGTTCCCGGCGGAAGACAACGGCAGGACATGGCGTCTGTTTTCGGCATTCTGAAACCAGCCCTTGCGTGCTAGGCGCTGCTCTAGCGTGCGCCATTCCTCATCCAGCGCAAAGGGACGACGAGCAATGCCTGGCACGTCCTCGTTCGCTGCGCCTGCCCATGCCGCAAAGTCCTGTTCCGGTTCCGATCCGGGAAAGGCGCAACCCACCAGCGATTCACCGTCCGAGGCCGCCGGTGCGACTTGCAGCCAGGTTGCCGGCAAAAGCGATCGGCTCGACACGGGCGCTTGCGCCTCGTCCCAAGAAAGTCGCCGCGCGATCACAAGATGCGTGCGCACCAGCGCATCAGAAAACCAGCCGGGCTGGCTATCCGCGACAATGTACTCAAGACGAAACGTGCGCAGCAGCAGGTAGCGCACGACATCGGCGTAGTCGCGCGAACGCCATGTGGCGGGTACGACAAGGGCCAGACGGCCGCTCGGCCGTGTCAAAAGAGCGGACAGCAGCCAAGCCGGTACGGAAAGATCGGCAAGACCCGAATAACCATCGACCAGCGCCTGCCAGAGAGAGCGCTCACCGCCAGCCATCCTCGCATCAACGATTGCGGACAGGCCGCGGCGTACGTCACCGACACCGGCGCCGTTCCCGTTTTGCGACTGGTATCTCACATAGGGGGGATTGGTTATGACAAGATCGTAGCCTGGCGTAGGTAGCGCCGCGATGGTCGCAGGTGCGAAGGCGCTCCCCGTAAGAATATGACTGCTCTTTGCAGCATCGTCCGCTTTCAGAGCCGCCATCCTGCGACCACAGAAGGCGGCTGTTTCGGAATCAAGCTCTATCCCGTCTAGTCGGCTGAGACGGACACCCCGCGCTTGTGCCGTCAATGCTACCGCATCAAGGAGGTCACCGTGCCCAGCCATCGGATCGATCACAGAGCGTGCGCCGGAGTCGAGCGCTAGATGTGCAAGTAGCGACCCTAGCGGCATTCCAGTGAAGAACTGCCCAAGCCGTTTCCGCTGCGCAGGCGGCAGTCTCTCCTCGAAGGAACGCGCCGAGGACCTGATCGCGCCGATGGCGCTAGTCCCCCTCACTGCATAGAACTCCTGGCAGCTGCTGTTCCGCATACCAGCGATAGAAGGCATCTGCGTCGAGCGGCACTTGCTGATGATGGCTGAGAAAATGCGTCACTAGGCGGGAGTAAAGCCTCTGCGCCGTCGCTTCGGACGGATCATGCGCGGCGCTCGCAGCGCGGTGAAGAGCCGTTGCAACGGTCCAGACACATTCGTTCGCTGCGGCCTTGCCTTTTAACTGAGCCTCAGCTTTGCGACGCGGCCCCAGAAGGAGTACGGGATCGCCGCGCACAGCCCCTTTAGTCGTGACCTGCTTGAAGCTGCCCTGCTTCTTGTCGAGAACGCCCGCATACTCCACGTCAAAGCCCGCATCCTGATATGCACGTTGCAAGGCATTCCAGACTTCGGCAGACGCGGAATGAAACACCATAGTGGCCTTGCCGGACGGCTTCAGTATCCGGCGAGCCTCACTGAACGATCGGGTCAGCAGGCCCTGGTACTCATCGATCGCCTTACCCTGATCAGAACTGACGATAGCTTCATCCGTACGGTCGGTGAAGCTCTTGAGCCAAGCCTCGTTTATGAAACTAAGTTCTGCATAAGGTATGTTGGCCCCGAAGGGTGGGTCCGTGAATACATAGTCGACACTCTCAGGCGGTAGCGCGACATTGCAGCTGGAACCGTGGACAACCTCAACCTTGCCGCTGCCGCCGTAGATTGTCTCGAAGGCCTGGGTAATCGTTGTGAGTTTCCGTCGCAAACCTGCAAAGAAATTCTTTTCAACCGGAAGGCCGCTGACATACAGCACACCGGGCTGGGCGCTGGTTACGACAAGATCTTTCTGGCCGGACTTCGCTACGACGCGAGTCATGATCGTCCCGTGAGCCGCGTTGTAGCTGAGCAGCCAGAAACGCAGGCCCTCTCGGAGCGCACCACGATAGGCTTCTACACGCTCCCACATGCGGGCAAAGACGATAAGATTGCGGCGCGTGTAAAAGTGGTGAACGTGCGAAATGCCCTGATGATACCCCTTTCGGTAGAGGTCGCCCCAAGGGATCAGCACTTGCGGAACGCAAGACGGGATCGGCTCTAGCTCAATCTTCTTGATTAGCGAGATGTCTGCGGCTGTGGCCGGACGCGACCAGCGTTTTTTCCCGGTCGAACCATAGATACGGGCCATCGCGCGGCCGCGCAAAGCGCGCTGCTCACCCAGTACATCATCGTTTTCCTGCACCGTCACTCGGTGAACATCGTCCAGCCGCGCCGTATGACGGCATTTCGGACAGGAGAAGGTCGAGGATATCTCGGCCGGATCGAGCGAAACGCATGCATCCCACAAAGTCACAGAGCTGCGGCACCCAGGACAGATCAGCTTATCGGTCCAGATTAGGTGACGAATGGAGCCTTGTGCGCCGGAAGGATCGCGCGCTTCATACATCCAGCCGTCTTCGCTCTCCCCAGCCGCTAGTACATCCTCGGCGGCCTTCTTGAAGGCGGCAGGATCGGGCGGATTAGTCAGAGTCCGGCCAACAAATGAGCCGAGCGCGCCCAGCTCATAAAGAACGGCATTTCGGGCTCCCCATTGCACATCAAAACCAAGGCGAATCGCTTCGGCGCGCAATTCCTCCGTTGGCCGCTCACAAAGCAGTGCGGCGAGGCCAGTCGTCCCGCTGCCTCCGAAGCCGTCAAACACGGTGTCGCCAGGTTTGGTATGCGCAGCGATATACAGGGCAATCGCCTCAGGTGAAATTTTGGTCGGATAGGGAAAGGCCCCATATAGGGCACCGGTGCGCTTTGCCGCTAGCGGCTGACGGTAAAGTGCATCCAGAGATTTGGCGGGCATCGCAGGCGGCGACTTGCGCGACTTGGTCGCAGTGCGAAGCATCTGTTCGTTCCCCACCGGTACACTCATTCGTTTCATGTTCGCTCCGGTGCTGCCGTCTGCTTGCCCAAAGCCGGTCGCCGTATCGCGGGCGCGCGCGAGTTTCGCTGCAGAGATTCGTGGATGGCACGCCTTACGACCCACGACACTGAAACGTCGTCTTTTTCGGCCAACGCGGTCAGCGTGTCAAAATCTCCAGGCGTGACGCTGACAGTAACCCGGGGGCCGAGTCTATTTGATCGATTGGCCATGGTCCATCCGATGATGTTCTACTAATGTTCGCTTAGTGCAATGTGAATCAAATTGCAACAAAATGCATCACTTCTTGCGGCTTGAAAGTGGCTTGCCACAATCCAATTTTGCAAGGGGTAACGGACGCTGCCCCTCTCATGAGATTCAAGCAATCCGTTCGCGTGAGCAGGTCTTTAGCCCAGCATCTGAGCAATTGATTTACCGATCTGCTGCGAAGCATCAAGCAGGTGCTCGTCGTCGAGATGGGCATATCGGGCCGTCGATTGATGGTTGGCATGACCGAGCAGCCTCCCGATCATGGGCAAGGTTTCCTTGCTCATAGCGGCATGGCTGGCGAAGGTGTGGCGCAGGTCATGGAGGCGCAGCTTGCCAAGATCGGCCCGTTTGAAAATCGTCCGCCAGAGATGCTGGATACAGCTGATCGGCCTGCGGTATTGATAGTTCCAGAACAACCATGGGATCTTGGCATGGCGCGGAAGACTGTCGATAACCTCACGTGCCGCCGAGCCCAGCCAGACCGTGCGTGGGCCGGTCTTGCTGTCGCGCAGCAGCAGGCGATTGCCCTTCACGTCCTGCCACTGGAGGGTCAGAATCTCACGGTAACGGCAACCGGTCAGCAACAGCAGGGTGATGACCGCGCAGCCCGCACGGATCGTGAGATCGTCGCTGGCGCGCAGTTCGGCGAGCACGTTCCCTAACCGAGCCAGTTCCTCGGTGGAAAGAAACCGTTCGCACTGCCTGCGCTTGTTCGGTCTCACCGACCGGCAAGGGTTAGTGTTTTCGAGCCGGTATCCCCAAACCTCAGCCTTGTTGAGCATGTTCTTGAGGATCTCGAGGGTGCGGTTCGCTGCGCCAGGGCTGGTGCGGTTGTTGAGATCCGCGAACCATTTGGTCACATGCTCTTCGTTCAACTCGTCGATGAAGACACCCCTGAAGGCCCCGTCGAGATACTGACGGCGATAGCCGTTGTACGTCTCAAGGGTGGATGCCTTCCACTGCGGCGACCAGCGGGACCAGTACTCCTTCAGAAAGTCTTCAAACCGGGGCGCGGAGCGGATGCGCTTGCGGTCGGTTGCTGGATCGCGGCCGACCTGCGCGTAGGCGATGACGCGACGTGCGACCATTTGAGCCTGGTGGCGAGTCAGGACTGAGGCAGGGCCGATCGTGACCGTCCGCAACCTTCCCGCCATGCGCGTCTGGACGATGTAGACATTGCGGCCACTGGGGTAGTGCCGGATGCCGAAGCCATGCTCGATCCCTAGCCATGTGGTGGACCGCGCCTTGCCTTTGGGCACGAGCAGGAAATTGACGTTTGCGCCTACTTCGGCGAGCGCCTCTTCGACGATCCGCTTGAGACTGGCGGCGGTCATGGACGCAGCCCAATCGCCTGCGCCAGCGATCCCGCGATGCGATCAGCGGCATCACCGATCACGTCGTCAGAGAGGTGAGCGTACTTCGCGGTCGTTTCGGGCAGGACATGCCCGAGCAGCCTGCCAATGGTTGCAAGCGGTACGTTGTCCATGATCGCGGTCGATGCAAAGCTATGCCGCAGGTCGTGAACCCGAACATCGGGCAAGGCACAGCTCGCACGGAATGGAAGCCACCAATTGCCGAAATTGAGCGGCCTGGTCCCGGCGCGGTTTGGAAACACGAGCGGAGTGTCCTCGCGCCGCTCGATCCCTTCCAGCACTTCTAGCGCCTGGCTGTTGAGCCAGATCGTCTTTGCTCCCGTCTTGCTTTCCGGCAAAAGGAGGCGCGGCGGCTGCACCCATTCCCAGCGGAGATCCTGTATCTCCCCGACGCGCGCGCCGGTGAACAGCAGCAGCCGCACGATTGCGACCTGGGCGGGATAGGCGGTCTCCTGCTCACGCAACGCCGCTCCAATCCGGCGATACTCGGCTGGCGTCAGGTATCTCTCCTTCGGTTCACGCTTGTAGCGCGGCATCCCGCGACAGGGGTTGGAGCCCTTGCGCCGAAGGCGCAGCGCCTCGGCATATTTGAGTAGTGATGCCAAGACCGGCAGGGCGCGATTGAACAGCCCTTCCCGCGCGCCCGCACAATCGTCGCGCCAACGGTGAACGTCGGAAGGGAGAATGTCAGCCACCCGCATCGTACCGAAGGTCGGTGCGATGACCGTCTTCCACGCGTTCAGATTTCGCCTCGTCGTCGAGGCTTTCCAAACTCGCGAAAGATCGTCCCAATAGGTGTCGACGAAATCAGACATGAGCGGCGTGGCCTTGACCACCGCGCGCTTGGGCAAGCCATCAAGCGCGACCTCGGCAAGCAATCGGCGGGCCTGTGCCCGTGCAAGCTCCGCGGCGAGTTCGTCAGACCGGCCCAGAGTGATCCGCCGATGCTTGCCGCGATGACGCAGGCGAACGAACCAATAATAGTTGCCGGTCGGCCTGACGCGCAGTCCGAACCCAGCCAGTTCGCTATCCCAGATGCAGTATTCAGTCTCGCGCAGCGGCAGTTTGCGCCGCGCAAAGTTGCCATCAAGCAGTGCCCGGCGCCCGGGCTTTCGCCGCGTGGGGACCATATGGCTATCAGCAATACCAGAACTGGGGTCTAAAGTCCCGGAATTCCGGTCATTTGCAGGGACCAGATGGCCTTCAGCGGCATACCCCCTGCCGAGCAGATCCAACATGTCTCGAACTGATTTTAAGGCATTTTTTCCCATGAACACAGCAGTACACTGCGTAGGGTGTGCTCACTGTTCCCCAACTGGGTGGTCCGGATTCAATAGCTTACGCGCTTTAGGCTTGCGGCTCTTGAACAATTCTTCAGGTCGGAGCCTCCGGCAGGCGAGTGCCAGGATCATCCGATCCGAGCTTTGATATAGCCAGCTATTGTAGTGGCCGCTTCGCTCACAGCGTGTTCGGGCGTGATCTGGAGCCCGGCTTCCAACTGGCGCGCATAGTCCGCCGCTTGGACAAGCGCGATGGAAAAGGCCTGGCGCAGGCGCGCGTTCACCACATTCTCGGGAATGTCGGGCACGCATTCAACCACCTGGGCCCGCAGCAAGAGCAGGCTGGGCATGCCGAACTCGGTGACCAGCTCGAACAGGTTGAAGCGCGGATCGGACGAGAACTGGAGACAGAACCTGACGTAGAGCCGCCCCTCCTCGTCAAGGCAGCAATCCATGAAGGGGGCAATCGCCGCCGCCATCAGCGCCACCAGCCGGCGCGCCGGATCGGGTTCATCGACCTTGGCAAGACGCTGAGCGCGTTCCGCCTCGATCGCCCTGTAGCGCTGGACGAAGACTTCCTTGATCAGCGTTTCCAGGTTGCCGAAGTGGTAATGCACCGCGCTCGGATTGCGGGCACCCGCAGCGCGGGTGATGTCCTTGACGGAAACCGTGCCCAATCCGCGCTCGGCGATGAGGCGCTGTGCGGACTGAAGCAGGGCGGTTCGCGTATCGGAATGCGTCGACTGGGACATGGTTCTCTGATCTAATATTGCACATTAATGTGAGCCATGGGATACCACACCCGCAGGCTTACCGCAAAGAACAGAACTGGTTCGCCCGCTTGCAGCAAGAATGATCGGGGGGATGCGACGCGTGTACAATCAAGCCGGTGCGTTCGATCCCGTCAAGCAGACCGCCGCTCCACCGCCGCTGTCGCGGCCAACCAAGCTCGCCTTCGGCGTCGGTGCCATCGCCCCGGGGATCACAGCGGCCGCCTTCGATTTCTTTCTGCTGATCTTCTACTCTCAGGTGGTCGGCCTCGACGCGCGGCTGGTCGGGTTGGCGATCCTGATCTCACTGGTGTGCGATGCGCTCAGCGATCCGGTCGTCGGCTATTGGTCCGACAATCTGCGATCGCGCTGGGGCAGGCGCCATCCGTTCCTCTATGCTTCTGCCATACCGCTGGCGGCGAGCTACTACTTCCTTTGGACGCCGCCCGTGAACGCGAGCCAGACCGTGCTGTTCTGGTACCTTGTGACCCTGGCCGTGATCGTGCGGACCGCGATCACATTTTACCGTACCCCCGCGAGCGCGCTCGTGCCCGAACTTACGCCGGATTATCACGAGCGCACCGCGCTCTACAGCCTGCGGTATTTCCTTGCCTGGGTGGGCGGCAATGCGGTGTCGGTATGGGCGTTTGCCGTGTTGTTCCCGATGTTCGTGACCGCCGCCATTGCCGACGGGCGGTTCAACCGCGATGCCTACCCGATTTATGGCCTCGTCGGGGGGCTGGCCATCCTGCTGTCGATCCTCGTCAGTGCGGCGGGAACGCACGCGCGTATTCCCTACCTGAAATCCGCTCCTCCGCCACGCCGGCTGACGATGAGACTGATCTTCGGTGAGCTGATCGAGACGCTTTCGAACCGCTCCTTCCTGTCACTGTTCATCGCCGCGATGCTGGCGGCGATCGCAGGCGGGCTGGCTGCCGGTCTCTCGCTCTACTTCCTCACCTATTTCTGGGGGTTCGACGAGCGGCAGACCGGCGCGATCTTCATCGGCACTTTTGTCGCCGCGGGAATCGGGCTGGTTCTGGCACCCTACGTCTCGCGCAAACTGGGCAAGAAGCGCGGCGCGATCACCGTCGGACTGCTGGCCTTTGGCGGCGCGCCGGTGCCCATCATCCTGCGGCTGGCGGACCTGCTGCCGCCCAACGGAACGCCCTTCATTTTCTGGCTCGTCATCATCACCAACATCCTCGATATCGGGCTGATCATCTGCTTCCAGATCCTGTTCGCATCGATGCTGGCCGATCTGGTGGAGGACAGCGAATTGCAGACGGGCCGACGATCCGAAGGCGTGTTCATCGCGGCCGAGACCTTCATCGACAAGGCCGTGCGCGGCATCGGGGTGATGGCAGCAACGACGATCCTGACGCTCGCCGGCGTCTCGCCGGGCGCCAAGCCGGAGGAGGTCAGCGCCGACGCCGTCTGGCGGATGGGGGCCTACTACGTGCCGCTCGTGCTGGCGCTCTGGATCGCGATGATTGCGGTCATCTCGACCTACCGGATCGATCGGGCCACCCACGAGGAAAACCTCAGGAAGCTGGGTTCCTGAGGTTTTCGTGGAGGTGGAGCCGAATGGGTTTCGGCGTAGCGGCTAGAACGACTTGCGGAGGGTCACCCCGTAAGTGCGCGGCTGATTGGGAGCGCCGTTGATCGTGCCGGCCTGTGCCAGGGCGGGTGAGGCAAAGACGATATGCTGATCATCGAACAGGTTGCGCGCCCACAAGGACACCGCAAAATCGCCGGAGGTCCTGATCCCGACCGACATGTTCACGAGGTTCTGCTCGCGCGAAAACCCGCTGCCCACCAGCCGGGCCGCCTCGTTCGGATCGTCGAGGAACGGCGAATTGCCGATATGCTGCCAATCGGCCCGCACGAAAGCGTCGAGGCTGCCGATGGTGAAATTGTAATTCGAACCGAGCGTGAACTGGGTCTCCGCCACCCCTTGCGGCTGCTGTCCCGAGATATCGATGCCGGGGCCGAAATTGGGGAAGCTGTCATAGACCGGGTCGAGGAAGGTCGCGCCGCCGATGAAGAACAGTCCGTCAAGCGGGCTCCAGCGGAAATCGACCTCGACGCCGAAGGTCGATTGCTCGGCTGCATTGGCGAACACGAAGCCGTTCTGGGTGAACACCGTGGTCTGGAAATTCTTCAAGGTCTGATCGAAGACTGTGAGGGTGAAGGCGAAGTTATCGAAGGTGCCCTTGACGCCCAGCTCATAGACCTCGGCATCCTCGGGCGAGGCCAGGCGTGTCCCGGGCAGGAGATTGGTCGAGTAAAGTCCCGCACCGGCAATCGGCGAAGCTGGCGTCGCCCGCAGAACCTGCCGCGTGACCGGATCGACCACCGGATTGCCGGGGACGAGGATCGCGGCGGGTGGCCTGCTCTGCCGCGACAGGTTCCACGAACTCGCCTTGAAGCCCGTCGCATAGGACGCATAGACGCTGATCTGGTCAGTCAGCTCATAAGCGAGGCGGATCGTGAAGTCGGTGCTGTTGTCGCGCGATTGTCCGTTTTCCACCACGTTGGGCAGATTGACGAAGGGTGGGAAGAACTGCAGCGCCCGCAAGCCATTGAATGGGTTGCCCGTGCCAAGCGCGGTCGTCAGCGCCTGCTGCTGGATCTGCGCATAGAGGGCCGGGTTGGCGGCGACAAACGGCCCCACCGACGCCGGATTCTGCAAATTCACGCCGCGCGCTGCCAGCAAATTCCTGAGCGTGGCGTTGTAGCCGAGCTGGTCGAGATTGACCGCTGCCAGCGCATCGGTGCTGAGCGCTGTGACCGAAACGTCCTTGCGATCTTCGGTATAGCTCACCCCGAAAGTGGCGGTCAGACGATCGGTGAGATTCACGTCGATATTGCCGAAGACCGACCAGGCGGTGTTGTCCTGCTCGCTCCGCTCGGAAATGCCCTGTCCGGGTGCGGCAAAGGTGCCGGGCGGCACCCCGGCAGCGGCCTCGAATGTGGCAACCTGCGTGGGGTTGCCGAGCAGCGCGCCCAAGTAGCGCCGGTAATCCGCACCATAGAACAGGTCGTTGCCGGACTGAAGCCGCTCGTCGAAATAGAAGCCCCCGATCATCCAGTCGACCAGCTTGCCCGCACCATTGGACTGAAGCCGGATTTCCTGCGTGAAGGTCTCGATTTCCGACGTGCCAGAGTTGGTCGAGAACAGTTCGAGGCTGGTCGCATCGGGATCGAACTGGGAGGCGACGTCGTTGCGGCGATAGGCGGTGATGCTGGTCAGCGTCGCGACGTCGAAATCGATATCGCCCTGAAGCGACACACCGTAGTTCTCGATCCGGTTGCTCGGCACGATGTCGTAGAACACGTTGTACGAGAACGGGTCTTCCGAGACGAATTGCCCGCCCAGCGCGCGGATGCTGGCGCCGGTCGGGCCCTCGACCAGATTGGTGAGGATGCAGCAATTCTCGTCGATCTCGTCATAGTCGGCGATCAGTCGGAAACTGAGATCTAGCGAGGGCTCCCACATGATGTCGCCGCGGACGCCCCAGCGGTCGCGCTCGTTGTATTCGTCTCCGGTTCCGAGATCCTCGACATACCCGTTGCGCCGGTTGAAGCTGCCACCCAGCGCCACGGCCACGGTGTCGGTGAGTGGGCCTGTGGCATAGGCTTCGAAGCGGTGCAGGCCGTAATTGCCGAAGCTCGATTCGACATGACCATCGAACTCGAATTGCGGTTTGCGGGTGGTCACTGAGATCACGCCCACCGACGCGTTCTTGCCGAACAGGGTCGATTGCGGGCCGCGCAGGACCTCGACCCGCTCGAGGTTCGGCAAGTCGGAGATCGAGGCGGCCGAGCGCGAGCGATAGACCCCGTCGATGAACACCCCGACTGAGGGCTCCAATCCGATGGCATTCTGGCCGTTGCCGAAGCCGCGGATGAAGAAATTGGTGTTGCCCGAAGTCTGGCCCTGCCGGATGGCGAGCGAGGGAACCAGTGTCTGGAGGTCGAGCAGGTCCTGAATTTCGGCCTGCTCGATGGCCTCCGCCTCCACAACGGACACCGCGATGGGCGTGTCCTGCAGGGTCTCTTCGCGCTTGTTCGCGGTGACCACGATGTCCCCGACGCGCGGCGACGAGGCGGCAGGATCGTCCTGGTCCGCCCCCGGCTGATCCTGTGCGAATGCGGGCGCGCTCAATCCGAGCAACAGCACCGGCACGGCCGTGCCTGACGCCAGCGCTACCTTGAAGCGCTGCGCGAGATGCCGAGTGGTTGTCCTTGCCATAAATCCCCTCCCTTCGGGCAGCGCCGGATTCCAGCTCCAGTCTACTGTGATGCATTAATGTGAAAGATTATTCGGGGTTCTGCAAGGAGAGATTTGCAGCGGCACAGCGCGTGCGTTCAGGCGCACCAATCAGCCTTGCACGGGGACGCCGGCGGCCATGAATACGGGCCCCCGAAGCCTTGCTTTTGCCAAGACTTCGTTGGCGCGGCAGATAAGGGGACCGTGGGAGGCTGACCCTAGTTCGGCCAGATCACGAATTCGTCACCCGGAAGAGCCTTCTGCGCCTCGGTTTTGTCTACCATCACCGCGCTGGCGAGCTTGAAGGGATAGAGCGGCCTCACCGCATCCTTGTGATGCGCGGCCAGCAGCCGCGTGAGCTCGGCCACCTTGTCGGGCCGAGTTCTGGCGAGATTGGTTTTTTCGGTGGGATCCGCGGCCAGATCGAACAGCCAAGCCTTCTTGCGCGTTCCGTCGATCTGCAGCTTCCAGTCGCCGGCGCGCACTACCTGATAGGCACCCGATTGCCAGAAAATCGCATTGTTCGGGCGTGAGAACGCGCCTGCGCCGGTCGCAAGCGGCAGCATATCGCGTCCATCAATGATCCGATCGGCAGGTAGGGGCACGCCGGTCGCCGCGGCGAGAGTCGGGAGAACATCGATATGCGCGACCGGCGTGTCGATCCGCGTGCCGGGTTTGATGGCTTTGGGCCAGCGCACGAACATCGGCACGCGGATACCGCCTTCGAACAGCGTGATCTTCCAGCCGCGATAGGGCGCATTGATGTCGGGCACGCCGACATAGCCTGCCCCCCCATTGTCGCTGCTGAGCACCACGATGGTGTTGTCGGCAAGGCCTTCCTCTTCGAGCTTCGCCATGATCCGCCCGACGCTGCGATCAAGCGCGCGCACCATCGCGGCATAGACCCGCAGCCGATGCGGTGTGATGTCGCCGACCGCCTCGAAGTCCTCCCGGGTGGCCTGAAGCGGCGTGTGGACGCCCCAATGGGCCATGTAGAGGAAGAACGGTCGGTTGCGGTTGGCCTCGATGACCCTCAGTGACTGGTCGGTCCACCAATCGGTGATGTAGCCGCCCGGTTCGAACGGCTTGCTGCCGTTGAAGCTCGCGGCGAATTGCAGCCGGGCCCAGAAGAACTTGTCGATCGGGTCGAAATCCAGCTTGGCGTTGACGACGTTCGGATCGTCTTCCGGGAGATACATGCCATTGTGCATGTTGAGGCTTTCATCAAAGCCCTGTGCATTGGCTTTGAACTCATCAGCCTCGCCAAGGTGCCACTTGCCGATGTGGACTGTGTGGTAACCTTTGGTCTTGAGCAGTTCGGCGATGGTGACTTCCGAGCCGGGGAGCCCCTGGTTCTTGAAGGGCATCTTCTCTTCGTCGAACTCGGGATTGAACACGGTCGGCGGCAGGGCGCCGCGATCCATGTCGGCGGCGAAGATCGGCAGCGCCTTGGCCATGCCATCGGGGATCGGGGTGAATTCGAACCCGGTGCGGGTCGGATAGCGCCCCGTCATCAGCATCGCGCGCGAGGGCGCGCAGGTCGAAGTGCCGGAATAGGCCTGATTGAAAATCGCGCCTTGGCTCGCAAGCTTGTCGATGTTCGGCGTGGGAACCTTGCCGCCAGCGACCCCGCCGCCGAAGGTGGAAAGGTCGTTGTAGCCCAGATCGTCGAACAGGATGAACACCACGTTGGGCGGCCGCTCGGTAACGGGCCTGTCGGCGGTGGCCGGGCCTTGATCCCACACGACCGCTCGGGTGGGCTCGACATATTCCTTGGTCGCCTCGATCCGGCGCATGAGCAGTGCGGTCATGATCGCGTTGCGGTTGAACCAGCCTACCGCGCCGGCGATGACGACGATGGCCAGCACGGCGATCAGGATCTTTCTCAGCATCAATGCCCCCACCGCGGCGCAATCGCCACCCAAGTCTAATGCAATCAATTATCACGCACAAGGCAAACTGGCCCCGATCGGCCAGCATCCCTGCGCCCGTCTCACTTGCTGAAGACAAGGCCCTTGTAAGTGCCCGACCGTCGCCACGCCTCGATATGCTTGAAATATCCCTCGGCCCCGCCCGGATGGCCCTGCGACTGGCGGAACTCCCTGCTCCAGCCCTGGCCTTCGTTGTTCCAGAAGCCGGGCGTGCAATCGGTCGAGGCGATCAGCGAGCCCTGCCCGGTCAGGATCAGGTCGACCCATTGCGAGGCCGCTTCCTCGGTCGGCTCGACCTCGGCATAGCCCTGGCTCTCGGCATAGGCGATCACCTGCGCCACGGTCCTGGCGTGATCGACGATATTGTGCGGGATGTTGGTCACCATGTTGGCGGCCTGGTTCATCTGCACCATGAAGGCGTTGGGAAAGCCCGGGACGTGGAGGCCATGCAGGGTGCGCAGGCCCTCGGCCCAGTATTGCGACAGCAGCTGGCCGCCCCGGCCCTTGATGTCGAAGCCCGTCTTCATCTGGAAGTTGGCCCCGAATTCGAAGCCCGAAGCATAGACGATGCAATCGACTTCGTAGAGCTTGCCGCCCACCATGAGCCCCGTTTCGGTGATCCGCTCGACGCCTTTGCCGTCGGTGTCCACCAGCGTGACGTTGGGCTGGTTGTAGCAATCGAGATATTCGTCGCTGAAGCAGGGGCGCTTGCAGAGCTGCGAATACCACGCCTTGAGATGCTCGGCGGTGTCCGCGTCCTTGACGACCGCATCGACCCGGGCGCGGATTTCCTCCATCTTCTCGATGTCGGCATCCTCGATCGCGGCCAGGATCTTCTCCAGGCTCATCTGGCGGGGGGGGCGCCCCAGCGCGCCCGCGATCCGCGTCGCCAATCTGGCGAGCCACATTGGCCGACCAGCCAGAACCTTTTCCCGGATACGCCGCGAGATCGCGGTCCAGCCATCGTCGATCAGATCCTCCGACGGCAGACCGCGCCCGACATTGTCGACGAAATTGTCCATCCAGCGCTTCTGCCAGCCGGGTGTGGCGATCTGCGCGAACCACTTCGGATCGATGGGGTGATTGCCGCGCACATCGACCGATGATGGCGTGCGCTGGAAAACGAAAAGCTGGCCGGCCGTCCTGGCGACCTGCGGAATGCACTGGACCCCGGTCGCGCCGGTGCCGATCACGGCCACCCGCTTGTCCGCCAGCCGGTCCATCGGCGCACCGAAAGCATCGCCGCCGGTGTAGTCGTAATCCCACCGGCTGGTGTGGAACTGCTTGCCCTTGAAAGTCTCGATCCCGGGGATCCCCGGCAGCTTGGCGACGTGCAGCGGGCCGGTGCCCATGCCGAGATACTTGGCGGTGAAATCGTCGCCGCGATTGGTGGTGATGCGCCACAAGCGGGCATCGTCCTGCCATTCCACCGCGGCGATTTCGGTATGGAACAGGGCCTTGTCATAGAGGCCGTAATGCGTCGCGATCCGCTCGCAATGGCCGAGGATCTCGTGGCCGGGCACGTATTTCTCGGTCGGCATATAGCCGGTTTCCTCGAGCAGTGGCAGGTAGATCATCGCCGCCGTATCACAGCGCACGCCGGGGTAGCGGTTCCAGTACCAGGTGCCGCCGACGCCGCCCGCCTTGTCGATCAGGCGAATGCTGTCGATCCCCGCCTCCTTGAGCCGCGCCGCCGTGACCAGGCCGGACATGCCGGCGCCGATGAAGGCGAAGGTGACGTGGTCGGTGACCGGATCGCGCGGAACGAAGGGTGTGTGCGGATCGACCGCGAAATCCGCGAACTTGCCGGAAAGGCGCTGGTATTGCTCGTTGCCTTCGGGCCGCAGCCGCTTGGCGCGTTCGGCCGCGTATTTCTGCCTGATGGCGTCCTTGTCGAGCACGGTGGTCATGCAATCGCCTCTCGCTTGTCATGCGCGACGAGGGGCACACGGCAGCGCACCCACAAGTGACGCGCGCCGACCCGCGATGTCGCGATTTAATATATTGCATTAATTAGCGGCTGCGCGCGGTGGGAGCAAGCTCTTTGTGCCGGGCGCTGTTCGTCCCGTCAGCGCCGGACGCCGCGGCGTTACCCCGCAGGTGCTGACGCTGTCTGCGGTCCGTCCTGGCAAACCTGCTCGAACACGCGCAGCACCGCCTCCGCGATCACCTCGGGAACCTCTTCCTGCAGGAAGTGACCGGCCGGCGTCTCGGTCAATCGCGCTTTCGGAAAATTCTCGAGCATCGCGGGCACCGCGCCGCCGAGGATCGGATCGTTGATGCCCCAGACGATTTCGACAGGCACATCGAGCCCGCGCACGAACGGAACAAGCTCGCGCATCACTGGGGTGCTCGGATGATCTGGACCGTCGGGCACCATCCGCATCATCGCCAGCGGCGCCTTGTGGTTGCCGCTTTCGCGCACCGGGCGTGCGTAGAGATCCTTGACCGCCTGCGGCATCGAGGCGGGATCGTGTTGCGGACGATGCAGGCCCCTGAAGATTGCGTTGCGGACATTGCCCAGGAACTCGCCGACAATCGGGGTCTTCATCAGGTCATGGATCTTGGAGAGACGGGTCTTTACCTCAGTCACCCGGACCGCGGTGTTCATGATGACGATACCCTTCACCATGCCGGGCGACAGCGCCAGCGCGCCGATCCCGATCGGGCCGCCCCAGTCCTGCCCGACATAGATCACCTGCTCGAGCTTCAGTTGCCGCAGCGCCGCGTTGATCCAGCGATTGTGGTTCGCCGCGGTGTGCATACTGACCGGCACCTTGGACGAAAAGCCGAGCCCGACCAGCGTCGGCATGATCACCCGGACCCGGTCGAGCGGCAGATGCTCGACCACCTTGCGATAGAGGAAGCCCGAGGTCGGATTGCCGTGCTGCATGAAGATCGGATAACCCTCGCCGACTTCGAGCATGTGCACCTTGATGCCCGGTTCTACCTCGATGAAGTAGCTTTTGTAGCGACCGGTCACGAATGTCTGCGCATAGCCGGGAAGCGGGAACCCCTCGAAGGTGCCCGAGGCTGTGGTGACCGTGCCCGACCCCTGAGGGGTGACGATCGCCCCGTCCCGGGTGATAGCGAACGCGCCGGCTGCTGCGGCCACGCCTAGCGCTCCGATGCCGATCAGGATTGTCTCAACCATGCCTTGCTCCCACTCGATCGTCTTGATCCTGAACCGTCAATGCGTCGGTTGGCCGACCTGCGGCGTTTGCCGCGCTGCGAGGTAAAGCAGCCCCACGAACGCCAGCTCCGGAATGACGCGTTCCGGATGAACCGGCGCGTCGTGAAGCAGTGTTGCAGCAATCCGCCCGAGCGCGAAGAATCCGAACAGCATCATCGCCGGGTAGAACCACACGCGTTCCTTGCGGATCAGGCCAAGCGCCAGGCAGACCGCGATGGTCAGCGCCCAACTGGCCGAGTGGCCGCTCAAGGAGCTCAGTCCGAGTCCGCTCTCCGGGAACTGGTACCCGAAGAAGGCTGCGGCGCGATCCGGGTTCGTCATCGTGCGGATACCCAGAAACCCGAACAGGATCGCCAGCACCACCGGCGGCACGCGAACCACCCAACTCAGAACCTTTGCCATCATTCATCCCGTTCGATTGGCCCGATGCCGGATCGGGCTCTTCCGGATTAATATGAGACATTAGATTGCTGGGGGCAATCGCAAATTTCGAAAGCGGGCAATCGCGGCAGCTCTTGCCCATCTAATGTATTCAATTAATGATGTGCATCAGCCACATCAAGCCAGTGTCGGCGATTCGAACGGAGCATGCCCATGCACAGAACCATCCGCATTCTTGCCGCAGCCGCTCTGGCCTGCCCCTGTTTCCCGGCAGTCGCGCAGCCGTCTGCGGAGCAGCTCGAAAAGGTCCGCAGTATCCTCACCGAAGCCGATGCCAATGGCGACGGCAGGGTCACCCGCCGCGAATATGACGCGCACCGCGCCGACATCTTCGCCAAGCTCGATCGCAACGGCAACGGCGTGGTGAGCGAGGAAGACGCGCCCAAAATCCGGATCGCCAGGCGCAAGTTCACCGAAAAGCTCGAACAGGTGCTGACCATGGCCGACACAAACGGCGACGGAATGCTGTCCCGCGCCGAATGGGACACGCCCGAACGCGATATCTTCGCTCTGATCGATCAGGACGAAGACGGCATGATCATCCTCGCCGACCTCCCAGTGCTCTGATCGCCACGGCCCCGCGAAACCTGGAGCCTCGCCGCAACACCGCCTGCACGGCGGATGTCGGGACGCACCGCATCATCAGTTGGCGCGTCCCGGCCGCTTTCAGCCCCTACTTGTAACGGGCATCCAGCTGCGCCTTGAGCTGGGCGAATGTGACGTAGCCGTCCTTGTCGGTGTCGATCGTCTTGAAGTTGGCAACGACACGGGTCATGCCGCCGTCCTTGGCTTCCTGCAGACTCAGCTTGCCGTCACCGTTCTTGTCGGCCGCCTTGAACCGCGAGGTCAGGTGCGACAGCGCCATGTCATACGATTGGGCATGGGCCGCAGGGGTCAGGGCCAAAACAACCGCTGCGAGCGCGGCCAAGCGGAATATCGTCGTCTTCATGAGCAACTCTCCTTCAGGGGGTCAGGGACGGGGTAAGCCCATAGGTGGCAGCGGATCGGCCGCTGCCTCATATCAACCGGCTTCGGTCGATCGTCTTGCTGCCGGCCGGCAGCGAGAACATCATGCCGTCCTCGCCGACCACGATCGGGCCGGAAAAGCGGCTTTCGGCATCGCCGAGAAAGGCGGCGTAGAGCCAACGGCTCGGCAGCGGCGGGACGAGGTGGCTCAGCACCAGTATCCCGGCACCGGCGGTCTGAGCACTTTCGGCAGCCTCTTCGGGCGAGGTGTGGTAATCCTGAATGTCGTGCATGATCTTGGCAGCACCGATTTGGCCGTCCACGCCCGCCGCCGCTTCCATCTTCTGGACCAGTCCGGGGTTCAGCGCCTCGTGCACGAGGATGTCGACGCCCTTGCACACGGCCTCGAGATTGGGCGACTTTTTGGTGTCACCGCTGATGCACAGCGCGCGGCCCTTGTAGTCGAAGCGGTAGCCGACCGAGGGCTTGATCGGATCGTGGTTGACCGTGAAGGCGGTGATTTTCAGCCCGTCACGCTCAAGCACCACTGTCGCCGGGCCAGTCATTTCGAACGGGCGCGCGATGCCGCCCGCGCCGCTCGGCGGGACAACCTTGGTGCCGTGATGGGCAATGCGGTATGTGTTGTCGGTGGCGTAGGCCGCGTTGAACCCGGCGACGATCGCTTCGACCCCGGCGGGGCCATGGACCGGCAGCGGCGCGGTGCTCGATCTGCGGGTCCAGTGGAACAGCATCAGCGGGCCGAGGCCGTCGATATGGTCGGAATGGAAGTGGGTCAGCAGCAGTCCGTCGGCCTTGCCGGGACTGATGCCCATAACATTGAGCGTCTCGGCCGCGCCTTCGCCGATATCGACGATGAACATCTGGTCGCCGGCGATCACGACGTTGCACGGCCCTGCGCGGTCGAGGTTGGGCATGGGAGACCCGGTGCCGCACAGGCCGACGTGGAGGCCGTCACTGAGCGCGGCGAGATTGTCGACTCCCATGCGCTGCGCGGTGCCGCGCTCGAACAGCCACGAGCCAATGCGCCCCTGAAACGCGTAGGCCGCCGCGCCCCCGATGAGAACGAGGGCGAGCGCCGCCAGTCCGATCCTTTTCAACCAGGTCACGATTCGGCTCCTTCCATGCGGGCAGCGCATCAGAATGAGTCCGCCCATAACGAGGCGAACTAATACCATGCATTAACGGGCGATCAAGAACTGCAGAAAATCGCATTGCGCCGCGGGAGCGCGGCTGGGCCGGATTACGCGGCGGCGCGACGAAACATCCGGCGCAGCAGCCTGAACAATCCCCAAACGGCCAGCCCGGCCAGCAGGACCATCCCGGCCATAACACTGTAGAGCCAGGGGTAATTTGCGAGCATCTGGCCGATATTGTTTCTGGCGGTCTGCTTCACCGAGTCGTAACCTTCGGGCATCGCCAGCACGCCCACGCGGTTCGCATAGGCGTCATAGTCCGCCACCATTTCGGTCAGAATCTGCGGGCGGGCGATGCTGAGATCGGTGGTTTCCCCGGGGTCGCGGGCGAGGTCGAACAGCCGCCAGCGGCCATCACCCAGGGGCAGCACGCTGCGGGTGATCTTGAAGTCGCCCTTGTAGAGCGCGGTGTTGCCCGACACTTCGATAACCCGCACCGCGTCATCGGCATAGGCGCTGGCCGCCTCGCGCGTAAGCACCGGGAGCAGGCTGCGTCCCGTCATCTTGCGGGCCGCATCTTCCACATCGCCCACCGGCGCTCCGATCCATTCGAGCAGCGTCGGGGCAATGTCGGTCACCATCGCCGGGCTGTCGATGCGCGCGGCTTCAAGGCCCGGACCGGCGATCACCAGCGGCACGCGCACCCCGCCTTCGGTGGCGTAGAACTTGAACCATGCCCCCGGGGTCGCGGTGGCCGCCGCCCATTCGGGGCCGATGAAGCCCCAGCTCCTGCGCCCGCCCATGCCGTCCAGCCCGACATGATAGCCGGCCACGCGGTGCCAGGCGCTCAGCGTCGCATTGTCGTCGCCGCGCGAGGGTTCGGGACCATTGTCCGAGGCCAGCACGAAGATCGTGTTGTCGTATTGGCCGCTGGCCTTGAGGTGTTCGACGAAGCGGCCGATGTGCATGTCCATCGCTTCCAGCATCGCGGCATGCACCTCCATGCGCGCGGCATAAAGCGCGCGGTCCTCGGCGGTGAGATCGCTCCACTGGCGATAGCCCGGCGGCAGGTCAGCCATCGCCACGCCCGGCGGCACCAGCCCGAGCGCCGCAGCGCGCTGCTGCCGCTCGCGCCGCAGCACGTCCCAGCCCGCGTCGTAGCGGCCCTTATATTTGGCGATCAGCTCCGCCGGGGCCTGCACCGGAATGTGAACCGCCTGAAACGGAAGGTAGGCGAAAAACGGCTTCGATGGGTCGGTCTCGCGCAGATAGGCGATCATCTTGTCGACGATGAAGCGCGAGGAATAGAAGTCGTCGGGTAGATCGGCCTCGACCCCGTCCTCGTACCAGGGCGCGTCCTTGTAATAGGGAATGTAAGCCTTCTTCTCCCAGTTATCGGCCCCCGAGGCGGCCAGAGCGAAGGAGCGATCGAAGCCATGTGCCTGCGGCATCGCCCCGGCCTCTTCGCCAAGGTGCCACTTGCCGACCATCAGCGTGCGATAGCCCAGCTGGCGCAACCGATCCGCCAGCGTCAGCACGCCGGGCTCAAGCGCCATCGAATAGCCCGGCTTGCCGCGCTGCTCTGACGGGAGCACTTCGGGGATCGTCGCGAATCCCGTCAGATGGTTGTCCATGCCGGTCAGCAGCATCGCACGCGAGGGCGAGCACAGTGGCGAGGCGCGGAACTGGGTGAACATCGCGCCGCGCGCTGCGAGGGCATCCATGTTGGGCGTGTGCGCTTCCCCGCCAAAGGCGCCGAAGTCCGTCAGCCCGGCATCATCGGCGAGGATCACCACGATATTGGGGCGGGGCGGCGCTGTGTCCGCAGCAGTGGCGGTCGGAACAGCCGCACCGGCCAGCAGCACGGTTGCCAGCACGCTTATCCTGCCTGTCCCCCAAACTGATTGCATCGCTTTCCCCTGCCGTCATGATTGCATCCGCCGCTTCCCAGTCTAATGGTTGGGCTCGTACATGGCGACGAATTGACCAATCTAATGGCATACATTACACAGATGATCCAGCGCCTCGGGCGCCCACGCAAGAGATCGACCCGGCGAACAGGGCACACCAGATGACGCTTCAGCCAGAGCCCGCGCACAATCCCAATCCGCCGGCGATGGTCGATCCGCCCACTGCACTGCGCCTTGCGATGCGCGATGGCTTCGAACAGGTGATAAATCCGGCGATCCGGGCGCGGCGCAGGCAGGATGCCGAAGCTGCCCGAATCGTTGCAGGCGCGCCGCACCGGGTCGAATACTTCCACCAGCAAGACGACCCCTATTCGCAGCTGGCCGAGCATGTCCTCTCGGTCTTCGAAAATCGCTATGACATCGAACTGGTGCGCCACGAAATCCGTGCCAGCGGGGGCAAGAACCAGCCCGAACCTGAATTGCTGGCCGCCTGGGCAATGCGCGATGCCGAGCTGATCGCACCGCACTACGGCCTCGAGCCCCCATCGCGGATGCTAGGGCAATCGGACACGCCGCCCGATCCTGCCACGCTCGATAGCGGAAGCGAACGGCTTGCCGCGCTCGGTCACTACTCCGGGGCGATGTTTCACTATGCGGGGGAGTCGTTCTGGGGCGTCGACCGGCTGTTTCACCTCGAACAATGGCTGCGCGATCTGGGCGTCTGCAAGGACCCCGCGCTCCCCTTCATTTGCCCGCGCCCGGCGATCGATGTGGCAGGGGTCGACGCGAGCGCACTGACGCTCGATTTCTATCCCTCGCTCAATTCGCCCTACACTGCGATCATCTATGACCGCACGATCGCGATGGCGCGCGAATGCGGGATCCGGCTCGAACACAAGCCTGTCCTGCCGATGATCATGCGGGGGGTGCCCGCGACACGGGAAAAGGGCGCCTACATCATGTTCGATGCCAAGCGCGAAGCGGAACATCTCGGCGCCGATTTCGGCCCCGTAATGACTCCGATCGGCGAGCCGACCCGCATGCTCTACTCGCTGCTTCCCTGGGCGTGCGAGCAAGGCAAGGACATCGCGCTGATGTCCGCCGGGCTGCGCCTCGCCTGGGCCAAGGGCGTGGGACTGCACGAGATGGAAGGCCTGCGCCGGGCCGTCGAGGAGACGGGTCTTGACTGGACCGAGGCCCAGTCATGGCTCGGCACCGATCACTGGAAGGAGCCGACCGCGCTTCGGCAAATCGAAATGACCGACGAACTCGGCCTATGGGGCGTTCCCAGCTATCGCCTGCGCGGTGCGGACGGCGAGCCGGACCTGTGCGTCTGGGGTCAGGACCGCCTGTGGCTGATCGCGGCCGAGATCCGGCGCCGGGCGGGCGGCGGTCGATGATCCGCAAGGCGGCGCCGGTCGCGACGCTTGCGCTGCTGTTGATGAGTTGTGCGGAACAGGCCGCGCAAACGTCCAATGATGCGGCCGCTCCCGCCTGCCCGGGGATCGCCAAGCGCGAGATGGTGTGGATCGAGGGCGGCACCTTCGTCATGGGTGAGGCGGCGCGCTACCGCGAAGAGGGGCCTCCGCGCACGTTAACGGTCAAGGGATTCTGGATGTCCGCGACCGAAGTCACCAACGCGCAATTCGCTGAATTCGTCGAAGCCACCGGCTACCGCACCGAGGCGGAGCGCGATCCGCCTCGGCTCGCCGATGCTCCGCCGGAGATGCGCGAGCCAGGCTCGGCGGTGTTCCGTATCCCCACCCCCGACAATCCTAACTGGTGGCAGTGGGTCCCCGGTGCCGACTGGCGGCACCCGAACGGCCCGGGAAGTTCGATTGACGGACGCGGCAATGATCCCGTGGTGCAGGTCACCTACAATGATGCGCTGGCCTATGCGAGGTGGGCTGGGGCAAGCTTGCCGACAGAGGAGCAATGGGAATTTGCGGCACGTGCGGGCGAGGCCGCCCTGCCTGAGCCGCTCGATCCCGATGGAAAACCGCAGGCGAATTACTATCAGGGCGCCTTCCCGGCGCGGGATATCGGCACCGACGGTTACACCACACGCGCCCCTGTCGGTTGCTTCGAGCCCAATGCCTTCGGGCTTCACGACATGATCGGTAACGTCTGGGAATGGACCACCAGCCAACCGCAAGGAGGCCACCCGACCAACGTGATCAAGGGGGGCTCCTTCCTGTGCGCGGCAAATTACTGCGCACGCTACCGCGCTGCCGCACGCCAGTTTCAGGAACGCGACCTTGGCACCGATCACATCGGGTTCCGGATCGTCAAACGATGAATTCTGTCAGGCCAAACGACGATCGCGACAAAAATCGGCATAGACAGCATTCGCCTCGCTGGCGTCTAAGAATGACTGTCCGTTGCGAGAGTGGGTTTCACCAGCTCCGCCCCAATAGCGTCACAGCGGCTGGTTTCGCCAACAGCGGACGATCGCGATGCGCGAACTGAACGACTGGGTCTGGGTCGGGAGCTGCCGTTTTCGCTTGGCTGATTGGGCTGCTGTGGCCTGCACCGCGCAACCGATCCATTCGGCAAACGGCCAATGGCTAACATATTGTGTGCCTTTCAACCGCCAGAACTCGATCCCGGCTTTTCAGCCCAACCTGCCGGAGGCTCCGTCCTGGGCGAATGTCTGAGAGTTCCGAGCTCAAGGCGTCAGAGGCATTGAATCCGAACCGCGCAATTGGGGAACAGTGAGCACACCCTACGCAGTAAGACTGCCATGGTATGGGAAAAAATGCAGTAAAATCAGTGCGTGGGATGCTGGAATTACTCAGCAGCAGGCGTGCTATTGAAGGCCATCCGGTCCCCGCAAATGACGGTAATTCCGCGACTTTTGAGGGCAGTTTTGCTAGTGACGATTGCCATATGGTCCCCAGGCGGCGAAAGCCCGGGCGCCGGGCACTGCTCGATGGTAATTTCGCGCGGCGCAAGCTGCCGCTTCGCGAGACCGAATACTGCATCTGGGATACCGAGCTTGCCGGATTCGGCCTGCGTGTTAGGCCGAGCGGCAATTACTTCTGGTTTGTCCGTGTACGACATCGTGGCAAGCATCGCCGGATTTCGCTTGGCCGAACCGATGAGCTGGACGCTTCCGTAGCAAGGGCTCAGGCGAGGCGCATTCTGGCTGAAGTGGCGCTGGACGGCCTTCCCAAGCGTGCCGTGGTCAAAGCTACGCCGACGCTTACCGATTTCGTAGAGACGTATTGGGATGACCTTTCGCGGGTCTGGAAGCCTTCGACGATCAAGCGGAACCGGAATGCGTGGCGGCTTTCCATCGAGCCGGAATTTGGCGCGATGCGGGTGGCGGACATCATGCCCGCAGACATCCATCGCTGGCGCGACGGTTGCTCCGGTGAGGGAGAGACAAGCTTCAACCGCGCCGTGCCGGTTCTCGCCTCGCTCATGAAATACGCCGAGGCGCTGCGGATGCGGCGCAAGGGATCGAATCCTTGCCGGGGAATGCCACGTTTCAAGCGCCCGAAGATGGAGCGATACCTCACCCCTGCCGAGTATCGCCGCCTTGGCGCGGCTTTGCGTGAGGCTGAGGCCAAGCATCCCATTCCGGTCTCAATAGTGCGTCTGCTGATGTTTACCGGCGCGCGGTTGGGCGAGATCAGGTTTCTTCGATGGGGAATGGTGAAACCGCCGCGGCTCGTGCTGCCCGACAGCAAGACCGGCCCGAAAGTGATCTGGCTCAACTCTCAGGCGCTTGAGGTTCTGGCAGGATTTGAGCGCGGCGAAGACGACGCGCTGGTGTTCGTCAACTCAAGGGGCAAGCACCCGGTCAACATCGAACCGTGGTGGTACAATCTGAGGCGACGCTGCGCGATGCCTGACCTGCGTGTCCACGATCTGCGGCACAGCTTCGCTTCGACCGCGATCATGGACAATGTGCCACTCGCCACTATCGGCAAGCTGCTTGGCCACGTCTTGCCGGAAACAACAGCGAAGTATGCGCATCTGTCCGATGACGTGATCGGCGATGCCGCCGAACGCATTTCAGGCTCGCTGGCACAGGCGATCGGACTGCGGTCATGACAGCCGCCAGCCTCAAGCGCATTGTGGAAGAGGCGCTGGCCGAGGTTGGCGCATCGGTAAGCTTCAAGCTCGTTCCCAAGGGCAAGGCACGGACGACCACCTGGCTCGGGATCGAGCACGGCTTCGGCATCCGTCACTATCCCAGCGGACGCAATGTCTACATCGTGCAGACCCGGATGGGTGGCAGGCTTCGCACCGTGACAATCGGCCCTGCGTCGGTACTCACGCGCCATCAGGCTCAGTTGGTCGCGCGCCGCGTTCTTGCTTACGCGCAGGTGGGGCGCGATCCCGCGACCGATCGAAAGCGCATTCGATCCGCGCCGAGGTTTGACGATTTCCTTGAGGAATACTGGGCCCGCTGGTCGCCGCGCTGGAAAGCCTCGACGCTCGACTCTCACACGCGTTACCGGCGGCTTTATCTAGAAGACGCCTTCAAGGGCGTTTTCATCGACGAGGTCAACGAAGAGCATGTGACCAAGTGGTTTGCCGAGCTCAACAACCGGACGGGTCCGGGTGCGGCCAATCGAACCCTCGAAATCCTCAAGCACATGCTCAACAAGGCAGAGGCGTGGGGGTATCGGCTGGAGAATACCAACCCGTGCCGGTCGATCCGACCGAACCGCAAACGCCAGTGCGAGCGCTTCTTGACGGTTGAAGAGCTGGGGCGCGTCGGGATCGAGCTCGCGAAGCTACGGGAGAGTGACGACCTGACCGCCCGCTGTGAGGGGGCGGCAATCACCCTGCTGCTGCTGACCGGTTGTCGCAGGGGCGAGATACTCAATCTGCATTGGGGCGACGTGAAGGGAAATCGGCTGAATCTTCGCGATAGCAAGACTGGCCCGCGCACCGTCTGGCTCGGCTCCGCCGCGCGCGAGGTGATCGCCGACATTCCGCGCCACAGAAAACTGCCTTGGCTGTTCTGGAACTATCGCTACCGGCGGCAAATGCGCGATGTGGCCTGGGCATGGAAAGGCATCCGCGAACGTGCCGGACTTGGTCACGTCCGCATTCATGACCTGCGACACACCTTCGCCAGCCATGCGGCCATGAACAAGGAAACGCTGCCCATGATCGGTCGGTTGCTTGGCCATGCGAACCATCAGTCGACCGCCCGCTATGCGCATCTTGATGACGAGCATCTGTTGGATGCCGCGCAGCAGATTGGGGATGCCGTCGATAAGGCTGTTGCAAGGATAATAGGCGAAGCCAGTTTGATGGACTGAGCCAGTAGGCTATTGTGAGTTGCGAACCTAAACGGTCGGGAGGGAATAGAGTGCGCGCATATTTTGCCCGACCAGCATTGCTTCTCTGTTTGTTTTTGCTGGCCTCCTGCCAATATCTTGGCTCCTCATTTCCTGAGGTCGATCGTAATAAGCTGGAGATCAGCTTACAGCGAACTGCATGTTTCGGGTCATGTCCGGATTACAAAGTTACGATCGCAGGCAATGGTCGTGTGATATTTCAGACCACACCGTATTTGGACCGTGATGATGTCGCGAATGTGCATCGCGCATTCTCGGCAGAGACTGGAGTTCGAGTTCCTGGTACTCACCATACGACGATAGAGCCGCAGGTGGTCGACCGACTCTTAGAGCAATTCGAACAGGCGCGGTTCTTCTCCCTCCGCGATGAGTATCGGACGGAGGTTACCGACAACCCGACCTATGTGGTGACGATTGATACAGGCAATGGTCAGAAAACCGTCGTCGATTATGTCGGCAAGGAAGCGGGGATGCCCGAGTCAGTGACGGCGCTCCAAGATGCGATTGACGCGGCGGCAGGAACTGATCGCTGGATCAAGGGCACACCACAGGTCATCCCGTTGCTTCAAAAAGAGGGCGCTGACTTCACAGGCATTTTGGGGCTCGAACTTATGGACGCCGCAGCGGAGCGTAACGACGTGGTGACTATGCAGCGCTTGAAGGATTTGGGTGCTCCCGTTTTTCTGGCGGAAGGACCTAACCCATTAAGGACAGCGATCTACGAAGGACAGAACGATTCGATTAGATGGCTGATTGCCAACGGAGGGATCGCAGACGAAGCGCAGTGGAAGAGTGCTATGCTGCAGGCTGTTGATTCTGACAATCACGCAGCGTTTGGAGCATTGCATCAATCGCCGCGATCACGTCAGATTGACCGAGCTTTTGCAACAAAGCTTCTATCGAGCGCGGCTTCGAACGCGGACCCTCAAATCGTACGCGAAATGCTTAGCTTGGGTGCAAACCCGAACGGAGATGAGAATAGTCGCTTTCCAACTGACCCACCGCTTTTCGAAGCGGCCAACGGATTGATGAGCAACGATGACAATCATCCTGCCGCTGATCGTAGGGCGGCTGTCCGCCAACTCCTGGCTGCCGGAGCTAGCATAGAGCATTGCCAGAACGGCTACTGCGATAGCGTCTTGTGGCAAGTAAGTGATGTCGGGGTAGCGAGAATGCTGCTGGACGCTGGGGCGGATCCGAACTTCAAAGACAATGAGGGAGAACATCTTCTCTTCAACATTTCGGACGAAGACGTTGCCCTTCTCCTAATTTCTCGCGGGGCAGACCTGAAGGCCATCAGGCCCGCAGATGGGAAAACCCTGAGAGGATGGAGCGAATACCAAAAATGGCCGAGAGTTCTGGAAATTCTTGGTCGGGCCGGTCTGTGAGCCAAGAATCTACCCAACTTGCAGTTCTTTTCGTAGCATCAATCGCACTCTCATCTTGCAGCCCACCTCTGGTCTGGGGTGGGGACGAAGCCACAAAAGAGCGACTACTCGCGATCGTTCCGATCGGTTCATAGGTCGATGCGCTGGAGCACGAGGCCTCCTCTCGGGATTGGCGCATCTCATCACGAGATGACCGTAGTTTCGCAAAGGGGCAGTCGCAGTACTTTGGCGACGGCTGCCAATATCAGGGTGGGGTCAGCCGATATATCATCGTGGCAGAATACGGAGTGCTGACGACTTCGGTTGAGACGGTCTGGCTTTTCGACGAGCATCGCAAACTTGGTGACCTTTGCATTCGAAGGACGACCGATGCACCGTAGCCTGTCGCGTTTGCGTCGGAGCACATTTTTCTCACGCATCATCCAGACTTTGTGCGAAAGACAATCGCATGCCGGTGGTTAAGCCTTCGATCCTGAAATGGGCGCGCGAAAGCGCGGGGCTTTCGCTTGAGGAAGCGGCGGCCAAGGTCGGCATTCGGGATGCGCGCGGCGTGCCTGGCGAAGATCGGCTGCTGGCGCTGGAAACCGAGGAAGGCGAGGTGTCGCGCCCGGTCCTGCTCAAGATGGCAAAGGTTTACCGTCGCCCGCTCATTTCGTTCTACCTCGAAGAGCCACCCGCGCGCGGAGACCGCGGCGAAGATTTTCGCACGCTGCCAGATCAGCACACCGCCGGCGAACCACTTGTCGATGCCTTGGTGCGCGACATCCGCTCCCGGCAGGCGATGGTGCGCGCGGTCCTAGTCGAAGAAGAGGAAGCGCAGCCCCTCGCATTTGTCGGCTCCATGTCGCGCAACGATGGTGTCGGCCCGGTCCTGGCCTCGATCCGCAAGACCCTCGGATTGGATCTTGCTGCCTTCCGCGCGCAAGGTTCAGCCGAGGCCGCATTTAGCATGCTCCGACGGCAGGTCGAAATGGCAGGCGTATATGTCTTGCTAATCGGCAATCTCGGCAGTCACCATTCCGCGATCGATGTAGATGCGTTTCGCGGGTTCGCGCTGGCCGATCCGATTGCGCCTTTCGTGGTCATCAACGATCAGGATGCAAAGACCGCCTGGTCATTCACCTTGCTTCACGAGGTTGCGCATCTCTGGATCGGGGCAACTGGCGTAAGCGGAGGGCATATCGAAGGCGCGACCGAGCAGTTCTGCAACGATGTCGCCAGCAGCTTCCTGCTGCCCGAGGGAGAACTCAATCAGCTTCGCGTCCAGCTCGGTGGCGATGAAGCGCAGATTGCCCGCCAGATCACCGAATTCGCCAACGAGCGCCTGGTTAGCCGGTCGCTGGTGGCGTACCGGCTTTTCCGCGCTGGCTCGCTGGATCAGGCCGCGTGGCGCAATCTAACCGAGACATTCAAGGGCGAGTGGCTGCGCAACCGCGCCGCCCAGCGCGAACACGCGCGCGGGCAAGATGGTGGCCCGAATTACTACATTGTTCGTCGCCACAGACTTGGCCCGGCATTGCTAAGCTTTGTTGCAAGAAACATGAGCGAGGGAGTTCTTACCCCGACGCGCGCGGGCAAGCTTCTCGGCGTGAAGCCGCGCAGCGTCCACCCTTTGCTGAGCGGAGCATCCCTGTCAGTCGAGCAAGGCGCCTGACGCATGCTCTACTTGCTCGATGCCAACGTCCTGATCACCGCGCACCATCTCTATTATCCGGTCGATGCCGTGCCGGAATTCTGGGACTGGCTCGCGCACCAAGGCGAGGCTGGCAACATCAAGATGCCGATTGAGACCTTCGAAGAGGTTAAGGACGGCAGCAACGACGCCGATAAAGACCTGCTCTACGCATGGGTGCAGGACGACGCGAGCAAGGCGGCGATCCTATTCGACGGTGACGTTGAGCCCCGGCTCGTTCAGCAGGTGACCGCACAATACGCACCCGACCTGACCGACGACGAGTTGGAAGCAATCGGTCGCGACCCGTTCCTGATCGCTCACGCTTTGGCCGATCCCGGCAACCGCTGCGTGGTGACCACCGAGGTTTCGAAACCGACATGGAAGCGGCAAAATCGAAAAATCCCTGACGTCTGTAGAGACGCAGGCGTGCAGTGCTGCGACACTTTCACAATGCTTCGCGCGCTTCAGTTCTCGACACGCTGGCGCGGTTGATCCCACCCTAGAGGCGTGGATCAACCGGCTCACTCTCCATCGCCAGCACTCCGAACACGCATTGGTGTACGCGCGTGAGCGGAGCGTGGTCGACGAACCGTTTCAGCGCCTCGATGCCCAACGCGAATTCGCGCAATGCCATTGACCGCTTCTGGCCAAGTCCTCGTTTTTTCAGCCGCTCGATGTTGCCTGGTCGGTCGTAATGCGGGCCGTAGATGATCCGCAGATACTCCCGCCCGCGACACTTGATGGCAGGTTGCAGAAGGCCGCGCCGACCGCGAGCGATGAAGTCGAGCGGCTTGACCACCATGCCCTCGCCACCCTTGACGGTCATGGCCTCCCACCATTCGATTGCCTCTTGAACCTGAGTAGCGTCGTCGAGATCGAGAGCTCGATATTCGGTCGCAAGCAGTAGGTCTGCGTCAGCCGCACATAGCCTGTGAGCCATCCCCATGTGCCAGAGGTGATCCTTATCGGAATGTACCTGACCCTCCGATGCCAGGAGATGGAACGGTGCGATCTGCAGGTCTGCAATGCCCTCGAAGGGGTGGACATACCGATTGTACGCTACGCGATAACTCGCCGCGTCTTCGACTCGTTGAGACACTCTCGCCCCCAAGTCTTTGACGTCCACGCCACGCGCGAGAGCAGCCTGCAAAGCGGCATCAAGGGCAGACAATCCAGAGTTGGCGGCTGCGCCAACTGAAGCGTATTGGCCGCGCACAAGCGCACCGGCCTTCATGCTCCAAGGCATGATTTCACAGTCCCACAGGACCCAATCGGTATCGAGCTCAGTCCACAGGCCCGAACTCTCCATCGCCTGGTCCACGCGGTGCAGAACCGACGCCTCCAATTCGGCATCGTTGAAAAAGCGCCGACCGGTTCGGGTCACGATGGTTCCTCGAGAACCATCGTGAACGCCAAAGCGCTTAGCCGCGGTTTCTTGGGTTTTCGACAGCACGATGAGCGCGCGCGAGCCCATGTGCTTTTCTTCGAGCACGAGCTTTCGCGCGCCCTTCGAGCCGTAGTAGGCGAAGGCCTCTTCCGGTCGTTCTAGCCAACCATCCTGTGCGCTGGTTTCCGCAGGCGACATGGTCGGCGGCAGATGGATCAGCCAGTGCGGATCGACTGCGTGCCGGGTCATTACCTCCAGCGCGGCAGCGGCGTTGTCTTCACGCACCGTCACATGACCATAAAGGCCAGTCTCGATTACCTGCTTGCCGAGCACGTCAGCGATGTTGAGCTGATGTGCAGGCGTGCTCCCGGTATCGGCTGCGGGACCATCAAGTGGCCTGATCGGCTCGTAGTACGTCTGCTCGGCGTCGACCGATACCAACTCAAGTTCGGGGTAGCGAAGAGCGGTCAATTTGCCACCGAACACGCAGCCGGTATCGATGCAAATCGTGCCGTTGACCCAGTTCGCTTCGAGCACCGGGGTGTGCCCGTAAACGACCTTTGCGCGACCCTTGTATTCGGATGCCCAGTCCCACCTGACGGGGAGGCCAAACTCATCGACCTCGCCAGTCGTCTCACCATACATGCAGAAGCTGCGGATCGCGCCAGAGGCGCGGCCCTGCATTTCTTCCTTTAGACCGGCATGGGCGACGACGAGCTTCCCATCGTCGAGCAGGTAGTGACTCAAAAGACCGTCGAGCCACTCGCGCATCTCAGCCAAAAATTCCGGCGGCTCGCTACCAAGCTGCTCGATGGTTTCGGCAAGCCCATGCGTCGGTTTGACATTGCGGCCAGACAGATGGCGCTTCAGCTTGTCATCGTGGTTTCCGACCACGGCCAAGGCAGTGCCGGAGTCCACCATGTGCTTCGCGATACGCAGGACGTCAGGTGAACGCGGCCCACGATCAACGAGATCACCAACGAAGATCGCCCTACGACCATCAGGTGGAGTTACATGGACGTCCTTGCCATCCCACGAAACTTGATAGCCAAGCTGGTCCAAGATGGTTTCGAGTTCATCGGCACAACCGTGCACGTCACCGATAATGTCGAACGGTCCGGAGTCTTCGCGACGGTCAGTCCAAAGGCGCGTCCGCGTTATCTCGACCGCCTCCACCTGCTCGATGGAGCGCAAGCGATGCACGTAGCGGATGCCTTCGCGCCCCATGCTTTTGATGGAGCGTTTCAGATTGAGCATTTGGCGACGGACCGGTCCTGCACCAAACTGGCGGTCGGGACGCTCGGCGTTGCGAGCAAGTGCGACCTCTTCAGGCAGTTCGAAGGTAATGGCGACGACCAGGGCGTGCCATTTGCGGGCAAGCGCGACCAGGCTCTTGCGGGATTCCGGTTGTACACTGGTGGCATCAACGACCGTGAACCGCCGGTTCTTGAGCCGCTTCTCGACAATGAAATGCAGCACGTCGAAGGCGTCGCCGGTGGCGGACTGGTCAGTCTCGTCATCGGCAATCCAACCACGCATGCGATCCGAGGATACGACCTCAGTCGGCAGAAAGTGCTTCGACGCAAAGGTCGACTTGCCCATACCTGACGCGCCAACCAGAAGGACAAGCGCGAATTCTGGAATCTCGATCTTCATGCCGCCTCCTTCACCGCATCGACGCGTGAAAAGATGGCGACCTGTGTCGGATGACCATAAGTTGGATCTTCGCTCCCAATGCCTTCGTATCGGACCTCGTAGCCGTACGCCTTCGCAACTGACCCCGCCCAGTGCTGGAATTCGGAACGCGACCACTCGAACCGATGGTCCGAATGCCGCATGGCGCCTGGCTCCATACCTTCGAAAAGGACATTGTATTCGCTATTGGGAGTGGTCACGATCACGTTTGCCGGTCGTGCGTGGCCGAACAAGGCCGCTTCTAGTGCTGGCAACCTCTCTGCATCGATGTGCTCGATAACCTCCACAAGAGCGGCCGCGTCGAAACCCTTGAGACGATCGTCGCGGTACACGAGCGAGCCTTGCATCAGCTCAATCCGCTTGCGCTTGATGTCGGGCATGTGATCCAGCTTCAGCCGGTCACCTGCCTTTGCCAGAACGCGCGGCGCGACCTCGACACCAACAATGCGGTCGAGACCCTTGATCGTGAGAAGCTGGCGCAACAACAGACCTTCTCCGCAACCAAGATCGAGTACGCTCGACGCTCCTAGATTGCGGATCAAATCCGCCAGATAATCCATGCGCTGCGTGTTGAGCCGGATCGGCTTTTCGATCTTTTCTTCCTCTGCATCGCGCGACGCGTGTTCCTCCGGTTCTTCCGCCTCAACCCGTTCCTCTAGTTGCTCGGTTGCTGACCGCATGAGCGACCGGAACCCGAGTAAGTACCGACGAACGATAAGTTCCTTCTCAGGATGCGCCTCAAGCCATTCGCCACCCTTTTGCAGCAGCTTTTTGACCTCATCCTCGCCCACGTAATAGTGCTTGGAATTGTCCAGCACCGGAATGAGTACGAAGAGGTGCGTGAGCAGGTCCTGAACCCTTACCGTGCCTTTGATTTTCAGCGACACGTACGGGCTAGCACCCCACTCTGGGTGCGCCGGATCGAGCGGAATTGCTTCTGCCTCGACCGAGTATCCCAACGGTTCGAACATGCGCGCCAGAAGGTCAGCCGACCCCCTGGCCGGGAGCGGCGTAAGAGAACATTCAAGCGGGATCGCGGTATCAGCAAGCTCCTGACGCAGCTTTGATCGACCACCCATTGCGGTATTTAGAAGGCGACCAAGGGCGACCGACAGCAGCGATGACGCGGCATAAGGCCGGTCGTTGACGTACTGATCCTCAATGCTTGCCTTGCCCCTGACCAGTGCGACCGGATCGACCTCCAGAGTAATCGCGGCGGTGCATCGATCCTCCCCGGCCTCGGGGTAGAACAGAGTCGCTGATCCGAACGGCAGGTCGACCGAATGGACGTTCTCCGGATGCTTCATCAGGAGGAAGCCGAGATCGGTAGCAGGCCTGTGAGTGGTGGAGATTGTCAGAAGCATCTTCTCGATCCGGGTACAAAAAAGCCCCGTCGATTTCTCGGCGGGGCTGCGTCCTTTGTCTGGGTGGTGTCCGAACTAGGGCGCAGCGTTTTGATTGGGCAGCAGGGCGCGGTAATTGCGCGCGCAAAACCGCTCGTCGCCAAAGGCGGAATGATTCAGTGAAGGCAGTTTCGCTATGAGCATGTGCTTCTAGTTCAACAAATGTTCGATAGGGTCAAGCAAGCAGTTGGAAGTGGCTGCGTTCGACCGACGGTTGGTAGGATATGCATGTTGGCTATGTGGTCCCCATTTCGGAACAGAGCGTGATTTTGGACCCCGACTTGGAAACCATCTTGAGAAAAATTTTCCGCTCGGTTGCCGCTAGAAGGCGCGTCAATCCACTGGAAAATAGATCAAAAATCTCAGGCCAATGATCGCAGGGAGACCGGACCCGAACACGCAGTCAGAAACCCGGTTGACCGGGCACACCCTACGCCGCGAATTCGGGTTGCATATCTCTGATATTTCGATGGAAACACGGTTTGTGCACCAATGACCCGCCTACGAGTTGTGCGGGTTTGCGGCGAGTTGCGGGCAAGTTACTCAGCGTTAAGTGTGTGAAATACCATCGCAACTCTTCGGCCGCTTGCGGATCATACGCGAGTGCGGTTTCTCCGGACTAATCACCGCCTCCCCGCCTTGATCGGCACGACCTCGGCACCCTTGCGCAGTTGATCGAGGTGATCGCTCCACCATTGCGCCATGGCCACGCGCTCCTTCCAGTGGGCGCCGCGATGGTAGGCAGCGCGGATCCTGTTGCTCTCGCCGTGGGCTAGGGCGCGCTCGATCGCGTCGGGATGCCACTCGCCGCTTTCGTTGAGTAGGGTTGATGCCATGGCCCTGACGGAATGGGCTGTCATTTCATCGGTGGATTAGCCGAGGCGGCGCAGGCGTTGATCGTGTTGTCGCTCATCGGGCGCTTGCGCGAGCGAATCGATGGGAAGACGTAGCCGTCGGGACCGGTCAGGACATGGTGGTCATTCAGGATTGCAACCGACTGGCGTGAGAGCGGGACAAGGTGATCCTTGCGCATCTTGGTTTTGCCCGCCGGGATCGTCCACAGCGCGCCATCGAGATCGAGCTAGTTCCATTCGGCGTGGCGCAGTTCGCCGGGGCGCACGAACACATGCGGAGCCAACTGCATCGCCAGCTTGGTGATCGGCTGGCCCTCATAGCCATCGATGGCGCGCAGCAGTTCGCCGACACGCGCCGGGTCGATGATCGCCCCGTAGTGGGTCACCGTGGGCGCAGTTAGTGCGCCGCGCAGGTCGCGCGTCGGGTCTGAGGCGAGGCGGGCGGTTGCGACCGCATAGCGGAATACTGCTCCGGCCAATTGCAGGGTGCGGCGGGCGCTTTCCAGTCGGCCTTTACGCTCGATCTTGCGGACAGCAATCAACACGTCGGCAGGCTCGATATCGGTGATCGGAAGCTTGCCGATCGATCCCTTGAGCAGCGACAGCAGATATTCGCTGCGCGTGGCCGTGCTCACCACCCAGACCTTTTGACCATCACGCCTGCGCTTTTGGCAGAACTCGGCGGCAATCGCGTCGAAGGTTGTTTCGGCCTGGAGGCGCGACCGCACTTTCTCGCGCTGCTTCTCGCGGCCGGGATCCTTGCCGCCAGCCACTAACTCGCGGGCGGCATCTCGCCTGCGCCGTGCTTCGGCCAAACCGACCTGAGGGTAGATGCCGATCGCCAGCTTCTTCTCCTTGCCGTCGATGCGGTATTTGACCCGCCACAGCTTGCCGCCCGACGGCTGCACCAGCAGGAACAGGCCCAGAGTGTCGCAATTTTTAGGGCTTCTCGCGCGGCTTGGCGTTTCTGATCGCAACATCTGTCAGCGGCATGGCCCTCGGTCCTTTCCCAGCTCGTGGCCCCCACGTGGGGGCCAGTCCAATTGCCCGAAATGCCTTGGCCCCGTGATGTGGCCCCCAAGGGCCCCGGATGCAGCGGGAAGAATAGGGACGTGTCCGGGCGACCGAAGGCCCAAATCCCTCGGATTTCCAAGGGTTTTATAGACTTTCTGGGGCTGTTTGGGAAGGGAGGGCTGGAGCGGGTAGCGGGAATCGAACCCGCATAGCCAGCTTGGAAGGCTGGAGCTTTACCACTAAGCTATACCCGCTCAGGGCCGTGGCAGCGCCCATGCCACCGATGGCGGGCCGAGGTCAATATGGCGCGCGCCTCAGAGGGATGGGGCAACGGGCATATTGTCGATCAGCCGCGTGCCGCCGATCCGCGCGGCGACGAGCAGGCGGGCGGGGGTCTGGCCCAAGGCCGCCAGCGGGGCGAGTGTCGTGGCATCGGCGAGCACAGCATAATCGACGCTCGAAAAGCCCGCCGCAAGGATGTCGGCCTGCAACTGCGCCAGAGCTTGCGCGCCGGAAGCACCCCCTTCCATCGCCGCGATCGCGGTCTGCATCGCGCGCGGCAGCGCTGCCGCCGCAGCACGCTGTTCGGGCGAAAGGTAGCGGTTGCGGCTGCTCATCGCGAGGCCATCCGCTTCGCGCACGGTGGGTACGCCGACGATATTGTCGACCTGCGGCGCGGTCAGGTCGAGATCGCGCGCCATTGTCCGGATCACGGCAAGCTGCTGAAAATCCTTCTCGCCGAAGAAGGCGAGATCGGGCTGCACCTGATTGAACAGCTTCAGCACCACCGTCGCCACCCCGTCGAAATGTCCGGGCCGCGCCGCGCCGCACAGGCCCTCGCTCACCCCCGACACGCCGACACTGGTGACGAAGTCGGGGGGATACATTTCCTCCACCCCGGGTGCCCAGAGCAGCGATACGCCCTCGGCCTCGAGCATCGCCGCATCGGCGGCCAGCTGGCGCGGGTAGGCATCGAGATCCTCGTTGGGGCCGAACTGCTTCGGGTTGACGAAGATCGAGGCGACGATGTGATCGGCCTGCGCGCGCGCGCGGCGCACCAGCGTCAGGTGGCCTTCGTGCAGCGCGCCCATCGTCGGCACCAGCGCGATGCGCGCGCCATCCTTGCGCCATTGTCCCAGAGTGGTTCTCAACACTCCCAGCGACTTGACCGTTTGCACCTGCGCGCCTCCAAGGATACACCGAAACCGTGCCCTAGCGGCGCAAGCTGTCCCAATTCAAGCCGCTCCGCTTCAGAGCTTCGCGAAGAGACCCGCCATGTCACCCGCTGCCGCCAGCGCCCAGCCCTCCGACCCCATGCTTGCCGGGCGCCGTCTGCGTCAGGGGCAGGCGCACCGGATCGTTTTCGCCAACGAGAAAGGCGGCACGGGCAAATCGACCACCGCGGTGCACGTGGCGGTGGCGCTGTCCTATCTCGGCGCGCGGGTAGCGGCGATCGATCTCGACCCGCGTCAACGCACCACGCACCGCTATATCGAGAACCGGCTGACGACGCTCGAAAAGCGCGGCCTTACCCTCCCCACCCCGGACTGCGAGGTGTTCCGCGGCGAGACCACCGGCGATCTGATCGCGATGATCCGGCGGATGGAGGCGACCTGCGATTTCCTCATCATCGACAATCCGGGGCGCGACGATCCCTTTGCCCGCATCGCGGTGGAACACGCCGATACGCTGGTGACGCCGATGAACGACAGCTTCGTCGACTTCGACCTGATCGGGCAGGTCGATGCGGAGACCTTCAAGGTGCGCAAGCTCTCCTTCTTTGCCGAGCTGATCTGGGAAGCGCGGCTGAGGCGCAGCCGCATGACGATCGAACAGCAGCGCCCGGAGATGGACTGGATCGTGGTCAGAAACCGCACCGGTCACGTCGAGGCGCGCAACCAGGCGCGGTTGCACAAGGCCTTGAACGAAATGTCCAAGCGGGTCGGGTTCCGGGTGACGCAGGGCCTCAGCGAGCGCGTGATCTACCGCGAACTGTTCCCGAGCGGGCTGACCCTGCTCGACAAGGGGCATCTGGGCGAGCTTGGCACCAGCCACCTCGTCGCCCGGCAGGAACTGCGCGCGCTGGTCAAGACCCTGAGCCTGCCTGCCTTCAATCCCGAGCAGGGCGAGCTGGAGATAGCCTGATGCTGCCGAAAATCCTCATGTTCGCGATTGCGCTGAGCGTGTTCTGCCGCTGGGCGCTGGGCAAGTGGCCATGGGAATATCTGCGGCCCGCGCCCACCCGCTCGCAGGCGATCTTCCGTGCGCGCAAGCTGCTGGGGGTCGAGGCCGGGGCTCCGCGCGAGGAGATCATCCTCGCCCATCGCCGGCTGGTGACGCTGGTGCACCCCGACAAGGGCGGCACCACCGCAGCGATGCAGGAAGCCAATGCCGCGCGCGATCTGCTTTTGTCGGAACTGCCGGGCGCGCCGCTCGCCGGGCCGGACGACGATCAGCCGCCGCACTCGCAGGATTGACACAGGCGCGCGGTGCCGGCCGGGCATCGGCGCGCCCTGGCGGCGGCACGATGCGGCGATGCCATGCCACAAGGAGCCTTTTGCGATCATGCAACACCACTTCCACCCCACCGTGCTGCGCGAATACGACATTCGCGGGATCATCGGCGAGACGCTGGGCGCCGACGATGCGCGCGCGATCGGGCGGGCCTTCGGCACGCTGCTGCGCGCGGCGGGTGGCAAGACGGTGGCGGTGGGCTATGACGGGCGCGTCAGCTCGCCCATGCTCGAACACGCGCTGGTCGAGGGGCTGACGGCGAGCGGGTGCGATGTCGTCCGGATCGGCATGGGACCGACCCCGATGCTCTATTATGCCGAAGCCTCAGCCGAAGAAGTGGATGGCGGCATTCAGATAACTGGCAGCCACAATCCCCCCAATTACAATGGCTTCAAGATGGTATTTTTGGGTCGGCCGTTCTTCGGCGCAGATATCCAGAAGCTCGGGGAACTGGCAGCAGGCGGAGCCTTCGCCAGCGGCATGGGCGCGGTCAGCACGCGCGACATCCTCGGCGAGTATGTCGAGCGTCTGCTCGAGGGGTTGGCCGGGATCGATCCCGAGGCGCTTCAGCATCTCCGCGTCGGCTGGGATGCCGGCAATGGCGCTGCCGGCCCCGCGCTGGAGGCTCTCGCCGCGCGGCTGCCGGGGGAACATCATCTGCTCTTTACTGAAGTTGACGGACATTTTCCCAACCACCATCCTGATCCGACTGTCGAAGCCAACCTTGTCGATCTGCGCGCACTTGTCGCGGCAAAGAACCTCGATTTCGGAGTGGCTTTCGACGGGGACGGCGACCGGATCGGCGCGATCGACGGTACGGGGCGGGTGATCTGGGGCGATCAGCTGCTGATGATCTATGCCGAGGATCTGCTCAAGACCCGTCCGAATTCGACGATTATCGCCGATGTGAAGGCCAGCCGCGCGCTGTTCGACCGGGTCGCCGAACTGGGCGGCACCCCGCTGATGTGGAAGACCGGGCACTCGCTGATCAAGTCCAAAATGAAGGAAACTGGCGCGCCGCTGGCGGGCGAGATGAGCGGGCACGTGTTCTTTGCCGACGAATATTACGGCTTCGACGATGCGCTTTATGCCGGTGTCCGCCTGCTGGCGGCGGCGGCGCGGCTGGGCAGGTCGGTGACGCAGCTGCGCGGTGCGATCCCGCCGATGCTCAACACCCCCGAACTGCGCTTTCAGGTCGACGAGACGCGCAAGTTCGCCGCAATGGCCGAAATCGCCGAGCGGCTCACCACCGCGCCGGGGCCGGAGGTCGAAAGCGTCGATGCCACCGATGGCGTGCGGGTGAACACTGCCGACGGCTGGTGGCTGCTGCGCGCCTCGAACACGCAGGACGTGCTGGTGGCCCGCGCGGAAAGCGACACGCCCGAAGGGCTGGAACGGCTGCTCGGCCAGATCGACGCGCAGCTCGCCGCCTCGGGGCTGGAGCGCGGGGAATCGGTCGGGCACTGATCGCGCCATTCTCCCTGCAATTGCAATTGCCTGACACGATACCCGCGCTATGACGGGCGGCATGATCGTCGGCATTGACCTTGGCACCACCAACAGCGCGGTTGCACTGTGGCAGGATGGTGCACCGCAGCTTGTGCCCAATGCACTCGGCAAGGAACTGACGCCCTCTGCCGTCAGCCTCGCCAAGGGCGGTCAGGCCTGGGTGGGCGAGGCCGCGCTCGACCGGATGGCGACCCATCCGGCGGACACCGTCACCAGTTTCAAGCGGATGATGGGCACCGCCGGCACGGTGACGCTCGCGGGGACGAAGCTGACGCCCGAAGACCTCTCGGCAATGGTGCTGCGCAGTCTCGCCGACGATGTCGAGGCGGCGACGGGCGAGCGGCCCACGGGCGCGGTCATCACCGTCCCGGCCTATTTCAACGAGCGTCAGCGCCGCGCCACCCGCCGCGCGGGCGAAATCGCGGGGCTTGAGGTCAAGCGCCTGATCAACGAGCCCACCGCCGCCGCGCTCGCTTTCGGCCTCACCGATCGCGGGGATCGCGAGCCCTTTCTGGTGTTCGACCTTGGCGGGGGCACCTTCGATGTCTCGATCGTCGAGATGTTCGAAGGGATCGTCGAGGTCCGCGCCTCGGCAGGTGACAACCGGCTGGGGGGCGACGATTTCGATGAGGCGCTGGTGCGGCTGGTGGAGCCTGCGCTCGAAAACGGAGCGGCGCTGGACACCCTCCCCGCCGACCGTCGCCGCGCGTTGCTGACCCTCGCGGCCGAGCGTACCCGCCGCGCGCTGTCGAGCGCCGAGGAAGCCGAATTCAGCGCGGTCGCCGATGGCACCCCCGTCACCGCGCGGGTCACCACCGAAGCCTTCGAGGAAGCCGCCGCCGGCCTCGTCAAGCGGCTGCGCGATCCCGTGATCCGGGCGCTGCGTGACAGCCATATCGATGTGAAGGCGCTGTCGGACATCGTGCTGGTCGGCGGGGCGACGCGGATGCCGGTGGTGCGGAAGGCGCTGACCCGGATGTTCGGCCGCTTTCCCAATGCCACGGTGCACCCCGATCACGCGGTCGCGCTGGGCGCGGCAATTCAGGCGGGGCTGCTTTCGGGCGGGGAGGGGCTGGAGGAAATCCGCATCACCGACGTTGCGCCTTTCACATTGGGCGTCAACAGCGCCACCCGCGATGCGCACGGGCGCCTGCATGATGACATTTTCGCGCCGATCATCGAGCGCAACACCCCCGTCCCGGTCAGCCGGATGGAGCGGTTCTTCACCCTCGGCGACAACCAGCGCAAGGTGCTGTTCGCGGTCTATCAGGGCGAGGCGCGCGACGTGAAGAAGAACGTCAAGCTGGGTGAGCTGGAGGTGCCCGTCCCCCCGCGCCCTGCAGGCGAGGTGAGCGTCGATGTGCGCTTCACCTATGACACCAGCGGGCTTTTGGAAGTCGATGTCGCCGTGCCCGCCACCGGCCTCACCCGCAATCTGGTGATCGTCGACGAGGAAGACCGGCGCAGCAAGAAGGACATCGAGGCACGGCGCAAGGCGCTGGAAAAGCTCAAGATTCACCCGCGCGACGAGGCCGAGAACGTCGCCATGCTGGCGCGGGCCGAACGGGCCTATGAAGGCTTCACCGGCCCGGTGCGTGACTATATCGGGCAGGCGCTGACCGAGTTTCAGGGCGCGCTCGACAAGCAGGATGCACGCATCATCGCCGACGCGCGCGAGGCGCTGGCGCAGCTGCTCGACCAGATCGAGGCCAATCCGCCGCTATGACGCGGGCCTTTCCGTGGAGCCGGCTCGGGATCGATCCCACCAGCGATGCGGGCGCGATCCGCAAGGCCTATGCCGATGCCCTGCGCGCGACCAATGTCGATGAGGACATCGCCGGCTATGCCGAATTGCGCCGCGCGCGTGATCAGGCGCTGTGGCTCGCCAAGCAGAACCAGCGCGAGGAGGACGAGGACGATTTCGGCCTCGGCAGTCTCGATGACGCCGATAGCTGGGACGAGGACGATGGGGACGAAGCTGGCGGCGCGTGGGATGTCGCGCCCGGCATCCAGCCCCCCCTCCCCGGCCCCGAACCACAGCTTTCGCCCGGCCAGTTGCGCGCGCAGGCCGCGTGGAAAGACCTCCACGGCGTGCTCTATCCCGATGGCCTGCAGAGCGACGAGGCGGTCACCCACGCCGAACTCGACACCGGGCTGGCCGCACTCGATGCGCTGCTGATCCGCGCCGAGGAAGCCGACCTTGCAGAACACGATGCGCTCGACGATGCACTGGCCGAGCTTTTCGCGCGCACCTGGCCGCGATCGGCGCCCTTTGTCGAACCCGCCAACGGCGCCTTCCACTGGCTCGACGAAGCCGGTGCGCTGGAGGAACGCCCGGCGCTGCGGTTCCTCAACCAGCGGCTCAAGGGGATGCGCTTTCACGAGAAGGTGGAGCAGCCCGGTCACCCGCTGCACAAGGCGTGGACCGAGCTGTCACGGCCCGGGAAGGCGGGGATGCTCGACCGGCTGAGGGTCAAGCGGGTCGAGGTCGACAAGCTGCTGGTCGGCATCCGCCAGCGCTATCCCGAACTGGAAAGCCACCTCGATCCGCAGCGCGTCGCCTCGTGGGACAGGGGCGGTGCGCTGGAGGGCAGCGCAGAGGGCAGCGGGCCCAGTGTCGGGCGCTGGATCTTCATTCTGATTCTGGTGGGATCGGTGCTGGCGCGGCTGGGCGGCGCGATGTCGGACAGAAACAATGACGGCGATCAGCCGTCCGAGGCGGCGGTCGCCGAGGCATTGCGCGAGGCCAATTTCGTCGTGGCGACGGCCGCCATCTTCGGTGAGGGAACCGACGTGGCTGCCGTGCGCAAGGCCGATCCGCCCTTCGCCTATCAGCTCCGGATGGCGATAGGACAGGGCACCACGCCCGAAATCGCGCTCGCCTTCGCGCGCGGCAAGTCGTTGCAGAGCGCGGAGGTCGCCGAGTTCGACGAACTGGTGGCGCTGGCCGAGTTGAAGCAGCTGTGGCTCTTCGCGGCGATCGGCTCGCCCGAACAGTGCCGCCAGGTGCTGGAAGGCGATTTTCGCCCCGATCAGCTGAAACTCGATCCGGCCCAGCAGGAGCGCGAGCGGCAATTGCTGCGCCAGCTGCTCGAAGCCGGCGTGCTGGGGCATCGCGGCAAGGCAGGGGAGCGGACCTTGAGCGTGCCGGGCTGGATGATCGAGGATGCGATGGAGCGCACCGGGCTGGGGGCGGAGGCCCTGGGCGCGGTGCTGCGCGATCCCGCCCACCCCGAGCGTTGCCGGGTCGAACTGGCGCTGCGTGCTGCGATGCTCAAGCAGCCGGGCCGCGTGCCGGTGGAGCTGCTGCGCTGGCTGTAACCCTTCGCACCTCGGGGCTGGCGCCAGCGGCAGCGCTGCGGCACAAGTCATGGTCTGAAACGGAGAGATTCGATGAAATTGCTGCGCCCGATCCTTGCCACGGTCTCCGCCCTCTCGCTGCTCGCCGCCCCGGCCGCCCTCGCGGCGCAGGACGCGGAAGAGACGGTGGACATGGCAGAGGCCGCACCCGCCGGCGAAATGGCCGGGGAGGAATATTCCGACGACAAGATGGCCGAAGCGATGGCGATGCTGGGGCAGATGTTCCCGGCAGAGCCGCTCACCCCCGAGCAGGAGGCGCGTCTGCCGCAAGCGGCGCGCATCATCAACCGGATGATCCCCGAGGGGACCATGGGCGAGATGATGGGGTCGATGTTCGACAATCTGCTGGGCCCGGTCATGAAGCTCGCCGACGCGCCTGCGATGGCCGCGCTGAGCAAGGGAACGGGGCTCCCGGCCTACGCGCTCGACCTCGATCCCGAAGCGGCGGCCGAGGCGGCGCTGCTGTTCGACCCGGCCTACGCCGAACGTCACGCGCGCGAAACCGCGGTCATGCCCGAAATGATGCGCGAAATGATGACCGCGATGGAGCCCACGATGCGCAAGGCCATGAGCGAGCTCTACGCGATCCATTTCACCGATGCGGAACTGGACGGGATTGAAGCCTTCTTCCAGACCGACATCGGCACCGCCTATGCTCGCAAGAGCTTCACCCTGTCGAGCGATCCGCGCATCATCAGCGCCTCGATGGAGGCCATGCCGGCGATGATGCAATCCTTCGCCGCGATGGAGCAGAAGATCGCCGCTGCCAGCGAAGGCCTGCCGCCGCGGCGCAGCTTCGCCGAACTGACGCCCGCAGAACAGGCAAAGGTTGCCGAGCTGACCGGCTACAGCGTGGAAGAAATTCAGGCCGAGGCGGCCAATTCCGACGATGCGCTCGAAGCCGAGGACTTGGCCGCCGAAAGCGATTGAGGCGCGGCGGCTTGTCCGTGAGGGCAGCAAGGACCACATAGCGGCGGTGAGTCCCGCCCCGCCCCCGCTGCCCCCCGCAATCGCCGCCTGGTTCGCCGGGCGCGGGTGGCGGGTGCGGCGGCATCAGACCGATATGCTCGCCAAGGCGCAGCAAGGCCGCCATGCGCTGCTGGTGGCCGATACCGGCGCGGGCAAGACGCTCGCCGGGTTCCTGCCGACCTTGTGCGACTTCGCAGGCGATGCGGTGCCGGGTGACGGCCTCCACACGCTCTACGTCTCGCCGCTGAAGGCGCTGGCGCAGGACGTGAAGCGCAACCTGCTTACCCCGATCGAGGAGATCGGGCTGCCCATCCGGGTGGAGACCCGCAGCGGCGATACGCCGTCCGACCGCAAGAAACGCCAGCGCGCCAAGCCGCCCCATGTGCTGCTGACCACGCCCGAGAGCCTCTCGCTGCTGCTGTCCTACCCCGAAAGCGTGGATCTGTTCGCGGGGCTCAAGCGCGTGGTGATCGACGAGGTGCACGCCTTCGCGACCGACAAGCGCGGCGATCTGCTCGCGCTCAGCCTCGCCCGGCTCCACGCCCTCGCCCCCGCGGCGCAGCGGGTGGCATTGTCGGCGACGCTTGCCAACCCGCGCGACTTTCAGGAATGGCTCGCCCCGCAGACCGGCGACGCGGGCGAGATCGCCGCCGCCGACCTCGTCATCGGCGAAGCAGGGGCCGAGCCCGAAGTCGAGATCCTGCTCCCCAACGAGGAGCGCGTGCCCTGGGGCGGCCACGCCGGGCGCTGGGCCGTCCCGCAGCTGATGCAGGCGATCAAGGCCAATCGCACCACGCTGGTCTTCACCAACACGCGCTTCCTTGCCGAGTTCATCTTCCAGTGCCTGTGGGAGGAGAACGACGACAACCTGCCGATCGGCATCCACCACGGTTCGCTTTCGGTCGAGGCGCGGCGCAAGGTCGAGGAGGCGATGGCGCGCGGCGATCTTCGTGCGCTGGTGTGCACCGCCAGCCTCGATCTCGGGGTCGACTGGGGCGACATCGACCTCGTCGTGCAGATGGGCGCGCCCAAGGGAAGCTCGCGGCTGCTCCAGCGGATCGGGCGCGCGGGCCACCGGCTCGACGTGCCCAGCCGCGCGGTGCTGGTGCCGGGCAACCGCTTCGAATTCTTGGAAGCGATGGCGGCCAAGGACGCGGTCGACGCCGGGCAACGCGATGGCGAGGCCTTCCGCCCGGGAAGCCTCGACGTGCTCGCCCAGCACGTGATGGCCTGCGCCTGCGCCGCGCCGTTTCACGAGGACGCACTGCTGGCCGAGGTGAAGAGTGCGCTGGCCTATAGCTGGGTGGACGAAGCGACCTTCGCCCGCGTGCTCGGGTTCGTTTCCAACGGCGGCTATGCGCTCAAGGCCTATGACCGGTTCCAGCGCATCGTGCGTGGGCGTGACGGGGTGTGGCGGCTGGCCCATCCCAATCAGGCGCAGCGGCATCGGATGAATGCGGGGATCATCGTCGATAGCGAGATGCTCAACGTGCGCTTCCGCAACGGCCGCAGCCTCGGCAAGGTCGAGGAACGCTTCGCCGCGCAGCTCTCCCCCGGCGACACCTTCTTCTTCGCGGGCATGAGCCTCGAGGTCGAGGGCGTGAAGGACATGGATGTCACTGTCCGCGCCGCCAAGACCAGCGCCACGATCCCGAGCTATGGCGGGCTGCGTCTGCCGCTCACCACCCATCTCGCGACACGGGTGCAGGCGATGCTGGCCGACCGCGCGGGCTGGGGGCGTTTCCCCGACGATGTGCGCGAATGGCTGGAGATGCAGGCTTGGCGCAGCCGCCTCCCCGCGCCGGGGGAACTGCTGGTCGAGAGCTTCCCGCACGGGGGAAAGCACTACACGGCCTATTACACCTTCGAGGGCTGGAATGCGAACCAGAGCCTCGGGATGCTGATTACCCGTCGGATGGAGGACCGCGGTCTGCTCCCCGGCGGCTTCGTGGCGAACGACTATTGCCTCGCGGTGTGGGGGCTGAGGCCCGTGACGGACCCCGCCCCGCTGCTCTCACCCGACATCCTCACCGGCGAATTCGTCGAATGGGTGACCGAAAGCCACCTGCTGCGCCGTGCCTTTCGCGAGGTGGCGGTGATCAGCGGCCTCGTCGAGCGCCAGCAGCCGGGGCAGCGCAAGACCGGCAAGCAGGTGACCTTCTCGACCGATCTGATCTACGACGTGCTGAAGAAATACGAGCCCGATCACGTGCTGCTCGAAGCCGCCTGGGCCGATGCGCGGGCGCGGATGACCGATGTGGGGCGGCTTGCCGATTTGCTGGAGCGATCCGAGCGCGAGCTGGTGCACGTGACGCTCGACCGGGTCTCGCCGCTTGCCGTGCCGGTGATGACTATGATCGGCCGCGAGGCGGTGCCGCAGGGGGCGGTCGACGACGAACTGCTGCTCGAGGCAGAGGGGCTGATCGCCGCCGCCATGCGGCCGGACGCGCCGCTGGAGGGGGATTAGCGCGCACCGATGTTCCGCAAATGTTTCACGTGAAACATTTGCGGAGCCATGCGCCGCGATCCGCGGTCAGAAGTCGCGGTATCGGTCGTTGCCGATAAAGGCGAAACTCTGCGCCCCCTCCTCCTTGATAAGGGCGATGGTGCGAGCGGCGGTATCATAGCTGGCGAGCGCCTCGGGCGCGAAGCGGAGCTGCGGGGCCTGCTCCAGCGCGCTGGCGGCCGCGACCTGCGCGCGCAACTCGCCGGGCGTGACGGGCGCGCCGTTCCACGACAGGCGATCGGCCGCGTCAATGGCGATGGTGTTCTGATCAAGCACCGGCAGAGGCGGAGGGATGGGGTCGCTGGGCAGATCGACCGTGGTGACGTTGACCGGCATCGGGATAGCGAGAATCAGCATGATCAGCAGCACCAGCAGCACATCGATGAAGGGCGTGACGTTCATGTCGCCGATCGGGCGGGGGCGGGCGGTGTAGCGATTGGGGCGGATCACTTTGTGGGGCATGGTCGCTCTCCTCGACGATGAGGCCGCAATTCTAACCCACAAACAAGAAGTTGCCTAACGCGTACCGGTACGCACAATGCTACCGAAGCGCGGCGGTTTGGGTGGCCACGCAAAAAGGGCGCCGCGATACCTCGCAGCGCCCCTTTTTTGCGGCCTTGCCCCGCAGGGCGCAGCTTACTTGCCGAAGTCGCGGTACTTGTCGTTGCCGACAAAGCCGAACTTGGTCACGCCCGAGGCCTTGATGTCGTTCAGCACCTTGGCCGACAGGTCGTAGCTGGCCTGCGCCTCGGGCTCGAACTGCAGCTCGGGCTCGGTCGGCAGGGTCAGGCTCTGCTGGAGCTGGAACACCAGCTCTTCGCGAGTCAGAGCGGTGCCGTTCCAGAAGATTTCGTCATTGGCCGACAGAACCAGCTTGTTCTTGACCGGATCGATCGGCGGCGGATTGGTCGGCGGCTGCGGGGTCGGAAGATCGATATCGACCGAGTGCGTGGCCACCGGGATGGTAATGATGAACATGATCAGCAGAACGAGCAGAACGTCGATCAGCGGGGTCATGTTCATGTCCATCATCGGCTCGCCGTCGAGCTTGCCTCCAGACATACCCATGGTGTTTTCTCCTTAACTAACGCTGCTGCGGTCAGATGCCGGGCGAAACCGGGTTCGAGATGAACCCGACGATCGGGTAGCCGGCGGCCTGCACGCGGTAGATCGCACCGGCCACGCAAGCCCACGGGGCATTGACGTCACCGCGGATGTGCACCTGCGGGATCTTTTCCGGATCCGCCTGGAGCGCTTCCGGCCCGCCCGCGCGCTTCACGATCACATCGAGCTTCTTGAAGGCCTGATCCTGAAGCTCCTGTGAATCGACCAGCGTGATGTTGTTGATGTAGATCCGGCACTGGCCGTTGCGCGAGGCCCCGGCATAGCCGGGATCCCCGGCCATGCGACCGGCATCGTCGGTCGCGCTGACGGTGACCAGCAGGTTTTCGACCTTGTCCTTCGATTCAATCGATTCGAACACCGGAATTTCCAGCTTTTCGATCGTCTGGATCGCCACCGGAACCGCGATGAGGAAGATGATCAGGAGCACCAGCATCACGTCCACCAACGGCGTGGTGTTGATGTCGGACATGGGGGTATCCGCCCCGCCTCCCGTAGAAATCGCCATTGTGAATTCCTAGCCTGTCAAAACATTGACGTGGTTTGCCCGCCCGGTCGCAGCGATTGTGCCTGGCCGGGCAGCGGCGGAAGTACCCGGGAGGGCCTCCCGCCGCACGTGGGCGATGACGATCAGGACTTGTTGAGCGTCGGGTTCACGCCCGGCTTCGCAACCGGGGCAGCGGGGGCGGGCTTGGCCGCAGGCTTGGCAGCCGGAGCAGCCGCAGTCACGGTCGGCTTCACGGCGCCGTTCGAGTTCATGTAGGCCAGCAGGTCGTTCGAGAAGGTGCTGAGCATGGCGGCGATGCGACGGTTGCGCGACTGCAGCCAGTTGAACGCGAGCACCGCAGGCACGGCGACGAGCAGACCGATGGCGGTCATGATCAGCGCTTCACCGACGGGGCCGGCGACCTTGTCGATCGAGGCCGAACCGGCAATCCCGATGTTGATCAGCGCGTTGTAGATCCCGATCACGGTGCCGAGCAGGCCGACGAACGGCGCGGTCGCGCCGACGGTGGCGAGGAACGACAGACCGCCGGCGAGCACGGCGTTGATCGAATCTTCCGAACGCTGGAGCGAGCCGTGCATGTAATCATGCGATTCGAGCGCGTCGGTCATCTTGCCGTGGTCTTCCTGGGCCTTGACCGCATCGTCGGCGAGCTGACGCCAGGCGCTGTCCTTGTCGAGCTTGGTCGCGCCTTCCTTGAGGCTCGAAGCGCGCCAGAACTGGGTCTGCACGGTCTTGTACTGCTTCATGATCTTGTTCTGCTCGAACAGCTTGGTGAACATGATGTAGAACGAACCGACCGACATGATGATCATGACGGTCAGGATCGACCAGGCGACGGGGCCGCCCTGCTCCATCGCTTCGACGAAGCCGAACTGGCTCTGCGGTGCTTCCGCGGCGGCCGCGGCAAGAAGGGTAAGGGTCATTGCGAAAAATCCTCTTGAAAAAAGTGTCCCGGTGGCTGGCGGCCCGACCTGACGGGGCCGCCAGCCGAATTTGTCGTCAGTTCAGCCTGTAGGTAATGCGCGTCGACCACGGCGCGCTGATCGGCTCACCCGCATCGTTCAACGCGGGCTCGAAGCGAGCGTAGCGTTCGACCGCCTTGCACGCCGCATCATCGAGAATGCTGGATCCGCTCGACGAGGTGACCGAACATCCGGTGGCCCGGCCATCAGCGGTCACGGTGACGCGAACGCCCACGGTCCCTTCGATTTCCTCACGCGCGGCGCGGCTCGGATAGTCCTGCTGGATCCGCGCAGCCCAGCCGCGCTCGCCCTTGGTTTTCACACCGCGCGCCTTGGACGGCGGCTTGGGCGGGGTCGGCGGGCCCGGAGGGGCTTCCGTCTGCGTGCTCGCCTGCCTTTCGGGCGGACCCGGTGGGGTTTCCCTCGGGGTCGTCTCGGTCTGGTTGCTGGTCGGAAACTCGAACGGCATCGGCGGCGCATTGGGCGGCGGCGGCGATGTCACTTCGGGGGTATCTTCCGGCGGCGGCGGCGGCGGCTCCTCCTCGGGCGGCGGCGGCTCTTCCTCTTTGACGTTCACGGTGGTCACACGTTCGATCGCCTCTTGCACGGCGTCGACGGCAAGGAAGACAACCATGCCCGTGCCCACGAGGCCGACAATCGACAGCGCGATAATCAGCGACACGAGCTTGGGCCCGGTCAAACCTTGTTGTTGGCTAGCGTAGGACATCCAGCGCTTTCTCTCCAATTACTCGCCGATCATGCAATCGGCACACTTACCACCCCTCCTGCCTTGCGGCGGGTTGGCGGATCCCGGTCATTTCGGTCCTCCCACACCGGGGAAAGAAACACGGGCCAGCGCAATACGCATGGCCCGAAACCTTCCCCGGCCGGTACATTCTGAGCAAATCGGCCCAGTCTGCAACCTGAACTGTTCGCGCGGCAATGTCCCCAGTCCCGCACGATCAGACTTCCCGGCTTTAACGGGCAACCCCTAGCCGATCAAACGCTTTTGCGGTTCAGGGCTGATTCACTGCGAATCATGTGCAACAAGTGATGGTGAAGCGGTGTCGTCGCGACGCTGCGGGCAGGCCGCCGCCGGGCAACAGGTTAAGGATGAATTAATGCCGTTTTTCAAGGTTATGAAGATCTCGGGCTGCGTGCTCGGAGCGGCGCTTGTCATGCCGCTGGCGGGCCATGCGCAGACCCCTGCCGCGACCCCGGCCGCAGCGACAAGCGCGCCCACCTATGCCGATCTGGCGACCCTTTCGGAGGCATCGGAGCTGGTGATCCGCGCGCAGATTCGACGCCAGACGACGCTGAAACCCGAACGCGCGCCCGATGTCGCACCGGGATTCGCGCGGCTTTATGTCGAGGCCCAGACCATCGCCCTGATCGCCGGGCGCAGCAGCGTGGGCGGGACGCTCGCCTATCTGGTGGACGTGCCGCTCGATGCGAAGGGCAAGGTGCCCAAGCTGAAAAAGCAGGAATTCGTGCTGTTCGCGCGCAGCGTGCCGGGCCGCGCGGGACAGCTGCAGCTGGTCTCCCCCACCGCGCAGCTGGCCTACACACCCGAACTCGAAGCGCGCCTGCGGCCGATCCTGACCGAGCTTTATGCCGCCGACGGTGCGCCGCCGCGGATCACCGGGATCAGCGATGCGCTCGCAGTGCAGGGCACCTTAACGGGCGAATCGGAGACGCAGATTTTCCTGGCAACCGAAAACCGCTCGCCGGTCTCGATCACCGTACTGCGCCGCCCCGGACAGCAGGTGCAATGGGGTGTTTCCTGGGGCGAGATCATCGATTCGTCGGCGCGCCCGCCCCAGCCCGAAACGCTGCGCTGGTATCGCCTCGCCTGCGCCCTGCCGGCGCAGCTGCCGAGCAACGCCAACCTCGCGCGCGAGGCGGACGAGCGGCGACTGGCGGCGGGCGACTATGCCTTCGTGCGGCAGGCGATCGGCCCGTGCGAGCGGCGCATCACCGAGGGCTGATGCGTCCCATGCCCGCTTGACCGCACGCGCGCTGCGGTTAAGCGCGGCCTCACGTTTTCAACGGAGGGCCGCTTGACCACCACCACGACGCAACCGCTGCGGATCGCCATCGCCGGGCTCGGCACCGTCGGGGCTGGCGTGATCCGGCTGCTCGACACCAACGCCCGCCTGATCGCCGCGCGCGCCGGTCGCCCGATCGAGGTGGTCGCCGTCTCGGCGCGCGAGCGCGGCAAGGATCGCGGCGTCGATATCGGCCGGTTCGCCTGGGAAGATGACATGACCGCGCTCGCCCGGCGCGACGATGTCGACGTGGTGGTGGAACTGGTCGGCGGGTCGGACGGCCCGGCGCTGGCCTGCTCGCGCGCCGCGCTGCGGGCGGGCAAGGGGCTCGTCACCGCCAACAAGGCGATGATCGCGCATCACGGGCTGGAACTGGCCGAGCTCGCCGAGGCGAACAGCGCCGCGCTCAAGTTCGAAGCGGCAGTCGCGGGCGGTATCCCGGTGATCAAGGGCCTGCGCGAAGGCACCAGCGCCAATGCGCTCACCAAGGTCTACGGCATCCTCAACGGCACCTGCAATTACATCCTCTCCGAGATGGAAGCGACCGGGGCGGACTTCGACGTGGTGCTGGCCGAGGCGCAGCGGCTGGGCTTTGCGGAGGCCGATCCCGCCTTCGACATCGAAGGCGTGGACGCGGCGCACAAGCTGGCGATCCTCGCCGCGATCGGGTTCGGGACGCGGGTCGACTTTGCCGGTGTGCGGGTGACCGGCATCACCGAGGTGCGCAGCCACGACATCGCGCAGGCCGATGCGCTGGGCTTCGTGATCCGGCTGATCGGCGAGGCCGATGTCGAGGAGACGCCCGAGGGCCCGCGCCTGCTCCAGCGCGTGCGCCCCTGCCTCGTCGCCCGCGGCCACCCGCTGAGCGCGGTCGACGGGCCGACCAACGCGGTGGTGGCCGAGGGCAACTTCTCCGGTCGCCTGCTGTTCCAGGGCGCAGGCGCGGGCGACGGGCCGACCGCGAGTGCCGTCGCCGCAGACCTCATCGACATCGCGCGTGACGAGGTGGGTGCGCCCTTCTCGATCCCCTGCGCCCAGCTCGCCGCCATGCCGCCCGCCGAGCCCGGCCACCGTCCGGCGCGCAGCTATATCCGCTTCATGGTCAAGGACCGCCCCGGCGTGCTCGCCGAGATCACCGCCGCGCTCAGGGACGGGGACGTCTCGATCGAGAGCCTGATCCAGCAGGGCCGCTCCCACAGCGGGGGCGAAGTGATGGTGGCGATGGTGACGCATGAGGGCCCGGAGAAGTGCGTGACCAAGGCGCTCGCGCTGCTCGAAGGCTCGGAGAGCCTCAGCGGCGCGCCGCTGGTGCTGCCGATCCTGCCTCGCTAACCTTCGGGCACCTCGGGCAGGCCCAGCTCCTTCTCGACCCGCTGGCGGGCCTCGTCCGAGAGCGGCGCGTCGTCATCCTTGAGCGGGGCGAGCCCCTGCGCCACCCGCTCTGCGTCAGAACCGGCAGGCGGCGGCGGGATGGCTTCGACGTCGATGATCAGCGCTTCCTCCTTCGGGCAGGGCGGAATGAAGCACAGCCCGCTGACGGTGGGCGGCCCGCGGAAGATCCCCGGCCCGGCGACATCGGGCGGGGGGATCGTGCCCGCGTTCATCGTCCGCGCGGCATAGTCCTTCAGCCACGCCTCGCGGCTGCCGCTGTAGAGCTGCGAGGTGTCCGCCGGAAGCTCGCGGCACACCACGATCTCGCCCGCCACCACCCCGGCCTCGCGCTGCTCCTCGCATTCCTTGAGCTGCACCGCATCGGCGGCCTCGGAGGTCTGGGGGCTTGCGAGAATGTCGATCTGCTGCGGCGGGCCGGAGGTCGGCGCGTCGGGGCCGAGGTCGATCGGAATGCGCTCCGGCTCTGGCGGCGCATCGGGAGAGGCGCGCTGGGGCAGGCGGGTCGCCGCATGCGGGGGCGGCAGGCGCAGCGTCTGCTCGGGCGGCACCTGCGGCCCGACGGGCACCTGCGGATCGGTGGCGACCTGCGCGGCGAGCGCGGCAAGGAGGTAGGGCAAGAGCACGAGCGCCGCCCCGTCAGCCGCCCTTCTTCTTGTCGCGCGGCGGCACGGTGGTCCTGATCCCCAGCGCCTCGCGCCGCGCCTTCTCCTCTTCCTCGGTCAGCTCGCGATCCTGATCGAGCGGGGCGAGGCCGCGTGCGATCCGGTCGGCATCGGAGCCGGGGGGTGCTTGGGGCAGCGCCTCGACATCAATCAGGATTGCCGGCGGCGGCGGCTTGCCGAAGCCGATCGGGTTGCCGTGATTGGGTATGCCAAAGGCTTCCGGCGCACGCGGCGCGCCCTTCAGCATGGTCTCCTGCGCATAGCGTTTCTGCGTCGCCGCGCGGTCGCCGGTCAGCGCGCTGGTGTCGGTGCCGGTCGCGCCGCACACCACGATCTCGCCGCTGAGCGTGCCCGCATCGTTCTCGTCCCGGCACTGCTGGAGCGCGGCCTGATTGGTCTCCTCGCGCGGCACGGTGACCGTGAGGTTGATCTTCGGCGGCGCCTCGACAGCGGGCGGTGCTGGCGGCGGAGTCGCGGCGGTGTCATCCTGCGCGGCCACAGGCGCGGCGATCAGCGCGGCGACAAGCGCAAAGTGACTGCGAAAACGGGGGCCGACAGGCGTTGCATTGCTCGACAAACCCGTCTCCATCCGCTTAAGCGCCGGGGTGATACCTGCTGGCACGCAACCAGAGCGAAGAAGGGCTGAATTGCACATGAACTCAACCATCGATACCGCCGCCGAAGTTGCCGCACAAGCCGCCAGCGACAATGCGATCCAGCGCGTGCTGGTGCTGGAGATGGTGCGCGTGACCGAAGCCGCCGCCATTGCTGCTGCGCAACTGGTCGGGCGCGGGGACGAGAAGGCCGCCGATGCCGCCGCGGTCGAAGCGATGCGCCGCGCCTTCGACAACCTCTATATCGATGGCACCGTGGTGATCGGCGAAGGCGAGCGCGACGAGGCCCCGATGCTGTTCATCGGCGAGAAGGTCGGCATGGGCAAGGGGCCCAAGATCGACATCGCCCTCGATCCGCTCGAAGGCACCACGATCACCGCCAAGGCCGGGCCCAATGCGCTTGCGGTGCTGGCGGCGGCGGAGGAAGGCTGCCTTCTGAACGCGCCCGATACCTATATGGACAAGCTCGCGGTCGGCCCCGGCTACCCCGAAGGCATCATCGACCTTGCCAAGTCGCCGACCGACAACGTGCGCGCCGTGGCCGAAGCCAAGGGCGTGAAGCCCTCCGACATCAACGTCTGCGTGCTCGACCGCCCGCGTCATGCCGATCTGATCGCCGAGCTGCGCGCACTGGGCTGCGGCGTGGTGCTGATCGGTGACGGCGATGTGGCCGGCGTGATCGCGGTGACCGACGAGAACACCACGATCGACATGTACATGGGCCAGGGCGGCGCGCCCGAGGGCGTGCTGGCGGCCGCCGCGCTGCGCTGCGTCGGCGGGCAGTTCAACGGCCGACTGGTGTTCCGCAACGAGGACGAGAAGGCCCGCGCGCGCAAGTGGGGGATCGAAGACCTCAATCGCATCTACAAGCTCGAAGACCTTGCCAAGGGCGACTGCATCTTCGCCGCGACCGGGGTGACCGACGGCTCGCTGCTGGGCGGGGTGAAGCGCCGCCGCAAGCCGACCGGCGAGACGATCCTGACCACCGAAAGCGTGGTGATGCGCGCCTCGAGTGGAACGGTGCGGTGGATTCGGGGCGAGCACCGCATCGGGTGAGCGGTCTGCATAATCTCCGATGAGGCGGCGTTCCGCCGCCGTGTTGGAGACACATGAGACACTGTCCAGGGACAAGAAAACCGCCCATATTGCAAGCGCTGCTTCGTGGCCCGATTTCCGGTGCTTGCGGGCGATGCGAGGGGGCGGCTGCGGCAAGTCATGCCAGTGAGTCTGGCAGGTCCGGGCCGTGTAGGAAAGCCGGTCCCGGGCCGCGCACCCTACAGGTTACCGCGTGACCCTGTAGAGCGCAAAAGGGCAGTCCGGCACGGCTGCGAGCGGCAGGTTCGCCCTCGCCCATGCGCCGCGGGCCGGGTCTCGGGCAAGGACATAATCCACTTTCCATGCGGTCAGGAACGCGCGGCTGCCCTCCGCGCCCAGCCGCCCGCGCGCCATGTTGCGCGGTTCCATCATCGTCGCCATGCCGCCCAGCGCTCCGGCGCGCGCGGCGAAATTGTCGTCGCCCAGCACGAGGATGCGCGGATCGCCGGTTTCGGCGACACAGGTTTTCAGCGCGGCGAGATCCTTGGTGGAATCGAACTGCGCCCATGCCGCGCTGTCCATCCGCCCGCTGTCCGCAGCCGCACCAAGTTGCGCGATCACGAGCATCGCCATCCCCGCCGCCACGCCCGCAAAGGCGAGCCTCGCCGCCAGCATCCGCTGGTGCAGCGAGCGGGCATGGGCAAGGCCCCGGCACGCCGCCGCCAGCAGCGCGGCCCAGATCAGGGCGGCGAAATAGCGATGCTCGAGATAGCCCGTCAGCACCTGCGGCGCGAGCAGCAGCGCGGTGATCGCGGCGAAGGCGACGAGCGGCTTCGTGCCGGCCTCCCCGTCCCCCCGCTTCTCCGCCAGCACCGCACAGGCCGCAGGCGGCAGCAGAAACAGCGCCGCGACCAGCGCCATGCCGGTCGGCAGCAGCGAGAGCGCGGTGGCGACATAGCCCAGCGCATTGCCGAAGGCCCGCGCCACCCACGCCGCCGGATCGTCGGCGAGGCCCGGCTGCGGCGCCGGCCACCAGTCGGTGACATAGGCGAGCGGATCGAGCCGGGTGGCGATCGCGCTGTTGTCGGTCGCAAACAAGGTGCCAAAGGTGGCGAGCGAATAGAGCACCCAGGGCGCAATCGCGATGGCCGAAGCGGCGAGCGCCGCCGCCGCGCGCGACGGCCTGCGCGTCACCCAGCCGATCAGCGCACCGACCAGCAGCGGCAGCAGCACCGCATCGAAGCGGTTGAGCACCGCCAGCCCCGCCAGCAACCCGGTCAGCGCCGCGCGGGCAAGGCCGATCTCAGCGCCCCGCAGCAACCCGTTGAGGATCAGCGCCAGCAGCAGCAATTGCAGTGGGATCGTCCGCCCCGCGCCCAGCTCGGCGAGCAGCATATTGGGGCCGAGCAGCCCGATCAGCGCCGCGCCCAGCCCGATCCACGCCATCTCCGTGACCCGTCGCCCGATCCGCTCCGACACCAGCGCGAACCCGGCAAAACAGGCGAAAGCGAGGATCAGCCCGCTGCGCGGCCCCGTGCCCAATAGCGGGTCGGTCACCGCGATCAGCACCGGGGTCAGCGGCGGGAAGCTCGCCGAATATTCCGCCGCGCTGGCATAGCTGCGCCAGTGGTTGAAGCGGTAGAAATCGCTCAGGACGGTCTGCGACAACTCGTAGAGCGCCCATGAATCGGGCGAATATGGCGGCGCGGCGATCACGCTCGCCAGCAGCGGGGCGAGCACCAGCAGCAGCGCAAGGCACGGCCACAGCCACGATCCCGGCCGGGGCGCGGCCTCGTCGGGGGTGTAGCCGCCAGTCGCGGCGATCACGGTTTCTTTCAGCAGCGCCAGCTTGGGCCCGAGCCCGCCGATCTTGGTCGGCACCTTGCCATCATCGGGATAGCGCCGCTCGACCGGGACATGGGCGACCTTCAGCCCCAGCTGCCCGGCGCGCACGGTGAGGTAGAACAACAGGTTATAGACCGAGAAGTCCGCGCGGAAGGGGCGCACAGCGGGGTGGGTGAGGTAGCGCGCGGAATAGGCGCGGAAGCCGTTGGTGGTGTCGGTGAACCAGTGCCGCCCGGCAAGGCTCAGCAGCGGGGCGTGGATCAGGCGGTTGGCGAGGGTGCGTTCGAGCGGGGTGTTCTCCGCCACGCCCCCGGGCAGATAGCGCGAGCCCTGCACATAGTCGCAGCCCTCCTCCAGCTTCTCGACCATCGCGGCGATGGCTTCGACCCCGTCCTTGCCGTTGCCGTCGATGGTGACGATCCCGGCATAGCCCTGCTTGAGGCACCAGGCATAGGCCATGCGCAATTGGGCGGAGAGCTTGCCCGGCCCGGTCTTGGTCAGCACCGCGCGCACGCCTGCTTGCGCCACAAATTCGGGATCGAGCGAACCGTCGGTGGAGCCGCCGTCGGCGATGATCACGTCCACCGGCAGGCCCGCTGCCTGAATGCGCAGCAGTTGTCCGCGGATCCGTGTCCCCTCGTTGATCACCGGGATCACGAGGGCGTGCTTGTGGCCGCGCGGGGCATGGATCGCCGCGTCGTGGGCAGGCACGTCCCAGTCGGCGTCGTCGAGGATCGGGGGCGGATGCATGGTCATGGCCGCTCCGCCTCGGGCGCGAAGACGACGAATTTGCTTAAGCCGAAGTTGACGCAGAAGGATCCCCCCGCCCCGGCAACGAGGATCGCCAATGGCCACGCCCCCGGAAGCGCGCGGTCGAGCAGCGCGACGATCCCCACCCGCACCGCCAGCGTGGCGAGCGCGACCAGCGCATAGAGCCCCGCGCGCCGGGCCGAGAGCGGGCCGCTGCGGAAGCTCCACGTCTGGTGAATCACGTAATTCGCCCCCGCCGCCAGTGTGAAGCCGGTCGCGGCGGCAAGCCACAGCGGCACGCCCAGCCCGGTATGCAGCGCAAAGGCGATGGCGAGATCGAGGATTACCCCCAGCATCGTCACCGCAAAGAAGCGCGCGAGTTCGGTCATCGGCGCACCTGTGCCAGATAGGCGTCAATCCCGGTCGCAAGGCCGGACAGGGCAGCAAAGTCGATCGGCTCATAGACCCGCGCCCAGCACCGGGCAGAGCCGATGAAGGCACCGCCCAGCGTTTGCAGGGTCAGACGGGTCGCTGCACCGGGTTCGACCGGTGCGGAAATTTCCAAAAGGTCAACATTGGGCACCCCGTAACGCGGAAAGCCGCTCCACGCCGGTTCCCTGGCGCTGCGGGTGAAGGGCGAATCTTCAGTCACGGTCAGCATGGCGGCGCGGCCCGTGGCGTAATCACCGCTGCGTTCGAGCCGGATCGAGGCCAATCCGGCGGCTTGCGCCGTGACCGTTACTTCCGTCCGGTCATCGGTCACATGAACCACATTGCACATGGCGTCAGAGGTCTTGAACTTGCCCCCGCCAAATGCCCAAAGGATGTGCTGATCGGTGCGGGCAACGGGATGGTAATTGTCTCGCAAGGCCTTGAAGAACGGCCAGTTGGTGCGGCTGAGCCAGCCCTCCCACCCGCTGTAATCCGGCGCGATGGTGGTCGCGGCGGCGACGCGATAATCCGCTGCCAGCGCGGTGAAGGCGGCCCGGTTATCCGGCCCCAGCGCGTGGATCAGCGATCCGACCGGAGCGGGGCTCTCCACCCCGGCAGCAATATCAAGCGGTGAGGTATAGACCGACAACAGGCGGCGATCCTGCGGAATGCCGCGCGCGTCCCAAAATGTGCCCAGGCGGCGCATCGCTGCCAGATCCGCCGCATATTCGGGCGTCACGTGAAACCCCAGCGCCGCGTCATAGACTGTGCGGTCGGTCGTGGCCCAGACCATCGCAAAGCGGCCCGCCTCGATCCCCACCATCGCCAGCGCCGCCCCTCCGACAGCCACGCCAAGCGCTGCGCCAATGCGCGTCGGGGTCGCCTTGCGCAGCACCGGCCCGACCCAGCGCAGCACCGCGCGCTGGCCGATAATCAGCGGCGCGCAGGCTCCCAGCACAAAGGTGATGCCATTGTACTCCGCCCCGATATGTCCGCCGATCTGCGGAATCAGCGCGGTGCCGATCACGCTCGCGCCGACAAATATAAATGCGGCCCCGCGCACCGGCGCACCCCGTCCGCGCAGCCGCTGGAGCATCGCCCACAGCACACACAGTGTCAGAATCACAAGGCTGGCGGTGGAGAGCGGATCGCCGTGCCGCAGGATGTTGGGCAGGTCGGTCACATTCAGGATGCGCGTGCTGCGATCCCATGGCGCGAAGAACCAGAACTGGTCGCCCGCGACATCGCGGAAATTATACTGCAGCCACGGCCCCGGCGCGCCGTGCGTCACCGCCAGCAGGATCGCGCCCGCCGCCGCCATGACGCCAAACCCGAAGGCCGCCAGCATCCGCGCCAGCACTCCGAGGTGGCGGTGGAGCGCCGCGACGAGGCCCAGAACCAGCGCCAGCACCAGCGGAATCCCCGCATCGTTCGACCACAACAGCCCTGCACCCGCGACCAGCCCCAGCAGCAACCCGCTCGTCAGCGCGCGGCCATCGCGTAGCAAGCGGTGCACCAGCACCGCGAAGACAGGCAGCACGAAGAACGGCAGAAACCCGCGCAGGGGGCGGAGCGAGACGCCGGGATCGAAAGTCGCGGGCCATCGCAGACCCACGCTCTCGGCCACCAAGGGCGCGGCGTAGTAGAAGACGGCAATCAGCAGCACCGCCGCCTGCCAGCGCCGTCGCTGCGGCACCGCGCGGATCAGCCACACGGTCGCGTAGGCCGCGCCGAACGCCCCCGCCACCACCGCCGCATGGGCCGCCAGCGATGATGCGAACAGCGTCTCCCCGAAGGCGACGAACACCGGCACCAGCGCCAGCACCATCGTCACCCCGAGATAGGACTGGAACCCCGTGCCCAGTTGGTCGCCATTCGCGAAGTGGTGGAGCGCAAACCACGTCTGCAGCGCGCCGTCGATCGAATTGAGGCTGTGGTCATACAGCAGCACCCCGCCGCGCAGCGCGCAGATCGCCGCGGCCAGCCCCGCCAGCAACCACCCGCCCCTCGTCTGCGTAAACGTCGGCAACCGCTCAGGCATAGGCGTGGCCGAAGACGAAACCCGAATGAAGCGAAGCGAATTCGGGCGCCGTATCCTTCACCGCTTCCAGGAGGTCGTAGATATTGTCGATCTTGCCGCCGAGGATCGAGATCACCCGGCTCGCCTCGGGCTTTCGGTGATAGAGGATCGGGCGTCCGTCATCGCCCTCGTTCTTGATGAGGATGGTCTTCACCTCGTAGATCGACCGGCGATAGGTCGCCCCTTCAAGACACGGCAGGTAGCGCTGCGCATCGCGCCGCATGAAGGCGTAACGGCTCTCGGGCGCGAGACCGGCGAAATGGCGATAGGGATCGCGCCGCGCCGGATCGTCGGCCCAGCTGTCGTGCGGGGTGTAGCGCACATGGGTGAGCGAATAGAGCCCTTCGGCCGGGTAGGGCATGGCCGAAAAGAACGGCCCGTCCATCACCGTCACGCCGATTGTCTCGAGCTCGCGCGGCGGCTCGATCAGGGCGAGTTCGGCGATCTCGTGCTTCAGCTGCGCCTGCGGCAGGCCCGCCTTGGCGAGCACGGCGTTAATCTGGGAATAGGTGATGTTGAAGGCATAACGCGCGCTGACCTCGCTGCCGTCCGACAGCGCGGCCACCACGCCGCTGCGGTGATCGGCAAGCCCGGTGAGCGCAGTACCCAGCCGCACCTCGACCCCGGCCTCGGCCAGCCGCGCGGCGACCTGCGTGCCGAGGATCTTGTGATCGAAGGCGACTTCGCGGCAGGCGAAGACGTCCTCGACCATCTCGGGATCGAACAGCGCGCGGTGGCTGGCGCTGGCGGGTTCGATCGGCGCGCCCATGTCGCGGAACATGCGGTGGAATTTCTTCGCCGTGACCTTCGACCGGCGCCGGGCGACGGCGTAGAGCATCTGGAAATCGTCCACCACCGCCTCGGGAAAATCGGCGAGAAAGCGGCGATGCAGCAGCATGGATTTCACCGCGGTGGCGGCCGAGCGGGGGTAGTGAAACCCGGTATGCACCCGCGCCTGATTGACCCGCGAGGCGCGGTCCATCAGCCGCGGCCCGGCCTCCACCAACAGCACCCGCGCCGCGATCGAGCGCAGGTAGAGCGCAAGGCAGCAGCCGTAGAAGCCGCCGCCGATCACGACGTAATCATACTGCGTTGCTGGGGCGCGCGGCATCAGTCGGGCCTTGCCGCACCGGGGCGCGCGTCGCTCTCCAGCTCGACATTGAGATCGAAGGCGACCTGCTGGAACAGGTCGATGCGGTTGACCTCCTCGGGCAGGATCCCGCCCTTCAGCCGCCGTTGCTGTTTCAGCAGATGTTGCAGGCCAAGGCTGAGGCCGAGCGTCGACATCCCCATGAACACCGCGCTCACCGCCAGCATCGCGTTGGTGGTGAGCCAGCCCGGCGCAAGCGCATCGACCACGAACAGCGCGCCCACGATCCACGCGGCATAGGCAAGGCCCACCAGCGTCAGCACGGTGGAGGACAGCGCCACCACCGTCAGGATCGTCGGCGTGAGATAGACCAGCAGCGTCTGGAGCAGTTGCGCGCGGCGCCCCAGCCCCATGAAGGCGGTGCGCCCCGGCACATTGCGGGTGGTGCGGAACCAGTCGAGCGGCAGGCCCGGATCGCGCGGGGGGAAGCGCAGCGCGAGGCGCGGCTCGTCATGCGCGAGCAGCCGGTTGAGCGCCGTGCGCGGCAGTGCGATCGACTGGAAATCGCTCGGATCGACATTGAACCCGGCAAGCTTGCCCAGCGCGATGAAGGGCCAGGCCAGCAGCCGCTTCACCGGGCGGCGGGCGGCGCGGAACACCATCGTCACGGCATTCTCGCGCTCGGCATGGGCAAGGAAGGCGGTGAGGTCGAGCTGCACGATCTCGTCGAGATTGCCGAGCACCACGAGGTCGCCGATGGCCTCCTCCGCGGCGGTCACGCGGCGGTCGTAATATTCGGTCCCGCGCCGCACCACGAAGAGGCGGCAATTGGGCACCTCGGCGATCAGCGGGAGGAAGCCCTCGCGCTGGGTATCCTCGACCACGAGGATGATCTCGCGGAACCGGAAGGCGCGGTCGAGCGTGGCGGCGACCTCGCGCAAGCCGGCGAAGGTGGCAGGCGTGGCGGCAAGGTCGGAGAAGCAGACCGAGACGACCACGTCCTCGCGCGGCTTGCGGAACTGGTCGGCGTCGGGCTCACGCATCGACCGTCTCCGCTGCGCGATGCGCGGCGACCAGCCGCGCAGCGGCGCGGCGCACCTCGGCGAGACCTGCCGCAGGGCGCTTCATCTCGATCGACACCGCCCCCGCATATCCCGCCGCCTTGAGGCCGCGCAGCACCGGCACCAGCGCCGCCGCATCGGCGGGAGCCGTGGCGAGATCGGGCTCGCTGACATGGACGTGCGCGAGACGCGGGGCGAGATCGGGCAGGCGCGCGGGCACGCTGGCGAAGCTGGCGTTCATATGCATCGCGCCGAGATCGAGGATCGGGGCAATCGCGGGGTGATCGACGCGCGCGACGAAGGCCTCGGCATCCTCCAGCGTGGTGAGGAAATTGGTGCCATAGGCCGCCGGATTGGCTTCGATGGCGATGCGCGTTCCCGCGGCGGCGGCAGCATCGCCGAGGCGGCGGAACAGGGCGGCGGCCTCGTCCAGCGCCTCCGCCATCGCCACCCCTTCGGGCACGCGGCGTTGCGCAGGCGAGCCGAACACCAGGTTGGGAATGCCGAACCGCCCGGCGAGCGTGATCGCGCGGATCATCGCGCGCTCGAAGATGCCGCGCGCCGCGGCCCCGCCGAACAGCGCTGCCCCGGTAACGCCGAACAGCAGCGACTGCATCGACACCAGCGACAGCCCTGCGTCCGCCATCTCGCGCAGAGCCGCATCGGCGCTGGCGACGTCGGGCACGAAGGGATCGGCGGCGGCGTGGAAGAAGATCCCCGGCGCGATTTCCAGCCCGGTAATCCCGGTCCCGGCGAGGATGGCGTAAGCCTCCAGCCGCTCCTGCGCCGTCCAGGCGATGTTGGACATGGCAAGCCTCATGCCGCCTGCCTTTCGCTGGCGAAAAAGGTGGCGAGCGCATCGAGCGTGGCGGCGGCGCTGAACTGGTAAGGCCCTTCAGCCCCCCACAGGGCGGCGTGGCGGGTGCGCATGTCCTCGCGGTGCAGACGGGCGGGCGTTTCGGGCATCGCGCGCCCGGTCAGCCGCCGGTGGATCGCGGCGGCGGTGAGCGGCTCTGGTGCCAGATGCAGGTGCGTCAGCCCCGCGCCGAGCGCGATGCCGATATCCTGCCACAGCCGGTCGATCGGGTAATATTGATACGTCGTCTCGGGGTGATGGAACTGCGTCGCCGAAGCGCCCAGCGCGCTCAGCGCATCCTCCAGCGCTGCGCGCCGCGGGTCGGCCTCGAGCGCGGCGCGGTCGAGCTTCAGCAGCCCGGTTGCCGCATCGGGGGCATAGAGCGCTGCGACCCAGCCCGACAGCGCGGGATCGAGCGCCACGATCAGCGCATCGCGCTTTGCCTGCGTCAGCAGCGAGGGCACCGGGTTCAGCAGATCGAACAGGAAATTCTTGCGCAGGCCGTGCCCGAACAGCGCGGGCAGGCGGATGATCAGACTGCCGGGGAAGCGCTCCTCGACAAAGGCTTCGAGCGCGCGGCGGTGGCGGCCATAGGCGAGGTCGTGCTGAAACGCCCCGGTGCCCTCGTCATCTCCGCCCGCAAAATCCGCCAGCACCGCGATCGAGGAGATCAACACAAAACGCTCGGCCCAAACCTGTTCCAGCCGGGCGATCAGCGCGTCGATCTGCGCCGCGTCCCGCTCGGGCGCGCGGTTGGCTTCGATCATCGAGCCCGGCGCGGCCGCGCACACCAGCGTGCCGAAGCGCTGCCCTTTGATCGCGGCGATGTTGGCGCTGTTGAAGCAGGCAGCAAAGCGCGTCTGGCGCAGCAGGGCCCCGCCGACAAAACCGGTATGGCCGATCAGACCGGCGTCGTGAGAGGCACTTGCGGAACCTTGCATCGCGTGTCGGACCCGTCACTGCTTTCGGGCTGGGAGAGTGGCCTTGATCGATCACGCGAAGGCAGCGCGCCTGCGCTCCGCATGATACAATATCCCCGCTGATAGTTCGCAATGATCTCGATTCAGTTAACCAAACCGATTCCGGCCGGAATTACACCCGCCAGTCGATCGCCCCGCGCCCGTGCGTTTCGAGAAAGGCATTGGTCTGGCTGAAGGGGCGCGAGCCGAAGAAACCGTTATGCGCCGACAGCGGACTGGGATGGGCCGAGGCGAGCACCAGATGATGACCCGCGCGGCTCAGGGCCGGGATGCGGCTCGCCTTCTTCTTCGCGTGGCTGCCCCACAGGATGAAGACGCTCGGCTCTTCGCGCGCGGCCACCGCCGCCACGCAGGCGTCGGTGATCGCATCCCACCCGCGCCCGGCATGGCTGCCCGCCTGCCCGGCCTCGACGGTGAGCGTGTTGTTGAGCAGCAGCACGCCCTGCCGCGCCCACGGTGTCAGATCGCCGGTCGCCGCGCGCGGCAGGCCGAGATCGGCCTCCAGCTCCTTGAAGATATTGACGAGGCTCGGCGGCGGCCTGACCCCGGCCTGCACCGAGAAGGCAAGGCCATGCGCCTGCCCCGGCCCGTGATAGGGATCCTGCCCCAGAATCACGCAGCGCACCGCCTCCAGCGGGGTCAGCGCCAGCGCCGCCAGCCGGGCCCCCCGCGGGGGATAGACCTGCTTGCCCGCGTCTTCCTCGGCCGTGAGCCACCCGCCCAGCCGCCGCGCTTCGGGGGTGGCGAGCACCGGCTCCAGCACCGGCCGCCAGCTTTCGGGGATCGTGTCGTGCGCCATCGGCCCACGCCTACACGCCCGGCGCGCCAAACGAAACGGCGCTTCCCCTCAATCCCCATTCATCGTAGGGGCTCAGGCATGGCAGTGCATTTTCATGAAGAAGACCTTCCCGCAGGCGTATTGACCGGCAGCACCGCGCTGGCGGTGGATACCGAGACGATGGGCCTCGTCACCCCGCGTGACCGGCTGTGCGTGGTGCAGATTTCCGACGGCACGGGCGATGAGCATCTGGTGCGCTTCAACCCCGGCAGCGCCTATGACGCGCCGAACCTGAAGGCGATCCTCGCCGATCCGTCGCGCCAGAAGATTTACCACTTCGCCCGCTTCGATCTGGCTGCGATCCATCACTACCTCGGCGTGATGGCGGGGCCGGTGTTCTGCACCAAGATCGCGAGCAAGCTGACCCGCACCTATACCGACCGGCACGGCCTCAAGAACCTCGTCGAGGAATTGCTGGGGGAGAGCATCTCCAAGCAGCAGCAATCCTCCGACTGGGGCGGGCCGGTGCTGTCCGATGCCCAGCGCGACTACGCGGCGAGCGACGTGCGCTACCTCCACCGCCTGCGCGACGAACTCACCGTGCGGCTGGCGCGCGAAGGGCGCACCGCGATGGCGCAGGCGTGTTTCGATTTCCTCCCCACCCGCGCGCTGCTCGACATCGCCGGCTGGGCCGAGAGCGACATCTTCAGCCACATGTAAGGACAATCGAGGCAGGACCCCAGAGACATGGCCGTTCAACAAAGCCTCGAAACGTCGGAGGCCCGGCTCCTGCGCAGCCGGCGCCAGCATTTTGCTGCGCCCGGCGGCTCGCATGACCGGCTGGTGCGGTTCCTCGCCCGCGCGCTGCCGATGGGCGTGGGGGTGATCGCGGCGCTGATGATCATCACGCCCCTGAGCCCGCGCGGCGAAGTCAGCTTTCTGCTCGATCGCAACAAGGTCGCGATGATCGACGAGCGGCTGAGCGTCGACAACGCGATGTATCGCGGGCGCGACAACCAGGGCCGCCCCTTCTCGCTGCTGGCGGGCGAGGCGGTGCAGCGTTCGAGCGCGGAAGGGCTGGTGCGGATGCAGGATCTGGTCGCGCAGCTGCTGCTGACCGAGGGCCCGGCGCGCCTCAGCGCCGAGGGCGGCACCTACGACATTGATGCCGAGACCGTGACCGTCAACGGCCCGGTGCGCCTGACCGCGTCCGACGGCTATGCCATGACCGCGCGCGGGGTTTCGGTCGATCTCAAGAGCCGCACGATGCAGGGCGATGCCGGGGTCGAGGGTGCGATCCCCGCCGGGACCTTCTCCGCCAACACCATGCAGGCCGATCTGTCCGCGCGCACCATCACACTCGAAGGCGATGCGCGCTTCACCATGACCCCCGGCCAGTTGAGGATGCCGTGATGACCCAGCCTGTCCGTTCTCGCCCGCCGCTCGGCCGCCTCGCGCTCGTCTGGGGCGCGGGAGGCTTCGCGCTCGCCGCCATGCTGTCAGGCGGCATGAACCTTGCCGCACAGGGCATTGCCCAGCACGATTCCAATGCGCCGGTCACCTATGACGCGGGCAAGTTCGTGCTCGACGACCGGGCCAATCAGGCGGTCGCTTCGGGCGGCGTGGTGGTCACGCAGGCGGGTCTGCGGGTGCAATCGGACCGGATGCTGGTCAACTTCACCGATTCCGGCGGGCAGCTCCAGATCCAGCGCATCACCGCCACCGGCGGCGTGGTCGTCACCCGCGGCAACGAACGCGCCAGCGGCGACAACGCGATCTATGATTTCAACCGCCGGATCATCACGATGGCCGGCAATGTGCGCCTGCGCCGGGGGAGCGACACGCTCAACGGCGGGCGGCTGGTGATCGACCTGCAGAGCGGGCTTTCAACCGTCGATGGCACCGCGACCGGCGGCAGCGCCGCAGCACCGGGATCGCCTTCGGGTCAGGGCCGGGTGACCGGCAGCTTCACCGTCCCGCAGGATCGCCAGAACTAGAACCGCTCTAGTAAGCGTTTTCGTGCCGCAGCACCATCACGGTGCGCAACACGATGCCGATGTCGCGCCGCAGCGACCAGTCCGCGATATATTCGAGATCGGACTGCAGCCGGTCGGTCAGGTCCTTCTCCCGCTCGGTCGCGCCGCGGTGGCCGCGCACCTGCGCCAGGCCCGTCAACCCCGGCTTGAGGCAGTGGCGCTGCCAGTACTGGCGGTCGACCTCCCAGAAGTACTTGTTGTTGGCACGTGATCCCAGCGCGTGCGGGCGCGGGCCGACGATCGACATGTCGCCCTTCAGCACGTTGATGATCTGCGGCAGCTCGTCGATGCTGGTGCGGCGGATGAAGGCCCCGATCCGCGTGACCCGGTCGTCATCGCGCGAGGCCGAACGCTCGCCCGCATGATCGAGCTTTTCCTCGCGCATCGAGCGGAACTTGAACATGTCGAAGAACTGGTTGCCGCGCCCCAGCCGCCGCTGCACGAACAGCACCGGCCCGCCGTCTTCCAGCTTGATCAGCAGCGCCACCGCCAGCAGCAGCGGCGACAGCGCCAGCAGCGCAGCCCCGGCCACCACCATATCGAACATCCGCTTGAGGATGCGCGCGCGCAGGCCCAGCGGCCCGGTCGACACCACCAGCGTCGTACGGTCGAGCTCGTCGTAGCGATGCACGCCAACCGCGCCGAGCTCGTGCGCGGGCTCGCTCACGATTTCGCCATAGACCCCGGCGGACTTGAGCAGGAACGCCCAATTCTGCCGCCGCTCCATCGGGCAGCTGACCACCACCTGATCCTGATTGCGCAGTAGCTTGCCCAGCCGATCGAGCATGAAGGGATCGTGGCTGGCAGGATCGAGATTGTAATCGGCCGCGGCGATCACCTCGGCCCCGTCGAAGCCGAAGCTCGACCCGCCATCGTCGATCACCAGCCGGTTCGACACCTTGCCGCCCCAGCTTTGACGGATCAGGCCATGCACCAGTCGCCGGAACACCACCAGCGCGCAGGCCGTGAACAGCAGGCCCAGCGTCACCGCCGCGCGCGAGAAATCATCGTTGGACTTGGTGTAGAAGGCGACGAAGTTGATCAGGCCCGCCGAAATCACCAGCGCCACCAGCGCTTGCCGCGCGGCGAACAGCCAATCGCCCAGCGCCTTCACGCCATAGGAGCCGTTGTAGAGCGCGATCGTGAAGAACACCGGCAGCATCGCCTGCGCCGCCAGCATCGCGCGCGGTTCCCACCAGCGCCCTTCCCACAGCAGCGCGGCCAGCGCGAAGCTCAGATTGAAGAGCACGCCATCGGTCAGCAGCATCAGCACATAGGCGCGCAGCCGGCGCCGTTCGAGCGAGGGCACGATCCTGTTTTCGACGGCCTGATGCCGAACCGATTCAAGCAGTTTCGGCGTGACGCGATTCATGAAAGACTGTCCCCCAGAAGGCGCGACCTAAGGCTTCCTACATAGGCTGGTCTGCGGAGAAAAGGGCAAAATTGTGCACCTGCGAAGCGCAGCCTGTCACGTTTTGCTACCGCCTTGCGGCAAATCGCGCGATTTCCGCCAGTTCCTGCGCGAGCAGCAGTTCGGCCGACTGGCTGTTGGCAAGCAGGCTGCGATGCAGCGCGGTGAGACGCGGAATCAGCCGGTCGAGCCGGGTCGCGCGGGTGCCGCGGGCCGCGGGCATCGTCCAGCGCTTGAATTGCTGAGCGATGTCGCGCTTCTCCTTGTAGAAGATGCCGAGCCGCATTTCCGCGCCCTTGTCGATCCGCTCGAATGCCCCACGCGGGCCAAGATAGGCGGCGATGTTCGCCAGTTGCGCCGCACGCCGCTCGAGCGCCAGCGCCACGCCCACGGGATTGAGGCCGAGCTCGCGCATCCGCTTGATCTCGCCAGCAATCTTGCCCAGCTCTCCGCCCAGCACGGCGTTGACCAGCGGGGCAAAGCCATCCTCCTCGGTCGCCGCGCCGATCGCGGCGTGATCCTCGGGCGTGGCGGGCCTCGGGGCCTGCGGATCGGCATCGCAATAGAGCGCGAGCTTGTCGATCTCCGACTGCGCGAGCCGCACGTCGAGCCCGGCGGCGCGCGCGATCCGTTCGGCCAGATCGCCGCCGAGCCTGAGGCCCGCCGCATCCGCCATCCCCCGCACGGCCTGTGCCACCGCAGCGAGATCGGGCTGGTGGAACATCGCCACCAGCGCATCGCTGCGCTTTTCCAGCAGCTTGGCGGTGCGCGACTTGTCAGTGGCCGAGGTCGCGATGACGAACACCGGCGCCGCCGCGCCCGCGCCGGCCTCGGCGGTTTCGATCAGGAATTGCAGCGCGTCATGCGCCTCATCGCCGCTGGCGCGCACCCAGATGTGGCGCGTGTCGCCGAACAGCGAGGTCGAGCGCGCCTCGTCGCCCAGCAGCGCGGGATCGCGCTTGATCTCGGCCCCGGCGAGTTCGACCCGCTCACCCGCGTCGGGCAGCGCGGCGGCGAGCCGATTGGCGGCGGCGCTCGCCCCGGCCTCGTCCGGCCCGCAGAAGAAGAAGATGCGGCAGCCGAGCGCCCCTGCGGGAAAGCCGCGCAGGAAATCGCTGTTCTTGGCCTTCACCGGCCCGCGACGGCGCGCGTGCGCAGCGTCACCGCCACCTGTGTCGCGATTCGGTCGGCAACATCGACCGCGAGATTTTCAAGCGCCTTCTGCTCGGCGGCGATGGTGGCATATTCGGAGGAGACAACGTCGATCCCCGCGTCCGAGCCTGCCGTCGCATCGAGCAGCACCGTATTGGTGGCGAGATCGATCAGCTGGTAACGCGCGCGCAGGATGCGGCGTTCGCGGCTGATGGTGTCATCGTTGAGCACGCCCAGCGCTTCAAGCGAATCGTCGAGCCGCACGTCGAGCCGGTATTGCGGCGTGGTCTGCCCGGCGACCCCAAGCCGCGCATCGAGCGCGTTCTTGACCAGCCAGCCGCCGCGCCCGGCGATGGCGGGGATATCGACCGCCGCAATCCCCTGCGCGCTCGCCCCGCTGGCCCCGCCCGCATACATCGGCTGGAGCCCGCAGGCGGTGAGGGCGAAGCAGGCGAGGAGGGCGAGCAGCAGGCGCATCAGGTGACGATATTCACCAAACGGTCGGGCACGACAATGACCTTGCGCACCGCCGCACCGTCAATCGAGCGTTGCAGGTTGGCCGAAGCCAGCGCCAGCGCTTCGAGCGTCTCCTTCGAGGCCCCCTTGGGCGCGGTGACGGTGTCGCGCAGCTTGCCCATGTGCTGGATCGCGATGGTGACCTCGTCATCCACCAGCAGCGCGGGATCGACTTCGGGCCAGGCGGATTCGGCGACCAGCCCGATCCCCAGCCCATAGGTCTCGCGCGCTTCCTCGGCGAGGTGCGGCATCATGGGCGAGACCAGCAGAGCGAGCTTGCGGATCGCATCGGAGCGGGTGGCGGAGGGCGGCGCCTTCTCGACCGCGCCGACCAGTTCGTAGATGCGCGCGACCGCCTTGTTGAAGCTCAGCGCCTCGATGTCCTCGGCGACGGCGGCGATGGTCTGGTGGAGCTTGCGGTCCAGCGCCTTGTCGTATTCCGCATCGGCCCCAGCCCCGCCTGCGCCTGCCTGCCCGAACAGCCGCCACAAGCGCTGGACGAAGCGCGCACAGCCCTCGATCCCGGCGTCGGACCAGGGCAGATCGCGCTCGGGCGGGCTATCCGACAGCATGAACCAGCGCACCGCATCCGCGCCATGGCGGGCGATGATCGCATCGGGGTCGACGACGTTCTTCTTCGACTTCGACATCTTGATGACGCGGCCGACTTCGACCGGCGCACCGTCAGCGAGCAAGGTTGCGCCATCGGAGAAACGGTCGATCTCTTCGGGGCCGAAGAACACCGGCACGCCGCGCGCGGGGTCGATGCGGCTATAGGTCTCGTGCGTCACCATGCCCTGTGTGAACAGCGCCGCGAAGGGCTCCTGCACGGTGATTTTGCCGGTGTGCGCCAGCGCCCGCGTCCAGAAGCGGGCGTAGAGGAGGTGCAGGATCGCGTGCTCGATGCCGCCGATATAGTGCTGCACCGGCATCCACTTGGCGACCTCTTCCGGGTCGAAGGGGCGGTCGGCGGGTTGGCTCGCAAAGCGCAGGAAATACCACGAGCTGTCCACGAAGGTGTCGAGCGTATCGGTCTCGCGCCGCGCCGCGCCGCCGCACTTGGGGCAATCGACGTGCTTCCACGTCGGGTGCCGTTCGAGCGGGTTGCCGGGAATGTCGAAGCTGACGTCCTCGGGCAGCGTCACCGGCAGCTGGTCTTTGGGGACCGGCACCACGCCGCAGGCATCGCAGTGGATGAAGGGGATGGGCGTCCCCCAATAGCGCTGGCGGCTCACGCCCCAGTCACGCAACCGCCACACGGTGCGGCCCTCGCCCCAGCCGCCGCTTTCGGCACGGGTGATGACCGCCTGCTTGGCCTCTTCCACGGTCATGCCGTTGAGGAAATCGCTGTTCACGATCACCCCGTCGCCCGCCTCGGCCTCGCCCTTGAAGGGTTCGTCGGCGCGCGCGGGATCGCTGGCGACCACGCGCAGGATCGGCAATTCGTATTTCGTGGCGAATTCGAAGTCGCGCTGGTCGTGTCCCGGCACGCCCATCACCGCGCCGGTGCCGTATTCCATCAGCACGAAGTTGGCGATGAAGACCGGCAGGTCCGCCCCGGTGAACGGGTGCTTCGCGGTTACGGCCAAGCGATAGCCGAGCTTCTCCGCCGTCTCGAGCGCGGCCGCGGTGGTCGCACCCTTCTTGCACTGGTCGATGAAGGCGGCGACTTGCGGGTCGCCCGCCAGCCCCTGCGCGATCGGGTGATCGGCGGCGATGGCGCAGAAGCTCGCGCCGAAGATCGTGTCGGGGCGGGTCGAATAGACCGCAAGCTTCCCGCCGTCCGACAGGTCGAAGCTGAACTCCAGCCCCTGCGACTTGCCGATCCAGTTCTCCTGCATCAGGCGCACCTTTTCGGGCCAGTCCTCGAGGCTCCCCAGCCCCTCAAGCAGATCATCGGCAAAGTCGGTGATCTTGAGGAACCACTGGTTGAGCTTGCGCTTCTCGACCTCGGCGCCGGACCGCCAGCCTTTGCCGTCGATCACCTGCTCGTTGGCGAGCACGGTCATGTCGACCGGATCCCAGTTGACGGTCGATTCCTTGCGGTAGACGAGGCCCGCCTCATACAGGTCGAGGAACAGCGCCTGTTCGTGGCCGTAATATTCGGGATCGCAGGTGGCGAATTCGCGCGTCCAGTCGAGCGCGAAGCCGATCCGCTGCAGCTGCGCCTTCATCTGCGCGATGTTCTGGCGCGTCCAGCCGCCCGGGTGGACGCCCTTTTCCATCGCGGCGTTTTCCGCGGGCATCCCGAAGGCGTCCCAGCCCATCGGGTGCAGCACCTCGAACCCTCGCATTGTCTGGTAGCGCGCCAGCACGTCGCCCATCGTGTAGTTGCGCACATGGCCCATGTGGATGCGCCCCGAAGGATAGGGGAACATCTCGAGGATGTAGCTTTTGGGCCTGGGGCTGTCCGAATCCGCCGTGAAGGTGCCGGCCTCGGTCCATGCGCGCTGCCAGCGCCCGTCGGCAACGGACGGATCGAAACGGGTTTCAGTCATGGATACGCAATCCGTCTGGAGCGGAAACTCAGGATGCCAGCGCCTGGCGACGCAGATCGCGGGCCTTGGTGAGAATGATGTCTTCCAGCTTCTGCACCGTTGCCGCCTGCACCGGGGCTTCGATCCAGTTGCCGGCCTCGTTCACCTGACGGCTCGCCGCGACGCGCAGGGCATCGGCGCGCAGATCCTGATCGAGGATCGTCACGGTCAGCTTCACCCGCTCGCCCGGATTGGCCGGGTTGGCATACCAGTCGGTGACGATCACGCCGCCGTTGCTGTCCGCCTGCAGCAGCGGCGCGAAGCTGACGGTGTCGAGCGCGGCGCGCCACAGATAGGCGTTGACCCCGATCGTGTTGAGCTGCGCGGCGGCGAGCTCGGTGCGCGGACGGCTGTTGCCGCCGCACGCGCTCAGCGCGGCCAGCGTCGGCACCACGAGGGCCAGGGCCAGAGTGCGACGGAAGGTGGCGGATTTGGCGGATGTCACAGCCGGATATTCCTCATGATTGATCGGAGCAGGCGCTCCCCTGTCCCCTATAACCGCCAGCACCCTCGCGGCAAGCATGATCCGCGCGGTTTGCCGGCACCCAGACCCCTTGCAAGACAGACTCGGGGCTTTACGGGGGATGAATTGGCACCGACTCGCAAGAGCCTGTGTGCAAGCTGCCACAGGTGAGCGGGGAATCCGGCGACATTGTCGCAATTGCGTTGAATGATGGAACCTTGTTTCTATCATTGATCTTGCCGGAATCACCGCGACTCAGCTGCGGTTCAGGTCAAGATTGCTTGGGCTGGGGTTTGACCGGCGCACGCGCTGAAAAAGGCAGGGAACGGGTAGCACAATGGCAGGCCAGCGGGACAACAGGGCAAGGGCGCAGCAATCGCTGCCGCTTTTCGCGTTGTCCGCCGCGCTGGTGGTGGCGCTGCCGACCGCCGGTATCGCGCTCGCGGCCGATGTCGCGCCCGTGCAGGCCGCCGCCTTGACGAGCTTCGGGCGCGATGCGCTCGGCCTCGGCACCTTCACGCCCGCCTCGGTCGATCCCGATCTGGCCGCCCGCGTTGCCGACAAGGCGCGCGCGCGCGGCGTGCATTTCACCCCGGCGAGCGCGCCCCCGGTTGGCGGCAAGCGCACGGTCACGGTTGCGGTGCGGGTGGACGACAATGCCGCGCGGGCGATTTCGGTGCGCAAGGCGGTCGAATCCATGCCCGGTCGCGGCACCGGTCTTGCCGGGCTGGATGTAAGCAAGTTCAAGCTCGGCGCGGCACGCGGCTATCAGAGCTTCGCGCGCACCGTCGACCTGTCGGCCAAGGTGCAGAACCTCTCGCTGCCCGATCTGTCGCAGTTCGAGCCCGCGCGCCCCAAGGCCGAAGACAAGCCCAGCCGTCTGCAGCCGCGGATCGAGCTGGAAGATCGCGAGATCGCCGGGCGCTCGCCCAATACGCTCGATTCGATCGGCGCGCAGACCGTGGACGTCGGCGGCAGCTTCCGCCTCTCGCCCAACCTCAACGTCACCGCAGGCGTGCGCTACTCGCAGGAGCGCGAGCGGCTCGATCCGCTGACCAATTCGGTCAAGGATAGCCAGGCGGTTTACGTGGGCACGCAGATCAACTTCTGATTTCTGCCAACCGGGCGTTTCGGGCACGGCACCAACGCCCGCGCGCATAGCTATTCCCCGCTTCCCCTGACCCTACGGCATCGCTAGGTTGCGAGGGCTTAAGTCAGTCACATCAGGGGAGAATGCCATGGGCCGGGTTGCGATCGTTACCGGGGGAACGCGCGGGATCGGGGAAGCGATCTGCAAGCGGCTCCAGCGGCAGGGTCACACGGTCATCGCCAATTACGCCGGCAACGAGGAGAAGGCGGCGGCCTTTACCCAGGCCACCGGCATCCCCGCGCGGCGCTGGGACGTGGGCGATTTCGAGGCGACCCAAGCAGGCTGCGCCGCCGTCGCCGAGGAGTTCGGACCCGTAGACATCGTGGTCAACAACGCCGGGATCACCCGCGACGGCACGCTCCACAAGATGAGCTTCGACGACTGGAACGATGTCATGCGCATCAACCTCGGCGGGTGCTTCAACATGGCCAAGGCGACCTTCCCCGGGATGCGCGAGCGCGGCTGGGGGCGGATCGTCAATATCGGCTCAATCAACGGGCAGGCCGGGCAATATGGCCAGGTCAATTATGCCGCCGCCAAGAGCGGGATTCACGGCTTCACCAAGGCCTTGGCGCAGGAAGGCGCAAAATTCGGGGTGACGGTCAACGCGATCGCGCCGGGCTATATCGACACCGACATGGTCGCCGCCGTGCCCGCCCCTGTGCTGAAAAAGATTGTCGCCAAGATCCCGGTCGGGCGGCTCGGCATGGCCGAGGAAATCGCCCGCGGCGTCGCCTTCCTCACCTCCGAGAACGGCGGCTTCATGACCGGCTCGACCATGAGCATCAACGGCGGGCAGCATATGTACTGACGCGGGCAGCCGAGCAGCGAAGCTGTGAGGCGCCGAGCCCGCGTCGCGGCCAGCGGGTCGGCGGCGCAAGCCCGCCGAACCCGTCTGACCCCCGCCTTCGCGGGGGCAGGCTGCCTGCGGTTTTGCCGCAGGCCCTTTCCCAAGCCACCGGAAGCCCCCTCTCAGACGGTCCGCAGCATCACCAGATCATCGGCCGCCTCGATCACCACCGGGTCGTGGCTGACGCAAATCACCACCGCGCCGCGATCGCGGGCGTAATCCCGCAGAGTCTCGGCCACCAGACCCGCGCTCGCCTGATCGAGCGCCGCGGTCGGCTGATCGGCGAGCAGCACCGAAGGCCGCGCGCACAGCGCCTGCGCGATGGCGAGGCGCTGCTTGTCCGCGCCCGAAAGCTCGCCGCCGAACTGGGTCAGCCGCCGGCCCATCCCCAGCATCCCGAGCAGCGCCAGCCCCTCGGCCTCGGCCTCGGGCATCCCGCGCAGCACGCCCGACAGGCGCACATGCTCGCGCACCGTCAGCACGCCGACGGTCTGCTGGCTCTGCGCGATCAGACCGAGGTTCTGCCGCCGCCACGCCGCCGCCCCGGCGCTCGACAGGCGCGTGAGGTTGAACTCGCCCCACAGCACCGACCCCTGCAGCGGCCGCAGTGCCAGCGCGAGGATCGAGAGCAGCGTCGTCTTGCCCACGCCCGGCGGCCCGGTCACGACATGGAAGGTGCCCGGCGCAAAGCGGCGGGTGAGCGAAACGGTCAGCGGCGAAAGTCCCTGCGCGCCGGTGGCGGGATGGGCAATGCCATCGAGCACCAGCGGGCGCGCAAAGCCGGTCACGGCGTCGTCACACCCGTCGTGCGCCGGAGCCTCAGCGACCAGCACAGGCTGCCAGGGGCTGCGATGCCTGCCACGATTCGCCGGGGGCCACGGGGTTCTGCGCCGCGTCCTGCAGGGCCAGCTCCCATTCCTCGAAGCCATAGGTGCGCTTGTGCGGGAAGGCCCGCACCGCCGACCGCACGAAGCCCTCGGCATCGGCGGGCATGGAGATGCGGTTGCTGCCGTAGCCAGTCAGCGCCGCGCCGTCCTGCGCCAGCCGGATACCCCATTGCCAGCGCCGGGTCGGCGCGCCGGGCTCGAACAGCGCGCGCACGCCGAGCACCAGATGCGCCCCGCCGGGCGTGCCGGCACCGCGCATCAGCTGTTCGACCGCGGCCTCTGGGATTACGGCGGTGAGGCCCGTATCGTCGGGCTGGAACGCGAAATCGCGCTCCTCGCTGGGAGAGATCAGCGACAGGCGCGGCTTGGGGATGAAGGGCCGCAGTGGTTTGATGGTGACAGCCAGCGCCCCCGGTGCGGCATGCCAGATGCTCAAGGTGCTCGACATCTCGTCCCCCCATGACGCCCCGGAGCGGCGTTGACTGCGGCGCGACAATGCCGCGCCGCGCCCGCCTGCGCGGCGGCATTCCTCACAGAGCTCTTGTGCTGAAACGCACATTTGTGCATTTGCGAAAGGGCAGGTGTGCGGGGGCGCCTTATGGAAACCATCAGACAAGTCGCCATCGCCGGGCTCGATGCTGAAGAGACCCTCCCGCCCGCGCTGGCCGAGGCTTTCGCCGCGCGGGGCAAGCGCGTCCATGCGCGCAAAGGTCAGATGCTGATCGCGCAAGGATCGGAAGCGAGCGATGTCTATCTGATCGAATCGGGCCGGGTGAACATCTCGGTGTTCTCCGCCAACGGGCGCGAGACGATTTTGCGCGACATGGGGCCGGGCCGGTTGTTCGGCGAGCTGGCGGCGATCGACGGGGGGCCGCGCTCGGCCAATGTCACCGTAGTCGAGGATGCAGTGCTGGTGCTGATCTCGGCGGCGTCGTTCCGCAGCTTTCTGGTCGAGGTGCCGGGCGCAGGCTACTGGATGGCGGCGCAACTGGTGTCGCGGGTGCGCAACCTTTCCGACAAGTCGGTCGAGCTCGCCTCGCAGCCGGTCGCGGCGCGACTGGTGAGCGAGCTGCTGCGAATCGCCGCTGCCGAGGGGCATGACGAGGACCGCGCCGAAATCGCGCGGATGCCGACCCATGCCGATCTCGCCGCGCGCATCGGCACCCACCGCGAGGCCGTGACGCGCGAATTGCGCCAGCTGGCGCGCGAGGGGCTGGTCGCGCAGACCGGGCGCAAGCTGGTGGTGGTGTCGCGCGCAGGGCTCGCCGCGCTGCACGAAAGGTTGGCGCGCTGATGCAGGCCATCCGGCAGGAACGCCGCCTTGCCACCCTCCTGTTTTCCGACCTCACCAATTCCACCGCGCTCGCCGCCGGGCTGGAGCCGGAGCAGTTCGTCGAGGTGATCGAGCAGATCCGGGCGATCGCGCACCGGGTGATCCCGGCGCATGGCGGCGATATCCTGCGGGTCGATGGCGACGGAATGCTGTGCCTGTTCGGCTATCCCGATGTCCACGAGGACGCGGGCCGCCGCGCCACCGAGGCCGCGCTCGACATGCACGCCGCGATGGCGGCAATCGCGGCGGTGTTCGGGACCAGCGACCTGCCGCTCATGCTCCACAGCGGGATCCATGCCGGGATGGTGCTGATCCGCGAGGGCGATCTGGTGCGCGGCAAGTACGAAGTGCTGGGCGATGCCACCAATGTCGCCGCGCGGGTGTGCGATGCCGCCGCGCCGGGCGAGATTCTCGTCAGCGCCGAGACGCTGGGGGCCGAGCGGCATTTCTTCACCGTCGCCGAGGCCCGCGCGATCCACCCGCGGGGGCATCAGACGCCGCTCGAATGCCTGGCCGTCACCGGGCGCAGCGGCATCGCGCGGCGGTTCGAGGCGCGGACGCGCGCCGGGCTGACCCCGTTTCAGGGGCGCGATGCGGAATGGGAGGCCTTCACCCGCTGGCTCGCCGCGCGCCGCACCCGCCCGGCAGTGCTCGGGCTGCACGGCCCGGCGGGGATCGGCAAGAGCCGGTTCCTGTCGCGCATCGCCGCCCATGCCGCCGCTGCCGGGTGGAGTGTCGCGCCGGGCTATTGCGAGGCCTATCTCAGCGCGCGGCCCCTGCAGGCCTTCGTGCAGGCCGCCGCCAGCCTGCCGGGCGAGCCGCTTGCCGCCGACACTCCCGAAGCGGTGCGCGCCGCGCTGCTCGCGGGCCAGCAGGTGCTGCTGGTGATCGACGACTGGCAATGGGCCGACGATGCCAGCCGCGATTTCCTCGCCGATCTGCTGCGCGATGCCGATCCGGCAAGGCTCGCCTGCGTCCTCGCCTCGCGCGAGAGCGGCTTCGACTTTCCCGCCAGCGGCGAGTCCGAGGTGCTGGCGCTCACCCCGCTCGGCCGCGACGCGACGCTCGCCGCGATCGAGGCGCTGCTCGCCTCGCCCGATCCCTTCGTCGTCGATCGGATCGAGCGCGCCTCAGGTGGCTCGCCGCTGCTGATCGAGGAATTGTGCCACGCCTTTGCCACGGGCACCGCCGCGCCCGACCGCGACCCGCGCGGGGCGTGGTTCGATCAGGCGGTGCAATCGCGTTTCGACCGGCTGGAGCGCGCCGACCGCGACCTGCTCAAGCTGGCGGCGGTGATCGGGCACATCGTGCCCGGCTGGCTGATCGGGAGCCTGCATGGCGCGCCGCTCGATCCGGCCCAGCTGGAGCGGTTGCAAGACGTCGATTTCCTGTTTCCGGGCGATACGCCGGGCACCTATCGCTTCAAGCACGGGCTGACCCGTGATGCGCTCTACGCCGGGTTGGGGCGTGACGAGCGCCGCCTGCTCCATGCCGAGGTGCTCGCCGTGATCGAGGCCGCAAGCAAGGCGCGCGGACGCGAGGCGCTGCTCGATGCGCTGGCCTATCACGCGGTCGCCGCCGGGCGCGGGGCGACCGGGCTCGCCTATGCGATCGAGGCGGGCGATGCGGCGCTGACAGCGGGCGCGCTCGACCGGGCTCAGGGGCATTATCTCGCCGCGCTCGACCTGCTCGGCCGCCTGCCCGCGCCCGAAGCCCAGCGCGAGGCAGGCTGGGCGCTGCTCAACAAGTTCGGCCTCGCCTGCATCGTCGATCCCGCGCCCGATCAGCTCGCCGTGCTCGAGCGGCTGCGGGAGGCGCTGGCGGTGCATGGCGAGGCGCGCGACATGCAGCGTGCCGAATACTGGCTCGGGCTGATCGCCTATGGCGTGGGGCTCGGCAAGCGTTCGGTCCGCCACCTCGAAGCCGCGCTGGCGCGGGCCGAGGCGAGCGGGCGCGAGGGTGACATCCTGCTGATCCGCACGAAACTGGCGCATTCGCTCTTCGCCAGCGGCCAGGTCGCCGCCGCCGCCGCGCAGTTCGAAGCCGATCTGCCGCGCCTTGCCGCCGCCAGCACCCGCAACGAACGCGAAGTCGCCGCCTATGCCCATGCCGGGTTCGCCTTCCTCAACGCGCAAAGCGGCCACCACGCCCGCGCCGCAGCGCTGTTTGCCGAGGCCGACCGGATCCTCGCCGATCCCGCCAGCGCGATGAACGCCAGCATTCTGCTTTACCGTTCCGCCGCGCTGATCACGCAAGGATCGTGGGCGGCAGCGACGGACGCGGCGGGCGCGGTGATCGCGGTCAGCCACCGCAGCCGTGCGCGGATGCAGAACCGCACCGCCCGCGCCCAGACCGCCTATGCCCGCTGGCGGCTGACCGGCGAGGCGCAGGACGCCGCCGCGCTCGAAGCCGTGGCGCGCGAATTCCTGACCGGCAGCAACAGCCTGCAGCACGTCTCGATGGTGTTCGGCTGGGTGGCCGAGGCGATGGTCGCGGTGGGCGATATTCCCCGCGCGCGCCTTTACATGGGACAGGTCATTGCCCGCGCGCGGATCGCGGGCGACCGGCTGGGCGAGGCGATGGGCTGGCGCGCGATGGCGCGCGCGGCGCTGGCGGCGGGCGACGAGCGGCGTGCCGCACGTTACGTCGGCTCTGCCCGCCGCGCCGCGATCCTGAGGGTCTCGGCCAGCGAGGCTGCGCATAACGACATGCTCGCCGCCGAACTTCTCGCCGCGCAGGGCCGTGCCGACGAGGCCGCCCGCCTGCGCGAAACCGCCACCGCCGCCTTCGCGCAGATGGACATGCCCGCCTTCACCAGTCGCTGATGCGCAGGATCAGCGAGGCGGGGAGCGCCTGGATCGTCCCGGCTTCCAGCAGCGCGGCGAGGATGCCCTTCATCCCGCCCATCGCCATCGCCTGCGCGGGGCAGGCGTGGACCGGCTCTTCGTCGCTCGCATCGGGATCGGGCAGCACCGCGCCGTCATCGCCCAGCCGGTAGCCCTGCCAGCCCTTGGCCCGCCGCCCGCCGAAGATCACGTCGATCCCCGAAGCGCCGGTCGGATCGGCGCAGAGCGCGCCCTGACTGGCCGAGGCAAGGCTGACGATCACCATGTCGCCTTCTGCGGCGGTCACGTCGGGCTCGCCGCTGGCGGGATCGCGCGGGATGGTGACGGGGCGCTTGGCGGTGCGGAACAGCACGTCGGGCGCGGGGCGGATGCACATCGCCTGCGCCACCGGCACTGCCAGCACGGCGAGCGCCTCGTCTGCGCAAGTCTCGGGAGAGCGCCCCGCCAGCGCCTGCACCAGCGCCGCCTGATGCCGCCACAATCGCCCGCTGCACAGCCATTCGAACAGCACGTTGCGCATGTTCGCTTCCATCGGCGGGATCGCGCCGATCATGGAGCCGATGATATTGCGCGCCAGCACCTCGTCATCCGGGGTCTTGTCGAACAGCGTCTGGATCAGCGGGGTGCGCGGCAGGCTCGGATCGGCGCGGTGGCGGGCGACGAACATCCGCCCGGCCTTGAGGATCGCGGTGCCATGCATCTGCGCGAAGTCGCGGATCGAGGCATTGGGCCGCGGGAACACCGCCCCGCGCGAGGGGGCCATGAAGTCCCCCGGACACAGCGCCTCGGACCGCTCGGTCGCGGAATCGACCACCGTCTCGACGATACGCTTCCACGACCAGGCCCCGGCATGGAGCGCCTGTTCATCGGGCAGGCCATACCATAGCCGCCAGATTCCGGCGAGCGCAGGCTGGAGATATTCGCGCCGCATCTCGAGCTTGAACGAGGTGCGGCCCAGCGCGCGGGCCGCCGCCTTGCGCTGGTCGAGCACCGCGCGTCCGGCGGCATAGCCCGCGCGGAAGGCGGCGGCCTCGGGATAGGCGAGCAGCGCGGTGTTGGTGGCGGCGGATTCGGCGTGATAATTCAGCTTCTGCTGTTTGGTGGTGCCATCGGGGCCGGGATAGTCGTGGGTGCCGGACAGGCAGATATAGCGATCGTCGGGCTGCTGGGTGACATAGATCGGCCCGGCATTGGGGCTGACCCGCCGCAGCTGTTCCTCGTTCGTGAAATTGTCCCAGTCGGCCAGCACCCGCATCACCTGCCGCATCCCCCCGGCGATGATCACGTTCTGGTGATCCCACGAAGGATTGCGCCACTGCTCGGTGCAGGCCGGCTCGTCGGACAGCGCTCTGGCCGAGGCCATCAGCGCCTTGTTCGGCCCCTTGGTCATCGGCGCGCGGCAATTGATCACGCCCCCCGCGGCCGTCCGGATCGCTTCCCAGACGTGCGGGCTGATGCCGTTTTCGGCCGGGTCCTTGGTCAGGAAATCGTCGAGCAGCCGCTTCCACTCGCCGCCGCGCACGGTCTCGTTGTCGAGCTGCATCACCCGGCGGATCTGCGGCGTGCCGATATCCGCGCCGCGCAGCGGGCCAAGCGGGCGGTAGCTGCCCTGCCATTCCCCGGTCATCGCGGTTAGCGCCGCGTGCGCCGGGGCGAAGGTGTAGAGCCCCCAATAGAGCGGCGTGAAGGGATGGCGGCCCGGCTCCGACAGGGTGCCTTGCGGCTGATCGGGCACGGGCAGCGGCAGGCTCAGCACCACCGGCTCGCGCCGCCCGCTGGCATCGGCGCGCTGCGCCACGAAGCGGAATGCGCCCTCGCCCGCGCGCGGGCACACCCCGGTCAGCGGGTCGTTGTTGGCCGAGGCGACATCGGTCGGGTTACCGCCGTTGAGCCAGCGCTGGATCACCTCGTATTGCTCGGCAATACTGGAGACGTAGGCCATGAACATGATCCCGGGCGCGGCATCGGTGTCCTCGCCGAACAGCATCCCCCGGCGCAGCAGGCGCGGGGTCGGGCGATCATGCTCGCGGCGCACTTCGACCGGGGCGGCGAGCCCGCGTTCGTTGCGGCGCGGGTTGGCGCGGCGAATATGCGCCGCATGGGGGCAGCGCAGGCCTTCGGCATCGCCGCGGAAATCGAAATCGTTGAGATCGGGCGAGACCGTCTCGGCGAGCGGCCGGCCGGCCTCGTCGCGCCCCATCACCGCCGCCTTCAGCCGCGCGCGCGCCTCGGCCTCGGTCCAGCCGGTGGCGGCGGCGATGGCGTGCTTGTGCGCATCGAGCCAGGCATCGAAGGCGGCGACATTGGTGCCGATCTTGCGCACCACCAGAAAGCTGCCATTCTTCTGGAAGGCGAGCGCCTGCTTGCGGTGCTCGCTCCGCCAATGGGTGTTGTAATCGAGCGGGCGATCGGCGGCATCGAGCGTGCGGAACTCATCGGGCGGGCCGTCGCTGCGATCATTGGCGTAGCCCGCCAGCACCTCGCCAAGCGCCACGCGGTCGCGGTGCAGGCCGATCGCGGGGGCATCGGGCAGGCGCGGGCGCGGCTGGCTGATCCCGTCGATAAAGCCGAAATGTTCGCGGAAGCGCCCCTCCTCGTCGAACTTGGCGTGGAGCCAGTCCACCGCCTCTAGTGTCACCGCCGTCCCCGCCTGCCGCACCAGGGCGATCGCCGCGCTGCGGAAGGCGGCGGCGTCGCTGCCGGCGCCGCGCAGTTGCAGGACGATGTCGATCTCCTCCAACTGCACCGGCGGCAGGCGCAGGTCGGCGGGCACCAGCCCCATCAGCGCGGGGCCATTGCGTTCGGGGAGGATCCAGTTGCGCGGATGGTTCTCGCGCATGTCGCCCACCAGCCCGCTGCGCTGCGCCAGCCCTTCGCGGAATTCCTTGGGGAAACGGTCGAGCGTGTCGGGCGCCATGCCCATTTCGACGAGGCCCTGCGGCGTGAAGGCGATATTGCCCGCCAGCGCCGCCGGGTCGCTGCTCGCGTCGCCCTCGAACCGCAGCACGTCGCTCGCCATCAGTGTGCGGATGAAGCCGCGCGCGCCATCGGCATCGCGCACGCTGAGCAGCATCAGCGCGCCCTGATCGGCAGGCGCGGTGCGGGTGCCGTGGGGTCGCAGGATTCCGGCCTGCACCTCCTTGCGATCAAAGGCCGGATCGGGCGGCAGGGGCGTCGCCGCATCGAGCGCATCGACATAGGCGCGGCCGGTGCGATACCAGTCGAGCGGGACGGCATAGGCCCTGAGCAACAGCGCCTCGGGCCCTTGCGGATCGGCCGCCGCCGCCGCCTCGATCCCCGCCAGCACCGGATCGAAGCCCAGCAGAATGTCGCGCGTCACCCGCAGCAGGCGGTGGCCTTCATCCTCGCGCTCGGGCTCGCCGATGGGGCCGGTCATCCATTCGGGCGGGTAGAAATCGGCGAGCTTGTGCAGCACGTTGAGCGCTTCGAAAGCGAGCTCGGTGGTCTTGCGCGGATGGCCCATACGGGTGCGCAGCGCATCGTCTTCGGGGTGCGCCATCGTCAGCCCGGCGCGCGCCACATCCCCCGCCCCGCTGCGCTCGGCCCGTTCCAGCGCGCTCAGATATTTGTGATCACGCACCCCCAGCCCGGTGGTGTTGTAGAAGATCGCGCTGTCCATCTGGTTGTCGCGCACCCACTGGATATATTCCTCGAACCCGTGCTCGGTGGCGGTGACATAGCCCTCGCAATTGCAGAACAGCAGATCGAGGAACGGGCCGAGCGGACGCCAGATCTGGCGCATATAGGGCTCGAACCCGCCTTCGAAGGTGGCGGTGAGATAGAGGTAGCGGCGCGGGGTCAGCGTCAGCGTCTGGTCGTTGCCGCGCGCAAGGCCGAACAGGTCGCGGTCGATCACCCCGACTCGGAAATCGAGCAGGCTGAGGATCCGCTCGGTCACGTCGCTGAAGGGCATCACCCGCTCATATTCGCGCGCAGCGACCCGGAGCTTGTTGAGCGCGTTGGCGGTGAGATCGAGCCGCGAGGCGTAGCTCATCGTCTCGAAGGCCTTGATGAAGCCATCCTTGATCGGCGCGATCACGACGAGATCGGCGATCCCGTCGATATGTTTCGAAGTCACGTGCTCCATTGCTGCCCCCCTTGGCGATCCCCCCGCCACGCCGCATCGCAGCGTAAGTCAGAGGAGACCATGACGCGCGGGGCTGCGCAAGAGTGTGGCAAATGCCACAGGCCCGGTGCGGCCTGATGCATTTGTTAGGGGCGGGTTGATCGCCGGTCAGTGACGAAGGCTTAAGGCCTTGTATCCTATGCGATGCCCATGTCGGTGCATTTCGATGTCAGCAAGATCAGCTTCTTCGGGCTGGATGATTGGTCCGTCGCGGTTTGCGCATGGCGGGGCTGTTGCCTTGAGGTCTTTGCGCGGGCCGAACATTCGGTCGCGGATTGCCTTCGCGCGCTCGAAAAGGCGGGCATCGCGGTCGGCAAGGACGCGCGCAATCCCTTTGCCGCTACGCGCCTCAAGGCCTTGAGCGCCTGCATCGCCAGTCATGATTTCGGCGGGCATGGCAAGGTCGCAAGAACGCGCATCAGCCGATGGGAGAAGGTCCACGAATTGCGCGCCTATCTGGCCCACGGGACGGTCAAGGCGTCGGGCAGCGGCGTGGTTATCCAGCACACGACCTATGACGGGAAGGCCGAGAAGTGCCTGCCGCCGCGGCAGCTCAGCCGGATCGAGATGCTCACCGTGCTGGCCGAATTGGAGGAGGTGCAGACGCTCCTTCATCACCAGCTTGGTCAGATAAAGGCTCTGGCCGCCAAGGCAAAACCCAAGAAAGTTGCCACGAAGCCCAGCCCCGGATCAGCTCCGGGGTGACGGTTGAGGGGGCTGAGGTCAGCCCCCTACCCCCTGTAAAGTCCGTCGATCCGTTCCTGATACCGGTCGCGGATCTTGTGCCGCCTGATCTTCATCGACGGCGTCATTTCCTCGTTCTCGATGGTGAAAGCCTCGTCCGCGAAGGCGAACTGGCGGACCTTTTCGATCACGGACAGGTCGGCATTGGTGCGGTCGACCGCGGCGCGCACCGCGTTCTTGAAGGCGGGGAGCTCCTGCAGGGCCTTGAGGTCGAACTTCTCGCCGTTGGCACGCGCCCATTCCACGGCCCATTCGGCGTCGGGCACGATCAGGCCGACCACATAGGGCCGCTTGTCCCCGCTCACCATCGCCTGCGCGATTTCGGGCTGGAGCGTCAGCATCCCCTCGACCTTCTGCGGGGCGATATTGTCGCCCTTGTCGTTGACGATCATGTCCTTCTTGCGGTCGGTGATGACGATCCGGCCCTTGCTGTCGAAGTGGCCGATGTCGCCGGTGTGGAGCCAGCCGTCCTGCAGCGTGCGCGCGGTTTCCGCCTCGTTGCGCCAGTAGCCGTGCATCACCAGCTCGCCGCGCACGAGGATTTCGCCATCCTCGGCGATGCGCACCTCGACACCGCGCAGCGGCGGGCCGACGGTGTCCATCTTGAGCCCGACCTTGGGGCGGTTGCAGCTGATCACCGGCCCGGCCTCGGTCTGGCCGTAGCCTTGCAGCATGGTAAGGCCCATCGCGTCGAAAAAATTGCCGACTTCGGGGTTGAGCGGCGCGCCGCCCGAAACCATCGCCTTGACCCGCCCGCCGAACTTGGCGCGGATCTTGGGGCGCAGGGTCTTCTCGACAAGGAAATCGAGCGGCTTGTCACGCAGCCGCTTCCTGCCGTCCTTGCTGTTGCTCGCGATCTTGAGCGCGGTGTCCATCATGAAATTGGCGACCTTGCCCTGCTTTTCGACCTGCTTCATGATCCGCGTGCGCAGCACCTCGAACAGGCGCGGGACGACGACCATGATGGTCGGGCGCGTCTCCTCGATGTTCGAGGCGAGCTTTTCCAGCCCTTCGGAATAGAAGATCTCCGCGCCCACCCCGATAGGCAGAAATTGCCCGCCCGAATGTTCGTAGGCGTGCGACAGCGGGAGGAAGGAGAGGAAGCGTTCGTCCTTGATCCCGAAATCCTCGATCAGCACCTCGGCCGCGCCCGCCGCGTTGCACAGGATCGCGCCGTGGTGCTGCATCACCCCGCGCGGCGCGCCGCCGGTGCCGCTGGTGTAGATGAGGCACGCGGTGTCCGCGCGTTCGATCCGCGCGATCCGCGCATCCACCGCCGCCCGCGCCGCTGCCGCGTCGCCGGTGACGAGGCTCGCCCAGGCATGATATTCGAAGCTGCCCGATTGCTGGCGCTTCAGGTTGTCGATGCCGATGACGTGTTCGACCAGCCCCGTCTGACTGATCGCGCCCACCAGCGGGGCGAGCAGCTTTTCGGTCGAGACGAACACCGCGCGCGCGCCCGAATTGTCGAGGATGTGCGCGTGATCGCGGCGGGTGTTGGTGGTGTAGGTGGGCACGGTGATGCAGCCCGCCGCCATGATCGCGAGGTCGGCGATGCACCATTCGGGGCGGTTCTCGCTCACCAGCGCCACCCGGTCGCCATCGCCCAACCCCATCGCCCGCAGCGCCTCGGCGATCAGGCACACCTGCTCCGCCGCCGAACGCCACGACTGCGTCACCCACTGGCCGCCCTCCTTGTGGCCGAAGAAAGGCGCATCGCCCTTCTGGTCGGCGCGCTTGAGGAACAGCGCCACCAGATTTTGCGCGCCGTCGATGTCCTGCAGCAGCGGGTGATCGGCGGGATTCACGACCGCGCGGGGGGCGTGAGCATGGCTGGGGGAATGCACTGGCAAAGGCTCCTGATCCCTTCGAGTTTATATGTCGCAGGTTCAGGCACGACCCGCGTGTTGGCGGCAGATTAGAAGCTCGCAGGCGTAGCGGCAAGCGCTCAGGGCGTGACGACGCTGACCAGACGCGGCTCGGTCGCGACTTCCCAGCTGCCGTCGGCGCGGCGGCCCACGGCATTGGCCTTGATCGGGGCCGGGCCGACGCGGATGCCGGTGTGACCCAGCGCCTTCAGCGAATCCTGCATCGCCGCCAGCGCCGTGCCTTCCTCGATCAGCAGCGTGTCGCCGAAAGCCATCGCAAAGGGCATGGCGAGCGCATCTTGCGCGCCCATGCGGAAATCGAGCACGCCGATGATCGCGCGCGCGACGGTAACGGGAATCGTCGGCCCGCCCGCCGCGCCGATCACCAGCACGATCTTGCCCTCGGCGTCATAGACCACCGTGGGCGCCATCGACGAGCGCGGGCGCTTGCCGCCTTCGACCCGGTTGGCGACCGGCTTGCCATCGGCCTCGGGCGTCAGGGTGAAGTCGGTGAGTTCGTTGTTGAGATAGAAGCCGCCAAAGAACAGCCCCGATCCGAAGGCGCCCTCGATGGTCGAGGTGTAGCTGACCGCGTTCCCGCCCGCGTCCACAATCGCGAAGTGCGTGGTGCCCTGCTCGGGCTCCTCCGGCCCGTCCCCGCGCGCGAGCGGCGCGCCGGGTGGCACCCCGGCCTCGACCTTGGCGAGCCGGCTATCGGGCGAAATCAGCGCTGACCGGCTGGCGAGGTAGCCCGCGTCGACAAGACCCGCGACGGGCACTTCGACGAAGTCGGCATCCCCCGAATAGAGCTCACGGTCGGCATAGGCGAGGCGCTGGCTTTCGATGAACAGGTGCCAGAACTGCGGGCTGTCAGGGCCCATCGCGGCGAGATCGAACCGCTCGAGCTGGACGAGCATCTGCGCCACCGCGACCCCGCCCGAGGACGGCGGGCCCATGCCGCAGACCTTGTAGACGCGGTATCGCACGCACACCGGCGGACGCTCCTTGGCGACATAGCCGCGCACATCGGCCTCGGTCATCTTGCCGTCACGCGGGGTGCGTTCGGCCACCCAGCGCGCGAGACTGCCGGCGTTGCGATCATAGAGCGCCCCCGGCCCGTTCTGCGCCAGATCGGTGAGCGATTCGGCCAGATCGGGGTTGCGCACCAGGGTGCCGAGCGGCAGCGGCTCGCCATCCGGGCCGAAGAACACGCGCTTCGCTTCCATGTCGAGATCGGCGCGGCCCTTGTTGCCCTTGAGCGATTCGTACAGCCGCTGGTTCATCACGAAGCCATCCCGCGCGAGCGCGATGGCGGGCTGGAACAGCGCCTCCCACGGCAGAATGCCATGCGCGGCATGGGCCTTGGCGGCGAGCGCGAGATTGCCCGGCACCCCAACGCTGAGGCCCGAGAAAACGCGGGTCTCGCGCGGGAGCACCTTGCCCGCCTCATCGAGAAAGCGGGTCGGGGTCGCGGCGGCCGGCGCGGTTTCGCGCCCGTCATAGGTGACGAGCGCACCGCTCGCCGCATCTGCGCGCAGCATGAAGCCGCCGCCGCCGATGCCGGAGCTTTGCGGTTCGACCACGGTCAGCGCCAGCATCACCGCGATGGCGGCATCGACTGCCGAGCCGCCCTGCGCCAGAATTGCCTCGCCCGCTGCGGCCGCGCGCGGATCGGCCGCGCTGACCGCGCCTGCCATGCCGGGGGCGGGCGGCGCTGCGGCGGTCTCGACGGGGGCAGTGGTCTGGGAGGTGGCACAGCCCGACAGGGCCAGCGCCAGCGGGGCGATGAGGGCAGGAATAAAACGCATCGCCGGGAGTGCTATTCGCTTCCGACCGCCTCGGCAATGCTCGCAAAGCCATCGCGCCGCATCAGCGCCTCCAGCCCGCGCACGATTTCAGCGCCGAGGCCGGGGCCTTCATAGACCATCGCGGAATAGAGCTGCACCAGCGAAGCGCCCGCGCGGATGCGCTCCCACGCGTGGTCTGCCGTGGCAATCCCGCCGACGCCCACCAGCGGCAGCGCGCCACCGGTCGCCTTGCGGAAATCGCGCAGGCGCTGGGTGGCGAGCTGGCGCAAGGGCGCGCCCGAGAGCCCACCGGTCTCGCCCGCATGGTGCGAACGCAGCGCCGGGCGGCTGATCGTGGTGTTCGACACCACCAGCGCGCCGAGACCGTGATCGAGCGCGATCCGGGCGATGGCGTCGATGTCCGCCGGTTCGAGATCGGGCGCGACCTTGAGAAACACCGGCGGCGGCGAATCGGGGGCGGCTTCGTCACGCGCTGCGATCACCGCTTCGATCAGCGCGGTCAGCGCGCCCTCGTCCTGCAGCGCGCGCAGGCCCGGCGTGTTGGGGCTGGAGACATTGACGCAGAGGTAGCTCGAAAATGGAGCCATCTTGCGCGCCATCACCGCATAGTCGGCGATGCGGTCAGCCGAATCCTTGTTGGCGCCGATGTTGACCGCGACGATACCGGGCCGCCCGGCGCGCGCGCGCAGTCGCTCCAGCGCCGCTTCGGCCCCGCCATTGTTGAACCCCATACGGTTGATAACCGCCTGATCTTCCACCAGCCTGAACAGGCGCGGCTTCGGATTGCCCGCTTGCGGCAGCGGCGTGATCGAGCCCACTTCGGTGAAGCCGAAGCCCAGCCCGAGCAATGCGTCGGGCACCTCGGCATCCTTGTCGAATCCCGCCGCAACGCCGACCGGATTGGGAAAGGCCAGCCCCGCCACCTCCACCGCCAGCGGTCCGGCAACAGGCGGCGCACGGTGTGGCAGCAGCGCCAGCGCGCGCAGGGCGAGGCGATGCCCGGTCTCCGAATCGAGCGCGAACAGGGCAGGTTTGATCAGGCGAAACAGCATAGCGCAGCGCCTATGGCAGCGCGTCTTCCATGTCGAGACAATCGGGCAATTCGGGCCCATCTGAGCGGGTTAGTCGGGCGTTTACAGAGGCTAACCATTGCTACCCCCGCGATAGGGGGAATTGCGTGTCGCTTGCATACAATCCCCCGAGCGATTCGCAGGCTATAGGCCCCCCTGCGACCCGAAGGGCTCGGAGCAGCGATGCTAAGAGTTCCTCAACTCACAGAGGCGGCGTTCCACCAGGGACGCCGCCTTTTTTTCGCAAGCCCGTCCTGTGCAGGCCTGCAAATTTCGCGCTTTTGACGGGGGCCGCAAAAGTGGCAATAGTGCACACCACAGGCCATGGACGCACCAACCGCCCCTCCCGATCTCGACCGTGATAGGCCGGCCCCGCAAGCGGAGCTCACCTCAGCCGCGCTGATCGCGGTGGATTACATCGCCCCGCCCGCGCCGATCGCGCCCTTCGTCACCACGCTCTATCACTTCCGCTGCGACGAGCCGGTGATCCGCGACATCCAGCCCGCCGCGATCGGGCAGCTCTGCATCTTCCCGCACGGCACCGGCGAAATGCATTTTGCCGAAGGGCACCGCGATCCCAATCATCCCGTGGGCCTGCTCACCCCGCTGTCGCGCGCGACGCCGATCGAGGTCGAAGGGCCGTTCCATGCCTTCGGCGCGGCGCTCTCCCCGGTCGGATGGGCGGCGCTGACCGGCCTTCATGCCGGACAGCACAAGGACCGGTTGCTACCCGCCGCAAGCGTGCTCGGGCCGCAGATCGCGGAACTGGGCGAGCGGCTGATCGCGGCCTATCGCGAAGGCAGCATGAGCGGGCGGGACTGCGCGCTTGCCGTGGGCGATTTCATCGGCGCGAATGTGAGGCGGATCCATCCGCGCCATCTCGAACTGATCGCGGCAACCGGCCACTGGCTGGGCGCATCCTTCAATCCCGAGATCGGCGAGCTTTCGGGCGTGGCGGGTTATTCGGGGCGACAGGTGCAGCGGCTGGTCGAACGCTATTTCGGCCTGCCGCCGCGCGCACTGGCCCGGAAATACCGCGCGCTGCGCGCTGCCGCGCTGCTCTCGGCCCCGCAATTGTCGCTCGAGGACGAGGCCGAAATTGCCGAGGCCTTCTTCGATCAGCCGCACATGATCCGCGAGATTACCCACTTCGTCGGGCGCACCCCGGCGCGGCTGAGCGATCCGTCCACGCCCTACCTCGCCGAGATGATCGACGCGCGCAATCTGCGCGAGCTGGGGCCCTGACCCGCGCGCGCCTCTCGACAAGCGATACGCATCGGCGCACAAGCGCGGCGGGTCGCACCGCACCGGACAGGGGGGTCTCCGCAAGGAGGAGCCAGGCTTGCACGAAAGCGCGCGAATGATCGCACCGCCGGGTGATGCCGCGGGGCTGGTCAACACCTTCTACATCATCGAAACCGGCGCGGCACCGATCACGGAGGCTGTGCCGGCCTATGCCGCGCAGCTGCTGGTGGTGGTGCGCGGGCGGGTGCGCTTCACCTTTGCCGATGGCAGCACCGGGCAATCGTCGCGGGTGTTCATCAACGCCCCGCAGATGCGCAGCGCCCGCGCGTTGCTGGAAGGGCCGCTGCTGCAGGTCGGCGCCTCGCTCACGCACACCGCCTGGCAGCGGCTCGCCAATCTCCCCGCCGATGAAGTGCACGACCGGATCATCCCCGCCGAGGCCGTGCTCACCCCCGGTCAGATCGCCACGCTCGAAGCTGCGGCGATCGCCTGCGAGGAGGGGCGGATCGCGCCCGAGGCGCTGTGCCAGCACCTCACCGCCGTGATTGCCGCTGCCCCGCACAGCCTGCGCGAGGATCATGTCGCGGTGGTCGAGGCAATCCTGCGCTGGCTGGCGAGCGGGTTCGATCCGGCGCTGGCCGATCTTCATGCCAGCCTTGATGTCTCCCCCCGGCAGCTGCAGCGCATCTCTCGCCGCTTCTTCGGGGTTGCCCCGGCGCAGGTGGCGAAGCGGTTCCGCGCACTGCGGGCGGCGATGCTGCTGTCGCAGCCCGCCATCAGCCGGGATCTGCACGATGAGCTGCTGGCGAGCTTCTTCGATCAGGCTCACCTGATCCGCGACATCCGCCGCTACACCGGGCGCACGCCGACCCAGTTCCGCAACCAGTCGCTGGCGCGCGACCTGCTCGATCCGGCGGGGCACGGGGACGCGGGGACGCCGCTCAAGGCCGCAGCCGAGTAACCCGCCCGCCAGCCCGGCTTTGGCGGTTGTAATGCGAACGCTTTGCTCCTAATTGCAAATCGGAACGATCCCGTCCAATTTGAGAACCGCTCGCAAATGCGCCTGTCCAACCTTGCCGATTATGCCGTCATCACGATGTGCCAGGCCGCCGTTCACTGCGGCGATGGCCGGGTGAGCGCGGCGGAGCTGGCGGCGGAGACCGGCCTGCCGGTGCCGACGGTGCAGAAGCTGGTGTCGAAGCTGACGGCGGCGGGCCTGCTGCGCTCTGTGCGCGGCGCGCATGGCGGCTTGCAGCTCGGTCGCCCGGCGGCGGCGATCACGGTCGCGGACATCGTCGAGGCAATCGAGGGTCGCATCGCGCTGACCGCCTGCGTCGATCACACCGCCTGCGATTACGAGGCCGGGTGCAACATGAAGCCGCACTGGCCGATCATCAACAATGCGCTGCGGGGCGCGCTGGCGGGGATCACCCTCGCCCAGCTGCGAGGGCCGGTGACAGCGCCGACCCCCATGACCGAGGATCATCTGGCATGAGCGAGAACATCGATATTCAGGACCGCGAGGCGCGCGAAGCCGCGGCCAAGGTCGCCGATTACGAGCATGGCTGGTCGTCGGACATCGAGACAGAATTTGCCGAAAAGGGCCTGACCGAAGACACCGTCCGCTTCATCAGCGCCAAGAAGAACGAGCCCGCATGGATGCTCGACTGGCGCCTCAAGGCCTTCCGCCTGTGGCAGACGATGGAAGAGCCCGACTGGGCCAAGATCGGCTATCCCAAGATCGATTATCAGGACGCCTATTACTACGCCGCGCCCAAGAAGAAGATCGAACTCGATTCGCTCGACCAGCTCGATCCCGAGATCAAGCGCGTCTATGACAAGCTCGGCATCCCGCTGGGCGAGCAGGAAGTGCTCGCCGGGGTCAAGGGCGCGAAGAAGGTCGCGGTCGACGCCGTGTTCGATTCGGTCAGTGTCGCCACCAGCTTCCGCGAGGAGCTGCTGCGCGCGGGCGTGATCTTCCTCTCGATCTCCGAGGCGATCCGCGAATATCCCGATCTGGTGAAGCAGTGGCTGGGCCGCGTCGTACCCACGCGCGACAACTACTTCGCCTGCCTCAATTCGGCGGTCTTCTCGGACGGCACCTTCGTCTATGTGCCCGAGGGCGTGCGCTGTCCGATGGAGCTCAGCACCTATTTCCGCATCAATGCCGAGAACACCGGCCAGTTCGAACGCACCCTGATCGTCGCCGACAAGGGCGCCTATGTCAGCTACCTCGAAGGCTGCACCGCGCCGATGCGCGATGAAAACCAGCTCCACGCCGCGGTGGTCGAACTGGTCGCGCTCGACGATGCCGAGATCAAGTATTCGACCGTACAGAACTGGTATCCCGGCAACGCCGAGGGCAAGGGCGGAATCTACAACTTCGTCACCAAGCGCGCGCTGTGTCAGGGCGACCGCTCCAAGGTCAGCTGGACGCAGGTCGAAACCGGCTCGGCGGTGACGTGGAAATACCCCTCCTGCGTCCTCAACGGCGAGGATAGCGTCGGCGAGTTCTACTCCGTCGCGGTCACCAACAATTACCAGCAGGCCGACACCGGCACCAAGATGATCCACAACGGCAAGAACAGCCGCTCGACGATCATCTCCAAGGGGATTTCGGCGGGCAAATCGTCGAACACCTACCGCGGCCTCGTCCGCGTCGGCCCGACGGCGAGCGGCGTGCGCAACTTCACGCAGTGCGACAGCCTGCTGCTCGGCGATCAATGCGGCGCGCACACCGTGCCCTATATCGAGGTGAAGAACCCCAGCGCCCAGATCGAGCACGAGGCGACCACCTCCAAGATCAGCGACGAACAGCTGTTCTACGCGATGCAGCGCGGGCTTGGCGAAGAGGAAGCGGTGGCGCTGATCGTCAACGGCTTTGCCAAGGATGTGCTGAAAGAGCTGCCGATGGAATTTGCGGTCGAAGCGCAGAAGCTGCTGGCGATTTCACTTGAGGGGAGCGTGGGGTGACTCAAGATCAGGCCGTCGCCGCTGCCGGGTCTCTCACAGGCTGGCAACGCGACATTCTTGCTCACTGCACGATCAGCGAGCCGCTCAAGTTCAACCGCTATGCCAAGACGGGTTACGCCTATCGCGAGGTCGTCGAGACCGGGCGCATTTTGGCATCGCTAGGCCTCGCAACCGTCAAATGGGTGCGAGACGATTTGCATGACGATGGCGATGGCATCTGGCTCAACGAGGATGGCGAGCAAGTTCGGCAGGCCGCGCTCACCATGAAGGACCGCGAATGCGGCGACGCCGTGCCATCCACATCGCTATCGCGGGCACCCTCGCAGCCAAGCAGAGACAATGATGACCACCCGTAAAACCCTCGCCCTCAACCCCGAGGCTGCAACCACCGAAGCCCCCGCGCTCAAAAAGAAGGGCCGCGGGTGGGAGATTTCGGAGAAGCGCCTCGATGCGCTGCACGAGCAGGCGCGCGAGCTGCGGCGCCATTCGTCCGAGGCGCACAAGGCGCTGGCCGAGAAGTTCTCCAAGGCTGATCTCGGCCGCTACACCTTCAAGCGCTTCGCCGTGGTCGGCTCCGCGATCGTCGATTTCAACTGCCACAACTTGGGCCTCGCGCTGGCGATTGACGAGGAAGGGCAGAACGACACCCTCGCCAAGCGCCGCGACAAGAGCCTCGAAAGCGTCGGCATCAAGGTGATGCGCATCGCCGCCAGCGATATCCTCACCGATATCGACGCCGTGCTGAAGCAGCTGACGCAGGTGATGCGCGAGCGGATCGAGGAGCGCAAAGCCGCCGCCCGCGCGCACAAGGCGGCCAACCCCAAGCAGACCTACGACCGCCCTAAGCCCCGAGGAACGGGCCGCGCAACCGATCGCGGTGCGGATCGTTCCGCCAGCACCAGACCCTCAACCCGGAGCCGCCAGCCGTGATCGCAACCCTCGTTTTCGCCCCCCTCTTCGCGCTGCAAGCCGCTGGCGAGGCCGCCGTCGCGATCAAGAACGACAACCCGGAAACCTGGACGGTCGAATATCCGCGGCTGATCCAGCCCTTCGTCGCCGATTATCGCCGCTGCCTCACGGTCACCAACCGCACGATTGCGGGCAAGGCCGATCTGGAGGCCCAGCACCAGACCGACATCACGCGCTGCACCGCCGTGAAGGCAAAATCGATCGCGGAATCGAACGCCATGCTCGACGGGGCCAAGACCACCATGAGCCCCGAGGAAGTGGACCGCCTGTTCGACAACATCGGCAAGATCCACGTCGCGCGCGGGCGCGATCTCGACCAGCAGTTCCTCTCCCGCATGGCGGGGGCCGACGCGGCCAGCACCGCCTATGAAGCGGGCAAGCCCAAGGGCCTCGTGATCGAACTGCGCGACGCCAGCGTGGTCAAGGCGCGCACCGATGCCAGCGCCGCCGCCGCCGAAGCCAAGAAGGACAAGCCGTAATGCTCATCATCGAGAACCTGCACGCCACCGTCGGCGGGCCGGAGAACCCCAAGCCGATCCTCAAAGGCCTCTCGCTTACCGTCCCGGCGGGCGAGATCCATGCGATCATGGGCCCCAACGGCGCGGGCAAATCGACCCTGTCGAACGTGCTCGGCGGCAAGCCCGGTTACGAGGTGACCGCGGGCTGCGTGACCTTTCGGGGCGAGGATCTACTGGCGCTGGAACCGCACGAGCGCGCCGCGAAGGGCCTGTTCCTCGGCTTCCAGTACCCGGTCGAGATTCCGGGCGTCTCCAACGTCCAGTTCCTGCGCGAGGCGCTCAATTCCCAGCGCAAGGCGCGCGGGGAAGAGCCGCTGAGCGGCGGCGAATTCCTCAAGCTCGCCAAGGACAAGGCGGGCCTGCTGAAGATGGACATGGACATGCTCAAGCGGCAGGTGAATGTCGGCTTCTCCGGCGGCGAGAAGAAGCGCGCCGAGATGGTGCAGATGGGCATTCTCGATCCCGCCTTCGCGGTGCTGGACGAGACGGATAGCGGCCTCGATATCGACGCGCTGCGGATCGTCGGCGCGGGGATCAATGCGATCATGCGCAGCCCTGACAAGGCGGTGCTCCTCATCACCCACTACCAGCGCCTGCTCGACGTGGTGAAGCCCGACAAGGTCAGCATCCTCGCCGGTGGCCGCATCGTCGAGACGGGCGGCCCGGAACTCGCGCTCAGGCTCGAGGCCGAGGGCTATGACGCGGTGATGGCGTGACGCATCTTCTGGCACTTTCTCTGGCGCTTGCTGCCGCCCAACCCGTGGCGGAGCCGCCCGTCGATCGCGAGATCGAGGTGATCGCCAACAAGCTGCGCACCTGGCGCGGCAATTGGAAGCTCAGAAAGGGCGCGGTCGCCTGCAAGACCAAGCGTTCCACCGGAGACAAGGCGATCGATGCGATCGGCTGTGACGCGATGGTGCAATGCATCGCGCCAATTGCGCCGCAATTCGCCGCGCTGGGCGAAGAGAAGCTGCCCAAGGACGAGATGAACCAGCGGGCTAATGCCCTGGTGGCAGAAGCGGGCATCGGCGATTGCATTTTCTCCCGGCGCGAGACCGGCATTGCCGCTCTCGCCGCCGAACGCCGGAGCAAGCAGCCATGAGCCTAGCGACACTCCCCACACGCCGTGACGAGGCCTGGCGCTATGCCGATATGGACGCGCTCGCGCGGCTCGGCGTGGCGGCACTCGACCAGTGGCAGGCGATCGACGTGCCCGCCGGGGAGAGCGTGACCCGCTGCATGGTGGTCGGCAGCGACGCGCCCGAACTGCACCGCTTCCGCGTGACGCTGGGCGAAGGCGCGCGCGCCGCATTCTTCGTTACCAATGCGGGCGGCGATTACACCCGTGTCGAGGTGGAAGTGCACCTTGCCAAGGGTGCGCATTTCGAATTCGGCGGCGTCACCATCGGCGGAGCGGGCGTGACGCGCGAATTCGTGACGCAGGTCGTCCATGCCGAACCCGAGGCGACCTCGAACCAGACCGTCCGCGCGGTCCACTGGGAGGGCGCGACGGGCAATTTCCTCGGCGAAATCAAGGTCGCGCGCCACGCGCAGAAGACCGACGCCGCGCAGGATTTTAAAGGCCTGCTGCTGGAGGCGGGCGCGAGCGCCAATGCCGTCCCGCAGCTCGAAATCTTCGCCGATGACGTCAAGTGCGCCCACGGCGCCACGGTCGGCGCGCTTGATGAAGCCGCGCGCTTCTACATGATGGCGCGCGGGCTCGACCCCGCGACCGCCCAGCGGCTGCTGGTGCAGGCCTTCATCGGCGATGCCTTGGTGGCGCTGGAGGACGAGGCAGAGCGCGAGCGGTTGCTCGATGCCGCACTGGCGGCGCTGGAGGGGGCCAAGCTGTGAACGCCCCCGCCACCATCACCCGCGATTGGCGCGCCGACTTCCCCGGCATGGTCACCCATGACGGCAAGCCGTGGCACTACCTCGACACCGCCGCCACCGCGCAAAAGCCGCGCAGCGTTATCGACGCCGTCGCGCGCGCGCTGGGGGAGGATTACGCAACCGTCCACCGCGGGGTCTACACCCGCTCGGCCGAGATGACGCTGGCTTACGAAGCGGCGCGGCGCACCGTCGCCAGGTTCATCGGCGGACATGAGGACGAGCTGGTTTTCACCCGCGGCGCCACGGAAGCAATCAACCTCGTCGCGCAGACCTGGGGCCGCACGAACCTGAAAGCCGGGGACCGCATCCTGCTCTCACAGGCCGAGCATCATTCGAACATCGTGCCCTGGCAAATGGTGGCCGAGGAAGTCGGCGCGATCATCGACGTTTGCCCGCTTACCGATGATCATCGGATCGACCTCGACGCTGCCGAAGCCATGCTGACCCAGCGTCACAAGCTGGTCGCGTTGGGCCATGTCTCCAACGTTACCGGCGCGCTGCTCGATGCGCCGCGCGCCGCGGCGCTGGCGCACAAAGTCGGCGCGAAGCTGCTGCTCGACGGATGCCAGTCTGCGCCGCACATGGCGGTCGATGTCGCTGCGCTCGATTGCGATTTCTACGTCTTTTCGGCGCACAAGCTCTACGGCCCCACCGGCATCGGGGCGCTGTGGGCGAAGAAGGAACTGCTCGCCGCGATGCCTCCCTATCAGGGTGGCGGGGCGATGATCGACCGCGTGACCTTCGCGAAGACCACCTATGCCGATGGCCCCCAGCGCTTCGAAGCGGGCACGCCTGCGATCACCGAGGCCATCGCCTTCGCCGCCGCTGCCGATTACGTCAGCGCCATCGGGCCTGACCGCATCCACGCGCACGAACAACAGCTTGTCGCCAAGCTGCGCCGCGAACTCGGTGCGATGAACGACGTGCGCCTGTTCGGGCCCGAGGACAGCGCCGGGATCGTCAGCTTTGCGGTCGGCGACATTCACCCGCACGACCTCGGCACGATCCTCGACGAAAGCAATGTCGCGATCCGCGCCGGGCACCACTGCGCCCAGCCGCTGATGGACTACCTCGGCGTTCCCGCCACCGCGCGCGCCAGCTTCGGGCTCTATTCGAGCGAAGCCGATGTCGACGCGCTGATCGCCGGAATCGCCCGCACCCGCAAGATTTTTGGAAAAGGATGAGAGCGATGGACAGCTCGCCCGAAAAACCCCCCCGCGCCCGCGTGGAAGATGCCGTGGACACCGACGCCGCGCCCGTCTCTGACGCTGGCACGCCGCGCAACCGTGACTATCTCGAAGGCTTCCTCGCCGCCAAGCCCGGCGAAGCGGCGGTCGGCGGCGATGGCAGCGAGCTTCAGGCCGACGTGATCGCCGCGTTGCGCGAGATCTTCGACCCGGAAATCCCCGTCAACATCTACGATCTCGGCCTGATTTACGGCGTCGAGGTCGACGAGAACGCCGACGCCACCGTCACCATGACGCTGACGACGCCGCATTGCCCCGTCGCGGAATCCATGCCGGGTGAGGTCGAGCTGCGCGTCTCGAGCGTGCCGGGCATCCGCGATGCCGAGGTCAATCTCGTCTGGGACCCGCCGTGGGGCCCGCACAAGATGAGCGACGAGGCGCGGCTCGAACTGGGGATGCTGTGACGCTGGCTCCTGCCCTCACAATCACTCTCGCGGACTACCGGAGCCAGCGCGATGCGGCGGATGTCGTGGCGCTGCTCGATGCCTATGCGCGCGATCCGATGGGCGGCGGCGAGCCCTTGCCCGATGACGTCAGGGCGCGGCTGTCCGATGATCTGGCAGCGAACCGCCAAGCCTTCTCGCTGATCGCGCGGGAGGGCGAGCGCGCGGTAGGCCTTGCCAATTGCTTCATGGGCTATTCCACTTTCGCCGCCGCACCGCTGGTCAATATCCACGATCTCGCCGTGCTCCCGGAGACGCGCGGCAAGGGCGTGGGCAAGGCACTCCTCGCCGCCATCGAGGCCGAGGCCTTGAAGCGCGGGGCCTGCAAGGTCACATTGGAGGTGCTGAGCGGCAATCCCGCACGCCATCTTTATGCGCGCGAGGGCTATGGCGACTACCAGCTCGATCCCGCCACCGGGCACGCGCTGTTCTGGCAAAAGAGGCTGACATGACCGAGACCACCACGACTGCACGCCCCGCTCCGAAGGCCGCCGTCACCCTGACGCCGAGCGCCGAGGCGCGCGTTGCCGAACTGATGAGCAAGGCCCCTGCAGACGCAATCGGCGTCAAGCTGTCCACGCCCCGGCGCGGCTGCTCGGGCCTCGCCTATTCGGTCGATTACGTCACCCAAGAAGCCAGGTTCGACGAGAAGATCGTCACCCCCGGCGGCGTGTTCTACATCGACGGCGCGAGCGTGCTCTACCTCGTCGGCTCGGTGATGGACTGGCGCGAGGACGATTTCACCGCGGGCTTCGTGTTCGAAAACCCCAACGCCAAGGGTGCCTGCGGCTGCGGCGAAAGCTTCATGGTCTGAGGCGGGACTCGCCAAGGCTGTGTTGGTGTGATAAAACACCGCCATGGCAAAGCGCAGCAAAGATAGCCCGCATCAGAGGGTTGAGGAGCTCAAGGCTCAGCGTGCGCGCGAATTGCAGGCGATCGTCGACCGTTTGACCGGCGAGCTTGAAGCGCTCGAAGCCCGCTTAGCCGCCACCGAAGATCAGAGCGAGCGGATCATGCTCAAGGCCGAGATCGTGCATTTCACGCTGGCTTTGAAACAGCTTCAGCGCGGGCACTACGGCAATAGCAAGCGCAAGCCGCCCGAAAGCGGTATGCCTGTCCCGGCCATCCCGCCAAGCGGGCCGCACCCGAAGCAGGGTGGCGCCGCCGCCCCGCTTGAGTTCGACAGCTAAGCGCTCAATCGTCCGCCGCGAGGCGTTCGATCAAGCGGGTTTCCAGTTCGTCAACCTCGCCATCGGCGTTGATCATCTTGTCGAGCCATTCGCTCTCGAAATCGGTGATCGCCGCGCCGGCTGCGGCCTCGGCGCCGTAATCCGTGCCCGACGGCTTCTTGCCAAACACCTTGCCGAAATGGTTCGCCGCCTTGGGCGCCTCGCGCACCATGCGGCCGAAGAACCGCCCGACGCTCGCCTGGTTGTCGGCGACGAAGGCCTCCAGCTCGCGGCGGCGTTCGTGGCTCAGCTGCGCGTGCTTGAGCGTAAAGCCCTTGAGATAGTTGAGCACCCCGTCGATGAACAGATCGCCCCACTCGTCGGCGTTTTCCTCGGCGAGGGTCGCGTCCTTCAGGCGGAACAGCAGCTCGGCATCGAAGCGGGTGACGGCAGCGGGGCCGTGGCCGCCGCTGGCAAAGATCACGCGGCGGATGATGCGGCATTCGGCGGCGGTGATGCGGGTCGCGGCGAGTTCGCCGCCGCAGCGGGTCGGGCCGGTGCCGCTCAGCACTTCGCGCTCGACCACGCCCAGCACATAGGCCTTGAGCCGGTCGGGCGTGTTCTCGGCGCGTTCGAGGATGCGCACCATCGCTTCGAGTTCGACCATGCTCTCGACCACGCCATCGGCTTCGATCTGCGCGATAAGCCATTCGGCTTCCTCGTCCGAGCATTGCAGGCGCGGCGGGGTGCCGTTGAGCACGTGTTCGCCCACCGCCTCGACGAAGAAGTCGCACCATTCCGGGCTGCGCTCCTTCAGGGCGCGGTTGAGTTCGAACAGCGTTTCGGCCTCGGCGCGGGTGATGATCCCATCGCCCCAGCCTTCGCGGCGCAGCGCGAGCAGTTCCTCGGCGGTGATCCGGCCATCGGCGGCGGCGGCCTTGGCCACGGCGGTGAATTGGGTCGTCATGCTGGTGCTGTCCCCTGAAAGCTTGCGCAGGGTCATGGCACGAACAGGCTTAAGACCGCGTTACCGCCCTTCGACCTCGCGGATGCAGGCGGCGGGATCAGCCGGAGCGCCGCCTTGCCGCAGCCGCGCCTCGACATGGGTCGCGGTGGGTTCGTCCGTGGCGGTGAGGGGGTAGAGATAAATGTCGAGCACGCAGGCTTGCCCGGCGAACTGGAGCTTTCTCGCATCGCCCTCGGCCACATCGAGCCGGGGGGCGCCGAAGCGGCGCAGCAGCGCGGCGGGGGGCGATCCGATCACTCCGGCGAGGCCCTGCGGCGCCATCACCTGGGGGACGACCCTGATCGTGCTGCGCGCGGGCGTTGTGTCAGCAGGCGCGCGGACGGGCGCGGAGCTGCCGGAGCCGACACAGGCGGCAAGGCCCAGAGCGAGGCCCGCAATCAATGTCAGCCGCGCCGCGATCATTGGTCAGCCTCCCCGGAAAGCCGCCGCAGCACCAGATGCGTGCCCGCCGCCGCGCCGATCACCGGGCCGACCAGCCCCAGCACCGGCACCAGCATCATTCCCGCGACCACCGTGCCCAGCACAATGCGCTCGGCAAGCGGCACGGGATTGGCGTTCTCCGCCCCCCGGCAATGCCGCAGCCATGCCATGTCGGTGCACTCGCGCCCCAGCAAGACGGCGTTGACGGCGAGGAACACCAGCCCCGGCCCCACCGCCGTGAACAGCAGCACCGCCGCCAGCGGCAGGGCGAGAAGGTTGTAGCCCAGCATCCGCAAAAGGCCGCGGCTCGCCACCGCCACCTCGCGCGCCAGCGGCAAGGGCTGCGCGGTCTTGGCCAGCGCGGGATAGTGCTGCGCCTCGACCGCGGCGACCACCTCGTCGGCGAAGAACTGGAGCACCGTCAGCGCCACCGCACGGAAGAGCAGCCACGACGCGGCGAGGCTGACGGCCAGCCACACCAGAACGATGAGCGGCCCCCCAACGGACGACGGCAACAGCGCTGCAAACCACGGGGACTGCTGCAACAGCTCAAGGCCGAACCACAGCCCGACGCTTCCCACAGCGAAAAATACCAGCGTCACCGCGATGCTCTTGGCCGCGACCCGGCGCACGGCGCGGTCGCCCAGCTGGCCAAAGGCCTTCGTCACGGCGGCAGGAACGTGGGACATGGCCCGCTGCGATGCGTCGCTGCGCGGGCGAAGTCAACGCGCGGTTGCTGCACCGCACACAGATGGCTTGGCGTAGCGGGCGAAGGCGGCTAGGCGGCGCGCAGTTTTGCCATCCGAGGAACCTGCCGTGCCCGAAACCACCCCGCCCCGCTACGACGTCATTGCCATCGGCAATGCCGTGGTCGACGTGATCGCTTCCTGCGAGGAGGAGCTGATCGAGGAGCTTGAGCTCAACCGCGGCGGCATGACCCTGATCGACGAGGCGCGCGCCGACGCGCTCTACGAAGCGATGCCGCCCGCGCGCGAGATCTCGGGCGGATCGGCGGCCAACACGCTGGCGGGCCTCGCCACGCTGGGCCTCGAATGCGCCTTCATCGGTCAGGTTGCCGACGATCAGCTCGGCAAGGTGTTCCGCCACGACATGCGCGCGACCGGGATCGACTTCGACACCCCCGCGCGCGAGGGCGAACCGGCCACCGGCCGCGTGCTGATCTTCGTCACGCCTGATGGCGAGCGCACGATGAACACCTTCCTTGGCGCCGGGCAATTCCTGCCTGCCGCCGCGCTCGACGAAGCGCTGATCGCTTCGGCTGCGATCCTCTATCTCGAAGGCTATCTGTGGGACCCGGAAGAGCCCCGCCGCGCCATGCGCCGCGCGATCGAGGTCGCACGCGAGGCGGGCCGCAAGGTCGCCTTCACGGCTAGCGAAAGCTTCGTCATCGCCCGTCACGGCGATGATTTCCGCGCGATGATCGAGGACGGCGTGATCGACATCCTGTTCGTCAACGAAACCGAGCTGGCGACGCTGACCGGTGAGGACGATTTCGAAGCCGGTCTGGCGAGCGTGGCGGGCAAGGTGCCCGTGCTGGTCGCCACCCGCTCCGAAAAGGGCGCGGTCGCGATCGCGCATGGCGAGCGTGCCGAGGTCGCCGCCGTGCCGGTGCTGAAGGTGGTCGACACCACCGGCGCGGGCGACCAGTTCGCGGCGGGCTTCCTGTCGGGCTACGTCAAGGGCGAGCCGCTGACCCGCTGCCTCAAGCGCGGCGCGATCTGCGCCTCGGAAGTGATCTCGCACTACGGCCCGCGGCCCGAGGCCGACATGCTCAAGCTGATGGACGAGCGGCTCTGATGCGTTGCGCCCCCGCCTCCGCGGGGGCGTCCTCGGCGAGTCTCAGGCCCTTGCAGGCCTGATCGCCTGCGGGGCGGCCGCGTGGCCTTGCGGTTGCTGCGGGTGTTTGTGTTGCGCCCCCGCCTCCGCGGGGACGTCCTCGGCGAGTCTCAGGCCTTTGCAGGCCTGATCGCCTGCGGGGCGGCCGCTTGGCCTTGCGGTTGCTGCGCAACCGAAGACAACGCTACCTTCAAGGTCAGCGGAGAACCGGTCCGCCGACGGGCGGACCGCAAGGGCGACCGCCCGCCCGCAGATGCTCCGGCGCGCAGTGACGGAAACGCATCGAGGACGTGCCCGCGGATGCGGGCACGCAATCAGGAACCTTCCTTATACCGCTCGATCGCCTCAATGGTGATCTGGCGCGCTTCGGCGGCGTCGCCCCACTTGCCTACGCGCACCCACTTTTCGGCTTCCAGATCCTTGTAGTGGGTGAAGAAGTGCTCGATCTGCTGGAAGATGATCGAGGGCAGATCCTTGGTCTCGGCCACGTCCGAGTAATAGGGGAAGGTCGTGTCCACCGGCACGCAGATCAGCTTCTCGTCGCCGCCATGCTCGTCTTCGAGGTTGAGCACGCCGATCGGACGCGCGCGCACCACGCAGCCCGGAATGAAAGGCGAGCGCGCGATCACCAGCGCATCGAGCGGGTCGCCGTCGGGCGACAGCGTGTGCGGCACGAAGCCGTAGTTCGCCGGATAGCGCATCGGCGTGTGCAGGATGCGGTCGACGAACAGCGCGCCGCTTTCCTTGTCGAATTCATACTTCACCGGCTCGCCCCCGGTGGGCACTTCGATGATGACGTTGAGATCGTCGGGCGGGTTCACCCCGGTGGGGATCTTGTCGATGCGCATGGTTGGTCTCTTTGTTGTGTGCGTTGCAAGAGGAGGTGCCGCGCGCCTTAAAGCGTGTCGCAGGATTGCGAAAGGGGCTGTGTGGGCCTAATCGCGCCCCTCTATGACCAAGAAGACACCCCAGGCCATTCGCGGCACCCAGGACATTTTCGGCGCCGATGCCGAGGCTTTCGCCTTCGTCGTCGAAACCTTCGAGCGCGTGCGGCGCCTCTACCGCTTCCGCCGGGTGGAAATGCCGGTGTTCGAGAAGACCGAGGTGTTCGCCCGCTCGCTGGGCGAGACCACCGATGTGGTGTCGAAGGAGATGTATTCCTTCGACGATCGCGGCGGCGAGAGCCTGACCCTGCGCCCCGAATTCACCGCCGGGATCGCGCGCGCCTTTCTCACCAATGGCTGGCAGCAGTACGCGCCGCTCAAGGTCGCCACGCATGGCCCGCTGTTCCGCTACGAGCGTCCGCAGAAGGGCCGCTACCGCCAGTTCCACCAGATCGACGCCGAAGTGATCGGCGCGGGCGAGCCGCAAGCCGATGTCGAGCTGCTGGCGATGGCGGACCAGCTGTTGCGCGAGCTTGGCATCCACGATGTGACGCTGCACCTCAATACCTTGGGCGACGGCGCGAGCCGTGAGGCGTGGCGGGCGGCTTTGATCGACTACTTCCGCGCGGTGAAGGATCAACTCTCGGAAGAATCGCAGGAGCGGCTGGAGAAGAACCCGCTGCGGATTCTCGATTCGAAAGACCCGAGGGACAAGCCGTTCCTCGCGGACGCGCCCAAGATTGATGCCTTCCTGTCGGAGGAGGCTTCGGCCTTCTTCGCCGCCGTGACCAGCGGGCTGGATGCGGCGGGCGTGAAGTGGGTGCGGGCGGAAAGCCTTGTCCGGGGCCTCGATTACTACCGCCACACCGCGTTCGAGTTCATCCCCGACGAGGGCAGCGCCTCGGCCGCCGCGCTGGGTTCGCAGAGCACGGTGCTGGGCGGCGGGCGGTATGACGGGCTGATGGAATCGCTCGGCGGCGCGCCCACGCCTGCGGTGGGCTGGGCGGCTGGGATCGAGCGGCTGGCGATGCTGGTGGGGGATCGCGCGCCCAGCCATGGCCTTGATGTCGCGATCATCCCGATGGGCGAAGCTGCGCTGGATCAAGCCAACCAGATTGCCCGGGTCTTGCGAGACCAGGCGAACAGCGTCGAGATCATGGCGTCTGGCAAGATGAAGAAGCGGATGAGCCGCGCCAACGATAGCGGCGCCTTGCTTGCGATCCTGATTGGCGAAGACGAACTCGCGGCTGGCGAGGTCACGGTGAAAGACCTGCATGGCGGCGAGCAGATGCGGATGACGCCGGATGATCTCCCCGACACTGTGGCGCAGGCGCAAAATGCCCATTGGCTAAGGCAAGCCGACGCAGCAGGTTTCGGGTCGCCGGACGATGGTTTTGACGACATCGATGACTTCGGTGACGATGGTCTGGCCGACGGTGTCCTGCCGGAATGACCATCCCTCCCGAACGCCTCGACCAGATCGCGCACCGCTTTGCGGAGCTGGAAGCGCGCATGGCCTCGGGCACGCTCGAGGGCGAGGCCTTCGTGCGCGCCTCGCGCGACTATGCCGAGCTTGAACCCGTGGCGAAGATCGCCGCCGAGGTGAAGGCCGCGCGCGGGGAAATGGATGGCTTGCAGGAAATGCTCGCCGACCCCGAAATGAAGGCGATGGCCGAGGAGGAGCTCGCCGCGCTCAAGGCCACGCTCCCCGATCTCGAACGCCGCCTCGCCATCGCTCTGCTCCCGCGCGATTCTGCTGACGCCAAGCCCGCGATGCTCGAAATCCGCGCCGGCACCGGGGGCGATGAGGCAGCGCTCTTCGCCGCCGATCTCTACCGGATGTACGAAAAATACGCCGCCGAGCAGGGCTGGAAGGTCGAGCCGGTCAGCGTCAACGCCTCCGACATCGGCGGCTACAAGGAAGTGATCGCCAACGTCACCGGCACCGGCGTCTTTGCCAAGCTCAAGTTCGAAAGCGGCGTCCACCGCGTCCAGCGCGTGCCGGTGACCGAGAGCGGCGGGCGCATCCACACCTCGGCGGCGACGGTCGCGGTGCTGGCCGAGCCGGACGAGGTGGACGTGCAGATTGAGGACAAGGATCTCAAGATCGATGTCTACCGCGCGTCCGGCGCGGGCGGGCAGCACGTCAACACCACCGATTCGGCGGTGCGCATCACCCACCTGCCGACCGGCACCGTAGTCACCTGCCAGGACGGGCGCAGCCAGCACAAGAACAAGGAAAAGGCGATGCAGGTGCTGCGCACGCGGCTCTACGATGCGCAGCGCGAAGCCACGCAGGGCGCCGAGGCCGAGGCGAGGAAGGCGATGGTCGGCTCTGGCGACCGTTCGGAGCGCATCCGAACCTATAATTTCCCCCAAGGCCGCGTCACCGATCACCGCATCGGGCTGACGCTGCACAAGCTCGAGGAAGTGCTCGCCGGGCCGGGTCTTGCCGAACTGGTCGACGCGCTGATCGCCGAGGACGAAGGCAAGCGGCTGGCGGCGCTGGCGGAATAATGACCGTCGGCGAAGCGATTCGCGCCGCCGCCGAGCGCCTTGCGCCGGTCAGCGACACCGCGCGATTGGATGCCGAGGTGCTGATGGCCCACGCGCTCGGCCTCACCCGCTCGGATATGCTGCTTCGCGCGATGCGCGACCCCGCGCCCGAGGGTTTCGCCGCGCTGGTGGAGCGCCGCGCGGCGCAGGAACCCGTCGCCTATATCACCGGCGCAGCGGAGTTTTACGGCCTCACCCTCAAGGTCACCCCCGCGACGCTGATCCCGCGCGGGGACAGCGAGACGCTGGTGGTCGCCGCGTTGGAGCACGCACAGGCGCCGGGCCGGGCGATCGACCTTGGCACGGGATCGGGCGCGCTGCTGCTCGCGCTGCTGGCCGAGCGGCCCGCCTGGCACGGCGTGGGGATCGACGCCTCGCAGGAAGCGCTGGTGGTCGCTTCAGGCAATGCCGCCGCGCTGGGCCTAAACGCGCGCAGCGCATGGCACCACCGCGACTGGCACACCGCCGGCTGGGCCGATGGCCTCGGCACCTTCGACCTCATCCTGTGCAACCCGCCCTATGTCGAGGACACCGCGCCGCTCGACCCCGACGTGCGCGACTTCGAGCCCGCCAGCGCGCTGTTTGCCGGGCCCGAGGGGCTGGACGATTACCGCGTCCTCATCCCGCAATTGCGCGGGCTGATGACCGCCGGAGCGGTCGCGATCCTCGAGATCGGGGCGAATCAGGCCGCAGCGGTAACGGAGCTTGCCGAAGCATCAGGCTTTGCGGTCACATTGTGCCGCGATCTTGCGCAAAGGCCGCGCGCGCTGGTGCTGCGATAACAGAAAGGCTTGGCAAACCGCGATTGCATCGCTACGTCCATAGCTGGCCAGACGAAATGCGAAGGGCGCAAGTCGCTGGACCAAGCTCCTAAACTCAGCTGATACGGCCGTCAGGGCAAGCCCCCGGCTGCGGCAGCGCGGAGCGCGCGACATGGTTCGGGCATGGCCCGACATGGCGCATGGGCAAGGGGTCTGTTGACCGCGCGTGCAGTAACACATTTCATCGCAGGTCGCTGATAAGGAACAATTTCCTTGAATAACAACAACCGGAATAACCGTCGTCGCGGACGCGGCAACCGCAATCAGGGCGGCAATGGCGCTCAGCTGAACCGGATCGACAGCCGCGCCCGCGGCAACGCCCCGCAGATGCTCGACAAGTACAAGAAGCTCGCGCAGGACGCCCAGCACAATGGCGACCGCGTGCAGATGGAGTACTATCTCCAGTTCGCCGATCACTATTTCCGCGTGATCGCCGACAACAAGGCGCGGCAGGACGAGCAGCGCGGCGGCAACAACAACAACGGCAACCGCCGCAATGACGAGCGCGAGCAGGTAGAAGATTTCGAGGACGATTTCGATTTCGGCCGTCGCAGCGACACGCCGACCCGCTCGCCCTACGAACAGGCCGATGCCGCGCCGCGCGCCGAAGTGACCGAAGGCGAACCCGGGCAGGAAGGCGAAAGCTTCCTTGCCGAAGATCGCAGCGAGGATCAGGGCGAAGGCCGCCAGCGCGGCCAGCGTCGCCAGCAGCAGCGCAAGCCGCGCGAAAATCGCGCTGACGGCGAGGGACGAGAGAAGCGCGCCGATCGTGCAGAGCGTCCGGCGCGTGCCGAGCGCAGCGAAAAGCCCGCCCGCACCCGCAAGCCGCGCAAGACCGCCGATGACGCCAATCAGGGCGGCATCGACAGCGCGATTCTCCCGCCCTCGATCCGGGGTGACGATGCGGGCGGCGACAGCGGCACGCTCGAAACCGTCGAGTAAGCACCATGAAGGAGCGGCTGGCGGCAGCGGCGGCCGCAGTGCCTGCGCTGGCGCAGCGTCGTCCGGCGCTGGCCGCGATCGTGCTGGGCCTCGTAGGGGCCTGCGCCTATCCGCCGCTGCACCTGTGGCCGCTGGGCCTTGCCGCGCTGGCGGGGTTCGTGTGGCTGATCCACTCCGCTGAGAGCTGGCAGAGCGCCGCGTGGCGCGGCTGGCTGTTCGGCTGGGCGCATCTGACGCTCGCCAACAACTGGATCGCGACCGCCTTTACCCATCAGGCGAAGATGCCCGAAGTGCTGGGCTGGGCGGCGGTGCCGCTGCTGTGCATCTACCTTGCGGTCTACCCAGCCCTCGCCGCGTTCGCCGCGCACTTGCTGGCGAAAAAGCGTCCTGTCTGGGCCTTCGGGCTGGTGCTGGCCGGGGCCTGGATCGTGACCGAGTGGCTGCGCGGCTGGGTGTTCACCGGCTATCCCTGGCCGCCTGTGGGGCTGATGCTGCTGGGTGGATGGTACACGCAGGGACTGGCGCGCACTTTGCCCCTTCTGGGCACCTACGCTCTTTCGGGTTTCGCGCTGCTGATCGCCGCAATGCTTCTGCATCTGTTGCAGGAACGGCGCTGGATCAATGCTGCAGGTTTTGCGATTCTGATCACGGCCGGAATGCTGTTGCCAGCAGCAGCCAATCGCCCTGTCAGCGACCTCCGCTACACCCTCGTCCAGCCCTATATCCCCCAGTCCGAGATCAACGATCCCGCCAAGTTCGAGGAGCAGTTCGCCCGGATCGCCCGCCTCACCACGCCGCGGCGCGATCAGTCGCGGCTGGTGCTATGGCCCGAAAGCGCGGTGCCGGACTATCTCGAGGACGGCTATCCCGAGCGCTACTACTTCCAGATGACGGCGGGCGGCGATCCCGCGTTGGCGCGCGCGCGGATCGGCAAGGTGATCGGGCCGCAATCGACCCTGCTGACCGGCGTGGTCAATCTCAACATCGGCACGCTGCCCGACGGCATCAACAAGGGTCTTCCCGGCGCGGAGAGCGCGCGCAATTCGGTGATGGCGCTGAATGGCGAGGGCGCGATCATCGGCGGCTACGACAAGGCGCATCTGGTGCCTTATGGCGAATATCTGCCGCTGCGACCGCTGCTGGAGCCGCTCGGCCTGTCGCGGCTGGTGGCGGGGAATATCGACTACCTGCCCGGCCCCGGCCCGCGCACGCTCGACTTAGGCGTGCATGGCAAGGTCGGGGTGCAGATCTGCTACGAGATCGTGTTCTCTGGCGAAGTGACCGACCGCGCGAACCGGCCCGATTTCATCTTCAACCCCTCGAACGATGGCTGGTTCGGCCGCTGGGGTTCGCCGCAATTCGTCGGCCAGTCGCGGATGCGCGCGATCGAGGAAGGGCTGCCGGTGCTGCGCTCCACCACCACCGGGATCAGCGCGGTGATCGACGCGAACGGCGTGGTGCGCGGCCATATCGGGAGGGGCAAGGCCGAGGCCATCGAAGGCTTCGTGCCCGAAGCCAAGCCGCCGACCCTTTTTGCCCGCTGGGGCCATGCCCTGACGCTGGCCTGGGCGGCGCTGTTCATCGCCCTTGGGCTGGCGCTGCCGAGAGTGCTTGCGCTCATCCGCGCGCGCGGCTAGGGCGGTGGCGAACTGCCGGACATAAAGGTTTCCTTATATCTCTATAAGGTCGCTCCTCCCGGCACCGAATCGCACTTCACACCTCCGGGGAAATCCATGCGCCACGATTATCTCTTCACCTCCGAAAGCGTTTCCGAAGGCCATCCCGACAAGGTTTCGGACCAGATTTCGGACGCGATCGTCGATCTGTTCCTGTCGAAGGATCCCGAAGCGCGCATCGCCTGCGAAACCCTGACCACCACCCAGCTGGTGGTGCTGGCGGGCGAAATCCGCTGCAAGGGCGTGTTCGAAGACGGCGAATGGGCCGAGGGCGCGCAGGAAGAGATCGAAAAGACCGTCCGCGAAACCGTGAAGCGCATCGGTTATGAGCAGGACGGCTTCCACTGGGAGACCTTCCGCTTCGAGAACAATCTCCACGCGCAGTCCGCCCACATCGCGCAGGGCGTGGACGCCAAGGAGAACAAGGACGAAGGCGCGGGCGATCAGGGCATCATGTTCGGCTACGCCACCGACGAGACCCCCGGCCTGATGCCCGCCACGCTCTATTACAGCCACAAGATCCTCGAGCGCATGGCCGCCGACCGCCACTCGGGCGCGGCGCCCTTCCTTGAGCCCGATGCCAAGAGCCAGGTGACGCTGCGCTACGAAGGCTCGACCCCGGTCGCCGCCACCGCGATCGTCGTCTCGACCCAGCACAAGAAGGGCTATGACGAGAGCGATCCGGCCAGGCAGGCCGAGCTCGAAGCCTATGTGAAGGGCGTGATTGCCGACGTGATCCCGGCCCATCTGCTCGCCGAGACCGAATATTTCATCAATCCCACCGGCAGCTTCGAAATCGGCGGGCCGGATGGTGACGCGGGGCTAACGGGCCGCAAGATCATCGTCGACACCTATGGCGGCGCGGCCCCGCATGGCGGCGGCGCGTTCAGCGGCAAGGACCCGACCAAGGTTGACCGCAGCGCAGCCTACATCACCCGCTACCTCGCCAAGAACGTCGTCGCCGCGGGCCTCGCCACGCGCTGCACGATCCAGATCGCCTATGCGATCGGCGTGTCGAAGCCGCTCAGCCTCTATGTCGACACGCACGAGACCGGCACCGTCGGCGACGACGCGATTGAGAAGGCGATCCTAGGGATTGCCAAGCTCGGCGGGCTGACTCCGCGCTCGATCCGCACGCATCTCGGCCTCAACAAGCCGATCTACCAGCCGACCGCCGCCTATGGCCATTTCGGCCGCGCGGCAGAGGGCGACCTCTTCCCATGGGAGCAGCTCGATCTGGTCGACGATCTCAAGGCTGCGCTGGCCTGATTTTCGGGTAGGGTGCTGCCTGTGACGGCACCCTCATCCGCTTCGCAACGCATCCTCGCGCTCGACGCGCTGCGGGGCGTGGCGGTTGCCGGGATCGTGGGCATGAACGTGCTCGCCTTCGCGTTGCCCGCCCCTGCCTATTACAGCCCGCTCGCCTATGGCGGGGTGAGCCCGCCCGATTACTGGGTGTGGCTGGCGAGCTTTGTCTTCATCGAGGACAAGTTCCGCACGCTCTTCGCCATGCTGTTCGGCGCGGGGTGCCTGATCCTGATCGAGCGCGCAGGCGCTGCACCGTGGCGGGCGCATTATGCGCGCATGGCGGTGCTGTTCCTTATCGGCCTTGCCCACGCGATCCTGCTGGCGAGCAATGACGTGCTGCGCGCCTATGCGCTGGCCGGATGCGCGCTGCCGCTGCTGGCGGGTCTGTCGGCGCGCGGGCTGGTGAGCGTTGCTATCGGCTTGCTGGGCGTCCACCTGATGCTGGGCATGGTGGTGTTCGGCGCGCCGATGGCGATGTATCTTGCGGGCCATACGGGCAGCGACGGGATGCTGTGGGCGCAGCGCCAGTTCGGCCACGATCTGCCCACGATCCTGATGCTGCTGGAGCAAGGGCGCGAGGGACTGGCCGAGCGCGTGGTGCGCCGCAGCCTCGGCATTCCGGCGCAGATGACCGCGCTGGTGGCGGCGCTGCCGCTCAACCTGTCGGCGATGGCGCTCGGCATGGGGCTGTGGCGCGGCGGGATGCTGAAGGGCGAATGGCGCACCTTCCGGCTGCAACGGGTCGCGGGCCTCGCGGCGCTGGTGGCGCTGCCGGGGCTGCTGCTGATGGCGGGGTGGCTGGTGCGCGAGGGCTTCGCCGCCCCACTGGTCGGCCCGGTGGCGCTGGTGCTGTCCGCGACGTTCGACATGGCGCTGGCGCTCGCCTATGCGGCGCTGGCAATGGCCTTCCTGACGCGCGACACGGGCCTGACTGCTAGGCTGGCGGCGGCGGGGCGGCTGTCGCTCACCAACTATCTGCTGACGAGCGTGATCCTTGCGAGCGTCTTCGCCAGCTGGGGCCTCGGCCTGTTCGGCGAGGTCAGTCGCTGGCAGGCCTTCGCAATCGGCGCGGTGCCGGTGGCGGCGATGCTGGCGTGGTCGCCGTGGTGGGTGGAACGCTTCGGACAAGGCCCCGTCGAGCGGCTGTGGCGCGCGGGGGCGCGATTGCTGTCATAGATCCTCGCCACGCGCCAATCTCTGCGCCTCGCGCCAGCGGCCCCAGCTTGTGCCGGTGACGAGGCCCGCGAAGGCACCTTGCAAGGCGAAGAACAGGCTTTCCTCGAACATGACCTCGCCAGCCAAAAGCCAGATGATGACGGGCGGGACCAAGGCGCCGAGTACGAACCCTGCGAGGCCGTAGGCGCTGCCGCCCTCTCGATCCGTTCCGGACAGCAGCGCCGTCAGCGGCAGGCCGAACAAAAGCGCCGAACCCAGCACCATCGCGCCCGAGAGCCCCAGCGGATAAGCGAGGAGAATGGCGATCTCGGCGAGGCTGCCTTCACCTGATACCAGTGTAAGGAGCGACACCGGGATAACGAGCAACCCCAGATAGGGCGCTGCTCCCGCGAGCGTGCCCCAGCCGACCGCGCGGGCAAAGGCGATCAATGCGTCTTTCATGGCAGCCTCCTGTGGTGAGGCGGGGCGGCGTTGCGGCCGCCCCGCTCGGCGATCAGGCCTCGGGCCCGGCAGGCCGCGCGGCGGCGGCCCATTGCTCCTCGCGAAACCACGCGCCGACCTTGCGGCCGAACTTGGCGATCGCGTTCATGTTGAAGAAGTGCATGAAGCCGAGCGCGACCACCACGATGCCGATCTTGGTCGAGAGGAAGCGGATCATGTCCGCCGCGGTCTCGGGCGAGGTGCCGAAGCGCAGGGTCAGCAAGATCCAGCCGAGATTGACGAGGTAGAAGCCCACCACCAGCAGGTGATTGGTCGATTCCGCCAGTGTCCGGTCATGGCCGAAACATTCGACGAGGAAGACGAGGCCGTTTTTCGACAGGGTCTGCGCCACCCAGACGGTAAGGCCGATGCTGACGATCAGGTAGGCGACATAGGCATAGATATCGTACATCTTCTTCTCCTGTTCTTTCTGAATTTACCGAAATCACGTCATGCAGCTGTGCTCCAAGGGGTTCTCCTTCGCTCCGATTTCAGATCAGTGTCGGTCGCCCCCGCCGCCCGGCAGGAAGCGGGCGATGCCGCGGCCGAGCTTCATCAGCCGCACCAGTGTCGGCTTGGGCAGGTGGCGCACGTCGGCATACCAGCCGGTCAGCGTGCCGATGAATTCATGCATCCGCCCGATCCGCTCGCGTACATGCACCGGCACCTCGCCGCGCGCCTTGACGCTGTCGGACAGTTCGCCGAGCAGGCGGATGGTGGGGTCGAACTCGCGCTTCTTGCGCTCCTCGGCGAGGCGCATCAGCACCTCCCACAGGTCGGTCTCGGCGACGAAGTGGTCGCGCCGGTCGCCCTCGATATGGACGCGGCGGACGATGCCGTAGCCCTGCAGCTCCTTGAGCCCGGTCGAGACGTTGGAGCGCGCGAGGCCCAGCACCTCGCAGATTTCCTCGGCGTGCAGCGGCCGGTCGCTGAGATAGAGCAGTGCGTGCACCTGCGCGACCGAGCGGTTGACGCCCCACGCCGTGCCCATCTCCCCCCAGTGGAGGATGAAGGCGCGCGCCTCGGGAATATCCATCAGATCGGCCACGACTCGCCTCGTCTTTCTCTATTTCTGAAAATACAGAAATCGGAGATGGGCGCAAGCTCTATCGCTTCGGCGTGTCTTCCCCGTGGATCGGCGAAGGCCGGTCGAGCGCCAGCTCACCTTCCGAGAAGACGAAGGGGCTGCGCACCCCCGCCATGCCGCCCAGATCGACCCGCATCCCGCGCGCGGCGACCTGCGGATCGGCGAAGACCTCGTCCAGCCGGTTGATCGGGCCTGCGGGGACACCCGCCTTGTGGCAGGCATCGAGCAGACCCTGCTTGCTCCACCCCGCGCAGGCCGCCGCGATTGCGGCATCGAGCGCGGCGGCGTTGGCGGTGCGGTCGCCATTGCTGGCAAAGCGCGGGTCACTTGCCAGAGCGTCCAGCCCCAGCACCGCCATCAGCTTGTGGAACAGCCCGTCATTGGCCGGCGCGAGGATCACGTGGCCGTCGCTCACCGCGAAGACGCCATAGGGCGCGACCTGCGCGTGGGCGTTGCCCATCCGCGGCGGGTTTTCGCCGGTGGTGAAGAAATAGGTCGCCTGATTGGCAAGCAGGCCGATGCTGCAATCGAGCAGCGCCATGTCGACCTGCTGCCCCCTCCCCGTCCGCGCGCGCATCAGCAGCGCCGCCTGTATCCCGTTCGCGGCCCACACGCCTGTCGCCAGATCGCTGATCGAGATGCCCATCTTGACCGGGTGCCCCTCGGGCTCCCCAGTCAGCGACATCAGCCCGCTCATCCCCTGCGCAACGAAATCATACCCCGCCTCATGCGCCCGCGGGCCGGTCTGGCCGAAGCCGGTGATCGAGCAGTAGACGAGCCCCGGATTGGCGGCGGCAAGGCTGGCGTAATCGAGGCCGAACTTGGCGAGGCTGCCGGTCTTGAAATTCTCGATCACCACGTCGGCTTCGGCGCACAGCGCCTTGACCCGCGCCAGATCGCCAGCATCGGCAAAATCGGCGATGATCGAGCGCTTGCCGCGGTTGCAGGCGTGGTAATAGGCCGCCTCGCGGTGGGTCTTGCCGGCTGCGTCCACCCGCTCGACCCAGGGCGGGCCCCACAGCCGGGTGCCGTCGCCTTCGGGGCTTTCGACCTTGACCACATCCGCGCCGAGATCGGCGAGGATCTGCCCGCAGAACGGCCCCGCCAGCACCCGCGCCAGCTCCACCACCTTCAGCCCCGCGAGCGGCGCGTCGGGGTTCCTCGGTTCAGCGAGCCACATGGCCTATTTGCCAAGGTGCCGGCGGAGGAACCGCACGCTGTCGGCCAGCACCGGGCCCTTGTCGCGGAACGGCACCGACAGCGCCATCACCACCTCTTCATGCGTGAGGGGGCCGTAATTGATCATGTCCGCCAGCGCCCCCGCTTCGCGCAGCCGGGCGGCGAGGTTGCGGGCATTCTTGACCCGCACCGTCTCGTCCCCGTCCGACGTCACCAGCAGCAGCGGCGGTGCATCGGCGCGGGCGAAGGTGATCGGCTGAGTCTCCTCGGGGTGTGGCCACTGGCTCATCGCGTCGATCGCCCGTTCGGAGGTGAAGGGGTAGAAGTCATAGGGGCCGGACAGGCCGACCCCCGCCTTGATGAAGCCCGGCGCGACTCCCGCCGCCGCCAGCCGCTTGGCATCAAGCGCCAGCATCACCGCCTGATAGGCCCCCGCGGAGTGCCCCATCACCGCCACCCGCGCCGGATCGCCGCCGTGCTGCGCGATGTTGTCTTCGACCCACGCGGCCGCCTCGGCCCCGTCGTCGAGGAAGGCGGGGAAGCGCACTGCGGGCACCTTGCGATAGTCCGGGATCACCACGAGGAACCCCTCGCGCGCCAGCGCCCGCCCGGCAAAGGCATAGGAGGTGCGATCCCCCTTCACCCAGCCGCCGCCATACCAGAAGATCACCACCGGAAGCGGGCCTGCGGCCTCGCCGCCCTCGGGCGCCCAGATGTCGAGGCTCTGCCCGTGGCTGCCGAAAGCGACGCCCTCGGCCACCAGCTGCGCGCCCGCGGTGCCGCCCGCGACGCGGTCATACCACGACAGCAGCCGCGGCGGCGCGGTGAAGGCCAGCACACCGCCCACCGCCGCCAGCAGGCCGAGCCCGCCGATAACAAGACCCCGCTTCATGCGGCGAGGTAATGCGCGGTGGTGGTCGCGGCGATATCGGCCTCGGTCACGCCCGGCGCCATTTCGATCAGGCGGAAGGGCTCGGTCTTCGCGGGCCGCTGGAACACCGCGAGGTTGGTGATGATCATGTCGACCACGCCCGCGCCAGTCAGCGGCAGGGTGCATTGGGGGATGAACTTGGGGCTCCCGTCTTTCGCCGTGTGATCCATCACCACGATGATCTGCTTGACGCCCGCGACCAGATCCATCGCCCCGCCCATGCCCTTGATCATCTTTCCCGGGATCATCCAGTTGGCGATGTCGCCGTTCTCGGCCACCTCCATCGCGCCCAGCACGGTGAGGTCGATATGCCCGCCGCGGATCATCGCGAAGCTGGTGGCGCTGTCGAAATAGGCGCTGTGCGGCAGCTCCGAGATGGTCTGCTTGCCGGCGTTGATAAGATCGGGATCGACCTCGTCGTCATAGGGGAACGGCCCGATGCCGAGCATCCCGTTCTCGCTTTGCAGCGTAACCAGCATTCCTTCGGGAATGTGGTTCGCCACCAGCGTCGGGATGCCGATGCCGAGATTGACGTAGTATCCGTCCTTCAACTCGCGTGCGGCGCGGGCGGCCATCTGGTCGCGGGTCCAGCCGGAGGGTATGGTCATGAAAGGCAACTCCTGGATCGGGGTATAGCGCCGCCGCAGGCGGGCGGGCGTGACGGGAGGCGGTTGTGAAACATGCTACTGGCCAGCGGCGGCGGTGTCCGGGCTCCAGCGCGTTTCGGGGGGAAAGACCTCGTCGATCGTGCCGCGGATCGCGGCGCCATAGACGGGGTTGGGCAGCACGAACCAGCCATTGCCCCACAATTGCGCCAGATCTCCGCGCGCGGCGAGGGCGCGGCGCTGCTGGACCGACAGTTCCCTGGCGTTGAAGGCATCGGCGAAGTCGCCGAGGTTGTCGCCCGCCTGCGCGATCACGCAATAGCGCGCCGCGATCATCGCCCGGCGGCCATCCTTGGCCGATCCCGTCGCATCATCGCCGCGCAGGTACAGCGTGTCGCCATGCACCGCCTCGCCGAGCCCGGCTGCGGCCAGCGCAGCGATGGTGCCCGCGGCGGTGTCGCTGGCGCGGTTGGTATTGAAGACCGGGGTGATCCCGGCCTCGCGCAGGCGGCGCAGGCCGGTGACCGCGCCGGGCACGGGGGCAAGGATGGCCGCACCTTCGCGTTCCCAGCGTTCCCACACTGCTGCGTCGTAGGCGCCGCCATGAGTCGCCTGCCAATATTCGAACCCGCTGTTGAGGATCACCGTCTCGTCGGCATCGAGGACCACGGCGAAGGGTTTGCGCGATCCATCCGCGTTGCGGCACGAGACCGCCCCTGTGCCGCCGGGTGCATCGGGGAGACCGAGCGGGACCGAGCGATCAGGCGCTTCCTGCGCGCGGGCGATGGCGTAATCGGCGAGCATCCGAAAGGCCTGGATCGAGGCGCCCGCCGCCTCGCCCGATCCGTAAAGCCAGCGCATCGTATCGGGCGCCGCCGCATCGCCCGGCGCGTCCACGATCGGCGCGGGCGTTCCGGCGACAGGTGCGGGCGCGGCGGCGCATCCGGCGAGCAGCAGCGCAGCCAGCGCGGCAGAGGCGCGCGACATTGCGGTCATCACCAGCTACTCTCCCAGCAGCGGCGCGATCAGGAACCAGCCGTCGCCGATCAGCGGCTCCAGCCCCGCACCGGCCTCAGGCGTGCGCAGATATTTGAAACGCGTGTCGAAATCGGGCCGCTCGTCACCCGCGATAGCAACGATACAGGTGATCGCGGCGAGACTGTCGCGGCGCTGGTCCTTGGTGTCGGCCCCGTCACGCCGCAGCGAGATGATGTCCTCGCCGCGCGGGTCGAGCCCCGATTGCTCAAGCGCGGTGCGCAGCGCACCCGATTGCGTGGTCGGCAGGTCGGAGAGCCAGGCGATTTCCACCCCCGCCTCGCGCAGCACCGCCAGCCCCAGCGCAAGGCCGGGCTGCTGGGCCGGCTTCACGGGCGGCTTGAACACGCCGCCGGCGGGATCGAGATCGATCACCGCCACCGGCTGCTCGCCCGGCGAACAGCGACGGCGCTCGCCATCGAGCGCGACCGGATCGCTGAGGATTGCCGAGGGCAGATCGGCCCCGCCTCTGGATCCCAATGCCGAGGCCTGCCCATAGCGCACGAAACGCGCAAAGCTCGACTGCTCGGGCGTCAGCGGGCGCGCGGGATCGGGATAGGCGGCAGCCGGCGGCACGGCGACGGGCGCGGCAGCGGTGGCAGCGACCGGAGCGGCGGCAGGCGCGGCGGCAGTGGCAGCGACCGGAGCCGCAGCAGCAGGTGG